>Ga0126304_10001070_pt1 | contig 12420 bp, 11 predicted proteins | sample Plot25_FD_92538 | JGI IMG/M metagenome (GOLD analysis project Ga0126304, IMG submission 92538) | Serpentine soil microbial communities from UC McLaughlin Reserve, CA, USA - Plot25 | ecosystem: Environmental > Terrestrial > Soil > Grasslands | place: USA: UC McLaughlin Reserve, Lake County... | reverse complement strand
CGTTGTCCTCGTCGTGGACCACCTCGGCGTCTAATTCCCCTCGCGCTATTTTACAGAATATGCAATCGGCCTCGCTCACGGCCACCTCCTCTAATGTTCGACCCTGCTCTCCAACGCGGCTAGCGTACGTGCCACCGCCACTATGCCGGCAGTCTCGCTGCGGAGCCTGTACGGGCCCAACCCGCCCAGGACGATGCCGGCCTCCTCCGCAAAGCGCAACTCGTCCTCGCTCCACCCGCCCTCAGGACCGACGAAGAGGCTCGCCGGCGCCTGGACGACGCCCTCAAGCGGTTGGAGGCCGGGTGTGTTATGCAAGAGCACCCCACCCTCCCCCACCTTCGATGCAGCATCCCGGAATCTTACAGGCTCGGCCACTTCGGGCATGGCGAGCCTAAGCGACTGGCGCGCCGCCGCTTCGGCCACCCTGCGCCAGCGCCCGACCTTCCCTTCCCGCGGGTTCACGATGCCACGCTCGGTCAGAAGCGGCACAATGCGGGTGGCGCCGACCTCGGTAGCCTTCTCGACGACGAGGTCCATCCTTCCGCCCTTGGGCACTGCCTGATAGAGGGAGATCTCGGTCCCTACGCCGGTCGGCGCCGGCAACTCCTCTATGATGGCGGCCTCCCGCCCAACACGTAGCTCGGCGGCGAAGAGCCGTCGCTCGCCGTCTACTACCTCGATGGGATCCCCTTTCCTGCCACGCAGGACCTTGAGGACGTGGTCGGCCTCGCCCGCCGGCAACTCCAGCAACTCGCCTGGCTCCAATGAGGAGTCGACGAAGAAACGAGTTATGGGCGTGCGCGTGACGAACCCCCTACCGGAAAACGCCCCTGAGACGGTCGAAGAAGGAGCCTCCACCACCATTGTAGGTCTCTTCTCCGCTGGTAGCCTCGAACCTTTCAAGCAGATCCCTCTGCTCCGCCGTAAGGCGCGTCGGTATCATGACGTCGAAGACGATCTTGAGGTCCCCACGCCCGCGCCGCCGCAACCGCGGCATCCCGTCGCCCCTGAGCGTGAGCGTCGCACCTGGCTGGGAGCCAGGGTCCACCCTCACCTGTTTCGGCCCCTCCAGGGTGGGAACATCCACCTCGGTCCCAAGCGCCGCGTCGACGAAGTTAACTCTCATGCGGTGGATGAGATCCTCCCCATCACGCATGAGCCCTGGATCTTCTCTAACGTTGATCTTCACGTAGAGATCACCGGGGGGCGCGCCTGGATCTCCTGCGTGCCCCCCGCCCGAGACCCGCAGCCTCATGCCGCTCTCGATGCCTTCGGGCACCCGCAACCGCCTGGTCTCTACCTCGGAGACCCTCCCGCTGCCACGACAGTTATCGCACACGACATCGATGACGCGGCCGCGTCCGCCGCACGTCGAGCAGGCCTGCGTCGTCACCATCTGCCCGAGGATGCTCTCGCGCACCGTTCTTACCGAACCCGCGCCGCCGCAGGTCGGACACACGTGCGACTCCGTCCCCCCTACGCCCTCACAGACACCACAGTTCCTGACAACCTGAACGTCGATCTCACGGTCCGTCCCGAACGCGGCCTCACGAAGGGAGACTTCGACCTCGACCTCAGCGTCACTACCACGGCTCGGGCCCTGCGTGGTGGAGGTGCCGAAGAACGAGCCGCCGAACGAGCGGTCGCCGAAGAACGCCTCGAAGATGTCCTGGAAGCCCCCGAACGGGTCCCCCCCGCCGGGGTAGCCTGCGGCTCCCGCGCCGCGCGGTACCTGGTGGCCGTAGGTATCGTAGGCGCGCCTGGCCTCCGGGTTCGAGAGGACCTCGTAGGCCTCGGTGAGCTCCTTGAAGCGCTCTTCGGCCTCGTGGTCGCCCGGGTTCGCATCGGGGTGGTGATCACGGGCCAGCCGACGGTAAGACTTCTTGATCTCCGCGTCCGAGGCTTCCCTGGACACGCCCAGGATCTCGTAGTAATCGCGCTCAGTAGCCAATTAGAACCTGGCGTCCAGACAGTTGGTCAGGGCCTCCGCGGCCGAGCGGACCGTCGTTATGGCGGCATCGTAGTCCATCCGTTTCGGGCCGATGAGGCTGACGACCCCGTACGGACGCTCGCGATGATTGTAGGCCGAAGCCACGAGGCTCGTGCCCGTCAGGTTCAAGAAGCCGCTCTCGGTGCCTATGGAGACGACGACCCCGCTGCTGGAAACGGAGCGTTTGAGGGCGTCGCCCATCAAGCGCAGAAGCCAGCGCCGCCGTTCGAAAACCTCGATCACCGCCGAAAGGCTGCCAGGGTCGAGGTCGTCCAGACGGCTCAGGAGGGCCGAGGCGCCCTGGATGAAGACCCTGCGCTCCGTCGCCCGTCCGAGCGCCCCGACGGCTTCCAGGACCGCCCCAAGGGTCATCGGGTCGTGGTCCGAGAGCGCCGTGCGGGCCGCGAGACCAAGCTCGAGGTCGTTCCCGAGGGGACGGCCTCCGAGCCAGGAGTTGAGTGCCGCGAAGATCTCGCGCAGTTCCTCGTCCTCGACAGCAATAGGGAGTGTGATCGCGGCGCTCGAAGAGGCGCCGCTCTCCATCGAGACGACGAGCAAAAGTCTGCCTTCGCCCATAGGCAGGTAGTCGACGCGGGCTAGCGACTCGCCGAGGACGGTTGGCCCCGCTACTACGGCGAGAAGCCGGGTCACCTCGCTCATCCCCTCCGAGACGCCCCGCAGCAGCTCATCGACGTTGCCGTAACCTTCGAGGGCCGCGAATGCCGTGTCGTCCCTCGGGTTCGCCTCCATCAGAACGTCGACATAGTATCTGTAGCCCCTGTCCGTCGGGACCCTTCCGGCTGAGGTGTGCGGGTGGTCGAGCAGGCCAAGCGACTCGAGGTGCGCCAGCTCGGCGCGAATCGTGGAGCTGCTGACACCCAGCTCGTCAGAGAGGGCATGGCTGCCGACAGGAGCGCCCGTGGAGATGTAGATCTCCAGCGTCTTGAGCAGTAGCTCGCGTTGCCTCTCTGAGAGCTCGAGGTGCGTCATATAGTCCGTGATTTTAACATGGGCACAGGGGTGCCCATGTTAAAATCTCAGCACGCTCCGGCCTCCGCTCGTCAGCATTTCAGTCCGCCACCCTGCGGGCGGCTCGTCAGGAAAAAGCTGAAGTGCTGAAATGCTCTATATTCGTAGCGCGGCGAGGAAGGCTTCCTGCGGTATTTCTACGCTGCCTACCTGCTTCATGCGGCGCTTGCCTTTCTTTTGCTGTTCGAGGAGCTTGCGTTTGCGGGTAATGTCGCCGCCGTAGCACTTGGCTGTTACGTCTTTGCGGTAGGCGCGGACGGTCTCGCGGGCGATTATGCGCTTGCCCATGGTTGCCTGCACCGGCACCTCGAACTGCTGGCGTGGGATTAGCTCTTTGAGTTTCTCGACAAGCGCTCGACCGCGCTGGTAGGCCCTGTCGCGGTGGACGACTATCGAGAGCGCGTCGACGGTGTCACCGGAGACGAGGACCTCGACTTTGACGAGATCGGACGGCTCGTAACCAAGGGGCTCGTAGTCATAGGAGGCGTAGCCTTTGGTGCGGCTCTTCATGGCGTCGAAGAAGTCTGTGATGATCTCGGCCAGCGGCAGATCGTAGGTGAGCTGCACCCTGCGGGTCGAGATGTACTCCATCCCGACGGAGGTGCCGCGTCGTTCGTGGCAGAGGCCCATCACGGCGCCCACGTAATCTTTGGGGCAGATCACGGTGGCCCGCACTATAGGTTCCCTGATCTCGTCGAAGATCTCGGGCAGCTCACTCGGGTTGGTGACCTCGACGACCTCGCCCTCGACGACGACTTCGTACTTCACGCTCGGGTGGGAGGCTATGAGGTCGAGGTCGAACTCGCGCTCCAGACGCTCCTGGATGATCTCCATGTGCAGAAGGCCCAGAAAACCGCACCTGAACCCGAAGCCCATCCTCGAGTTCTCTGGCTCGAAGAAGAGCGAGGCGTCGTTTAACTGCAGCTTGGAGAGGGCGTCCCTGAGCCGCTCGAAGTCGTCGCCCTCTGTGGGATAGAGGCCCGAGAAGACGGTCGGCAGGGCTCTCCCGTAGCCCGGCAATGGTTCGGAAGCGGGCTTTTCCGACCGGGTCACCGTGTCGCCCACGCGCAGGGCTTCGATGTCTTTGAGGCCCGCGATCACGTACCCCACCTCGCCCGTTCCGAGGAAGGGGAGTGCCGTCGGTTTCGGTGAGTAGCAGCCGACCTCCAGTAGCTCGAAGTGCTCTTCGCTGCCCATCGCCCTTACCCTGTCGCCCTTCTTCAGTTCGCCGTCGAACAGGCGGGCTAGGGAGATGACGCCACGGTAGGGGTCGTAGAGGGAGTCGAAGATGAGAGCCCGCGTCTCGTCGTGCTCGGTCTGCGGCGCAGGGACGCGGTCCACGATCGCGTCGAGGACCGCGGTTACGTTCTCGCCGGTCTTGGCGGAGATCTTCAGGATCTCCTCCTCTTCCACCCCGAGCAGCTCCACGAGCTCTTCTGTGACACCTTCGACATCTGCAACGGGGAGGTCTATCTTGTTGAGTACGGGGATGATCTCCAGATCGTGCTCCATGGCGAGGTAGAGGTTCGCGAGGGTCTGGGCCTGGATGCCCTGGCTCGCGTCGACGATGAGGAGCGCGCCTTCGCAGGCAGCTATGGCGCGCGAGACCTCATAGGCGAAGTCTACGTGGCCGGGCGTGTCGATGAGGTTGAGGTTGTACTCGCCGTCGTCCCTGTTATAGAGGACGCGCACGGCCTGGGCTTTGATGGTGATGCCACGCTCGCGCTCGAGGTCCATGGTGTCGAGGATCTGGTCCACCCGCTCGCGCTCGGGGACGGCCTCGGTTATGTCGAGCAGCCTATCGGCGAGGGTGCTCTTGCCGTGGTCTATGTGCGCTATTATGCAGAAATTGCGGGTACGCTCGATGTTTTTCACCGCGAGATTCTACCATGATTGCCCCCTTGCTCTACTTGTGTTACATTCTCCCGGTCAGGCAAGTATCAGATTCGAGGAGCTAGCGTGCCCGCACCATCCAAACGCGACAAGCAGAGCGTCAAGCGTGGCGCCCACAACAAGGGTGTCAAAACCCGCCTTCGTAATCTCTCGAGGGACTTCTACAGGGCTGTCGATTCCGGGGATGAAGAGAGGGCGCGCCAGATCCGTGACGAGTCCCAGAGGGAGTATGACAAGGCCGCGACCAAGGGCATAATCCACCCCAACAGGGCCGCCCGCAAGGTAAGCCGCCTCGACAAGGCACTAGCGTCCGATCGGGACGAGTAAAGACTCATCTCCAAGTAATACGTCAGGATGTTGGCCCTGGGGCCAGGCGACCTCTCATGCAGGACAACCGATTTCGCCCTCGGCCCCGCTAGCTCCGACGCCGAGCTCTCCGCGGAAGGTGACGATGTGTTCTCTTGCGACCCTCTCTACAGTTCTAGTGCAGACGAGGGTCGAGGCCGCATCGAGGGTACCTTGGATCCCTTCGTAGCCAACGCCTGCGGGCGAAGTTCACGCAGGAAAACCCGATTCTCGGCTCGAAACAGATAGCGCGCTACATGCGGTAAGGCAGTTGCACTTGCTATTATGGACCGGTCGAGGAAGGGAGAAGTGAATATGAGCGAACGTGATGACCCGGCCAAGGAGGAGGAGGCACTAAAGAGGCTCTCGCAGCCAGAGGGCGACCATGAGCTGCACGCCACCCTGGAGCATATGAAGGACCATCACCCGCACCTCTGGGAGGTACTCCACCGGGTGCACCTCGCACACGATGCCAACCCCGCGAAGCTCGAAGAGTGGCGAAAAGCGCCCGATGGTAGCCAGGAGGACATCTGGGCCGAGCACTATGACAGAGCGATGGGCGTGCTGGCTATGTCGCTCCGGTAACTTCGAAAAGCCTGAATAGATCCCTGCGGAAAGGAAATGTGTCAGGACGGCGACGAAGGCCACTTCTGCGAGGTCTTGGAGAGCGTCAGCCCTGGCCTGCCACGCGCCTGAGGATGTCCCGGAACGTCCGCCGATCCTCTCCCGAAAGCCCGGTGATCGGCGATTGCACGTGCGAGAAAGCCACCCTTTCAGATCCTCCAACAAATAGCGTGAGAGCTTAGAAGATGGAATACTTACACCGTCGCGTCCAGGTACTCAGGGGGTTAAACGATGAGCCGAACTAGAGGGACCAACGTCCAACGCTTCAGGTTTTTTATGGGGATCGCCACGGCGCTGTGGCTCATTGCCGCGATAGCTGCGATCATCGATGGCGATACGCTCAATGCCGTGGCCTGGTTCGGCTTCGTCGCGTTTGGAGCCCTGACGGCGAGCGGTGCCACTGAACGCTCTAGGGGGTTGGCTTACCTTTCCATAGCGCTCCTCGTCGCCGCCATGGGGATCCTGGTGGGTGTGTTTCTGGTCGACTAGAGATGTTACGAGGGAAGCAGCGTAAGAACAGGACTAGTGGATCGATCAGGGGTCTTCGAAAACCGACACCCTGTTCTTGCCCGTTTTCTTGGAGCGGTACATCTGCGCATCAGCCATCGCGATTAGGCGATCCAGGCTCTTCGTCTCCTCCGAGAAGGGGACCATCCCCAACGATACCGTGATGGGGCGCTCCAGCGAGTTCTCGGGTTCGGGCACGTATGCTGACTGCACGGCTTCCCGGATGCGCTCGGCCACCTCGCGCGCAACCTCCACCTCTCCGTTCACCAACAAGACGAACTCCTCGCCCCCGTAGCGTCCCGCCAGGTCATCAGCCCTGGCCGATCGCGAAGGATCCTCGCCAGGCAACGCAGGATCTCGTCCCCCGCTCCGTGGGTGTCGTTGTAGGCCTTGAATTCGTCCACGTCGAGCAGGATGCAGGCTAGAGGCGTGCCATTGTTCCTGGCTTGTTCGACCCTGCGTCCAGAGGCCCGCTCGAAGAAGGAGCGGCTGCTGAGTCCGGTCACAGCTCGTCCACGTCCGCGGAGCGCCTCAGGGGGGAGATCTCCTCCCTCTCCACGCGGCCCAGGTAGTGCAGCACTGCCGCTGCGGCCAAGATCGCGACGAGCTCCGCGAACTCCCCGGCGGCGTCAGTTAACGTGCTGGGTCTCGTCAACGCCGCGGTTATCCCGACGATCTCTGCGGCTACGACAATCACGGCTGCGGCGGCCAGCACCCGCATGGCCTGTCGGTGGGCAGAGAGGGTGAAGGCGGAGACCACGTGCAGCGCCATGGCCACCACGAAAAGGCCGGCGGCGGCGCTCAGAGCATCGAAACCGATCTCTAATACCTTCGGTGTGGTGAAGAGTTCTTCCATATGTGTACATTCTACCTAGCATTGCAGCGTTTCAGCATTTCAGCTTGCCAGCGTAGTCCGCCGCGTAATCGCGCACCAGGTGCTTTCTGTACTCGCGGTATGGTCCGTCGTCGAGTTCGACGAGCTTGACGCTGTTTGTGCCTTACGGGGTCATGCGGATGTTTCGGACAGCCCGAGCACGGTCATCTCGACCTGGAGTTCGTCGGAGAGATCGCTGCCGCCTTTGAGTCCGCTCTCGAGGTCCAGGGTCAGGGCCAGGGCGCGTTCGAGGTCTCCCTCATCGAGCTTCCGGCCTTGCTCTTCAAGCTTGCGCGCGACGAATGGCGGGACCTTGAGGGTGCTCGCGATCTCCTTCTGGGGAATGCTGCGTTCGAGGAGGGCGCGGGCGCGGGAGACGAGCTGGAACTGACGACGGATCATGAACATGAGACGGAGCGGAGGCTCGCCCGTGCCGATCAAGACCTCGAGCAACCTCAGTGCTCTATCTCGTTCCCCCGCGGCCAGGGAATCGACGAAGGCGAATATGTTCGACTGGACGTCGGGCGGGCACAAGGCCGCCACGTCGTCGTGGGTCGCCGTGTCATCGCCGACGTAGAGCGACAGTTTCTCCGTCTCCTGTACCAGTCGCGCCTTGTCGCCCGCGCAGCGGCTTGTGAGGTCCTCTGCCACGTCCTCGGGGAGGTCCAGGCCAAGCTTCTTCGCGTGACCGACGAGCCACCTTATCAGGGCCTTGCCGCTCGGCTGTTCGAAGGTGTGGACCTCCCCCGATTTCTTCACCGCGGCGAGCAGCCTCTCACGGGAGCCTAGCTTCTTGCCGAGGAGGATCAGGTCAGATCCAGGCGAAGGATCCTTCAGATAGTCGACGATCACCGCCTTCTGGGCAGCGTTCCAGGCGTCGAGGTACTTCAAGACGACAAACGGCCCGTCCCCGAACAGCGAGAAGGAGTTGCAGGCCGAGACGAGCATCTCAGGACCCGTCTCCGAGGCGTCGTAAGCCTCGACCATCCTCCCCTCACGCAGCTTTTCGACGCCGCGCGCTTTGCGTTCCTCGTCGTCTCCCAGGAGCAGATAGACAGTCATAGACGAATTCTAAAGCATTTCAGCTGGTCAGCATTCCATAGGTGATTCGGGAGATCGTTCCTGGAGGCTCAGGAGATCTACCAGTTCGTGGATTCCCGCTCCCCGCTTTCGCGGGGACAAGCTTCGCGGGAATGACGGCTATGGGAGGGCCTCGGGCTACCCGCATCCCGCATCCGGCACTCCTTGAGCGGACTTGGTATGACGGGAGATAAGGCTTCGATAACGGGGAGTGCGGGACAGCCGGAGTCGCGGATGGTCTGACGGCATGATCCCTCGGCGATCTCCGAGGCTACTCATGACCTTTCGGGCCTCCTCGAACCTTATCTTGTGAGGAGTCTGATTGTGTGGAGGCCAGATCTTCGTGTTTGGCGAACCATTCGTTGCCTTCGATGGAGAACTTCGGGGTGGCACGCTCCAGCCATTTTGGCAGCCACCAGCCTGCGGATCCGAGCAGGGACATGATGGCGGGTACGAGCACGCAACGGACGACTGTGGCATCGACCGCGACGGCCACGGCCATCCCAAGGCCGAACTGCTTGACGGTGGGGTCGCCGTTTATCACGAAAGCTAGGAAGACTGAGACCATGATCATCGCCGCCGAGGTGATCACGCGGGCTGTCGAGGCGAGGCCGTGGACGACGGCCTCGTGTGGATTGTTGGTCTCTTTGAACTGTTCGCGGACGTGGGTCATCAGGAAGACCTCGTAGTCCATCGAGAGGCCAAAAAGGATCGCGAACATCATCAATGGCACGTAGGAGACTATGGGGATGGGCCCTTCGAGGCCGATCAGTCGTGTGGTCCACTCGTGGTTGAAGGCGTAGGTGACGACGCCGAAGGCAGCGAGGATGGAGAACACGTTCATCACAACAGCCTTGAGCGGGACCAAAAGCGAACGGAAGGCGAGCAGGAGCAACAAGAACGAGAGGACGAGCACGAGCCCGATCACCAGGGGCAGCTTGCGTGTGATCTCGCTCGCCAGGTCGATGTAGCTCGCCGTCGTCCCGCCGACGTCCGCCTCCATATGCTTGCCTTTCGTGGCCTTGGGGAGGACGTTATTACGCAAATTGCCCACGAGATCCTCGGTCGCGGGCGAGGAGGGCGCGGTAGTCGGGGTCACGGTGTAGACGGCGGCGGTACCCTTCTTGTTGACCAGCGGCAGGCTCACCTTGTCCACGCCCTTGGTCTTTTGAAGATCCTTGCGCAGGTCGGTCAGCCGCGGGTCCGAGGCCTTCGACTCCAGGAACTTCTCCTTTTGGTCCTCCCCGGAGCTCTTCTCCTTCTTGGCGGCCTGCTGCTTGACCTTCTTCTCTATAGTCTTGTTTTCCCGGGCCTGCTTCTGGTCTGCCTGTTTCTGTATGGACTGGTTTTGTTTTTTGATCTCCTGTTTGGCCTGCTGGTTGATGGCCTGGTTCTGTTTGTCTATCTCTTGCTGGGCCTGCTTTTGGATGGCCTTCTGTCCCTTGGGCCCTACATTCTGCTTGGCCTCTTCAGCCTCGGTCTGGATCTGCTGTTGGGCCTTCTCCTGCTGCTGTTTGGCTTCGGCCTCGATTTGCTGCTTCGCTTCCTCTTGCTTCTGGTTGGCCTCGGCCTCGATCTTCTGTTTGGCCTCTTGCTGCGCCTGTTCTGTTTGCTCTTGGATCTCCTTCGCCGCTTTGGCCTGTTGTTTGGAGATCTCCTGCTGCGTGGACTTCTGCTCTTGGTTTCGGAGCTTGTCGAGCCCTTTCTTGTCGTTGTGGGCGGGCTTGCTGAGGCTCACGGCGACGAGCATGGGACCGTTCGAGCCCGAGCCGAACCCTTCGGTCATCGCGTCGTAGGACTGACGCGACTGGGTGGTCGTGGGCAGTGCCCCGTTATCGGTCTGGCCGAGGTGGAGGTAGCGGACGGGCAGGGCGAGGATGATGAGCACGACGAGACCCAGTATCAGGGCGGGCCAGGGGTGGGAGCCGACGAAGGCGGCCCAGCGGGCCCAGCCATGGGGTCTCTCGTCGTGGTGGGTCCGCATGCCGGGTACGCGCAGGCGGTTGATCCCTAGGCCTACAAAGCCGAGGATGGCGGGAAGCAAAGTGGTCGCCGCCGTGGCCGCGACGAGCACCACGATCGCGGCCGTGTAGCCGAGCGTCGTCACCACCGGTATCCCGGCGGCGGCGAGGGACACGAGCGCGATGATAACCGTCCCCGCGGCGAAGACGACAGCGCCCCCTGAGGTGGCCGTGGCGCGAGCGACCGACTCGCGCGGCTCCATACCTTCGGCGAGCTGGCTAAGGTGGCGGGTGACTATGAACAGCGAGTAGTCGATCCCCACCCCGAGTCCGATCATGGTCGCCAGGGTGGGCGCCGAAGTCGGCACCTCTACGGCGTGGCTGAGGAAGGCGATGATCCCGAGCCCCACGGAGAGACCAAGTATCGCCGTGAGTATGGGTATCCCCATCGCGATGGCCGTACCGAATGTGAACAGCAAGATGAGCACGGCCGCCGCGAGCCCCACCACCACCGAGAGTCGGGTCGACGGCTTGGAGACTTTCTGGCCGAGGTAGCCGCCCGCAGCCGGGTTCAGGCCGACCTTGTCGAGCGGCTGGGCGACGTCGATGATCCTTTGGGCCCCTTCGACGTTCAGCTCCGAGGGACCGTCCTTGAGGTTGAGCGAGATGTAACCGATGGTGCGCTTCTTGTTTAATTGGCTGGCGCCCTGCTCGCTGAACGGGCCCGTGGCCTGTGATATGGCCGGGTCTTTGGAATAGGCTTTGACGACCGTCTGGATCGGCTTTTTGTACTTGGGATCCGAGAGTTTCGCGCCCTCCGGGGCCCGGAGGGCGATCGGGACCGATCCATTGGCCTGGTCGGGAAACTTGTCGCTAAGCAGGTTGGTGGCCGCCTGGCTGTCGGTCCCCGGCAGCGTGAGGTCGTCGTTTGTCTCCTGGCCGACGCTCCGGGCCACGCCAACGACAGCGACCGCGATCACCACCCAGACCGCCAGGACCCACACCGGGTGCCGCGCGCAAAAGTGACCAAGACGGTAGAGTAGCGGCGTCAATAGGCCCTCCTTTGCCCCGACGGCTATCCTTTTGGTTTCGTATGGTTCGTCGCGATCGGATCGCTAAGCGCCAGCATACACCGCTTAAGATGGCAACGCATCACTCAAATGGGCTAGTTTGCAATAGACTTCAGGATACAGGTCTCAGTTTTCAGGTTATTTCGGTTTGGGGTCTTCGATGAGTTTGGAGGTGTCAGGGCGGGTGAACAGGTCGATGGTCCAGTCGGCGAGCACGTGCGCCCGGTTGAGATCGTAGCCCAGCTCGTACAGGTAGACACCTTTCCAGATGTACGCCCCGAGCATGCCGCTGAGGTCTACTCCGAGGATGTCGATCAGGGCGCTCCCCTCCCCTAGATCTACCAGCTGGCCTACGGAGCGGTAGCGGAAGGCGGCGGGTGACTCGTTCTTGATCTCTGCGGCAAGGTTCGAGGCTGCCCGCTTGCCTTCCTGTTCTGCTGCCTGGGCGAGGGCGGGGACCGGTGGTCCGTCGTACTGCATGCTGGTGCAATCGCCCACAGCGTAGACTCCGGGCTTGTCTTTGATCCGCAGGTACTCGTCGATCAGTATCCTTCCGCGATGGTCTTTTTGTACGTCCAGGTTACCGACCAGGGGTGGGGGTTCGGTCCCGGCGGCCCAGATGATGGTGCGGCTCGGTATGGTGCGTCCTTCTGAGATCACCACCGAATCGGACCTGACCTCTTCGACCTTTGCGTCGTTGATGACCTCTATTCGCTGGGAGGCGAGCCTGCGCGTGGCGGCGTGTACAAGCGGAGCGTCGAGGCCTTTGAGAATCTGATCGCCGGCATTTACCAGCACGACGCGCACACCGGCGAAGTCTACATTGGGATAGTCGTCTTCGAGCACATCGAAGATCAGGTCGTGCGTGTCGGCTGCGGCCTCCACCCCGGTTGGACCTCCGCCGACGATGACGAACGTGAGCAAGTCGTCAGGAGGTCGGTCCTCGAGGTGCTCGGCTTCCTCGAATCGGTCGATCACGTGATTGCGGATCCGCAGTGCGTCTCGCAGTCCCTTGACATCCAGGGCGTTCTCTTCGGCGCCGGGGGT
>Ga0126304_10001069_pt1 | contig 12426 bp, 9 predicted proteins | sample Plot25_FD_92538 | JGI IMG/M metagenome (GOLD analysis project Ga0126304, IMG submission 92538) | Serpentine soil microbial communities from UC McLaughlin Reserve, CA, USA - Plot25 | ecosystem: Environmental > Terrestrial > Soil > Grasslands | place: USA: UC McLaughlin Reserve, Lake County... | reverse complement strand
TGGCCCGCGACGAGCGGGCTCGTAGTCAGGCCCTGAATGCAGTCGGCTCGTTCCGCAACGACAACAGGCTGGGATCGACGGGCAACCCGGTGTACGCGAGCACCGAGCTCAAGGTCGTCGAGCGCATCACGCGGATCGAGGCTGACGTGCTGCGGTGGGAGGCAACGATCAGCGACCCGAAGACCTATACGCGGCCCTTGACCATCTCGATTCCGTACACATCACCGGCGGGGTATCAGGTGCTGCCCTACGAGTGTCATGAAGGCAACTTGGCCATTCTGCAGGGACTCGGCGGCGAGCGCGCCGAAGACAAGGCGCTCGAGGAAGATGCCAGGAAGGGAATCGTTCGTCCGCGTCGGCCGATTCAGGGTGGACTGACGGTCGGCGGTCAACCCATTCCAGAGAGTGGACCCGAGAGCCGGTGAGTGGTTGGTCGTTGGTGGTTGCAAAGCAAACCACTAACGACCAACCACTACCACCAACTATTTTTTCGGGCGGACGTTCTTGCCGACCCAGTTCAGCATCAGGTCGGCGATCTCCAGGTTTCGCCGATCCAGCATCATCATGTGCGTCACGCCGAGCATGCCGATCTCATCGAGCTTCATGTACTCGGCCTTCGCGGTGCCTTGCTTGGACGCACGGCGGGCATTGATCGCGTCCACCGTCTCCTGACACTGCGCGCTCGTCGCCGTGTAGTCCCCTTTCAGCGCGAGATAGGGGATCAAGTCGAAGTCTGCCGCGGTCAGCCCGCTGTTCGGCAGCGAGCAGCCGCCTTCGACGGTGATGAGCCCTTTGATCAAATCGAGATGTCCTCGCTCCTTGAGGATCCGAATCATGTGATGGCCCATGATCCCCGACTGCGAGTGTGTCGCCACAATCGCGCCGCCAAGCCGCTCGACGAGGAGCGCGAGATTCAGCGGCGTCCAGGTGTTGGCCGGTGAGAGCTGCGAGGGATTGCACGTCGCGCACATCGATCCGGGGAGGGTCACCTCGGCGTTCGGCACGAGCTGCTTGTAGTACTCGAGCGCGTACGGCGCGTGGGAACCGTTGGGCGCGGGCCCGATCGCGCCGGTTCGCGACGCGAGCGTCTCGTCAACGGCATCGATCGGGAAGAGCGGCGCTACGTGCTTGTAGGCGTCCGGATTGGGCTGCGGATCGTTTGCTGCGCCATGTGGAATGAGCGTGCCGGTCAGCACGGTGGAACCCGCCGGGACGAGATGACCGAACCACGCCGTCCACGCGCCGTTGTCGGTAATTCGTCCGAAGTTCGGGATCAGCTCGGCAGCGCCCTTCGTGTCGCCGGCCAGCATCCGCGCCTCCGCCTCGTGCAGGACTGATTGATCGAAACCCGAGCGGCCGCGTCCCGACTGATCGACGACGTAGGTCGAGGCACCCTTGCGGACGAAGTACGGATACCAGCCCTCACGACCGTCGGGTGTCGATTCGAGCGCGGCACCTGTGTGCGTTGAGCCGTGCACCATGATGACGGGCCAGCCAGGCGCGGACCGCTTCGCCGGAATCTGGAACTGCACGTACATCTGCCCGATGGTGATCTGCTGCGGTGTGGGCGGCGGCGCCTGCTGCCCGGGCGGCGCGGCCGGAATGGCGGCATAGTCTGAGATCTTCGCCACGCCGCCGATGAAGAAGCTGCCCTGGTCCTCGAGAACGAGCTGGCCACCCATCATGCGCTTTGGTGTCTGACTCTGCGCGGCAAGGCCGCCGACGAGCGTGACAAGCAGAAGCGCGACGAAACTCAATCGTTGACGTGTCATTGCCCCACCTTGTTGAGCCCTTCTGTGAGCTCGATCGAGACACCCCACGGATCGATGAGCGACGCGCTCATGATGTTGTTCATGTCGCCGTTCTTGCCGTACTTCTTTGTCAGCTTGATGCCCTTGCCTTCGAGCTGTTTGGTGAACGCCTCGAGGTTCTTCACCTCGAACCCGACGTGGTCGTAGACGCGTCCGGCCGTCGGCTGATGCGTGACCGACTGGTCCCCTTCCCAGCGGAAAAAGTTGAGCATGTAGCCGACGCCAGGCAGATCCGCGCCGGTGAAGAAATCGGTAAAGGTGTTTGGTCCGGTCCGCATCGTGGCATTGAGGGCCTTCACGTACCACTCGCGCATCTCGACGTACTGCTTGTTGATGAAGTGCACGTGGTGATGCGTGATAGGCGGCGCGTTCGGTGCCATGTTAGTGACCAGTTCGACCTTCGCACCGTCGGGACCGAGGATGTATGAAAAGCGACCGTAGTTGCCCGCGGTCGGCAGCGCGACCTTCTCTCCGGGCTTCGGCTCACGACCCTGTGTGAGTTGATACCCGTTCGCGACGATCCTGGTGGTCAGGGCCGGAACGTCGGGTACGGCGAAGCCGATGTGATCGAGGGCGGTGCCGTAGGTCGGACCGGTCGGCTTCTGCTCGTGGAGGAACAGGAAGACGTCGGGGAACTTGATGACCTCGTCTTTCCCGAACTTCATCGCCGCCCCGCCGAGCGTGTCCACCCAGAACTTCTTGTGCTCGGCCACGCTTGTCACGTTGAGATGATAGTGACCGACGATCACCGGCGCTTCCTTGTTCAGTAGTTGCGCGGATGTCCGCCCGAGTGTTGCGACACATACAGCCAGCACGAGACCGAGAAAGATTCGATTCATGACACCTCCGGCCGGTCCGAAAGGACCGGCCCTACCGCTACGGCGTGGATTCTATGACCATTCAGGGACCATCGGCACGCGAAGCTGCTCAACGTCGGGCAAATCGAACCCGAAGTGCTCATCGAGGAGCGCACGCAGCGCCTTGCGATCCGCCAACTGATATGTCTCGGTTTTCCCGGCGCTCAGCACCGTCACATCGCGATTCATGACCGACGTACGACCGCCTGGCGTCAGCGCACGCAGCATCAAGCGGTTGACGAACGGGGACGCCGCAGCAGTAGAGACCCAGTGATTCGCGAGCTGAAAGTCGATTGGCAGCTGCGGCTCCAGCGTGGAGGTCCAGAGCGGGGTCATCCTGCCGTCGATCTGCGTCTCCAGTACCCATTCACCCTCATGCCGGACCATGCGATGGCGATCGTTACCGTCGCGCACTTCGGCACCCTCTCGAAGCGGCACCGGCAACAGCGCCGTGTGACCACCGAATCCGGGATCGACCATGAAACGCTCGCCCTCGATTTCCACTGTCAGGAACATGTGAGTCCGCGGCGATTGATGCCGAGGCATGATGAGGACGACGCGTGCCGCGTGCGCGGTAATCGTGAAGCCAAGCTGTTCGAGCGCGGCGTGAAACAATGTGCCGTGCTCGAAACAATAGCCGCCGCGGCCGGCGACCACCATCTTCGAGACGATGCTGTCGAGGTCGATGTGGATGCCGCGGCCGAGCAACACGTCCACGTTTTCGAACGGAATGCGCGTGATGTGCGCACGCGTCAGGCCGGCCAACGTGTCGAGTGTGGGCTCGAGCGAACCCTGCCAGGCGACGCGGGTCAGGTAGGCGTCGAGGTCGAATGCGCTCATCCGACAAAGTATAGAATCGACACCATGACTCGGCGGGTGTCGCTGCTCGCGTTCTGTCTATTGGTGACCGCCGCCCCGCTCATGGCTCATCATGCGATTTCGGCGATCTACGACAGCAGCAAACGGGTCACTGTCGAAGGCGCGGTTCGCGAGTTCCAGTTCGTCAACCCACATCCGTTTCTGATCATCACTGTCAGCGAAGGCGGCAAGACGCTCGAGTGGCGGCTCGAGATGGACAACCGCTACGAGCTGATCGACGAGGGCATGAGTGCCGACACGCTGAAGCGCGGCGATCGCGTCGTCGCCAGCGGCAGCCTGTCGCGCACCAATCCGCAGGGCATGTATCTGATGCGCCTCGATCGATCGTCGGACGGCTTCCGCTATGAGCAAATCGGGGCCAGCCCTCGCGTACGGCTTGGCTCGCGCTGAACGCCCAATCCCAATCGCGCGCCGCGCGACATCTACTTCGTGGACTTCAGATCGGCGGCTCCTGGTGACGAGGTGTGCGACGTCGCGTTCCCGGTACGGTGAAGCAGCGACGCGACGACGCCAATGCCGAGAATCGTCAGCACGACGCCAAGCAGATAGAGATTGAAGTTCTCGCCGAGCGCGTCCTTGATCGGCTCGTGCGCAAGCATCTTCACGCCGACGACCAGCAACACTGCTGCGAGCGCGTGCTTCATGTAGCGCAGCGCGTGCAACGCGCCGGCCAGCGCGAAGTACAGCGAACGAAGACCGAGGATCGCGAACACGTTACTTGTGAACACCAGGAACGGATCAGCCGTGATCGCGAAGATCGCGGGAATGGAATCGACGGCGAAGATCAGGTCGGTCGTCTCGACCATCACGAGTGCCAGCGCGAGCGGGGTGAGCATCCAGCGGCGACTATAGGGGCCGCCTTCAGGACCCTGCGCCCTGACAAAGAAGTGCTCGCCGTGGAATCGATCGGTGACGGGAAACCGGCGCCGGACATTTCGGATGATGAAGTTCTGTGCCGGGTCCATGTCTTCACTGGTGAAGAACGCCATCTTGATGGCGGTGAGGATGAGGATGCCGCCGAAGATGTAGAGCACCCACGAGAACTGCGCGACGAGCTGTGCGCCGATGGCGATCATCAGGCCGCGCATCGCGACGGCGCCGATGATGCCCCAGAACAGCACGCGATGCTGATACTCACGCGGCACCGCGAAATACTGGAACAGCATCGCGATGACGAACACGTTGTCAACGCTGAGCGATTCCTCGACCACATAGCCGGTGATGAACTTCAGAAAGGCCGACCAGCCATCGTTGATCCGGCCGTCGGGAAACGCCGCGCTGCGGTCGACAGGATCCAGCGTCATCCCGAGCCCCAGCCAGCGATGCTCGTAGGCCAGATAGACAAATCCTGAGAACGCCAGCGCGAGCACGACCCACACACACGTCCAGGTCAGCGCTTCGCGAACCGAAACGACGTGCGCCTTACGGTGAAAGACTCCAAGATCGAGGGCGAGCAGGACAAAGATGAAGACGAGAAAGGCAATCCAGACGACCACCATGGCCTCCAGGCGTTGGTGGTAGTCTCGCGGGGTCGTTCACGTGGCGCGTCCAGAAGGACGTGCCCTACGCGTGGTTGACTGGATGAGGCCGGAAGCGAACGCTTCGTGTTGACGGCCAGTCCGCCCGCACGTGCGGGCTGCTACTCCCTACCGGAGATCAGTCTAACAAAGAAGTCGCAGCAGGTCTGCGGGATTCGACGCGCCCGCGCGGCTGGCGGGCATGTACGACGCGACGAGCGCGGCTGTGAGCAGCGAGACACATGCCACCCCATAGGACCACGGATCGAACGGGCTCGGATGAAACAGGAGCGAGCCAAGTCGAGGCGCGATCGCGGCGGCCGCCATCACGCCAATCAACACACCGACCGCAACTGGCCACAGCTCTTCGCCACTGTGCGGGTGACAAGGCGCGTCGCGCCCAGCGCCGCTCGAATCGCCAGCTTGCGGCGTCTCGTGCCCGCTGAAAACGACGTCGCGACGACGATCGTACGGTGTTACCTATCTCTCAGGAAGGACAGAGCGGACCATCCGTCCACGCGTGACCATACTCGCCGGCTGCGCTACGGAGATGTCGAGCTATTTAACACGACGCCTGGGCTTCGCCGAAACGTGTTCTTGCTGCGTAATTGCGGGCGTCTGTGGGGCACCGTCGGCCCGCGCGAGTCGCTGAGAAACGAGCGATAGAGCGCCTCAATCATCTGCATTCCGCTGTCGAGGATGTCCTGATCGGAGGTGCCCGCGTCGCGGAATCCCTCGACCAAGCGCCCGACTGTTGCGGTATCCGGCAGTCCGTACCGCGATTCCTTTAGATCGAGATCGTGGACGATATGGCCGACGCGCAGCGCGGCAGGATCGGCGATCCCAAACCGTCGCACGAGCGTTTCGTAGGTGCAGTCCGTTCCATGATGTCCGAATTCGACGTCCGGCATGTCGAACGGGATCTGGCCATCCGTCACGGGTACGGACCCGAAGGTGAACTTCGCGTCCGGCGCAACGAAGCGCCGAATCAACCAGGCGGACGCCATGCGATCAATCCCCGGTCGAGGTCTCGTCACCCAGGTGCGACGGCGAAAGAACCGTGAATGCAACTGCTCGGATGATCCGCTGGCCGGCGGGGCCTTGCGCAGCATCGATTCGAGCCGCTCCACCGCCGCCCGCGCGTCGCTTGCCCGCGGGGAACGAAAAAAATCGGTGGCCGTCAGCGCGCGAAATCGTTCGGTGATCTTCGCCACGTCCCGTTGCGCCGCCGCCCGCGCCAACTTTCGATCTGTGTGCGTCAGTCGATTCGTCACGGCGTCGGCGTCTCGAATCAACGCCTCGTAATCGGTGCTCCGGGCGGCTCGAAATGTTGCCTCCAGCTCATCGTCCGTGTGTCCATCGACAGCATCGGCGGTGAGGATGCTGACCTGACCGCCACGGCTTGCAATCTCTGCACGAATCCAGTCGAAATCTTCGCGCGCCTCGGGCGTGTGCGGCAGCACGTACAGGGAATTTCGTAGCGCGACGGCTCCCACCTGCTGCAGCCGCCGCCAGATGTGGACGCGGAGATTCGACGGGCGCGCCGGCAGTTGATGCACCAGAAGCAGCCACCGTGGGCCGGTCGCCGCGGCGTGAGCCATAATCGACATCGTAACATCCGTGCTGTAACCGGTGTTGCAAATAAGAGGGTTAGAATGCCACGCATGCGCACATTCATCACGCTCGTGCCGATGTTCATCGGCGTTGCATCGGCCGCGGCGCAGACGCCAGCGACCGCTCCGCAGATCCCGGCGGAGTACGCCGCCGTGCTTCAGACCGTCGGCCGTCAAGGCGACTTCAAGGACAACGTCCTCAAGGTCAACATCCCGCGGAACGATCTCAAGGTCGTCGTCGACGGTGTCTCGACGCCGACGCCTTTCGGGTTTGGTGGCTGGTTCGCCCTCACCAAGGGCGACCATGCGATGGACGTCATGATGGGTGATCTGGTCCTCACCGAAACCGAAGTGAATCCGGTCATGTCCGCGGTGCTAGGGAACGGCCTTGAGGTCACCGCGCTGCATAACCACTTCTTCTTCGACACGCCACGCATCTTCTACATGCACGTGCACGGACATGGCACGACCGCCGACCTGGCGAACAAGATCAAGCCGGCGCTCGATCTGATCGGCAAGTCGCCGTCGGCCGCCGGGGCCGCGGCTGGTCGCGCCATCGACGGAAAGCTCGATACCGAGAGTCTGTCGAAGACGATCGGGTCACCAGGCGAGCAGAACGGTGCAGTTTACAAGATCACCGTCGGACGGTCGGACGTCACGTTGAAAGAATCGGGGGCGACGATCAATTCCCGCATGGGTCTCAACACCTGGGCCGCGTTTTACGGCAGCGATGCCGACGCGGTCGTCGCCGGCGACGTCGCCATGCTCGATGCGGAGGTGACGCCGGTCCTCAAAGCGTTGCGTGCGAACGGCATCGACGTCGTTGCCATTCACCATCACATGATCGGCACGCAGCCCAACATCACGTTCCTGCATTACTGGGGCAAGGGATCCGCCCAGAAGCTGGCCATCGGCGTGAGGGCCGCGGTAGATCAGCTCGGTAAGGGGCGTCGTCGCTAACATGCCCACAACGGAACAGAATGTTCTCGCGCGCGGGTTCGCGGTCGCGCTGCTGTCGCTGACGCTGAGCGCTTCCGCTGGTGCCCAGCAACCACAGAACGTCGCTGCGCCGGGGCCGCTGACGCTCGAACAGGCCGTGCGTCAGGCCGTCGATCGCTATCCCGCGGTGCGCGAGCAGCGCGCGCGCGCGAAAGCCGCGGACGAAGGAGTGGCGGTCGCGCGCACCGCCTATCTGCCCCGCGTGGACTTGCTCTGGCAGGAAACTCGCGCAACGCATAACAACGTGTTCGGCTTGTCGTTGCCGCAAGCGGTTGTGCCGCCGGTGTCAGGTCCGGTCCTCCCGCGATCCGGCGACAGCGCGTGGGGCAGCGCGGCGGGCGCGCTGATCTCGTGGGACGCGATCGATTTCGGGCAGCGTAAGGCGGCCATCGATGCAGCACGCGCCCAGGAAGTTGCCGCGTCGGCGCGTACCGCGGTAACCGAGCTCGACGTCGCAGCGGCGGCCGCCGATGCATTCTTGACCGTGCTCGCGGCCGATGCCAGCGTGCGCGCCGCGCAGGCGAACGTCGATCGCCTGCAGGTTTTTGCCAACGCCGTGCGCACCCTCGTGACCAATCAGTTGCGGCCGGGCATCGATCAATCGCGCGCCGAGGCGGAACTGGCCCTGGCGCGGAATCAGCTGCTGCAGGCCCAGCAGACAGCGGATATTGCGCGCGCGTCGCTGGCCGAAGCGATCGGCCGTCCGACCGACACGATCGGCGTCGCACCGGGAACGTTAACCGAGCTGCCGCCCCCAGCGGCCGCTTCGGGCGCGGTCGACATTCACCCTGCGGCGCGCGCGGCGTTGGCGTCAGTCGAGGCGGTGCGTGCGCGCGAACGAGTGCTCGAACGTTCGGCGCTTCCGCACATCGCGTTGCAATCGGCAGTCAGCGGCCGCGGCAGCGGCGCGGTGATGCCAGGCGTTGCGGATACGGCCGACGGCCTGTGGCCGCGTGTGCCGAACTGGGCAGTGGGTGTGTCGGTAACGCTACCCGTGACCGAGTATTTTGCCGTGAAGCCGCGCCGGCGGGTCGAGGAGCAGAACGAGCTCGCCGAGCGCGCGCATTACGACTTGACGATTGCCACGTTACGAACGCAGCAGGTCCGCGCACAGGCCGTGATGAAAGCGGCAGCGGCAATCGCCCAGAACATGCCGGCGGTGCGATCCGCGGCCGAGGAGACACAGCTGCGCGCGCGTGCCCGCTACGACAGCGGACTGGCGAGCATCACCGAAGTCGCGGAAGCGCAGCGCGTCCTGGCGCAAGCGGAAAGCGACGATGCCGTCGCGCGGCTCGCAGTCTGGCGTGCGCTGCTGGCGCAGTCGCAGGCCGCGGGCGACTTGACACCGTTTCTCAACCAGCTCCGCAGGCCGTAACACCGAAGAAGGAATTCCCATGTGGCTGATTAATCAAGCGCTGCGCCGACCGATCACGGTGTTCGTCGCCGCGTTGTCGCTGGCGCTGCTCGCAGCCTTCGCGGTGCGGCGGATGCCGGTCGACATCTTTCCGGATCTGGACCTGCCGGTCGTCATCGTCGCGCAGCCGTACGGCGGCATGGATCCCGCGCAAATGGAGGGGTATCTGACGTATTACTACGAGTACCACTTCCTGTATATCGCCGGCGTCGACCACGTCGAATCGAAGTCGGTGCAGGGCGTGTCGCTGGTGAAGATCTATTTCTATCCGGGCACCGACATGAGCCAGGCGTTGGCGCAGGTCGTGTCCTATGTCGATCGCTCGCGCGCGTTCATGCCTCCGGGCACGGTGGCGCCGTTCGTTGTGCGTTTCGATGCGGGGACCGTGCCGGTCGGACAGCTCGTGTTCTCGAGTGAAACCCGCGGCGTCGGGGAAATCCAGGACCTCGCCCTCAATCGCGTGCGGCCGGCGTTTGCCACGATCTCGGGTGTCTCTGCGCCGCCGCCGTCGGGCGCCAGCCAGCGGAGCATCGTCATCCGGGTCGACCCCGATCGATTGCGTGAGATGCGGATGTCACCCGACGAAGTGGCGCGCGCGGTGGCATCGGGCAACGCGATCCTCCCGGGTGGCAACCTCCGTACCGGCGATGTCACCCGGATCGTGCAGCTGAACTCACCGGTGGCGTCGATCCGCGATCTCGAGGGGCTGCCGATCCGTGTAGGCAGCGGCGCCACCGTCTACCTGCGCGATGTGGCGACGGTGAATGACACCAGCGACATCATTGCCGGATACGCGCTCTTCAACGGCCGCCGCACCGTGTACATCCCCGTGACGAAACGGTCCGATGCGTCGACGCTGGAGGTGGTGCAGCTGGTCAAGGACGCGGTGCCGCGATTTCAGGCGCTCGTGCCCGACGACATTCAGGTCGCGTTCGAGTTCGATCAGTCGATCTACGTGACCAATGCGCTGCGCGGGTTAACCCTCGAAGGGCTGCTCGGCGCGCTCCTCACCGGGTTGATGGTGTGGGTCTTCCTGCGCGACTGGCGCAGCGCTCTGATCGTGATCGTCACGATCCCCTTTGCGCTGCTCGGAGCCCTGGTCGGTTTGTGGCTGACCGGCCAGACGGTCAACATCATGACGCTAGGCGGTTTGGCGCTGGCGATTGGCATCCTCGTCGACGAAGCGACCGTCGCCATCGAGAACATCCACACGCATCTGTCGCGCGGCGAATCACGCGCGCGCGCGGTGCTCGAAGCCGGACGCGAAACGCTCATCCCGCGACTGCTGGCGATGCTATCGATCCTGGCCGTGTTCGTCTCGTCGTTTTTCATGACCGGCGTGGCCCGCTCGCTATTCATTCCGCTGTCGCTGGCGGTCGGCTTTGCCATGATGGCGTCCTACATCCTGTCGAACACGCTGGTCCCGGTGCTGGCCGGCGGTCTCCTGCGCGAGACCCACACGCACCGAGCGGAGCCGGTGCTCGATCGGCTGCGCGGCGCGCAGGGGCGCCTGCATGCGCGCTTCATGGCGGCACCCGCGCTCCTGGCGATCGTCTACCTGCTCGTCACGATTGGCGGCGTCGTCCTCGTCGCGCGCAGCCTCGGGTCGGACATGTTTCCCGCCGTCGACAACGGCCAGTTCGTGCTGCGGCTGCGCGCGTCGACCGGCACTCGCATCGAGCGCACCGAGGACGTCGCGCTGCGCGCCCTGGATGTCATCCGCAACGAGGCGGGACCGAGCGCGATCGAGAACTCGCTGATGTACGTCGGCACCGCGTCGCCGAATTACCCGATCAACAGCATCTTCCTGTGGTCCAGCGGATCGCACGAAGCGCTGATCACGGTCGCCTTGCGGCGCGGCTCCGGCATCCGGATCGCGGATCTGCAGGAACGGTTGCGCCAGCGGCTTGCGCACGACATGCCGACGGTGGCGGTGTCGTTCGAGGCGGGCGACATTGTGAGTCAGATCATGAACTTCGGCGCACCGACGCCGATCGAGGTGGCGGTCGCAGGTCCCGCCTTCCCGAACAGCAAAGCGTTCGCGCAGAAGGTGTTCAATGCGATCAAGGGCATCCCGTCGCTACGCGATGTGCAGTACGAACAGCTGCAGGACTATCCGACCGTCGACATCACGATTGACCGCGAACGCGCCGGGCAGCTCGGCGTGACGGTGGAGCAGGTCGGCCGCTCACTGGCGGTCGCGACCTCGTCCTCTCGTTACGTGCTGCCAAGCTACTGGCGCGATCCGGGCAACGGCATCGCCTACCAGGTGCAGGTCGAAGTCCCGCAGGCACGCGTCGCATCGCCCGAGGATCTGCGCGCGCTTCCCGTCATGCCGTCCGGGGCGGAGCGGCCGCTCGTCGAGGACGTCGCCGATATCAGCTTCGGCACCGGCCCCGGCGAGTGGGATCGGTACAACCAGCAGCGCATGCTGACGATCTCGGCGAACGTCGTCGGCCGCGATCTCGGCTCCGCCGCCCGCGCGGTGTCGGAGGCGATTCGCGGCATCGGCGAGCCGCCCCGCGGCGTGACCGTCAACGTCCGCGGCCAGGTACCGGCCATGCTGGAGACACTCGACGGACTGCAGACGGGCGTCCTCGTCGCGATCATCGCGGTGTTTCTGCTGATGGCGGCGAACTTCCAGTCGTGGCGGCTTGCGTTCGTGGTGCTCTCGGGCGTTCCGGCGGTGGTCCTCGGGGTCGGTCTCGTCCTGCTCGCGACCGGTACGACGCTGAACGTGCAGTCGTTCATGGGCGCGATCATGGCGATTGGCGTCTCGGTCGCGAACGCGATCCTGCTGATCACGTTCGCCGAGAACGATCGCCGCGGTGGCCTCGATGCCGACGCGGCAGCGGAGTCCGCCGTTCGTCACCGCATCCGGCCGATCCTGATGACCTCTTTCGCGATGGTCGCCGGCATGCTGCCGATGGCGCTGGCGCTGGGCGAAGGCGGCGACCAGACGGCGCCGCTCGGGCGGGCCGTGATCGGCGGCTTGCTCGCCTCGACCGTGACGGTGCTGCTGATCCTTCCCGTGATTTACGCGATGACACAACGTCGGGCCAGCCGCGGATCCGGGTCGTGGCACCCGGACGATGCGGCGACGACATGAGAGACAGGAACATGGTGAAAGAGACTTTCGCAGCATTCGTGGCCGCGGCGTCCTCCGCGGCGACCATACTGGCGCAAGGCGGCGCGACGACCCCGGCGGCCAATGCGCGACCGGTCAACGTCACCACGGTGGTGGCGCGATCCCTCGATCGCCCACTCGCTGTACCTGGCGATCTGGTGGCTTATCAGGACGTCGAGATCCGCGCCAAGGTCCCCGGCTTCGTGGAG
>Ga0126304_10001068_pt1 | contig 12430 bp, 11 predicted proteins | sample Plot25_FD_92538 | JGI IMG/M metagenome (GOLD analysis project Ga0126304, IMG submission 92538) | Serpentine soil microbial communities from UC McLaughlin Reserve, CA, USA - Plot25 | ecosystem: Environmental > Terrestrial > Soil > Grasslands | place: USA: UC McLaughlin Reserve, Lake County... | reverse complement strand
TCGAGATCCGCGGCGCGGGCAACCTGCTCGGCGGCGAGCAGTCCGGTCACATCGCCGACGTGGGCTTCGACCTGTACGTGCGCCTGGTGGGGGAGGCGGTTGCCGAGTATCGGGGCGACGGCAGCGCGGCCACCGTTCCGGACGTGCGCGTGGAGCTACCCGTCGACGCGCATCTGCCGCACGAGTACGTGGCGAGCGAACGGCTGCGGCTGGAGGCGTACCGGCGGCTCTCCGCCGCCGTGACCGAGGCCGACGTCTCGGCTGCCCGCGACGAGCTCGCAGATCGATATGGCGACCCGCCGCGACCGGTCGAGAACCTGCTGGAGGTGGCGAGGTTCCGCACCCAGGCCCGAGCTGCGGGCCTGAGCGAGGTGACATTGCAGGGCAACCACGTGCGGTTCACCCCCGTCCGGCTGAAGGATTGGCAGCGCGTCCGGCTCGACCGGCTGTACCCGAGGTCGCTGGTCAAGGAGACCGTCGGGACCGTGTTGGTGCCTCGCCCGTCGACGGCCCCCGTCGGTGGTACCCCGTTGCGCGACGTGGAGCTGCTGGCCTGGGCCGCGGAGTTCGTCGAGGACGCTCTGCTGGCCGCTCCGGCGAGCGCTCGGTCCGCCTGAGGGCGTCCGGCCTGCACGACCGGGTCGAGCAGGCCTGCCAGCCCAGCCGGCAACCAGGTGCACTGTTACACGATCGTGACCGATGAGGACTAGTAGGAAACCTTCCAGTGGTGGCAGGGTATTGAAAAGCTTCTTATCAGTCTCGCCATGCTCCATCGTGTCCGCCGCTCTGACGGGCACTCCGCGCCAGGGAGGACCCCCACCGTGAAGAGAGCAAGCTTCCTCGCCGTCGGCATAGCCGCGGCACTCGTCCTCGCCGCGTGCGGTGAGGACGACGACTCCGAGCCGTCGGCGGGTGACGCGGGCAGCACGCCGGAACCGGCCGACATTCGGGTTTGGCTGACTCCCGACACGATCCCGGTGATCGGCGACTACCTGAAGACCACGTTCGAGGAGCAGAACTCCGGATCCACGCTCACGATCGAGGAGCAGCCCTGGGAGGGGCTCGTCGACCGGGTCACCACAGCCACGACCAGCGAGTCCGACACGCCGGACGTCGTCGAGCTGGGCAACACCCAGGCCTCCAGCTTCACTTTCGCCGGTGCCTTCACCGACCTGAGCGACATGAAGGAAGACCTCGGTGGCGACGACCTGCTTTCCGGCCTGGTCACGTCGGGTACGGCGGACGACAAGCTCTATGCGGCCCCGTACTACGCCGGCTCCCGCGTCGTGTTCTACCGCAAGGACCTACTCGCCGCCGCTGGGCTCGAGGTGCCGACGACGATGGACGAGTTCGTCGAGACCGCCACGGCCCTCAAGAGCGCGAACCCCGAGGGGGTCGACGGCTTCTCCGGCTACTGGCTGCCCGGTCAGGACTGGCGGAACGGCCAGGCGTTGTTCTGGGACGCCGGCGGTGACTGGGCCCTCCAGGAAGGCGACGCCTGGGTCAACAAGGTCGACACCCCTGAAGGCATCGCGGGGCTGCAGCGGGTCCAGGAGATCTTCACCAACGCCTCCGGTGCACCGAAGGACGGCAACGAAGCCGACCCGGTCACGCCGTACTGCGCTGGCCAGGTGGGTATGTTCTCGGCTCCGCCGTGGGTCGTCGGGCAGCTCACCGACGGCATCATCGACCCTGCCACGCAGGAGGTCACCGCGCCCGGATGCCCTGCTCTCACCACGCCGGAAATACTGGGAACCTTTACGCTCCCAGGCTCCGACGGCCAGGCGGCACCGGTCATGCTCGGTGGCTCGAACGTTGGCGTGCCTGCGACGTCGCAGAACCAGGAGCTGGCCAAGGACGTCATCGAGATCATGCTCAGCGACGAGTTCCAGACCATGTTCGCCAAGCAGGGCATGCTGCCGGCCAAGTCCTCGCTGTCCGACCAGCTGCCGCAGAACGAGGCCAACGCCGCGCTCGGCCCGACACTCGAGACCGGCAAGGTCACTCCGCCGGCGCCAGCGTGGGGTTCCGCCGTCGAGGGTGGCCGGGTCCTCGAGGACCTGTTCGTCAACATCGCCAACGGCGGTGACGTCGAGCAGCTCGCCGCCGACACAGGAGCACAGCTCGACGAACTACTCAACTGACCCGGAGCAGTCGGCGGGAATCGTGCCGGGGGCGGTGCGGAAAGGACCGTGCCGCCCCCGGCGCAGTCATGACAAGGACGGAGGATGGGCGCATGGCGGCGATGACCTCGGTCGAGCCGGCCGGGCCGGCGAACGCCCAGCCCCCGCGCCGCCGGCCGAAGCGGACCAGGCTTCCGTACGTCCTGTTGATTCCTGCTGTGGCCGTCCTGGGGCTTGGGTTGGGATACCCCCTGGTCCGCCAGGTGGTGATGTCCTTCCAGGAATTCGGCCTGGCCCAGCAGTTCGGGCAGGCGCCGGTGTGGGTCGGCCTGGACAACTACGTCGCCCTGCTCACCGACTCCTACCTGTGGGCCGTGGTCGTGCGGTCCATCGTGTTCTGCCTCGCCTGTGCCTTCCTGACCATGGCGGTCGGCGTCGGCATGGCGGTGCTCATGACCAGGATGGCGGGCTGGGCCCGGGTCGTGGTCCAGGTGGTGCTGCTGCTGGTGTGGGCCATGCCATGGATGGCGTCGCTGACGGTTTGGCAGTGGCTCATCGACAGCCAGTACGGCGTCGTCAACTGGGTTCTCGTGCGGCTCGGCCTCGACCAGTTCGCGGGACACTCCTGGCTGATCAACCCGATCTCGTTCTTTGCGGTCGCCGGGTTGATCGTGGTGTGGATGAGCGTGCCGTTCGTGGCGTTCACCGTCTACGCAGGACTCACCCAGGTGCCGCACGAGATGTTGGAAGCGGCCCAGATCGACGGCGCGAACGGATGGAACCGGTTCTGGCAGATCATCGTTCCGATGATCAGGCCGATCCTGTTGATCGTCGGACTGCTTCAGGTCATCTGGGACCTCAAGGTCTTCACCCAGATCTTCACGCTGCAGGAGGCGGGCGGTGTCACGGCCGACACCAATCTGCTCGGCACGTACATCTACCGGCTGGGCCTGGGTCAGGGTGACTTCGGCACGGCGTCCGCCGTCGCGATGTTCATGCTGCTGCTGACCGTCGCGATCACCTTCTTCTACGTCCGCCGGATGCTGCGCGATGAGGAGGAACTGTGACGATCGAGACCCGGCCCGTCGCAAGCCAGCCCGCAGCTCGGACGTCCGGCATGCGCCGCCCCTTGTTGCGCGGCGCAGGGACGCCCAGACGTCGCCGCGGGAACAGCGTCGCGAACATCGCCGGCCTGATCCTTGCCGCCGTGTTCGCGTTCCCCGTCTACTGGATGGTGAACAGTTCGTTCCTGCAGACGGCCGATCTGCGAGGACCGAACCCGGTCTTCCTCCCGCTGGACGGCACGCTCGGACAGTTCCGCAAGGTGTTCGCCAACCCCAACTTCGTCACGGCGATCACCACGAGTGCTGTGGTCACCGTGTTGACGGTCCTGTGTGCGGTGCTCTTCGCGTTCCTGGCGGCGCTCGCGGTCACGCGGTTCCGCTTCCTCGGCCGCAAGGGCTTCATCCTCACCATCCTGGTGATCCAGATGATCCCGGCCGAAGCCCTGTTCATCTCGCAGTTCCGGATGCTCGACGGATGGAGCCTGACCAACAACGTCCTCGGCCTGACCCTGCTCTACGTCGCCGCCGTCGTGCCGTTCACCGTGTGGATGCTGCGTGGGTTCGTCGCCGGCGTTCCGCGGGAGCTGGAGGAGGCGGCCATGGTCGACGGCTGCAGCCGCACGCGCGCGTTCTTCACCGTGGTGTTCCCACTGCTGGCACCCGGACTTGTCGCAGCCGGAGTGTTCGGGTTCATGCAGGCGTGGAACGAGTTCACCCTCGGCCTGGTCATCATGAACCGACCCGAGTCGATGACCTTGCCGGTATGGCTGCGAACCTTCACCGGCGCCAACCAGGTCACCGACTGGGGCGGTGTCATGGCGGCGTCGGTCATCCTCGCGGTCCCGGTGGTGGCCTTCTTCATGCTGGTCCAGCACCGGATGGCGTCGGGCCTGGTCTCCGGCGCGGTCAAGGGCTGACATGAACCGCTCCCGCGACCCCGCGCACCTGCGGGGCCTGGCTCTCGCCACCCTCTTTCCCGGCTTCGCCGGCACGAGTTCGCCACCGGCATGGCTGGCCGGGATGATCGCCGAGGGGCTCGGCGGCGTGGTGTTGTTCGGCCGTAACGTGAACCCCGAACGCGGCGACGAGGGTGTCGCCGCGCTGACCGCGCAGCTTCGGGCCGCGCGCCCGGACCTGCTCGTCGCCATCGACGAGGAGGGCGGCGACGTTACGCGACTCGACGCGGGGACCGGCTCCGAACTGCCCGGCGGCGCCGCCCTGGGTGTCGTCGACGACGTCGCCCTGACCGCGGACGTCGCGGCGTCCTTGGGCGCCCGCCTGCGGGCGTGCGGCGTCGACGTCAACTTCGCGCCCGTGGCGGACATCGACGTGGATCCGCTCAACCCCGTGGTCGGCGTTCGAGCGTTCGGATCCGACCCCGAGCTCGTCGCACGGCACGTGGCGGCCTTCGTCGGCGGGCAGCAGTCCAGCGGTGTGGCCGCTACGGCCAAGCACTTTCCCGGCCACGGCGCGACCGACGAGGACAGCCACATCACGGTACCGACGGTCTCGGCACCGGCCGATCTGCTCGACCGGCGGGAGCTGGTGCCGTTTCGGGCGGCGGTGGCGGCCGGAGTAAAGATCGTCATGACGGCGCACATCAAGGTCGGTGCGATCGATCCCGGCGTCCCGGCGACGCTGTCGCACGCGGTGATCACCGGACTGCTGCGAGACCGGCTCCGATACCGCGGCGTCGTCATGACCGACGGAATGGACATGCACGCGATCAGCCGGACCGTCGGTTATCCCGAGGCAGGCGTACTGGCGCTGTCGGCCGGCGTGGACGCGCTATGCGTCGGTGGCGAAACCACCGACCCCGAGACCGTCGGCTCCATCCTCACGGCGCTCGTGTCGGCAGTCGGATCGGGGAGGCTGCCGTACGAACGGCTGGCCGAGGCGGCCGGCCGGGTGCGGGCCCTTGCGGCGTGGGCGAGATCGGCAGAGCTGGACGACGGCGGTGCCGACGGCGAGCCCGCCGGGGTTCGGGCAGCGCGTCGGGCGGTCGTCGCCGTGGGCGACGTGTCGCTACGCCGCGCACCAGTCGTGGTCGAGCTGCAGGACGAGCCATCGTTCGCGGCCGGCGAGGTCCCGTGGGGTGTGGGCCGGCCGCTGGTCGAGCGACTCCCGGGCACTGTCGTCGTGCCGGTGTTCGAGTCCGGGCCCGAACCCGAGACGGTCCTTGCCGGGCATGGCGATCGCCCGGTCGTGGTGTCGGTCCGTGGAGTGCGGCGGCGGAGCTGGCAGGCCCGTGCGGTGGCGGCGATCCGGCAGCTCCGACCCGACGTCGTCGTGGTCGATCACGACCTCCCTGCCGACTCGAGCGTCCTCGGAGAGCGGTACGTCCTCGCCTACGGCGCTGCCCGGGTGACCGCGGAGGCCGCCGCTGACCTGCTCGCGGGTGGCGTTCGCAGTACGGTCGACAGCTCGCGACCAGACCCGAGATCGGTCGCGCCGGGCTGACGGCCGAGCGCCGGCGCCTGTGTTCCTTTCGGCAGGTTAGGATGCGCGTCGTCTCAGCAGCCACCCGAAGAGGATCGCCGTGTCGCCCAGCCGCCGCACCGTGGCCGTCGTGTTCTGCGTGGTGGCAGCCGCCTCGCTCACTGCCTGCGACACCAACGAGATCGGTGCGGCGGCGGTCGTCGGCGACGACCGGATCACGATCGGCGAACTCCAGGACCGGGTTCGCGACTTCACCGACTCGATACCCGACGAGAGCGCGGCGGGCGCCGACCCGGCCGTTCTCCAGCAAGCGCTCCTGGACCGGATGATCCGCCACGACCTCCTCGAGCAGCTCGCACGCGATGAGGGCATCGAGGTCTCGGAAGCGGACATCGACACCTTCATCGACGAGCAAGTCGAGGGTCCGGCGCCCGACGGCGACATAACCGACCTGCTGGCGCAGAGCGCGCTCACGGACAACACGCTGCGCGAAGCCGTGCGCGACGTGCTCATACAGCAGGAGCTGGTAGATGAGCTCGGGGACGAGGAGGCGTACACCGAGGCCCTCGCGGAGAAGTCCGAGGAGATCGGCGTGAAGGTCAGTCCGCGCTACGGGACGTGGAACGACGGGAGCCTCGAGGCCACCAGCGGCTCGATCTCGGAACCGGACGAGGCCGCCGAGGACGAGCCCGCGGACGGTTCGACCGAGACACCCGCAGGCTGAGCGCGCCCGTGTCCGCCGGGCGCCTCGTGCTGCTGGTCACGAGTCCTCGGGTCGCACCGGGGCTGTTGTCGGCTCCGGCCTGGGACGTCCTGCGCACGGGGCGGGTGGTCGTCGCGGCGGCCGATCACCCCCAGGCGCCGGCTCTGCGGGCCGGCGGGATCGATCCGGAGCCGGTCGGTGACCCGAGCCCGACCGCACTGCTCGACTCGGCGGCGTCCGGAACCGTCGTCTGGCTGGGCTCCCCCGACGGTGATCCAGGCCTCGCCGATGGCCTCGCGGCGGAGGTTGCCGCCCGGGTGGCCCAGGGTGTGCCGGTCGCAGAGGTCGAGGTGCTGACCGGCTCGTACGACCTGCCCGGAGCGCGGCTGCTAGACCTGGTCGCCGTCATGGACCGGCTCCGCTCGCCGGGCGGCTGCCCATGGGACCGGGACCAGACTCATCGCTCCCTGGCGACGTACCTGCTCGAGGAGGCGTACGAGACGCTCGAGGCGATCGAGACCGACCCTGACCACCTGCGCGAGGAGTTGGGTGACCTGCTCCTCCAGGTGGTCTTCCACGCCCGCATCGGGGAGGAGCACGAACACCCGTGGTCCATCGACGACGTGGCGTCCGGCATCGTCGAGAAGCTGATCCGCCGGCACCCACACGTGTTCGCCGACGGTGACGCCACCACGGCCGCACACGTCGAGGCGCGCTGGCACGAACTCAAGCAGGCCGAGAAGAAGCGGACCTCCGCGATGGAGGGTGTTCCGGTCGCCCAGCCGTCCCTCTCGCTTGCGGCCACGATGCTGAACCGGGCCGAGTCGGCGGGGATCGCACCGACTCTGCCGGACCTCGTCGTGCCCGACCCGGCGGACCCGACCGCCGTGGGAGACGCGACGCTGGCGCTGGTCGCAGCCGCCCGTCGGCACGGCGTCGACGTCGAACAGGCCGTGCGCGACGCGGCTCGCCGATTCGCCGATGCGGTCCGCCGTGCCGAGTCCCGGGGTTGACGCGCGGCGGTACCAGAGCGCCCAACCGGCCGCCGCTAGGCTTTCGGCGTACCCCTTGGCGGTCCCCGGAACCCGCAGGAGACGACACGTGGCCACGATCGAAGCTGTCGGCGCACGCGAGATCCTCGACTCGCGGGGCAACCCCACGGTCGAGGTCGAGGTGGCACTCGACGACTCCACGGTCGCCCGCGCCGCCGTTCCGTCCGGTGCTTCCACCGGCGCCTTCGAGGCCGTGGAGCTCCGTGACGGCGATGCCGACCGCTACGGCGGCAAGGGTGTCGAGAAGGCCGTGACGGCTGTGCTCGACGAGATCGGCCCGGAGCTGCTCGGCTTCGACGCCAGCGAGCAGCGGCTGGTCGACCAGGCGCTCGTCGACCTCGACGGGACGCCGAACAAGGAACGCCTGGGTGCCAACGCCATCCTTGGGGTCTCACTCGCCGTCGCCAGGGCCGCTGCCGACTCCGCGGAGCTGCCGCTGTTCCGGTACCTCGGCGGACCCAGCGCCCACCTGCTCCCGGTGCCGATGTTGAACATCCTCAACGGCGGCGCCCATGCCGACAGCAATGTCGACGTCCAGGAGTTCATGGTCGCTCCGATCGGTGCGACGACGTTCCGTGAAGCTCTTCGCTGGGGCGCCGAGGTCTACCACGCCCTGAAGGCAGTGCTGAAGGAGAAGGGCTATGCGACCGGCCTGGGCGACGAGGGTGGTTTCGCTCCCAACCTGCCCAGCAACCGCGACGCCCTCGACTTGATCGGATTGGCGGTCGAGAAGGCCGGGTTCGCGCTGGGAAGCGACATCGCCCTGGCGCTCGACGTCGCCGCGAGCGAGCTCCACGGCGAAGACGGCTACAGGTTCGAAGGCGAGACCCGGTCGGCCGACGACATGGCTGCCTACTACGGTGAGCTGGTCTCGGCCTATCCACTGGTCTCGATCGAGGACCCGCTGGACGAGGACGACTGGGCCGGCTGGAAAGCGATGACGGCGACGCTCGGGGACACGGTCCAGATCGTCGGCGACGACCTGTTCGTCACGAACCCAGACCGGCTCCGCCGCGGCATCTCCGACGGCGCCGCCAACGCCCTGTTGGTCAAGGTCAACCAGATCGGCACCCTCACCGAGACGCTCGACGCCGTCTCGCTGGCCCACCGATCGGGCTACCGATGCATGATGAGCCACCGGTCGGGCGAGACGGAGGACACCACGATCGCCGACCTGGCCGTCGCCACCGACTGTGGGCAGCTGAAGACCGGTGCACCTGCCCGCTCCGAGCGGGTGGCGAAGTACAACCAACTGCTGCGGATCGAGGAAGAGCTCGACGACGCCGCGCGGTACGCCGGGGCCGGCGCGTTCCCGAGGTACACGCCCTAGCCATGGCCGGATCTGGCCACCGCAGCAGGGGCGGTCCCGGCGCCCGCCCGTCGGGCGGTGCCCGGCCGGCTCGCCGCCGGTCCACCCGGCCGACACGTCCGGTTTCCCGACCATCGGGAGTCGTCGAGTCCACCGGCCGTTCGACACGCCTTTCGGGTGAGCCGCCGAGGCCGGCTGCGCCGCGGCGTGGATCACTCACCAGCCGCGCCGCGGTGCTCGCCCTGGTTTTCGGTGTGCTGGCGGTGTCGTACGCGTACCCGCTTCGCGCCTGGTACGACCAGCACACTCAGCGGGCCGCGCTGGCACAGGAGGCGAGCCAGTTGCAGCAGTCCGTCGAGCAACTTGAGGCCGAGCTGCGGCTGTGGGAAGACCCCGCATACGTCCGCGCGCGGGCACGGGAGCGTCTGAACTTCGTCATGCCGGGTGACGTCGGCTACGTGGTCGTCGACGAGTCGGGCGATGCGGAGCCCGGGCCCACACAGGGACCCGACGGCATTCCGGTCACCACCGACGGGCCCTGGTACTCGCGGCTGTGGGCATCGGTCGAGGCAGCCGACGCCTTGCCTCCGGACGGGGCCGAGTGAGGGAACCGTCGGCTGCCGATCTGGCGGCGGTGTCCGCTCAACTCGGCCGGCCCGCACGCGCGGTCCGGGCCGTCGCCCATCGATGCCCGTGCGGACTTCCCGACGTCGTCGAGACCGAGCCTCGGCTGCCCGACGGCACGCCGTTCCCGACGACGTACTACCTGACCTGTCCACGGGCCTCGAGGGCCGTGTCGACGCTGGAGTCGAGCGGCCTGATGCGCGAGATGAGCGCCCGGCTGGCCTCGGACCCGGACCTGGCGGCCTCCTACGGCGCAGCCCATCGCGACTACCTGGACCGGCGCGAACGGATCGCGCACGTACCGGAGATCGCCGCCGTCTCGGCAGGAGGGATGCCCGACCGGGTCAAGTGCCTGCACGCACTGGTGGCTCACGCGCTCGCGACCGGCCGTAGGGTCAATCCGCTCGGTGACGAGGCACTCGACGCGTTGCCGGACTGGTGGGCCGGCGGGCCCTGTGCGGAGGTGGGATGACCCGCGTCGCGGCCGTCGACTGCGGCACGAACTCGCTCCGGCTGCTCGTGGCCGACCTCGCCGTCGACGGTGGCCAGCGCGACCTGGACCGCCGGATGGAGATTGTCCGGCTCGGCCAGGGCGTGGACCGGACCGGCCGATTCGCACCCGAGGCCCTGGACCGGACCCTGACGGCCCTGGAGGGCTACGCCCGGCTGATCGACGGGCTCGGCGTGGACAGGATCCGGATGGTGGCGACCAGTGCAACCCGCGACGCCGCCAACCGCGACGAGTTCGCGGCCGGCGTCGAACGGCTTCTGGGCGTGGAGCCCGAGGTGATCTCGGGTGACGAGGAGGCGCGTCTCTCGTTCACGGGCGCCACACGGGGCCTTCCGGCCGGTCTCGCCGCGCCGTACCTCGTCGCCGACATCGGCGGTGGATCGACCGAACTGGTGCTGGGCACCGAGGCCGTCGAGGCGGCGCTAAGCGTCGACGTCGGATGCGTGCGGCTGACCGAGCGGCACTTCTCCTCGGACCCCCCGACGGCGGCTCAAGTTGCTGCCGCCCGAGCCGACGTCGCGGTGTCGTTGGACTTCGTCGCCGAAACGGTGCCGCTGGACGAGGCGGCGACTCTCGTCGGCCTGGCCGGCTCCGTGACGACCGTCGGAGCGATCCATCTGGGGCTCCGCGCGTACAACGCCACGGCCATTCACCACACCCGGGTGCCGGCGGCGGCGGTCGAGGAGATCAGCGAGCGGTTGCTGGCCATGAACCACGCGGAACGCGCGGCGATACCGGTGATGCATCCCGGGCGAGCCGACGTCATCGCGGCCGGTGCACTGGTGCTTCGGTGCATTGTGGAGCGGACGGCCGTTGCCGAGGTCCTGGTCAGCGAGCACGACATCCTGGACGGCATCGCCTGGAGCCTGATGACCTCCGGGAGGGCTCGGACATGACGGCGGCCGGGCGCGAGCCGGAGCCGCTTGCGCACCCGTTGACAGGTGCCCCCTTCTCCAGCCCGGTGCCACCGGGAACCGGCTGGCCGGACGACGCGGCGACGGTGAGGACGCCCGTCGCCAGGGATGCCGCTCAGGTAGCCTCGCTCGCCGCAGGGGCAGAACTGCGTGAACTGGGCGCGCGGTCGTCGGTGTGCCGCGCCTGTCCGAGACTCGTCGAGTGGCGCGAGGAGGTCGCGACCACGAAGCGGCGGGCGTTCGCCGACCAGCCGTACTGGGGCCGTCCGGCGCCCGGCTGGGGTGATTCCTCGCCGCGGGTGCTCGTGCTCGGACTGGCGCCGGCCGCGCACGGTGGCAACCGGACCGGGCGCATCTTTACCGGGGACCGAAGCGGCGACTGGCTCTTCGCGGCGCTGCACCGGACGGGGATGGCCTCACAACCGACATCCGTGCACTCCGGTGACGGCCTGCGCCTGACCGGCGCCCGAATCGTGGCGGCGGTCCGGTGTGCGCCGCCCGCCAACAAGCCGACGCCCGCCGAGCGCGACGCCTGCGCGCAGTGGCTCGATCGCGAGGTCGCACTCGTGCTCGACTCGCTGCACAGCGTCGTCGCACTGGGGTCGTTCGCCTGGGACGCCGCGCTTCGAACGCTGGCCCGCAACGGGTTCGACGTGAAGCGCCCGCGGCCGAAATTCGGTCATGGAGCCGAAGCGCTCCTCACGGCGAAGTCAGGGCACACGATCCGGCTGCTCGGCTGCTACCACCCGAGTCAGCAGAACACGTTCACCGGAAAGCTCACCGAGGACATGCTCGACGAGATGCTCTCTCGCACGGCTGCTTCCTGACGTTTGTGAATGCATTCACAAGCGGTTAGGCTCAGACCATGGTCGATGAACACGTCCCCAGGATTTTGATCGTCGGCGGGGGATACGTCGGCATGTTCACAGCGCTGCGGCTGCAGAAGAAGCTGCGGTGGCGCACGGTTCGGATCACGGTCGTCGACCCCCGGTCGTACATGACGTACCAGCCGTTCCTTCCCGAAGCGGCGGCAGGCTCGCTCGAGCCGCGGCACGTCGTCGTTCCGTTGCGACGGGTCCTGCGACAGTCGCAGGTCATCACCGGCCAGGTGACCGAGATCCGGCACGCCGACCGGGTTGCCCGGATCGAGCCGCGGGTCGGCGAGCCGTACGACCTCGGGTACGACGTCCTGGTGGTCGCACTCGGATCGGTGGCCCGGACGTTGCCGATCCCGGGCCTTGCCGAGCAGGGCATCGGCTTCAAGCAGGTCGAGGAGGCCATCGCCCTTCGAAACCATGTGCTGGACCAGCTCGACATTGCTGCGTCGACGGCGGACGAAGACGTACGACGCCGCGTGCTGAGCTTCGTGGTCGTGGGCGGCGGCTATGCGGGCGTCGAAGCGCTCGCCGAGCTCCAGAGCATGGCGAAGGATGCTATGCGGTACTACCCGTACCTTCGGCCGCACCACATGCGATGGGTCCTGGTCGAGGCGACCAACCGGATCCTGCCGGAGGTCGGGCCGGCCATGGGCGTCTACACGGTGGAGGAGCTTCGGCGGCACGGCATCGAGGTGCGGCTGGAGACACGGCTCGAATCGTGCGTGGACGGGCACATCGTGCTCGACGACGGCACCGAGTTCGACAGCGATACGCTCATCTGGACCGCCGGCGTCAGGCCGCACCCGCTCCTCG
>Ga0126304_10001066_pt1 | contig 12433 bp, 15 predicted proteins | sample Plot25_FD_92538 | JGI IMG/M metagenome (GOLD analysis project Ga0126304, IMG submission 92538) | Serpentine soil microbial communities from UC McLaughlin Reserve, CA, USA - Plot25 | ecosystem: Environmental > Terrestrial > Soil > Grasslands | place: USA: UC McLaughlin Reserve, Lake County... | reverse complement strand
TTGGGGACCAGGGGCAGGTCTTACGCCGCGGCCTTCGCCGCGGGGATACTCCTCGCGCTCGCGTTCGTAGACCTCTTCCCCGAGGGACTCGAGCTCGGGGGCGAGACCGCCGTCGCCGGGTTCATCGGAGGATTCGCACTCCTTTTCATGACCGAGGTATTCACCAGGGCCCACACGCACCACCAGCCCGAAGAGCACGTCCACAAGCACGCACTCGGACCTTTCGTTTTCGGGCTGGCCGTTCACAACCTCGCTGACGGTTTCGTTCTCGGAGTGGCCGCCAAGGCCGCGACCGTAACCTCCTGGCTCGTCGGGCTCGGGGTTCTGGTTCACCAGGTACCAGTGGGGATCTCCCTCGCCGCCGTCCTGCTCGCCGCCCGCGTCGGCAAGGCCGGAATCATGAGGACGGCGATCTTGCTTGGCCTGGCGATCCCCGCCGCGGCGGCATTGACCGTGGCCTTCCCCTCGCCCGGCGAAGACACGCTCGGTCTCCTCACCGGAGTAGCCGGCGGCGTGCTCGCCTACATCGGCGCCGCGCACCTGCTCCCCGAAGCCCAGGCCGAGCACACAGACAGGTTCGCCAGCATCCTCTTCGTCGCGACATTAATTCTCACTGCCGCAGGGCTTATAGCATTTCAGCATGTCAGCTAGTCAGCACGCTCAGGCTAACGCCTTCACTTGTCAGCATTTCAGCTTTTGCGTGCCCAATCCCTTGCTGACATGCTGACAAGCGGAGCCCGAAGGGCGCAGCGTGCTGACTAGCTACAAAAGCAACCAGACTGCGAGCAGGATCAGCTCCGCGCCGAGCACGATAATCGTTGGTGTGGCCGCGCGGAGCCTCTTGCCTGCGTGGACGGAGGGGGCTGTGAGCCATCCGAAGGTGGCCCCGCCTACGAGGCCGCCGATATGGGCCGTGTTGCTTATATTGGGGACCGAGAAGCCGAAGTAGAGGTTCAGGGCGGTCAGGATCAGGAGCTGGCGGATAAGCGGGTTCTGCCAGGAGAAGGTGCCGCTGCGCAGGGAGTATCCGAGGACACCTCCGAGCAGCCCGAAGATAGCTCCGGAAGCGCCCACGGCGAACTCGTCGAAGGACCCGAAGTAGAGGTAGGCGATGCCGCCGGCGAGTCCGCTTGCAAGGTAGAGTGCGAGAAAGCGGCTCTTTCCGAACGCCTGCTCCACAAAGGAGCCGAGGAAGTACAAGGAGAGCATGTTCAAGGCCAGGTGGATAAACCCCGAGTGCAAGAACATACTGGTCAGTAACGGCCACACCTGGCCTTCGGCTACGGCGGCTGGCACGAGGGCGCCCTTGGCGAGAACCTCCGTTGGCTGCGTCACCAGCCCGACGTTCAGGGGGTAGCCGTAGGTCTGGCCGGCGAACGCGACCGCAACGTAGACGACCACGCAAGCCGCTATCAGGCCGAACGTCACCGGCAGGCGGGAGAGTTCGTTCAAAGCTGGTGCTCGCCCCTGATCTCTAGCGGCGTTTGATCTCGCGCACGGCGTCTCCGACCTGTACCTGTGAGAGGTCCTGCAAGGGACCGCCGAGCATCGACTCGAGGTCGGGATCGTCGCCCGAGGAGGTGCCGAAGCCGCGGACCTGGACGTCATCACCGAACATCTGTCCGAACATACGCTGCAGGTTCTCCTGCATCTCCCCGATGTTCACGGCCCCGAACGGTGTATCTTGCGCATTCTGGAGGCGGGCCACGGCGAGCCTGTCTTTGATCTCCGTAACCTCGGCCTTCGCCTTGACGTCCTCCACGGTGCCTAGCGTCTCGCCCGTGTCGGGGTCCCACACCTCCTCGCCCTCGGGGGCGAAGATCTCGAAGAGCATGCCCTGACGTACGCCCTGGCCCCTTCCACGGTTTATAACGATCTCGTTGTTTCCCAGAATCTTCGCTACCTTGCCTTCGATCGCCATGACGGTGGCTCCTTCCGGTTGTTTCGAGAGATTATATCTCTCACAGCGAGAACCGCGGCGGGCCGCTAGAATCCTCGCGATGCCTGCGAGGACGAACAGCATCGGACGGCACCTTCCGACCTCTGGCGGTTTGGTCAAGACCCTCGAGGCCGCAAGCGAGCTAGGGTTGGAGACGATCCAGATCTTCGTCTCCAACCCGCAGGCCTGGGCCGATCCCGGTCCGCGCAAGGACGCCGCAGCCTTCATAGAAGGCAGCCAAGCCTTGGGCATCTCGCCGGTAGTCGCGCACGCGAAATACCTCATAAACCTTGCCTCCACCAGGGAGGAACAGCGGGAACGTTCTGTGCTGGCCCTGGCGCACGAGCTTGCCGCGGCCAGCGCTCTCGGGGTCGACCTGGTAGTCGTGCACGCGGGCAGCCACGGGGGGGACGGCGAAGCGGAGGGTATGGAGCGGCTCGTCGAAGGCCTGGGGCGGGCGAGAGAGCGGGCCGCCGAACTCGACGGAGCAACGGCCGAACCTGTGGTCGAGAACTCCGTCGGGGCCGGTACCCAGCTCTGCTCTACCTTCGAGTCGCTGGGTGTGGTTGCGCGGCGCGCGGGGGTGAGGGTCTGTATCGACACGGCCCACGCTTTTGTGGCCGGCTACGACCTGTCGGCTGAGGACGGAGGACGTGTGGTCGCGGCCGAGATCGTCGACGCTGTGGGGGACGCGGTCGCCCTGGTTCACCTCAACGACGCGAAAAACGAACTAGGGAGCCACCGCGACGGGCATCGCAAGGTGGGGGAGGGGCGCATACCTATCGGCGCCTGGCCTGCCTTTTTCGACGGGCTGGTGGGCGCTCCATTGGTTATGGAGACACCTTACGCGACCCCCGAAGCCGACTCCGATGAGGTGCTTCTGGTCAAGAAGCTGGCGGGTGGGTTGCGCAAAGCGCCGGTGGGAAGATAGAATCTAGGGCGTGAAGACTTTGGAGATAAGTCCGGAGCGGCACACGGGAGACCTTCTTTCGACCATCGGCGAGACCCTGCGGGCGGAACGCAACGAGCGGGGACTGACGCTCAAGCAGGTGGCCGAAGACGCCCATGTCTCAGTCTCGTACCTCGCCGAGATCGAACGCGGCGAGAAAGACCCCTCCTCGAGGGTGCTGGAGAGTATCGCCGTTGGTCTGGACATCGAGGTGAGTGAACTACTCATCCGGATCGCCGCGGCGCTCGAACCCGCGCCGCTCGTCCCTGTCACCGGCTCTCTGGCGGCCTAGACTCCCAGAGACGCCGCTCGTGCGCTTCACCCTGAAGCCGATCACGCCCGAGGACGCACACGCTATCTCGCGCTGGCGCTACGACGGATCCTATGCGGTCTACGACGGAGACCCGACCTCCGTCGACGCGCTCCTACGACCGCGCTACTTCTATCACTCCATCTACGACGAACGCGGAGATCTGGAGGGGTATTTCTGCTATGGGGAGGACGCGCAGGTCCGGACCGGAAGGAGTCTAGGGGTCTACGAGCGCGAGAGTGCCCTCGACATAGGGCTCGGGATGAGGCCGGATCTCACGGGACGGGGCCTCGGCGAAGACTTCGTGCGCGCCGGTCTACGGTTCGCGCGGGAGACGTACTCGCCCCCGGCGTTCCGCCTGACCGTCGCCTCCTTCAACCGCCGCGCCATCCGCGTGTACCAGAGAGCAGGCTTCGAGACCGTTGAGACGTTCGGCGGCACAAAAGAGTGGCTGCTTATGAAGCAGTCAGCGGTCAGCCCAACAGCTGAAGGCTGACCGCTGAAAGCTTGCATGGAGGTTTTCAACCTCCATGCAACTCACATGCCATAAAAGTAGAGCACCAGGATACTGAGCGTGTTGTAGCTTGCATGCGCAAGGAAACTGGCCGTGGTGTTGATGTAACGGCGGAGGAGTCCGAGACCGATGGAGAGCACGAAGATGTAGCCGAGCAGCAACGATGGACCGTACTGGACGTGCATCGAGGCGAAGAGGACGGATGTCACCGGTATCCCGAAAACCGGCTGCACGGCACCCCGGAAGAGCGTCTCCTCCCCGAGACCGGCGCCGACCCCGATCAGCAATGCGAAGAGCACAGCCGAGACCGGGCTCAAGCCCTTCGGATTGAAGAGTGTCTGGGTGAGTTCACCGACCTCACGGTAAAGGTCGGGCTGCAACTGTGCGAACAGGGCGTCGGCGGCCACCGAGAGCCCGAACGCCCCCACTATAAACAGTACGACTATACCCAGTTGCGTGAGGGAGATGGGACCATAGCCGAGACGGGCGAGCGTCTCGCGCGCGTTGCGTCGGATGCCGGCGCCGACGCCAAGAACTGCGACGAGGACGAAAGGGAGTTGGCTGGCGAGGATGGCAACCGGTGGGATCCTACCTCCGGTCCCGAGGGAGAAAGCGTCGACCTGAGTCAACTGCTCGAACCCGATTATTCCTATCAGGTTGTTGGCGAGCAGCACCGTGGCGAACAACCAGAGGGCGAGAAAGACCGGCGGGTCCGTCCAGAACTCTCCGTTCGGCTTGCGGCCAACGATCTTCACCAACGTGGGGGCGCAGAGCGCCAGACCGATCAAGCCCGCCGTCGCAATAGGTATAGCCGAGATCGCCAACATCTTCTGCGGATAGACATCCGCAGGCATCTGGCCGGAGGCCCACACGATGCCAAGCAACAATCCCCCGCCGAGGAGCAGGAGCGAGAGGATCGCGAGCACGAACAAGAGGGAGATCTCAGCCATCCTGTTCTTTCTCGACCACTGTGCGAGCACAGCGAGAATCCCGACGGAGATCGTTAGCGCGACCGAGCTGAGAAGATTCTGCATAAGGCCGACAGAGGGTAACACAAACGGAATACCGGACCGCGCGTAATCCGCGGCCCGGGCCTCTCGACTGGGCCAGGAAGGGGGTAAGAGCCCAGCGCCCCGCAAGATACAGATCCCAAATTACATTAGCGCTACTCGAAGGTAACAGTTTGGTAACAAGTCAGGGATCCCGGTTCTCGCCGCGCTCCAGGCCGTCGAGCACGGGGCCCAGCTCCCTATCGCGTGCGGTCTCGTATTCTTCGAGGCTGTCGGCCGTGCGTGCGAGATCTGCTATGCGTCCTGTGAGGCCTCGACCGCCCTTTGCGGCGAGTATACGCCAGCCGAGGAGGCGGTAGGAGCGTTCCAGGCGTGGGTCTTGCCCCCCGCTTTCGAGAAGGCTTTCGAGCAGTGCGTGTAGTGCCTCGGCCTCTTCCAGAGTGAGCCGCAGCTCGACTGCGGACTCACTGTGCACGCTAGCGGACTTTCTCCAGGTAGATCCTGTCCTGGGTGATCACCACCTGCAGGTCTTCGGGCGAACCACGCAGGTAGTGGCGCCACTCACGGTCGAAGACTTCTGAGTTCCTGGCATCGGTCTCGAGGACTATGCCATTATCCGTCTCGTCAAGCACCGCAGGATGCTCGGAGAGCTGGCCGCGCCGCACGGGATCCCGGCGGTAGATCGAGTTTCGCGACCTGAAGCTCTGTACGCTGGAGGGCGTCGTGTTCAACTCCTGCGCGATCCACGTGTCGCCCCTACCCTCCTCGACCCATTGCCGGATCTTGGACGCGTGTGGCTTTAGCGCCACCCTTCTGTTTCCCACGGACCCCTTCTCCTTCGACCGATCTTGTTATATAGGTAATATGTACCACTTTTTGTTACCCGCCGCTAGATGCGTAGGTACGCATATCGGACAGGATCATGCCTGTTCAGCCAGAGCGGTATGCAATGGAGCTGAATCTCATAGTATGCGATCAACCAGGAACAAAAAGCTGTAAGCTGACGGCTGATGGCACTAATAGCAGGGATTCAATGACCCTCTGCAATACGCTTTAGCGGCCAAGTAGAAAATCGGCGGTGGCCAGTCCGGAGAGCGTGGCGCCCTCGACTTTGGGCTGCCCGAAGGCGTCGCCGCAGAACACCAGGGGCGGATCGTCGGAGGCGACGAGGCATGGTTCGGGGTGGGGCTCGGTGACCCAGCTGTAGCGCCAGCGGAAGAGGGAAGTAGCGACCACGGCGGGTGAGAGGTCCGTGCCGAGCCGGTCGTCCGCGAGCGAGATCAGGGAGTCTATGACCTGTGTCTCCCCATCCGCGAAGTGCGAGCGGCTCCACTCCGGTCCCGCGTGTACCGTGACGGCCGAGACCTTGGAGATGCCTTTGCGCCTGTTGTCGCCGATCCAATCCAGAGGTTCGCCCTTGATCTGCATCCCTCCTGGCTCCGGTACGCCGGTCGGGCCGTCGAGCACAACCATAAGGGCGAGGCAAGGGTCGTAGGAGACAACCTCGAGCCGGCGCCTGACTCCATCCGACAGCCTGTAACTCCCTGACGGTACGATGTCCAACGCCTGAGGCACGGGGACCGCGAGCACGAGAGCATCCCCGGCTACCCGCAGGCCGGATGCGCACCTTACGACCCAACCAGAGTCGCCGCTATCCACCCTTACGACCCTCTCTCTGGTGCGAACGTCGAGGTCGCGGGAGAGGTATTTCGGGATGGAGGTCATACCCTCGGCGCCTCTGTAGCGGGGATAACCGTCTTCTTCGAGATGGCCCTCTGCGTCGGCGAAGCCGCGTGTCCACTCCGCGGCGACGCCAGCCTCGAGCCAGCTTTCGACGAGTTCCCAGAAACGCTCGCCCCTGACAGTGAAAAACTGGGCGCCGTGGTCGAAGGTGCCCCCACCGACCCGCCGGGTGGCCATTCTGCCGCCAACCACCTGGCCCTTGTCCAGAACCGTAACGTCCCAGCCCTCTCTTTGCAGGGAGCTGGCCACCAGAAGACCGGAGATGCCGGCCCCCACGACGATGCAGGAACTGCGGTCGGAGTCGCTCATGACCTTTACGCCTCCTTCGATCCGGCCGGGGGCCTCTCGAGTAGCTCCGCCGCGCGCCTGATGCTCTGGAAGTGCACATCCACCGTGTCATCTACCTCCCTGGCGTAACCGCCCGCCATCGTTACCGCTACCGGGATCCCACGCTCCTTGCAGGTCTTGAGGACGATTCGGTCGCGCTCTGCGAGGCCTGACTTCGTTACGCAGAGGCGCCCGAAGCGGTCTCCCTTGAAAGGGTCGGCGCCGGCAAGGTAGATCGCGAGTTCCGCATCCGCGGCGTCGAGCGCCGTCTCCAGGCCTGTTTCTAGCGCATGCAGAAACGCGGTGTCATCTGCCCCGTCGGGGAGGGGAGTGTCTAGGTCGCTTTCCTCCTTATTGAAGGGGAAGTTCTTCGCGCCGTGGATCGAGAACGTAAACACCGTGGGGTCCCGGTGCAGGATTGCAGCGGTCCCGTTCCCCTGGTGCACGTCGGTGTCGATAACGACCACGCGATCGGCGAGCCCCGCGGCCTGGACGGCGCGGGCGGCGATGGCCGAGTCGTTGAAGACGCAATAGCCCTCGCCTCTATCGGAGAACGCGTGGTGCGTCCCCCCTGCGAGGTTCGCGGCAAAACCTTCCTCGAGGGCAGCGAGACAGGCTCCCAGCGTGCCGCCCGAGGCGCGGCGGGAGCGCTCCACCATCCGCTCTGACCACGGAAACCCGATGCGCCGCACTTCCTTTTTCGTGAGCGTTCCGGTGACGACGCGCTTCAGGTAGCCCGGTACGTGGGCGCGCAGGATCTCCTCGTCCGTTACCGCGCGTGGGGTCTGGAGCTCTCCAGGACCGCAGATCCCGTCCCTGGCGACCCTCTCACGGAGCATCTCGTATTTGACCATCGGGAAACGATGCCCCTCAGGCAGCGGCAATACGAAATGGTCGCTGTAGTAGACCTTCATGGTATCCGGCATTTCTCGTCCACGGCGCTAATGTAGTACATGGGGCTAAAGAGAACAGGAAGAGCGTTCATACAAATCTCGGGGACCCGTATGGTAGCATCGCAGCTTCGAGGGCGAATGGACGATTCTGCGCAACAACGGCTCTTCGCGGGGACTCCCGGCAGCATCGAGCCGCCGGAGACGGGCCTCTACCTCGGGACCTCCGGCTGGTCTTATGCTGATTGGGAAGGAACCCTCTATCCTGAAGCCCTTCCTTCAGCCTCGAGGCTCGCCGAGTACGTCAAGAGCTTTGCGACCGTGGAGATAGACTCGACGTTCTACGGCACCCCGCGCCGCTCGACCGTACAGAACTGGCGCGAAGTCGCACCAGATGGGTTCCTCTACGCTGCCAAGTTCCCGCAGGAGATCACCCACGAACAGAACCTCGTCGGCGCGGAGGACGAAGTAGAGTACTTTCTGAACACTATGGCCGAACTCGGGAACCGGCTCGGCCCGCTCCTCCTGCAGCTCCCGCCTTCTTTCGACGTCGAGGGAATGGGCGTACTCGAAGACTTCCTCGAGGGTCTGCCCGAAGGCTTCCGTTATGCTGTCGAGGTGCGCCACAGGAGCTGGCTCGGCTCGGACCTTCCGGAGATGCTGCGCGAGCGCGGCGCTGCTCTCACCTTAATCGACTACCCGCGGATGCCTCGGATGGAGGAGGCGACGGCGGATTTCTCCTACATCCGCTGGCTCGGCGACCGTAGGGAGTTCCCCGAGGGACACACCCATCTCAAAAAGAACCGAGACGAAGACCTCCGGTGGTGGTCGGAGCTGGTGGATCGCTTTCTCGAAGTGGGAAGGACGGTCTTCGCCTACGCCAACAACCACTACCAGAATCACTCCCCCTCGACGGTGGAGCGATTTCTGGAGATCCGGCGCGGAGAGCAATAATGGCCCTCCCTGTCATTTTCAGCACGGGTTCGCTCTACCCGTTCGGTCTCGAAAGGGTCTACGCCTGGGTCTCCGAGGCCGGCTACGACGGGGTCGAGATCATGATGGACGAACGCTGGGATACCCACCAGGAAGACTACCTCGGAGCGCTCGCCGAGAGGTACGGCCTCCCGATACTGACCCTACACGTCCCGCTCTTTCGCAGTGCCTGGGGGCTCGCCCCCGAGGAGACACTGGTGCGGGTCGCGAAGTTGGCGAGCCGGATGGGGGTTCCCATCGTAGTGGCGCATCCACCCGCACCGGGCAGACCACTGGAGCGTTGGAAGGCAGGACCCTTGCGCGAGGCACGGGAGCAAGGCGTCATCGTGGCCGTCGAGAACATGCCGAGGAGCCGGGCACGGGGCATGTTCAGGGTGGGGCGCCGGAGATGTTACCTGCCGGAGCACCTTGCTGGCGTCGGAGAGGTCACGCTGGACACGAGCCACGCCGGCGCCAGCAAGGTCGACATCCTCAGGGCCCACTCCGTGCTCGCGACACAGCTCCGTCACGTCCATCTCTCTGACTCGAACCTGGAGATCGGCCGCGACGAGCACCGTGTGCCAGGCAAGGGACGCCTCCCCCTGAAACCGCTCCTGGCGGCCCTTGCGGCGAGCGGCTATCCGGGGGCCGTGAGCCTGGAGCTCAAGCCCTGGCCGCTAGGGACCCCGGATCCCGCGGCTATCCTGGAGAGGATGCGTGCGGCGCTGCAGTTCACGCGTGAAGGCCTCGACACCAGCTAAAGCATTTCAGCATGTCAGCAAAAACAAACAGCTGACAAGCTGACATGCTGACAAGCGAAGGCGAAGCCTGAGCGTGCTGAAATGCTGACTAGCTCGAATGATAAGCTCTCCGTGCAGAGACCTTCTGGAAAGGAAATAGCCATGATAGACGAGCGGATCGGCAAGCTGGCGCGGGTCCTGGTGGACTACTCTACCGAGGCTGGGGAGGGGGATCAGGTCCTCATCTCCGGGGAGGTGGGCGCGGGACCACTGATCAGGGCCATCTACGCGCGGTTGTTGCAGGTCGGGGCTACACCGATAACACAGATCAGCCTGCCAGGGATGCAGGAGCTCTTCTTCGAGCATGCGCAAGAGGTACATTACGATGAGATACCTGGGGTCACGCGTGCCGTTGTCGAGGGTGTCGATGCCCAGATCATGATCCTCGCGCCGAGCAATACGCGGGCGCTCGCGAACGTCGACCCCTCCAAGCAGCAGGCGCTCCAGAAGCGGAACAAACCCCTGAGCGAGGTGGTGCTGAAGAAGGACCGCTGGGTGATAACGCTCTTCCCGACAGAGGCGCTGGCGCAGGAGGCCCAATCGAGCCTCTCCGAGTACGAGGAGTTCGCTTTCGGGGCCATGGGGCTGAACGAGGAGGACCCTGTGCGTTACTGGAGCGATAAGTTCGCCGAGCAAGAAAGGCTCATTGGGAGACTCCAGGAGGCGCGTGAGATCCGTATCGTCGGTCCCGAGACTGACCTGACGCTCTCCGTCGAGGGACGCAAGTTCTTGAACTCCGCGGGGAGGCGGAATATGCCTTGCGGCGAGGTGTTCACGGGACCCGTGGAAGACTCCGCCCATGGTACGGTCTACTTCGGCGTACCCGCTGCCATAGCGGGGCGTGAGATCTCGGGCGCGTGGCTGAGATTCGAGGAGGGGAAGGTCGTCGAGGCGAGCGCGGAGAAGGGTGAGGATTTCCTGATGAGCCTGCTCGACGCCGATGCTGGGTCCCGCTATCTCGGCGAACTAGGGATCGGGACCAACTACAATATCCCCCACGCGAGTTCGAATGTCCTCTTCGACGAGAAGCTCGGCGGTACGGTCCACCTCGCCATCGGCCGCTCCTACGCCGAGACCGGCGGCAAGAACGACTCCAGCGTGCACACCGACCTCGTCTGCGATCTGCGCGAGGGCGGAGAACTCTACGCTGATGGGGAGCTGATCCAGGAGAACGGCCGCTTTCTCGAGTTCGACCTGTCCGGCGTGAACCATGCCAGGTGAGGCGATGCTGCGAGTGGCCAACGTCAGGAACGAGGCGGCCCTGGAGAACATCAGGGACGTACTCGACACGCTCGGCGTCGACTACGAGCACGCCCGCTCCGAGCCCGACGATGACCGTTTCCCCCAGACCGCCTATTTCTACGTCCCCGACGACTCGGCCGAGGACGTGGAGCAGGCGCTCGCCACTCTCTCCGGGGAGCAGGGTATCGACGCCGAGGTGCTTTGAGCGCGGGGAGGACAAGTTAGGATGCGCTACGATGCTGTTTTCCTCGACATCGATGGAACCCTCCTGTGGGTGGATTTGGACATAGAGGGTTACATCGAGGACCTCGCTCCGTACTCCGGTAACGGCGATCTGACCACCGAGGAGGTCGCCGGGCCAGCCTGGAGAAGCCTCAGGCGCCACATCGAACAGAACATCGAGCACCGTACCGAAGAGGATCTTGCCGGTTTCAGGCGTCGTAACGCCAGGATGACCGCGGAAGAGCTCGGGATAGAGGCGCCGGTCGAGGTACTTACGGAGGTGGCCGGGCGCAGGATCTCCTTCAACCCCTACCCCGAGTCGGAGGCGGTGCTGCGCCGGCTGCAGGAGATGGATGCGAGGGTCTACGCGGTCTCCAACTGGGATATCGAGCTCGAAAACCTGCTCGAGGAACTCGGCTGGAGCGGCTACTTCGACGGCGTGATCGCCTCCGCTGTCGTGGGGGTCGAGAAGCCCGAGGGCGCCATCTTCGAGGAAGCGCTACGCGTGGGTGGTATCTCCCGTGACAGCGTAGTGCACGTCGGCAACGACCCCATAACCGACATCGTGGGTGCGTCCGGGGCCGGCATAGATACGGTGCTCGTCGACCGCAGGGGCGCTGCACAAACAACGGATGCCACCTACGTCCTCCCCGACCTCGACGGCCTGCCTGGTATCGTCGAAGGCTAGAAGGTATGAGTGGAACCTGGGCCCAGGGCTGAGATAATGGCCCTCAACTCAAGCGGCGGGACACGCGGTTAGGACAATTCGTGCATCGAAAATCGCAAGGGGATTGCCTCTTTTGGGTTATGACGGACCAGGCTTGCCGGGATACGCTGACCGCATATTGACCCCTTGCCCCGAGTGCGCGCACGCCCTCTGGTCCAAGGTACGCCGCGTCGGAACGTTGCGCTTCGTGGCGTACATCAACGATGACGAGCGCAGCGGCACCTACGCCGAGCAGGTCAGGGTCTGCTCCAAGTGTGACGCTGGTCTCGCCAGCCACACCCTGTAGCTCCACGGGCTCGCCTCCCGGCCCGGTTGCGCGTTTCGGAGGAGCGGAACCCCCATTTGGGCGAGGGACCATTCTTACCCCTCGCCCCGCCAGCGCGAACTTCGGATGTACGGTGTTCTAAGAAGGTCGCATAGCCGGTCCCATAGCGATAATACCCGCCGGATGAATATCATGGTCCCTCTCTCGGTCAGGCCCTCCGGACCGCGGGAATGGGCTATTCACCGATGTCATAGGGAATCAAGCCATTTGGGCGAAACCTTCTTCTCGCAACTGCTGTCCACATAGTCGTTCTTGCCAGCGACGTATTCGTCCCGGCCTTCACCGCAATAGAGCTTGTCCCGCTGCTCATCATAGCCGTCAGAAACAATATCGTTGCCATCCCCGCCATAGAGGACATCCTCTCCGTTACCTCCGAGCAAGTTGTCGTCGCCGTCGCCTCCGTAGTACACGTCATCGCCCGGCCCGCCGGGGTCTATCAGGAAGTCGTTGCCTGGCCCGCCGT
>Ga0126304_10001065_pt1 | contig 12434 bp, 10 predicted proteins | sample Plot25_FD_92538 | JGI IMG/M metagenome (GOLD analysis project Ga0126304, IMG submission 92538) | Serpentine soil microbial communities from UC McLaughlin Reserve, CA, USA - Plot25 | ecosystem: Environmental > Terrestrial > Soil > Grasslands | place: USA: UC McLaughlin Reserve, Lake County... | reverse complement strand
CCGTGTCGCCAGGGATCTCCGCGGTCAGCTGCACGACCTCGATCGCATTGGCTGCGACCGCCCAGCGGTCGCCCTCGCTGCGGACTGCCCGGGCCCGGTAGGGCGGCGAGATCGACCGTTCCACGGCCTCGGCCAGCGGGGAGAGCGCATCCTCCGGGAGCTCGTCCTCGACAAGCAGGGTGGAATCCGGAAGCGCAGTGAACTCGAGTGCGTCGACCGGCAGGTCAGGCGCCTCGGCGGTTCCCACCGCATCCCATCGGCGCGGCTTGCCGCCGTGCAAGACGTCCAGCGTGCCTTCGAAGGACGGCGGGTAGACCGGCCCATGCTTCGAGCGCCACTCCAGCAGGCCGGTCCCCTCGGCGAGCTGCTCGTGGAGCGGCTTCTCGCGCCGCCGAAGGAACGGCATCACTTGCTCTCAGGTCTGCGGCTCGATGAGGCCGTAGGCGCCGTCGCGCCGGCGGTAGACGACGTTCACGTCCCCCGTGTCCCCGTTCTGGAAGACGAAGAAGTCGTGTCCGACGAGCTCCAGCTGGAGCACGGCTTCTTCGGGACCCATCGGCTTGACCGCGAACTGCTTGGACTTCACGATCCTTGGTTCCTCGTCGATCGGAATCGCCTCCTCCGGGATCCCTGCGTCGGGTAGCTGACGATCGCGCCTCGACCGCCGCTTGTCGCGGTAGCGCTTGACCTGCCGCTCCAGCTTGTCCACCAGTTGGTCGATCGAGGCCTTGTGATCCTTGGACGCCTCCCGCGCCCGGAGGATCGGCCCCTTCGTCCAGATCGTCGCCTCGGCGACGTGGTTCTGCGAGATCGAGGGGTTCCGCTCGACCGCGAGCTCGAGCTCGACGCGCGTCGGGTCTGCCAGCTGACGCCCGAGCTTCGAGAGCTTCTCCTCCGCGTACTCACGAATCGAGTCGGTGACCTCGACGTTCTTGCCCTTCACCTGGAGTCGCACCAAGCCCTCCCGAGATCGCCGTTGCCGGTCGAGTCGTCGATTGTATTGACCGGACGGTACGCGCGAAGGTGACCACGTCGACGCGCGTCGCTCCGGCCTTGCGCAAGGCAGACGCCGCGGCCGTCGCGGTCGCCCCGGTGGTGTAGACGTCGTCCACTAGCACGAGGCGCTTCGGGACCGGCTGCCTGGCCGCGAACGCGCCCGCGACGTTGCGGCGACGATCCGGCAGCGCGAGCCCGCGCTGAGGCCGCCGGGCGCGCGTTCGGCCCAGCGATGGAACGACCGGCAGCCTCCAATGTCGCCCGAGTTGTCGGGCGAGACGCTCCGCGGGATGGTGGCCGCGGCGCACGCTCCGGTCGCCGTCGGGCGGGATGAACGCTATGCCGTCAGCGGCCGGGCAGGCGAGGCAGTCGGAGACGACCTCCGCCGCGAGCTCGGCCAGCCGCCGGAGCCCGCGCTCCTTCCACGCGGCCACGACCGCGGGCACGGATGACTCGTATGCCACGGCCGCGCGGGCGGAGGCGAACGCGAGGCGACGGCCCGAGCACTCGCGGCAGCGCCGCACGGGCCACGCCGTCGGCGCGCCGCAGCGCTCGCAATGCGTGCCGAGCAGGAGCGGAAGGACGGCCCGGCAGTCCGGGCAGAGATCCTCACCCAGACGGGCGCAGGAAACACAACGGCGGGGCAGCACGAGGTCGAGAACCACATCGCCTCAACGCTACTCGGGAAATCCGCGCGACTGGCGCACGGATTTGCGCCAGAGGTGTTATTTCTCGAGCGAGTATTCCGAGCGCGCCGGAAGCCCGGCGCGCTCGCGGATCAGGTTGTCCGCGACGAGGAGCTGCTGCGGGTCGCCGATGTCCATCCAGTCGCCGACGAAGCGGTAGCCGTACACCGGCTCGCGGGTGTGGAGCCAGACGACGAAGTTGCCCGGCGCGTCCGGTGAACGTCCCTCTGCGAGATAGGTCGGGATCAAGGAGGCGAGCTTCGCCGAGTACACGTACGACGCCGTGACCGCGAGGTCGCTGCGCGGCTGCGAGGGCTTCTCCTCGAGAGAGACGACGCGATCGTTCTCGTCGAGCTCGGCCACCCCGTACTGGGTGATGAGCTCGGCGTCGTCCACCCGGTGCACGGCAATTGCGGCCTCACCGCCCTTCTCCCGCCAGAACGAGACGAGCTCGTCGAGCCCGTAGCCGATCAAGTTGTCCCCTGCGAGCACCAGGAGATCCTCGCCCTGGAGCTCACCGCGCTCGATCGCGAACTCCATGTCGCCGACGGCGCCGAGCCGGTCGTCGTTGGACGTCGTGCCGTCGTCGTGGACGACGATGCGCAACGGTCGCTCGTCGTTTTCCGCCCACTCGCGGAAGTCCGTCGCGAAGCGGGAGTTCGTCACGACGTGGAGCTCGTCAACCGCCCCGACCTCGGCGATCCGGTCGTAGAGGTAGTCCAGCATCGGCCGTCCTGCAAGCGGCAGGAGCGGCTTCGCGACCTGGTCGGTGAGCGGCCGGAGCCGAGTGGCGTACCCGGCCGCAAGCACCAGCGCTTTCAGATGCGCTCCCTCGGGGAAGGCTGCCCCGCTTCTGGGTCGAGAGCACCAAGCCAGACGCTGCACTCCGACGAGTCAAGGCTCTGGAGCCTTGGCGAGGAGGAGGGTGGGGTCTGGCGCCGCGTGACCGCGGCCCAGAAGCCAGCGTGGATTGCCTGGAGGGGCGCTACTAGGTCCCCTCGTTCCAGGAGGCCAAGTAGTTCGCCTGCTCCTCCGTCAGCTGGTCGATCCGGATCCCCATTGTGTCCAGCTTGAGACGGGCGATCTCGCGATCGATCTCCTCGGGCACCGGGTAGACCTTGCGCTCGAGCTCGGCCGCGTGATCCACGGCGTACTCGGCGGCGAGCGACTGGTTCGCGAAGGACATGTCCATCACGATCGCCGGATGCCCCTCCGCCGCGGCCAGGTTGATCAGCCGGCCGTCGCCAAGGAGGTAGAGCCGGCGGCCGTCCTCGAGTGTGAACTCCTCGACGAAGGCTCGGGCCTCGCGGGACTCGACCGCCATCTGGCGGAGCGCCGCAATCTCGATCTCGACGTTGAAGTGACCCGTGTTCGCGAGCACCGCGCCGTCCTTCATGCGCTCCATGTCCTCGCGGGCGATCACCGACTTGTCGCCGGTCGCCGTGCAGAAGATGTCGCCGACCTGCGCCGCCTCCGCCATCGGCATCAGCTCGAAGCCGTCCATCGCTGCCTCGATCGCGCGGAGCGGATCGACCTCGGTGACGATCACGTGGGAGCCCATGCCCTTCGCCCGCATCGCGACGCCCTTGCCGACCCAGCCGTAGCCCGAGATGACGAAGCGCTTCCCTGCGAGGAGGATGTTCGTGGCGCGGACGATCCCGTCGATCGTCGACTGGCCGGTTCCGTACCGGTTGTCGAACAGGTGCTTCGTCTGCGCCTCGTTCACCGCGATGATCGGGAACCCGAGCGCCCCGTCGGCCTCGAGTGCCTTCAGCCGGATGACGCCCGTGGTGGTCTCCTCCGTCCCGGCGATGATGTCGCCGAGCTGCTCGCGGCGGTGCGCGTGGAGGACGCCGATGACGTCGGCGCCGTCGTCCATGGTCAGCTGGGGCTTGTGGTCGACCGCAGCCTCGATGTGCTGGTAGTAGGTGTCGTTGTCTTCGCCTTTGATCGCGAAGACGGAGACGTCGAACTCATCGACCAGCGCTGCGGCGACATCGTCCTGCGTGGAGAGCGGGTTGGACGCGCAGAGCACCACGTCGGCGCCGCCCGCCTTCAGCGTTCGGGCGAGGTTCGCGGTCTCTGTCGTGACGTGGAGGCACGCCGCGACGCGGTAGCCCGAGAGCGGCTGTTCGGCCTCGAAGCGCTCGCGGATCGCGGCGAGCACCGGCATCTGCCGGTCGGCCCACGCGATCCGCCGCACACCTTCGGCGGCGAGGGAAAGGTCTTTGACGTCGTAGCGCTTCGTGGTTGCCATCAGCTCTCTCTCTGTCTCGTTGACTGCGGGAGTGTAGTTAGGCGGCAAGGAGCCGCTCGTGCTTTCGCTGCTCCCAGTCGACCCAGTCGGCCGATCCGACGTCGGAGCCAGCGAGCCACGTGTCGACCGCGCCACGGAGCGCCGGCTCGCGGCGCAGCCGGGCAGCGAAGGCGACGTCGGTGAGCTCGGCGCCGAACCGGCTGCGAAGCTGCGCGAGCGAGCGGAGCTGGTTCAGCTCACGCAGGCCGTAGAGCCGGTACCCGGCGTCCGACCGCCGTGGGACGACAAGGCGGGCGCCTTCGACATAGCGGAGCATCCGCGCCGACCATCCGGTCGCATTCGCCGCCGCACCCACCGTCAGCCCGTCCATGCCTGAACCTTAACACAAGCGTGTCAGGGTACTACGGGGCCGAGGTTCCCTCCCGTCCATACGCGTCTTCTAACCGCACGACGTCGTTGACCTGCGGCGTGGAGACCTCGAGGATGGTCGTGTCCTCGACCGCCCGCACGCGGTGCACCGTGCCGGGGGTGATCCGGAACGCCGCGCCCGCCCTGACCACTTCCCGGCTGGGCGCCTTCTCCCCCGCTCCGGCCATCTCGATCTCAGCCCGTCCCTCGAGGAGGTACCAGGACTCATCCTTCTCCCGGTGGAACTGCATCGAGAGCGCCTGGCCGGCGTAGACGACGAGCAGCTTGCCGCAGTAGAGCTCGGTCAGCGCCCAGATCAGCTCGTAGCCCCAGGGCTTGTCCACGCGGCGAGGCTCGAACGCCCAGCGGTCGAGCAGCGTCAGGTTCGGCGACAACCGGTCCCTCGGCACACGCCGATCATCTCACCGGACTACCGGAATCGCTCGGGGTTCGACTCGACGAACGCCTGCGCGACCCGGAGGTCCTTGGGGGTATTCACCGTCAGCCAGAGCCCCTCGTGTCTCCAGGCTCCGAGGCGACCCTCGGCTGCGAGGTCCGGGAAGGTCGTCGTCTCGTGGTCGCCGCGTTCAGGAAGCCGCTCGATCGCCTCCTGGTCGAGGACGTAGAGGCCGGTATTGACCCAGAAGGGCAGGAGCGGCGCCTCTCGGAATCCCACGACTGTGTCATCCGGCCCCAGGTCGACGACGCCCAGGTGGCTGCGGAGCGGCGCAACCGTGATCGTTGCCGCGGGGGTCTCGTCGACGTGCCGTGCGAGCAGGTCCGAGAGGTCGATGTCGAAGAGCTCGTCGCCGTTCAGCGCGTAGACGGGGCCGGTTTCGCGACGCTGCTGCGCGGCGAGACGAAGGCCCCCGCCTCTGCCGAGCGGCTCCGGCTCGCCGACCAGGACCAGCTCGACACCGAGGTCGCCAAGCTCCTGCTCGAAGACCGCCTCCTGGCCCGCGGCGCAGCTGATCAGCACACGCTCGACGCCCGCCCGGGCGAGCAGAGCGATCTGGTACGCGGCAAGCGGGCGGCCCGCGAGCGCCGCGAGCGCCTTCGGCAGACCTTGTGCTGCCTCGCCGAGCCGCTCGGCTTTTCCGCCGGCGAGGATGATCGCTTCCACGTCGCTTACGCCAGCTCGTGCTCGGGCTCGCTCGTCTCGGGCAGGCCCGAGAGTGGCGAGGTGGGCCGGCCGACGCCTTCATAGGCGAAGCCGGCTTGCCGGACCGCGTCCGGATCGAGGATATTCCGCCCGTCGACGATCAGCGGGTTCCTCATCGCGTCGCGGATCTCCGCCGTGGCGAGGTCTTGCAGCTCCGCCCACCCGGTGACGATGACGGCTCCATCCGCGTCCTTCACGGCTTCCGCGATCGAATCGCAGATCTCGACGCCGTTCATCAGTGCGCCGGGCCGGGCAACGGGATCCCAGCCGCGCACCTCGGCGCCTTCGGCGAGCAGGCGGGAGGCGAGCACGATGCTCGGCGCCTCACGCATGTCGTCCGTGTTCGGCTTGAAGGCCAACCCGAGGAGCGCTACTCGCTTGCCCCGCAGCTTCCCGAGATGCTTCTGAAGCTTGGCGACAACACGCCGCTTCTGCAGCTCGTTCACCTCGATCACCGCCGAGAGCAGCTGGAAGTGGTAACCGGAGTTCGACGCGAGCTGCTTCAGCGCGGACGCGTCCTTTGGGAAGCAGGATCCGCCGTAGCCGATCCCGGCGCGCAGGAAGTGCGGGCCCAGGCGGTGGTCGAGCCCGATGCCGCGCGCGACCTCCTCCACATCGGCGCCGACGAGCTCGCAAACGTTGGCGATCTCGTTGATGAAGCTGATCCGCGTCATCAGGAACGCGTTCGCGGCGAGCTTGATCATCTCCGCCGAGGCGACGTCGGACCGCACGACAGGCGCGTCGAGACTGGTGTGCAACTCCTCGACGCGGTCGCCGTCGGCCTGGTCGAAGGCGCCGATGACGATCCGGTCGGGCGACATGAAGTCGCGCACGGCAGTCGCCTCGGAGAGGAACTCGGGATTCGAGACGTAGCCGACGTGCTCGAGCCCACGTGCATCGAGCGCGGCGCGCACCTTCTCACCGGTTCCGACCGGCACAGTGCTCTTCATGACGAGCACGGGATTGCCGGAAAGCTCGGGGAGGTCGTCGAGGACGCTCCATACGTACGAGAGGTCGGCGTCGCCGGAGTACGTCGACGGCGTGCCGACGCAGACGTAGAGGAAATCAACGTCCGACGCCGCCTCAGTCGCGTCGAGTGTGAACGTCATTCGCTCGGCGTTCCGCTCGATGAGCTCGACGAGGCCGGGCTCGTGGAACGGGAGCCCCCCCTGGCGCAACGCGTCGATCCGCTCGGTGGACACATCCCTGACCACGACGTCGTGGCCGAGCTCGGCGAAGCAGGCAGCCGTGACGACGCCGACCCAGCCGGCGCCGAAAAACCCGATCTTGCTCACTGCTTCTTCCCCCCGAGCGGCCGCAGTCCGCGCGCGATCGAGAGCATCGTCTCGTTGGAGAGCGTGTCACGGAGGGTGTTCACGACCCAGTACGTCCCCTTGTCCGTGCGCAACACGACCATGTGCAGACGCGAACCGTCGTAGTAGAGGTCGAAATCGCGGTTTCCGAACCGCCGGCTCACGTTCTTGCTCTCGAGCACGGGCGCGTCTTTCCAGCTCGTCTGCTGGATCCCCCAGTACTCCTGGGCTCCAGTACGAAACGTCATGCGCACTGCCCGCTCGCCCTTCTTCATCGCGTACACGCGCACCGGGTTCTCGAAGTGGAGCGAGGAGCTGCGCTCGATCAGGCTCGGCACCATCAGCGGGAAATCCGCGCGATGCCTGACTGCCCGGAGCTGCGAAAGCGTGGCCGCGGGGTTGCGGACCGTGTTCGGCGGCTGGCGCTTCGGCGTCCGGTCGGCCGGCGCGGGAGCGAGGTTGTTGTGGAACGTCGTCCCGACCACAACGACGAGCATCGCGGTGTTCGCAAAGCCCGCGATCTCGGGCGTCATCGGCCCCTTGACCACCGCGGAGCCGAAGAGGTTGCGCACCGACCGGGCCGCGGCGCGAGACCCTCGCTGCAGCGGATCGAAGTAGACCTCGGTCTTGAACCGATTCGGCGGCGGGGCGTTCGCCAGCACGCCCTCCGGCGGCGGCAGTGTCTTGTAGCCACGCTGACCGAGTAGGTAGCTCGCGTTGGCCGCGGAACCCGTGACCCCGTTCCCGTTCAAGACGACCATGGACGTGCGTCCGGGCGGCGGAGCCTTGGCCCCTGGGAGCCGAAGGCGCTGGCCGAGGGCAGCTGCGGTCGCCTTCTCGCCGGCGACGACGTCCGGCGTCTGGAACTCCTCCACCGCGGCCGCGATGTTCGAGGGGTCCGTCCGAAGCGGGTCGCCCTCGGTTCCCGAGCCGTAGAAACCGCCGATCTTCGACTGAAAGATCCGGCCGGACGGAAGCTGCAACGCGAAGAACGCCCAAGCGCGGAACTCGTCCGGATCGAGCGCCTTCTCGGCGCCCTTCGCGATCCTGATGTTGTCGCGCGCGATCTTGGTCAGCTTGGGAATCGTCCCAGGCGAGGTAATGCTGAACGCGCTCGAGACCCGTTCGCTCAGCGCGCGCATGAACAGGCGCTGGCGCTCGATTCGGTACAGGTCGGAGTCCGTGTGGCGGTAACGCACGAAGGACAGCGCGGCCCGGCCGCTGATCTGCTGGTAACCCGGCTGGAGGTCGATCGGCGGGAACGTCGGCCCGCCGCCGGAGTTGTCGTTGAAGTAGCGGCGGTCGATGTCGAGCCAGACGCCGCCCATCTTGTCGACGGTCTGGATGAAGCCGCGGTAGTCGATCGTCACCAGGTAGTGAACGGGGAGGCCGGTCATCTGCTTGACGGTCTCCACGGTTCCCTGGAGGCCGCACAGCGCGTACGCCGAGTTGATCGCCCCCTGGAACGGCGAGCGGCCCGGACAGTGAATGTCGACCATCAAGTCGCGGGGGAACGAGATCGTGGACATCGTCCCGACGTTCGGATCGGCACGCAGCAGCATCACGGTGTCGGCGCGGCCGCCCCGCTCCTCCTCCTTGGCCCACTTCCGGAAGTCCTGGCCGACGACCATTGCAATCGCTGGACGCCCGGGCAGCACGATGTCGAGCTTCTGCGCAGCCTTGCGGATCTGCGGGTCCTTGCGCGAGGCGCGGTCGATGTCGACCACCGTCTGCTCGCCGTCGAGCCAGTAGCCGCCCGCGATGCCGATGGCAAGCGACGTAAACGCTGCGAGGAAGAAGAACAGGATTCGCGCGATCAGGCCCGGGATCCCGCCGCGGCGTCTCGGCTGCCGATAGTGGCTGACCGCGGTCAAGCCGGCCGGCAGCAGCGCGGCGTAGCCGTTTCCATTCCCGCCGGTCGCGCGACCGACTCCTCGCTTCAGCGTCGTCCTCATAAGAATGCGACAGACGCCCTCACGGGCGCCTCCCGAGGAGGATAGCTCAGACTGCGGCCGGGGCTGCCTCTGCCTCCGGGTCGTATGCCAGGTTCGGTCTCAACCAACGTTCCGCCTCCTCGATGGGGATTCCCTTTCTGGCGGCGTAGTCCTCGACCTGGTCACGCCCGATCCTGCCGACGGAGAAATAGCGCGCCTGCGGGTGCGCGAGGTAGATCCCGCTGACCGCGGAGGCGGGCACCATCGCGCAGGTCTCGGTGAGATCGACGCCGACCTCGGCCACCGGCAGCAGGCCGAACAGTGTCCGTTTCTCGGTGTGGTCCGGGCAGGCGGGGAAGCCGTACGCGGGCCTGATCCCACGAAAGCGCTCGGCGATCAGGTCCTCGTTGGAGAGCTCGTCGGATCCGGTCTCGTACCAGTCCCGCCGCGCCTGCAGGTGGAGGAACTCGGCGGAGGCCTCCGCGAGGCGGTCGGCAAGCGCCTTGACCATGATCGCGTGGTAGTCGTCGTGCTCGGCCTCGTAGGCAGCCGCGAGCTCGTCCGCGCCGTGGATCGCGACGGCGAACCCGCCGACGTGGTCGTTCTCCGGCGCGACGTAGTCGGCGAGAGAGCGGTTCGGCCGCGCGTCGCCGTACGCCGACTGCTGGCGCAGCATCGCGAGGCGTGTCCCGTCCTCGAGGAGAATGTCGTCGCCGTCGGAGCTCGCCGGCCAGAAGCCGTAGGCGCCCTTCGCCTGGAGCAGCTCGCCTTCGACGATCTGCGTGAGCAGCGCCTGCGCATCGTCGAAGAGCTCGCGGGCCGCGGGCTGGTCAAGGATGGCGGGGAACTTGCCCTTCAGCTCCCAGGCGTGGAAGAAGAACTGCCAGTCGATGAACCGGACCAGGGACGGGAGGTCTGGCTCGACGACCCGAGTGCCGGTGAACGCGGGCACCGGCAGTTCGGAGACGTCGACCTCCTCGGCGTTCGCCTTCGCTTCCTCGATCGGAAGCAGCGGCTTCCGTTCCTTCTCGGCGTGCTGGTCGCGGAGACGCTCCTGGAGCTCGGCGTTCTCCTGCTCGAGGGTGACGCGCCGGGCTGAGTCGAGGAGGTCGGAGACGACGCCGACGACGCGCGAAGCGTCGAGCACGTGGATCGTCGGCTGGTTGTAGGCGGGCGCGATGCGGACCGCGGTGTGCTGCTTGGAGGTCGTCGCGCCTCCGATCAGCAGTGGCAGGTCCATCCCGCGCCGCTCCATCTCGCGGGCGACGTTGACCATCTCGTCGAGCGACGGCGTGATCAGCCCCGAGAGCCCGACGACGTCGCAGCCTTGCTCAAGCGCGGTGTCCAGTACGCGGTCCGCCGGCACCATCACGCCGAGGTCGATTACTTCGTAGTTGTTGCAGCCGAGGACGACCCCGACGATGTTCTTGCCGATGTCGTGGACGTCGCCCTTGACCGTGGCGAGGACGACCTTGGCGGCAGGCGGACGGCCACCGTTCTCCGCGGCCTCCTCCTCCATGAACGGCTCAAGGTAGGCGACCGCGCGCTTCATGGCTCGGGCGCTCTTCACGACCTGCGGGAGGAACATCTTCCCGGAGCCGAAGAGATCGCCAACGACCTGCATCCCGCGCATCAGCGGCCCTTCGATCACGTCGAGCGGCCGCGGCAGCTCTTGCCGCGCCTCCTCGGCGTCCTTCTCGATGTGGTCGACGATCCCGTGGACGAGCGCATGCTCGAGGCGCTTCTCAACGGGCGCATCGCGCCAGGCAGTGTCTAACTCGCGCTTGGTTCCCTCGCCGGCGACGGTCCCCGCGAAGGTGACGAGCCGCTCGGTCGAGTCGGGCCGTCGGTTGAAGATCACGTCCTCGACGTGCTCCAGCAGGTCGGGAGGAATGTCTTCGTAGACCGCCAGTTGCCCGGCGTTGACGATGCCCATATCGAGCCCGGCCTGGATCGCGTGATAGAGGAACGCCGCGTGCATCGCCTCGCGGACGACGTCATTGCCACGGAACGAGAACGAGAGGTTCGAGATCCCGCCGCTCGTGCGGGCGCCCGGGCACCGCTCCTTGATCAGCGGCAGCGCCTGGATGAAGTTCTTCGCGAACTCGTCGTGCTCCTCGATCCCGGTGGCCACGGCGAGGACGTTCGGGTCGAAGATCAGGTCCCGGGGCGGAAAGCCAACGTCGTCCACGAGCAGCCGGTACGCGCGCTCACAGATCGCGACCTTGCGCTGGACGGTCTCGGCCTGGCCCTGCTCGTCGAAGGCCATCACGACGACGCCGGCGCCGTAGCGCCGAATGGTTCTCGCCTGTTCCAGGAACGGCTCCTCGCCCTCCTTGAGGCTGATCGAATTGACGACGCCCTTCCCCTGGATGCACTTAAGCCCGGCCTGGAGGACAGACCAGCGCGAGCTGTCGACCATGATCGGGATCCGGGCGACCTCGGGCTCCGTGGCGACGACGTTCAGGAAGGTCGTCATCGCCTGCTCGGAGTCCAGCAGGTCGGCGTCCATGTTCACGTCGAGGAGGTTCGCGCCGCCGCGCACCTGCTCAAGCGCGACATCGACCGCTCCCTGGAAGTCATCTGCCTCGATCAGCCGACGGAAACGGGTCGAGCCCGTCACGTTTGTCCGCTCACCGACCATCACGAATCCCGTGTCGGGGCCGATCTCGAAAGGCTCGAGGCCGCTGAACCGTGTGCGCCGCTCGGTGGTGGGCAGCTCGCGCGGCTTCACGCGTTTACCACCTCGGAGATCGCCTTCACGTGCTCAGGCGTCGTGCCGCAGCAGCCGCCGACGACGTTGACGAGGCCGTCGCGAGCGAACTCGCCCAGGATCCGGCTCGTGTCGCCCGGCTGCTCATCGTGCTCGCCCATCGCGTTCGGGAGGCCCGCATTCGGATGGCACGCGACGTACGTCGTCGCCACCCGGGAGAGGTCCTCCACGAACGGGCGCATCTCGGTGGCGCCGAGCGAGCAGTTGACGCCGACGATGAACGGATCGGCGTGCTCGATCGACGTCCAGAACGCCTCGACGGTCTGGCCCGAGAGGTTCCGGCCGCTCTTGTCGATCGCCGTGAACGAGATCCAGAGCGGCAGGTCGGGCGCGACGTCCTTCGCTGCGACGACTGCAGCCTTCGAATTCAGAGTGTCGAAGATCGTTTCGATCATCAGGATGTCGACGCCGCCCTCCGCGAGGCCGCGGATCTGCTCCGCATATGACTCTCGGACCTGGTCGAACGTCGCGCTGCGGAACGCCGGATCGTCCACCTTCGGCGAGAGCGACAGGGCAACGTTCAGCGGGCCGATCGAGCCGGCGACCCAGGCCGGCCGGTCGACCTCGTCTGCCGCCTCTAGCGCGAGGCGCGCGCCCTCGACGTTCATCTCGTAGGCGAACGGCTTGAGCCCGTAGTCGGCCTGCCCGATCGTCGTCGCGGTGAAGGTGTTGGTCGTGACGACGTCGGCGCCCGCGTCCAGGTAGGACCGGTGGATGTCGCGGACGACGTCGGGCTGCGTGAGGTTCAGGAGGTCGGGATCGCCGGCGAGGTCGCGCGGGTGGTCGGCGAACCGCTCGCCGCGATACGCCTCCTCACCCTTGACCGTCTTCTGGATCAGGACGCCGTACGATCCGTCGAGCACGACGATCCGCTCGTCCAGGAGATTCGTGAGTTGTTCGATCGT
>Ga0126304_10001064_pt1 | contig 12434 bp, 13 predicted proteins | sample Plot25_FD_92538 | JGI IMG/M metagenome (GOLD analysis project Ga0126304, IMG submission 92538) | Serpentine soil microbial communities from UC McLaughlin Reserve, CA, USA - Plot25 | ecosystem: Environmental > Terrestrial > Soil > Grasslands | place: USA: UC McLaughlin Reserve, Lake County... | reverse complement strand
GCTGGCCTCCTTCGTCCCGCGGGCAAGGCAGGCAAACGGACGCGATCCGCCAGGGGCCCGGCGGAGGTGAGCGCACAAACCGCGCTCGCGTTTGACGCGTGGGGCCTTTTCAGATAAGGGGCTTCGATCTTCGATTCATCGGGAATTCATCGCCGTCTGCTTAGATTGCTGGCAGGAGCAACGCGCCGGGTGTTGCGAGAAGGAAAGGAGGGGCAGATGAGACGAGTGTTTCTCTGCCTCGCCGTAATGGGAGCCACGCTGATCCTGGCTAGCGGGGTTGCCCTAGCGGCGGTGGTTCAGTACGTTGCGGGTGCACCTTCCGTTGTGAGTTCTTCGCCTGCCCAGGCCAAGCAAATGTGCAAAGGGCTGCCTGCGACGATTGAAGGTTCTACTGGAGACGATACGCTAAATGGCACCAACAACCCCGACGTCATTGCTCTTCTGAGTGGCGCTGATGTGTCCCATGGCCGTTCCGGCAATGACAGAATCTGTGGTAACCGAGGCGACGACACTCTGAGCGGCGGAAATAATGACGATACGCTGTTCGGCGATGCCGCGAACGATGGCATACGCGGTGGGGCTGGTGATGACGTCCTTTACGGTGGGGCTGGTGATGACATCCTTTACGGCGGCCCTGGCGATGACACACTCAGGGGAAACGCAGGTAATGATACCCTGCATGGTGGCCCTGGCCGGGACAGGTTGATCGGCGGCCCTGGACGTGACAGCTCTATTAGTTAAAAAGCCTGGGAGAGCCTGATAAACCAATGGGAGGTAAAGAACACGAATACCACAAAGCAAAGCCTGGCAGCAAAACCCAAACAGGAAGGCGGGGTTAAAACTACTGTTTTCCCGCCCCACCACTAAAGAGGAAGGAGTCTCGTCATGAAACTACGCGCCGGACTGATCCTGGCGACCATGGTGCTAGGAGGGATGATGCTAAGCGGGGTGGCGCTAGCCATTACCTGCAGCCCCGACTGTGGGGGCACCCCTGGGCGCGATAGCCTCTTAGGCACCGCTAGCGCGAACCAGATGGCCGGCTACGGTAGTAGAGACTATATCAATGGTTATGCAAACGGTGACCGGCTCTGGGGCGGCGATGGCAACGACACGCTGCGTGGCGGAGACGGCGATGACGTAATAGAGGGCAACGCCGGCGTTGACGACATAAAAGGTGGCCCTGGCAAGGACCGCGTCTTCGGCCACGATGGTCGTAGGCAGGAGGACAATATTGACGAGCTAAACGGTGGCCGCGACGATGACGTGATCGTGGCCGTCGACAATGATAGGGATCACATCAACTGCGGCACTGGCCGCGACACGGCCTACGTCGACCCTCGCCCTGGCCCTACCAGGGATACGTGGGACCAGAACTGCGAAAAGATAATAAATTCCCTGAACGGTCCTACCGGGGATTGTGAGAACGGAAAGGAGCCGCCGGAGCCACCGCCGGGCGAGCCTCCTCCACCCGCTCAAACCGCAGGCCAGCTCCTCGGCAAGGAGGCTCGGCTAGTCGGTCAGATGGAGTCGGCGAGCGGGCCGAGAGTCGAGAACGGCATCGTCGAGCAGGGCGGATAAGTGCAGATAGGCGTTCGGGACGACGGCACCAACGATCAGGGGTGTTGGATAAAGATGCACCGTTGTGCAGAGGCTTGGGCGGGTTTCCTACTCCGCCGCCGGGATACAGGTTGGCACCTTCGAGAGATCTGAAGAAAGCAAGTTGGTTTTCCGTGCGGCGCCTAGTGGTTATTTGCGGTGGGCTGCGTCGCCTTCCTCACCGACGTCAAAAGTTGTTGGCTACGGCCTATCCGTAGCCAAAGCCGTCACGCTGAGGCGCAGCCGATGGTTCTGGTGTATCCGTAAGCAGTCCCTCTCTCTTGAGCCAGTCCATGTACTTCTGGCCGTTGGGTTTCCACTCTACGGTGTCCAGAATCTTTTGCGCCGACGGGAGAAACGTATTGAACTTATCTTCCGGAGCAGCAACGTCGATAACCACCGTGTTCCCCCCGACGTCGACGATTACGAACCGCCCCTTTGAGTTGAGATACGAAATTCTCTTGTTGCTTTCAGAGGTGTCGCTTGGAAAGAGAGGAACGCAAGGATCTGCGCCGCAGATATCCTGAGCGTAATTCTCCGGCGCAGAAGTAACCGTCACGTCTATTCGTTTCCCGGACGCGCTTCCCACGCTCTCCGGGACTGGTTTCGAGGTCTCAAGGTTCGGGTGATTCTGGAACCAGGATACCCACTCGTCGACGTTTTTGGGTGCAGGGCACACTTTCACCTTGTCCGGGTTGTGGTCGGACCAAGGGGGAGGTGATGTGCATCCCTCTTTCACTTTACTTGGGGTGCCCGGGTGGTCGAAAACAAGGCGAGGAGTTACGAAGATAAGTTCAGCTCCTACCATGACTTCTGGCGATCTCTCTATGGATAGCTCGCTCTGGGTTTCCGAACGCGGAACCTGCCAGCTCTCGTCGACCTTAAAGTGAAACATGGGCTCGAATTCGTCGGTGATGTACCCTCCGGCCGGAATTTGAGCAGGAAGACTACCCGGGAGCTTTTCCGGTAACCCGAGCGGCATCTTCTGCCCGTTGGGCAGGGTGGCGCCTTCAACGGATACGGGCGCGTTGCCTACATAGATGAGGTCGCGGCCGCCCCCGCCACGCACCTCGTCCTGGCCCCGGCCGCTGTGGATTATGTCTACGCTGTTCCCCAGGAGGGCAACTAACTGTTTGCGGGGAATCGCATCCTCTAAGTTGGCACCACTCAGGTTGGCGGCGTTAAGGTCTGTGCCGCTCAGGTCGGCGCCGCGCAGGTCGACACAGTCGGTACGATCCATCTTCGTCTCCATCAGCCCGAAAGGCGCCTGGGAACAACCTAGGTTGGCTCCGTTCAGGATCGCGTCGCTCAGGTCCGCGTCGCTCAGGTCGGTACAGCTCTTGCTATTCCTCGGAGACCAAATCGCTGGGGGGTCGCAACCCAGCTTAGCTTCAATAAGCTGAGCGCCGCTCAGCTCTGCGCCGCTTAGGTCCGCGCCGCTCAGGTCGGCACCGTTTAGTACGGCGCCGCTCAGGTTAGCCTCGGCGGCGTTTGCTCCGGTAAGATCAATGATGGGTTTTTCCTTGTTAATCAGGCCCGCTTCGTACAAGAATTGCACGAGTCTCCCTTTTCGGTCCGAGTCCAACGTCTCTAGCACCGTTAGCGTCCTGGCTCGCGCCAGCGTACGAACGTCGTTGTCTGCCTCCGAGTTGCGTAGGTCCTTCTCGAGTAAGAGGTGGCTCATCTGATCGAAGTACGCCTGCAACGTGGACTGTTGCGCGCGTTGATCCTCGGCACGTTGCTGACTGGCGAATTGGATAATTCCGAACCCTGCGACTGCGAGTGGGATCAGGGCTGGGACTATGAGCAGCTGGATCCAGTCCCAGACCGGCTTCCCGCCGTACTCCCTAAGCGTCCACGCCTTCTTGCTCTGCAGGTTTCGGTCTTGGGGACCTCTTCGCCACGTACGCTTGTAGACTTCCTTCTTTTGCTTCACAGGCTGTTCCTTTTCCTACACGGCATTATCGCGTATAGCAGCCGTCGGTGAACTCCCGATGAACGCATGGTTTTATCCACCCCGCCGCATCTTTATGCAGCACCACAAGATGTAGAGTTTAGGACCGGGGCTATGCAGGATTCAGGATACGAACTTCGCAGAATCTACCTTCCACGCACTTGGGTGAATAGGGGCAAGAAGATTCGCCCTAGAGCTGTTAAGTGCGTACTATGATGGCGCAGCTGCTGCGCTACTCGGTTTAATATTTTCGAGATCTACGACCCAGCCAGGATCTGGTAGTGAGGGATGTCTTTGTAGAACACGATACTTAATTCGTCCGAAAGCCTCATCCGCGTCTGCCAGTATGTTGCGATCGAGTACTCCCAAGGCCGCTTCCAAAGCTTGCCTCACAGAGGCCACATCTTCTGGTGTCTTTGCATCTTTCACCTTATCCAAGAACGCCTCTAGTGTTTTGGGATCTTTTCAAGGGGTAACCCGCGACTCACGCTCACCCACAGCGACTAAAATCGTCCTGCCGCACTTCAACAACTCTCCTATCTCTTTAGCAACACCGAGGTCCTCCACCTCTTGCGTTGCCTCTTGCTGAAGTTCATAAAGTTCCGTTACCGACTGGCGAACAACAGGAAGGATCACTTCCTGTCCTGCAAACTCGTTAATCCGTTCGATAGTTTGCGCTCGCCGCTCATCCGACCAAGCAGGACTAAACAAACGTAGCTCTTCCATGGTCCCATGCAAACGGTTGTCCAACGTTCGGAGCGCGGCGACAAGACAACCTGCGTTGCGCAGGATGTAGGCGGCTCGCTGTTCCGTTTTGGTCCTAGCTCTCCCTATAGCCCACTCTGCCCACCCGTAAGCTCCCCAGACTGCCGTGGACAGCAGTTGCATAGCTTTCGCCCAGATCAGAATAGTAGGTTCAGGCATCGCTGGTTCTCCTTTCTGCCACTTCCCTGGCGAGTGCCTTTAATTAAGACATCTAGCGATGAATTGGCGATGAATTCTTAGCGAACTTCCGAGAATTCCTATTCCACGCACTCGGGTGAATAAGAGCTTGCGCCAATAGGCGAGTAGCGTATGTGCCAAGCGATGGTCAGAAGGCTGTGCATTCCCTCTGAGAGTTGTCATGTGCGAAAAGTTGCTCACTTATTGGCGCAAGCTCTCAGCTAGTTCTGAGTTTGCTCAACAATCGTCGTAACCTCCTTCGCGCTTTGCGCAACATCTTCCGCACTGCCCAGAACGTCGCGCGGCGTTGACTCACTTTCCCGCGCCTTTTGCGCAATATCTTGCACACGATTCAGAACGTCGACCGGCGTTTCTGCTTCTTTTATTTCTTGGGCTTGTTGCTGCATCTGCTCGAAATGCTCCGCAACCTGTTGAGATTGCTTCTTGACCTGTTGAACGTTAGCAGCGAGTTCCTCGGTCTGCTTCGCTAGGTGAGGGGTGTCGGCTGTCCTGGCAGGGGCTTTGACAACCTCGTTAAGGTTTGCAGCAGTATCAGCCATCTTCTCAGTAGCTCGGGCTTGTTCCTTAGCATCAACATTGGCAGCAGCTAACCTATCACTCATGGCGCTGGTAGCCGCCTTCGATGTCTTTTTATCTACCTCAGCAGACAGCCATTGTGTTCCGCCGTAACCCACTAAAGCGGCGGCGGCCAACGACGAAAACGACACTACATAACCTTCTGCGGTGGCGGCCGCAGTGTAAACCTCAAGCACGTTCATTTGGGCTAATGGACCGTAGAGACCCCAAGAGACAACTGCTGCAAAACCACCGATACCCGTATTCACTAGGAGCCCCGGTTGGAAAGCTGGCTCTTCAGCGCCGGGCAGCGACACCCTCTTCGGCTTCCAATTCGCAACCCCTTGTCCGACTCGGAGGGAGTTTACGAACCCGCCGATTAGCCCGCAAGCGAAGACTATCAACGTCAGCATAATTAGTTCTCCGGGTTTCATCGTTGCCTCCTATCAGAACGACGCGTCATTCCCGAGCAGCACCGCGATCGCGGCTATGGGCGATTTTCCTCTTTCCTTCCGGGTTCTCCGACACCCACGGTCAATGAGAACAGACGGCGATGAATTCGGAATGAATTTCAACAAGAAAAAGGAAGAAGTAACAGCTAATCCAGGCCTGGCCAGTTTACAGCGGCAGTCAAAAGCATTGACCCTGATACGATGTTAGATCAGGATGCCAGTACTTGCTTTCAGCCCTACAGGTGCTACATACCGATTGAATCACTGTGACAAAACGCTCCCTACATAAGAACACCGCTCAGCATAGGACCGGAGCTATGCATAATGCTGAATCTGGACTTCCGAGAATCCCCAAAAGGCGAACTTCGGAGAATTCCAATTCCACGCACTCGGGTGAATAGAGACTAGTCAGTACCGCCCATAATCACGCGGTCGAAGATGAAGAAGGCGAGCACGCATATCCACATCAGCATCAACACCGCTGCCAGGACTACGACGACTGTCTTGCTCCGCCCCTCTGCCTCCAGGTATCCGCCGATGGCGAGGAACTGGAGGACTATCAACGATGCCACGATAGATCCCATGCTCAGAAGCTACCACGCCACGGCCCGATGGGGAAGGACATCCAGAATCCTGGATCTGGACTTCCGAGAATCCCCAGAACGCGAACTTCGCCATAACGGAGTTCTACGGGCTTCCCAGCCCGAGCGCTTCTGCCTGTCTCAAGTAGCTTCTGGTGCAAGAATTCATTGGGGATTCATCCCGGTTTGCTTTGATGAGATCTCGTTAGAGCGGGAAAGCTGCGATACGTTGACGTGTTAGAAGCAAATAGAAAGGAAGTCACCTTGAAACTGAATCTCGTCCCCGCCAGAGACGGCTACCACTTCACTAACACTTTCGTCAATCATCCCGTGGGTGGCACACCGATCCAAACCTACGGCTTGTGCGGGGGCATGATCATGTCCGCGCTGGATTACTGGCGCTCGGGCATCCCGATCCCGACCCACAAGCCGGAAGATTTCGGACCGGATGGCGTGCCGGCGGAAGGGTCGCGGATGCGCACTTACATCTACGACCGCCAGATGAACAGCCTGCTCACGAACATGATGTTCTCGCGATGGGTCGTGATGCCCTGGTTCGGCCCCAAAGCTTTCCACTCTTGGGCCACCGGTAGCGAGTTCAACGTCGTCAGGCAGCAGATAGACAGGGGACGCCCGGCGATGCTGGGGTTGTGGTCGATGACGCCGGGTGATCCCATAGGCCATCAAGTCCTCTGCTACGGCTACGACTACAACCCGCTCAGGTTGTACATCTACGACCCAAACAAACCCGACCGGGAGGTCGAGCTGGTCCCCGTCTCCCCCGGCGCCGGCTGCGAGATGCGCGTAGGAGGGACTCGCTACGCCACCTATCGCGGATATTTCTGGACCGACGTTTATAACTGGAGCGAACCGCCCTACCGTCCTCGCTACCACGACGTAGAGGTTTCCTCGGGCCTCAACCTGAACCCGAGCGGAACCAATGTGCCGGTAGGTGGGCCGATGGAGTCAACCGTCACGATCCGAAACGCCGGTGAGTACGTGGCACGGTTCAGGTTTCCTTTCATTTGGGTCCATGGGCCGGCAGGGCAGAACCTCGACAGCCAGAGCGGCCTGGGAGGCCCAGAGCAGAACGTAACGCGTCTGCACCCCGGCGAAGAGCGCACGATAACCCGGCGCAGCGCCCAGTTCGGCACCGAGCCGGGCAACTACGTCGTCGGCGTCTCTTACCTGTCTGAGCAAGACCACTCGCGCAACATCGTCACCGGGCCGCCGGGAACGACCAGTGCTCGGCAGGTCACGCTGCAACGCGCGACGACGGTGGTCGCCGACGTCACGAATACCGTGCGCGAGTCGGACATGGATGTAGATACCGGTGTCGACGTCCAACCGGGTGACGAGTTTGCGCTCACCGGGACCGGGTCGATCTGGGCCGGAGTGTGGGGCACCGGCCAAAACGGACCCGAAGGTTGGACGGACCGAATCGAGCAAAACCCGGCTTTCCCCATGCATGGGGTTCCCCAGGCACACCCGTTCGCGTTGCTTGGCCGCTTCCAAGGGAGTGGTTACTTCTACGTCGGCAGGGGGTTGTCCCGACGGGGCTTCACCGGCGCTACCAGGCAGCGGCTCTGGCTCCGGATAAACGACAACGTTCCCGGCAACGGGACGGGAGCGTTCCAATGCCGCGTACAGGTCTGGCGTTAGCGGACACAAGGAGAATAGCCCCGAAGGACGAGCAAGCCGCCCAGCAGCTGGAGCACCATACCACAGCGAAGAGTACGCGGGCACAGTGAAACGACTTCCACGAGGCTTCATCTACAAGGATGGGAATCTGTCGGTGTCTCACTCTCTTGAGAGAAAGCAAAGTGAAAGCGTCGATCCAACGATCACTGCTACAACAACGGCTGCTACTTGGGACAGTCCCTGTCATTAAGTATCATTAAGTATCCGTTAAGGTTCATATCTTCTTTGCGTTCGCCTTCACCAATTCATCGAGGATTCATCGCCGGATGATCTAATGAGCACAACACAAGACGAACTCAACCATCGCGTTTGCCGGAAGGAGATGAGGCGATGCGTAATTAATCCTTAGAGCTCCGGTTTTCCTTGGCCAAACCAACAAGCAGAACGCAACACCTTAGGGAGGTCCACATGGGTAGAGCCAGAGACCGTCGCGGTGGTCGTGGCCGAGGTCGTGGCCGAGGTCGCCCCCGTCCCGATCGCCCCCGTCCCGATCGCCCCATCCCCACTCCCGTCACGCCGGTTCTCCCCCTCCCCATCACGCCGGATCCTGTCACGCCGCATCCCGTAACACCGGAACCCGTCGTGATCGCCCCAGGCGAGGACCTAAACACCGTCGTCGATGCTTTCGGCCGAATGCCACCGGTCGTGAGCGGTTCAACAGATTTGGCACCTCCGACCTCGACCACGGTCAATGCCAACGGTGTGGCCTACCTCATCACGGAACAACGCCGCCGAACCGTCAACGACATCGTCGAGCACGCGTTCCTTCAGGACATTGCTGCCATGGGCGTATGGCCTGGCCAGGTGATTCAGGGCAACGCTCTCTTGGTGGGAGACGTGGCCCCAATCGGTCCCTTCGGCCGGCAGCCAGGCACGGTACAGATAGTCACGGACCTGATTTCGAACACTCCGGATGCCCAGGACGCCCACCTGGATAATCCCGATGCGGCGAAGGTGAACGATGCTCGCAGGGATATTCTGAATAGGATCAACCCGACGGGTTCAGCTGGGATTCTCAAGGCGGGCTTCGAGCGGGCCTCGACCCTGCGCGAAGCGGGCGCCAAACTCGGAGTGACGGTGAAGGGCGCAGCTTTCGGCGTCGATGCGAACGCCACGCTGGACCAGACGTACAAGAGCAGCGTGGTCGTGGCCTCGATACGGCAGGTCTTTTACAGCGTGATGTTTACCCCCGACAGCGCCGGTGCAACCGGATTCTGGCCTGAAGGAGACGTCAGCTCCGAGGACCTACGGCCCTACGCTGGCGTGGGCAACCCGCCGTTGTACATAGACAGCGTCCAGTACGGACGCTTCATCTGTGTCACGGCGCAAGGATCATTCTCGAGCTCGGAAATCACTGCGGCCCTAAAGGTGACTTGGGACGCCACCGTGAGCGGCAGCGTCAACATCGACGCCCGCTCCAAGGATGTACTCAACAGCTCACAGGTCAAGATATACACGCACGGAGTGCCCGGACGCGCAAACTTTCAGGATCTTGCCGATCCTATCGCCGACCTTCAACGGGTGTACACGAGTGGCCTTTCGTTTACTCTCGACAACCCCGGCGCTCCCATCTCTTACACCTGTCGGCACATCGCGGACGGTACTCTTGCTCACGTGGGGCTTGCCGCAGAGTACACCCAGCCCTTGTCGGCGCAGGGCGAAAATGTCGACCACCGAAGGTTTGAGGTTTTCGATGGTCCGGGAGGAGGACTTGTCGATACTCGGATTCCAGTTAATCCGGGAGACAAAGTGACGGTTAGTGCTAGAGGACAGATCTGGTCCGGCGTAATCCTTTCTCAGCCGCACGGGCCCGAAGGCTGGCCGGGCCACCAAGCGGACAGAGCCGCACCGCAGCCAGCAGGAACAGCATATTGCCTTGTAATACGATTCGGTAATAGCGAGTGGTTGGAAGCTAAGGCCTTTTGGGAGAATACTATCGGTGCTGGTTGGGGGGGTATTCTCCAGTTGAATATCAACGACAACAATCCCTATAACGGTGACCCGAACCTGCGGTGGGAAGTATTCGTGGACGTGAACCGCGCGGGAGCGGCAGCAGCCGGCGTGTATATATGAGCACTGTCTTAGGGTACGGGATAATCGGGCGTTCCACGCCACGTAGGGATACTCATGGAGCGGGCCGGCGCACCAGCCACTGCGGTTGCGGCTGTGCGCCGGGGATCTAGGGCCAAATGATAAGCCCCTGTCCCTTCTTTCTTACTCTTATTCATCCGTGTGCGTGGGAGGTGTTCTCCGAAGTTCGCCAAGAATATTGCTCTAAAGGGCACAAAATTCATCGCTAGTTCATCGTCGCAGCCAATAATGTGTTTAGCGAACCATTTGGCGAAAGAAACTCTAGAAGAGCGATTGAGGAGGAGTGGAATGGATGGAATGTTTGCTTTTGCTTCTGCCGTCTTCTTGGCTTTTCTTACCGCTTTGTTTGGCATCGCTAGCTACGTGTACCAGAAGCGAACCGAACGCAAGATCGAGTTGAGAAACCGAAGGGTGAAGGAGTACGATCGTTACCTAACAGCTTACCGTGGATATACTTCTTTGTACGATTTCGGTCATCCGCCCGCTGAGGACAGCGAGGACAGAGTTAAAGCGGTAAAAGAATACTGGCTTGCGTACAGTACCTTGTTCAATATCGCTTCGGACCGTGTACTCTTGGCCGCATCGGAGTTCCACAAGTTGGCGTGGATGGATGCCACCGATAAGAACTTAGCCGACAAAGAGACTGAGAAAGCCTTCAATGAAGAATTCAAGGACCTGTACACAACGATGATCCTTAAGATGCGCCATGATATTTCTGAGAAAACCGAACTGAAGAGGGAGACGGTTGAGGAACGTTTACCGTTCAATTTCTCCAAAGCAAGCGAACCAGCGAGGTGCGAGCGCGAGCAGGCGAAGTGACAGTCCCGTATTAAGGGATCTGAGTGGAAAGAGAATTCTCGGAAATTCACCTCCAGCATTATGCATAGCCCCGGTCTTATACAGCAGATTGTCTTATGTAGAGTGTGAGGGTTCATGGCCTGGTATACATAAGACACTGATAATACCTGCCCGTATTATGGCCCCTCCTGAGGCCAAGCTCATAGGGCCGGCTTGCTGCCGCTTCTTAGGTCCCGACTGACGGGCGAGCCACATTCTCTGCGAAGTTAGCTCCCAGCGCGCAGAAATGCTGCGGAAAACAATAAATAGGTCGAAAAAAGACGCCCAGACCCTCAAAAATTCATTGCGGATTCATTGCCCCTCGGTAAATTGTAGCCATGCGTACTTCGAGGATGGCTGGTCTTGTTGTTGGTGCTGTAATTGTCGTTGTCTTGTTGCAAGTTGGCTACGCGGTGTGGGTCTTTCAGTTTCAGGAAGGGATGGCCACTAGGGGCCAGTTTGGGGATCTATTCGGGGCGGTCAACGCGTTCTTTACGGGCTTGGCTTTCGCTGGAGTTGTTTTGACGCTTTTCCTCCAGCGTAGAGAGCTAGAAGAGACCACTGCGTTGAGCGTAATTGCAACCCTTGTTGATACCTATACGAGTCGAATAGATACTATGGAGCAGGGAAATTTCCGCGGGGAGCTTTGGGCGGCGAACACCGAGATCAGAGACAAGATCGAATCCTGGGTTGAAGAGGAGGGTGCCGAAACGTCGGGGGACAAGAAGGCTATGAGGGATGAGATTAGGAAGAGTGTGGACAGCTATATGTGAGAAGTATCCTGACTCGCCTATATCGAAATGGTTTAGTAACCCGCAAAATCGCAGAGCCTTTGAAGCGTGGGTGTACGCCCGCCGCCGACGTAACCACTTTCTCGCAATCCTAGAAGATAAGTTTGAAAGTTCGGGGTCGGGGCAAAGGGTAACGAGAGAATATAGCCGACCCACCGCGCCGGACACATAGTATGTTTAGCTCAGAGAGCTAGCTAAGTTTGGGGGGTAATGGCTGAAGGCTACGTACTTCGGTGACTACCGCCAATGAGTTTTATGCACCGGAGTGCGTGGAAGGGGAATTCTGCGAAGTTCGTCTAACCTCCCTTCTCGGAAGTTCCAAACAGCCTCCGTCCTGGTGTCGTAGGATGTTCGGTAGCTATCAAAATAGGAGGCGATCACGGCTTACTCCAGCGGAGAAGAACAGCGCCAGCTTGTCAGAGAGCTGGTGCGCAAGAAGACAGGCGTGGATTGGCCAACGCTACAGGTCGGTGATATCGAGAAGGCTATGAGCTCGGTAACGCTGTTCTACTGGTGCACGCAGGAGGACGTAGGTAAGCGCTTGCTCCAGAAGCAACTTGAGCTAACCGACGAAGAAGCCGACTCCATTATTGGCGCAAACAGAAGGTAGATTCTGAGAAGTTGGGATAGCTGATAGGGCCAGGGCTTATTCACGTCCTCGGATCTTTATGCACCACCACAACATGTAGACCTCTCCCATGCGGCGGGGCGCTCCTTAGAAGACATCCTTGCGGCTCTTGGAGGGCCTTTTATGCACGATCGTGCAAGTGAACTTCGCAGAATTCCCCTTCTAGTACTACTTCGTTAGTAATGCGGTATGCTGGAGGCATGGACCACGCAGTGAACATACCCAGTGCCGTGCCCAAAGCTTCGAGCGATCCCTTGCCCGAGATTGCCGAGTTCCTCCAGCCCT
>Ga0126304_10001062_pt1 | contig 12436 bp, 12 predicted proteins | sample Plot25_FD_92538 | JGI IMG/M metagenome (GOLD analysis project Ga0126304, IMG submission 92538) | Serpentine soil microbial communities from UC McLaughlin Reserve, CA, USA - Plot25 | ecosystem: Environmental > Terrestrial > Soil > Grasslands | place: USA: UC McLaughlin Reserve, Lake County... | reverse complement strand
GGAATGCGAGAAGTGTCCGCATTGGGAGATGGACAACAAGGACTAGAGAGGAGCCTGTCGATCTCATCACGGGCAAGGCACGTCATGTGCCGAGTCACTCGACGCTGCCCATCATCATTTCGACGGGGGCGCAGGCCGCCACCGCGGCCGTGGCAATCACGGTGTCGGCGCTGTTGGTCGCCGAGCACATTCCGAGGATTCCCAGGGGTGGCGTTGGGAGTCCAGGGCGGCGTTGCGGGCGGGATCGCCACGCGAAACCGCATCCTGGCTACGCAGTGCGAGCGAAATAGTCGATGACCGCGGCAGCCGCCTTGGCCCCGACGACCGACGCCAGTTCTTCGCGCGTCGCCCGACGAACACCCGCCAAACTGCCGAACGTCGTCAGCAGCGCACGGCGGCGATTGGCGCCGATGCCGGGGATTGAGTCCAGTTCGGATCGCAGATCGCGCATTGAGCGTGCCTTGCGATGGAAGGTCACCGCAAACCGGTGGGCCTCGTCGCGAATCCGCTGAATCAACAACAACGCGGGGTCGTTTTCCGCCAACGCCAGCGGCTCCTGGCGATCGCGGGTAAAAATCAGTTCTTCCTTCTTTGCGATCCCAACCGCAACGAGATTGGCCAGACCGATCGATTCCAGCGCGTCGTACGCGGCAGACAGCTGTCCCTTGCCGCCATCGATTACGATCAGATCGGGGAACGGACCGCCAGCCTCGAGGACTGCGCGATAGCGCCGCTGCACCACTTCCCGCATCGCGGCAAAGTCGTCAGGGATGATTGGCCGGTCCGAAAGAACCGGCCCTACTGGGCTTGACTCCGGTGTGTTCGCCCGAAGACCGGAGACCGAAGACCGGAGACCCCGGATTCGGAACTTCCGGTACTCGCTCCGCTTCATTCGTCCGTCTTCGCACACGACCATCGATGCGACGGTCTCGCTGCCCTGGATCGTCGAGATGTCGAAGCACTCGATACGCCGCGGAATCGCCGGCAGCGACAGCTCGGCGCGCAGCGTTTCCAGCGCGTCGAAATGCGCCGCCGTGATTTCGTTGAACCGCGTGCGATAGGACAATTCGGCGTTGCGTGTCGCCAGCTCGACGAGCGCGCGCTTCTCCCCGCGCTGCGGCACCAGGATCCTGACCCGGCGTTCCGCCCGGCTCGAGAGCCACTCTTCCATCGCCTCAACGTCCTCGATCTCCACTGGGAGATTGATTTCCGGTGCCGGCGGCCGAAGCTCGTAGAACTGGCCGAGCGCGGCCTGCATCACGTCGCGGTCACCGCCGGCAATCGCGCCGGGATCCGTACTCAATTCGATGCGTTCGACGACGCGGCCGCCGCGGATCTGGAAGACCTGGATCGCGCCGCCGCTCGGCCCGACTTTGATGCCGAACACATCGCGGTCGCCCAGTCCAGCGGTCGCCACCTTCTGCTGGCGGTCGCGCAGCGTCTGGACGGTCCGCATCGCATCGCGCAGCTGCGCCGCCTCTTCGAACCGTTCGCCGCGCGCCGCGTCCTCCATGCGTGTGCGCAGCGTGGCGGCAAGCTCGTCGTTGCGACCTTCGATCAGCAACCTGGTACTGACCACCGCCTCGCCGTACCGCTCCTGCGTGCAGATCTCAGCGACGCATGGGGCGATGCAGCGCTTGATGTCGTACTCGAGGCATGGCCGCGCCCGCGTGCCGGTGATCACCTCATTGCACGACCGGATGCCGAACAGCCGGTGGGCCAGCGTCATCGTCCGTCGAGCGATTTTGGCCGGCAGAAACGGGCCGGCGTAGAAGTCGTCGTCTTTTTCAACGGCGCGCGCGATCAAGACGCGCGGGTACGCCTCACTGGTCGTCAGCCGGAGATACGGATAGTTCTTGTCGTCGCGCAGCAGGATGTTGTAGCGAGGCATCCGCTGTTTGATCAGATTGTTTTCGAGCGCCAGCGCTTCCATCACCGAGTCGGTGACGATCACCTCGAGGCGGGCGATGTCGTCGAGGAGGGCGTCATGGCGCGGGCTCATGCCATAGGCACCGAGATAGCTGCGCACGCGGTCGCGAAGCGACCGTGCCTTCCCGACGTAGAGTGTCTCGCCGCGCGCGTCTCCCCACAGATACACGCCGGGCTGCTCGGGCAGGCGGGCGATCTGATCCTTGAGGTCGTGAACGGCCATGATCTACTATGACTGGTTCCTTATCGATGAAGTCTCTGCATTCTAGCCATCGATGACGTTCACCGGCTTCATCGGAGCCGTGTGCATGTACCCGCTGCGCGCGATCATCAGCGTGAGCGTGGCGCTTGGCATCCATCCGAACGTCCTGACGCTCATCGGGGTCCTGATCAACGTCGGCGCTGCGATCGCGCTCGGCCGGGGGCATTTCATCCTCGCCGGCGTCATCATGATAGTGGCGAACATCTTCGACTTCATCGACGGCAAAGTTGCCTACATCACCAATACGGTGTCGCGATTCGGCGCCTTCTGGGACTCCACGCTCGACCGTTTCTCGGACATCGCGCTCTTCCTCGGTCTCATCTATCTGTATGCCAGCCTTCGCCGCACCGATTACGTGATGGTCGCGGCGCTCGCGATGATGTTCTCGATCATGATCAGCTATGCGCGCGCCCGCGCCGAATCGCTGATCGAGAAATGCAAGGTCGGGTTCATGGAACGCCCCGAGCGCATCGTGCTGATCTGGATCGGAGTCTTTCCGTCGCCGTTGCCGCCATTCAACTACCCCATGGCGGCCGCGCTGTGGGTGATCCTGATCCTGTCGATCTTCACGGTCTACAACCGCATCCACTACACGTATCTGGTCCTGAACAACAAGCCAATCCCCAGCGGTTCGAACGCCATCACGAGGGTGTTCTGGCGCGCGTTCTTCTGGCGAGATGAACGGGCGTCGCTCGCCTACGATCTGTGGGTAATCGTGATCCTCACGTTCATCTGGCTGACACCGCCGGACTGGTTGAACGATCCGACGGCATCGGGACTCGGACTCTGGGAGTTCCTTCGCTAGAGCGCAGGTTGACGCCGCGCTCTAAGCCCTTGAACGATGAACGATTCAGACGGCGCGCGGCAATCGATCGACGTACTCCATCCGTTCGGGCCGGTGCTCGCGATCAAGCTGTACCGTTTGACGCTCGATCCGGCTCCCTCGGTCCCAATACTCCCCTGCCTCGACCATGAGGCGATGCTGCACGAGAGCGTTCCGCCGCACGCAGCGGCGTATGTCCAGGATGCCTCATCCGGCGACCTCCACGAGCTGGTGTTCATCCCCGCGAGCAAGCGCATCGAGGTCGATACCGTCTCGACGTGGGGCGAGAACTCACCGGCATCGCATCAACGCCTGCTGGACATGTTGCGGGAACGTTTTCGCGATCACTCGGTGCGCGTAAAGGGGCCGTCGTGGTGGCGCGGTGAACGCCGCGTGGCCCACGCGTGCCGGGCTCAAGTATCGTTGCGCGATGTCCTCCTTGGCCGCGATACCGCGGCCGTCAAGGCTCAGATCGATCGCCTGCAGACAATCGCGTCGCTGATGGAGAAGCAATCGCGCGTCGCGTCGTGGGGTGTCCGAACCATCACCGGAACGGTCCTGGCAGCAGCGGCATTTGTGCTGTTCGCCGTCTTCGGATTCTTGGCTCCGACGCTGGGCGAAGCCGGCGTAACTTCTCTGCGCTACGCGCTAATCAGCGTGCTCGGTGCAGTCTTTCTGTACTACGGGATGAAGGCCGTGCAGCTCACCGACATGTCGAACCGCGTGTGGAAGCGGACTGCGGAGTACAACCTGATTCTGTCGGAGCGTAAACGCCTCGGTTTGTGACCCGCTGCATCGTCTTCGACTTTGGCAACGTGATCGCCTTATTCGATCACATGGTGGCCTGCCAACAGCTCGCATCGTTGTCGCGGCCGACACGGGATCCTCATGATGTTTACGAGCGCATCTTCAAGACATCACTCGAAGAGGACTACGACTGCGGACGCCTGAGCACGGCGGCGTTCGTTGAGCGCCTCAGGCGGGATCTGCAGCTAGACGCGTCGGACGAGGCGATCGCCCGCGCGTGGTGCGACATCTTCACCCCGAATCCTGCGATTGAAGAGGTGATCGTCAGGGAGAAGCGCCGCGGCACCCGTCTGGTACTCGCGAGCAATACCAACGAATTGCACTACCAATGGTTCAGCCGTGCGTTCGATCGCGTGTTGGAGTTGTTCGACGAGCAGGTGTTGTCGTTCAGGGTCGGCGGACGCAAACCGGAACTGCGGTTCTTCGACGCATGCATTCGCGCGGCAGGGCGAACGGCGCACGACATCATCTACATCGACGATCGTCCCGATTACGTCGCGGCTGCGGCCGCATTGGGCATGCAGGCGGTCGTCTACGATCCGGCGCTACTACCGCCGGCAGTCTGACTATCCGGCCTTTCGCTTCTTCGCGCCATTGGCCGCCGCCTTGGCTTTCGCCGCGGGTTTGACCTCCGCCTTGGCCGCCTTCTTCTTGTCGCCGCTGACCGAATCGAGACTGCGCCGCAGCGCTTCCATCAGATCGACGACCTTTGGCGGTTCCTGCACTTCCGGCGCGACGATCTCTTCGCCGGCTATCTTGGCATCGATGATCTGGCGCAGGCCTTCCCGGTATTCGTCTTTGTAGTCCTTCAGATTCAGCTCGCCGTCGAACGTCGCGATCACTTGCTTGGCGAGCTTCATCTCCTCCGGCTTCACCTTCGCCGGCAACGAGCTGAGCTCCTCGATCTGATCGATGCTGCGAATCTCGGCGTCGTGATGCAGCGTGTACATCACCAGGCCCTTCTTCTGCGGCCGAATGGCGACGAGATACTCGCGGCCGTAGAGCGCGACCTTGCCGATGCCCGCCTTCCCCGCCATGCCTTCGCGCATCACCGAGAATGCCGACCCGGCCATAGGGCCATCAGGCGCAAGATAGTAGGCGCGGTCCACGTAGATCGGATCGATCGACGTCTCGTCCGTGAACTGCTGCAGATCGATCACGCGCGTGGACTCGACGCGGACCTTCTGGATGTCCTCCTCCGAAACGACCACGTAGCGACCCTTCTCGAATTCGTAGCCCTTGGCGAGCTCGGCGTTCGTCACCTCACGCTCGCAGTGCGGGCACCAGCGCTTCTGTTGAATGCGCGTCTGACATTCGGCGTGCAGCTGGTTGAAGGAAATCGTGGCGGCGGATTCCGTCGCGGGATAAACGCGAACGGGAATGGTGACGAGGCTGACCTTCAGGTAGCCCTTCCAGGTAGGTCTCACGGCCATATGTCAGAACATTATCGGCGCAACTAGTCGGTAGTTGGTAGTTGGTAGTTGGTAGTCGGTAGTTGGTAACTACCATCTACCAGCTACCACCTACCAGCTAGATGGAATCCCCCTCCTCGCGCGTGCCGAGGTTCAGACCGGCCCCACCGATGTGGATATCGTGCGCTTTGACGCGGTCGAGGAGCACCCGCCGGGCCTCGCCATACTGCGATCCCGGCACTTCCAGCCGCCGGGCAATGCTCTTTCCGTGCGAAATGAGCATCAACGTCACCGGCCCTTCGTCCCGCCACGAGACGGCCGAAATCTGCGACCACGGCATGAACCCGGTGTCTGACCAGACGCCCTCCTGATAAAACCCTCGGGCGATGCGTGTGGCGAACGGGAAGAGGCAGATGTAATAGATGAACATCATGGCCTCCCCGAAGAGTGAGTACACGGGACGCTTCAGGAGGATTTCGGCGGCCAGCAGGAGCCCAAGAATGACGCCGATCAGCAGGCTCATCGCGTAGTAACGCGGTTTCGGCCGCGGCCAGACGAGCAACGCTGAGCGCTTGGCGCGGTGATAACGCAGCAGCTCGAATCCCACCTTGAGGTTGGCCACCAGAAAGCCCACACCGAACAGCAACAGCAGTCTCGGCGCTAACCAGGCGAACCAGGGAATCAGGGCCTCGGAGCTCATCGGGCCAATGTCGTACCGGCGGGTCTTTAGACCCGCCTTGCCGCTTCAACGGCCGGAGGCCGTTCTCTGGTCAGCAGTGGATCGAAGCATCGCCGGCAACGCGCTTCGTACATCCCTTGGGCGCCAAGCAGGACGCGGTCTTCGCTGGCGACGAGCCGCTGCGTGTGATTAGCCGGATTGCCGCACACCATGCAGATGGCGTGCGTCTTGGTGATGTATTCAGCGATCGCCAGCAACTGCGGCATTGGCTCGAACGGCTTGCCGAGGTAATCCTGATCGAGCCCGGCCACGATCACGCGCATCCCGCGGTCGGCGAGCCCGCTGCACACAATAGGGAGATCCTGATCGAAAAACTGGCCTTCGTCGATCCCCACGACTTCGGCGTCGGGCTCGACGGCCTCGAGTAACTGACGTGATCCCTCAACCGCTCGCGATTCGATCCGCATCTCACCGTGCGAGACGATGTGGTCGTCCGAGTAGCGGGTGTCGATGGACGGTTTGAAGATCTGGACTTTCTGTCGCGCGATTCGGGCACGGCGCAAGCGGCGAATCAGCTCTTCGCTCTTGCCGCTGAACATGCTGCCGACGATGACTTCAATCCAGCCCTGAACAGGCTGTCTGACGACGTCCATAAGTCATGCTCGTGAGAGGTACTCGCCCGTCTCCGTGTTCACACGAATGAGATCCCCCGGGTTCACAAACGGCGGCACTTGAACGACCAGCCCGGTCTCCAGCGTCGCCGGCTTGACCTGCGCGCTCGCTGTGGCGCCCTTGATGCCCGGCGCCGTCTCCATCACTTTCAAGTCGACGGCCTGCGGCAGCTCGATGCCGACCGGCTCCTCGCCATAGAACTCCACCTGGATCGTCATCTCAGGCTTCAGATAATTTACCGAGTCACCGAGCGCCTCGCTGGAGATGTGGATCTGCTCGTAGCTGGACGTATCCATGAAGTGATAGTCCTCGCCCTCGTGATACAGATACTGCATCTGGCGCTCGTCCAGCGTCGCGCGCTCGACGGAGTCTTCCGAGCGCAGCTTCTGATCGGCCAGCGCGCCGTTACGGATGTTGCGCAGCTTTACGCGGACAAATCCGCGCAGGTTGCCAGGGGTCACGTGCTGGACATCGAGGACCCGGAACAGGTTCTGCTCGACGTTGATGAGCATCCCCTTCTTCAGACGTGTCGCTTGTAATGACGCCATATTTTGATTCAGTAGATCCTGGAGATCGTAGCACAACGATGCAGAAGGAATCGTGAATCAGGACTCAGGATTCAGGCTGATTCCCCACCGAGTCCTGATTCCTGATTCCCGATTCCTGATTCCTGGGGTACGATCGCGCCATGGCGTTTGCGCGCTGGGATCCAATTCGGGACCTGCTCGCTATCCAGCAGCGGCTGGACCGGTTTGCGCCCGGTCCGGCTGGGTGGACCCCACCAGTCGATCTGCTCGAAACGAGCGACGCGTACGTCATCCTCGCCGAGCTGCCCGGCGTCGAGCGGAACGACCTCACGATCTCGGTGCATGACGACGGCCGGTTGACTCTGGCCGGCGTCCGACGCGAACGGGGCGGTGACGAATATCACCGTGTCGAGCGCGGCCACGGCTCTTTCAGCCGGACGTTCCACCTTCCCATACCCGTTGACGGCGACCGCATCAGCGCGGATCTTCGCGACGGCGTCTTGACGGTTACCTGCCCGAAGGCACCTGAGGGCGGCGGCCGACGTATCCACATCACCACATAGAGCCCGATCATGTCTCGACGATTCACATCCGTCCTGGTCCTGTTCGCGTGCTTTGCCGCCGGGTTGCTCGTCGCCGGCAGAATTCGCCAAGCCACCGAAGCAGGCGCGCAGTCGGCGACACCGCGGCCGACGGTAACCGCTCCTGGACCGATTGGCAACGGAGGGACGCTCACCGACTTCAGCCGCGTCGCCGAGCGCACCGTGCCCGCCGTCGTCAATATTTCCGCGACACAGATCGTGCGTCGTCAGGTGCCACGCGATCCGTTCTTCACGTTCTTTGGCGGCGACGAAAACTTCTTCGGATCGCGGCGCGGGGTCGAGAACAGTCTCGGCTCTGGCGTCATCGTCAGCGGCGATGGCTACATCCTCACCAACAATCACGTCGTGACCGGTGAGGATCGGCGCGTGACGATCGAACAGCTCGATGTCACCGTTGCACTTGCCGACAAGCGCGAGGTGCCGGCGCAGGTCGTCGGCACCGATCCGGCGACCGACCTGGCCCTGCTGAAGATCAACGCTCGCGATCTCCCGACGATGCCGTGGGGCGATTCATCGAAGCTGAAGGTGGCCGAGTGGGTGCTGGCAATCGGGAATCCGTATCAGCTCAGTCAGACCGTCACGCTGGGCATCGTGTCGGCGCTCGGCCGCAACAACCTGGGCGTGTCCACGTATGAAGATTTCATCCAGACCGACGCCGCGATCAATCCCGGCAACTCGGGCGGCGCGCTGGTCAACGGCCGCGGCGAGCTGGTGGGCATCAACACGGTGATCTTCAGTCAGAGCGGCGGATATCAGGGCATCGGCTTCGCTGTCTCCAGCAACCTCGCGAAGCGTGTGGTCAACGACCTGCAGCAATTTCAGGAAGTCCGCCGTGGCTCCATCGGTCTGCTGCCCGATCAGGTCGTACCGTTGACGACGCGTATCGCGAATCAACTGAAACTCCCCGACACCAAGGGCGCATTGATTTACCAGATGCTCCGCAACTCGTCGGCCTACCAGGCCGGCATCCTGCCCGGCGACGTCATCGTGAGCTTCAATGGCACCCCAGTCGAGGACCCTGGACACTTCTCGCGTCTCGTCTCCGATTCGAAGATCGGAAACGTTGCGATCATCGGCGTCATTCGCGAAGGACAAAGGCACGATCTGAAAGTCACCATCACGCGTCCGCCCTCGTCCCGGTAGAATCGCTTCGCCGATGCCCTCGAACTGGCCCGAGCTGAGCCTCGCGCTGGCCCTTGCGCTCGTCGCCGCATACGCCGTCACGGCGTTTCTCACCAGGCGCATCGAACGATGGCTGCGCGCGCTCGTTCCCGACTCGCGCGAGCGCATGCTCGTGGACAACCCGCTGCCGGTCATCCGCGGGCTGCTGTTCTTTATCACCGCTGCCATCGTCGCGATTCCGGCGCTGCGACTCGCCGGTTACCGGCCGTTGTACACGCGCAACCCAGAGGCATTTACCGAGTGGTTGCTCGGCACCGGCGTGCAGATCGTGTTCATCGCGATCGCCGCCTACATCATCATCCGCATCGGATCGACCGCCACTCGGCAGCTGGTGCGCGAGATGTCGACCGGCACCGGCCTCGACGTGATCGAGCGGACCAAGCGGGCGCAGACGATCGGCAAGCTGCTGCAGAACACGCTCGCCACTGTCGTCCTCCTCATCGCCGCACTGACTGCGCTGCGTCAGCTTGGTGTGGACATCACACCGGCGTTGACCGGGGCCGGCATCGCTGGACTTGCCGTCGGCTTTGGTGCCCAAACGCTGGTGCGTGATGTCATTTCAGGCTTTTTCCTCATCCTCGAGGATCAGGTACGCGTCGGCGATGTCGCCGTCGTCAATGGAACCGGTGGGCTGGTCGAACGAGTGAACCTGCGAACGATCGTGCTGCGCGACGAGGAAGGCACCGTGCACGTCTTTCCCAATGGCGAGGTGAAGACGCTGGCGAACAAGTCGAAAGACTTCGCCTACTACGTGATCACCATCGGCGTGCTCTACGACGAGGATCCCGACCGCGTGGCCGAGGCGATGAAGGCGGCCGCCGATTCGCTGCTCAACGACCCCGAGTTCCGCATCCACATTCTCGAACCGCTCGAGATTTACGGCATCGACGCGTTCGAGCCGACGCAGCTGGTGTTGAAGGCGCGTATCAAGACTGTACCGCTGAAGCAGTGGACGGTCGGTCGGGAGTTACGAAAGCGGATTGCGAAGATATTCCGCGAGCGGGAGATCAGGATGCCGGGATTGCCGGTGATTCATGTGGCGACGCCTGCGGCGCCGCCGAAGCCTCAGTAAACGAACTCAAAGTTCACAACTCAAAACTCAAACAATCACCACACGTGCGGCCTTAGTCGTCGTCATTGTTGTTCTTGGTATTGATAATGATCACGGCGATGATGCGAGCGATCTGCAGTCCTTCGTCAAGAAGCGATTGGCAAAGGCGTTGATCCCCGACCCCAGTCCGCTGACAGACCTTCAGCCAGAAATTCGCCTCACGACTCTCGCGCAGGGCGATTTCGCAAAAACGAACGAATTCCTTACGTGATGAAGCTGCCGGTGCCTCCTCAAGATTCGCTCCAATCCCTCCGGAGGCGCCGACGAGTTGGTCCTGGATTCGACGCCCGCCGCGTCGATTGGGGATCGACGACACAAAAGGATCGATCACTAGACAGACGAAGTCGAGGGCTCGCTCATTGATGCTGTCCAATCGCGGGTGGCGATGCTGCATGACCGCGGATAGTGCGAGCGCGATGCCAGGTCCAAGTCCGAGCGTTTTTGCGGCCAAGGCGAAGGAAAGTACGATTTGTTGAAAACCTCGCCAAGCGAGATGATCGCAGTTCTTGCAGACACAGCGAGGGTCTCAGCCCGCGCTGACAGTGTTTGAGTTTTGTGTTTTGAGTTTTGCGTTACGGCGCACGCTAGACGCCGTGACCGTACCCCGATTCGTGAATCGGGTGATGCGCGGCGGCTGACGGCGTATCGAACGGATCGATCGCATCGTGGGGTGCAGCGGCGGGCGCCGGGTGCCCCGAGCGGAGCGAACCAATCGCCGCACGGATGTCCTGGTCGGTCAGGACCTTCTTATCGTCGGCGATCGCCATCAGCGTGCGATACACCTCAATCAGCTCAGTACCCTCGACCGTGAAGCCGAGATCGGCGCAGCGGCGCTGCACGGCGTGGCGACCCGAGTGCTTGCCGAGCACGAGCGGATTCCACGGCGCCCCCACGTCCTCGGCGCGCATGATCTCGTAGGTCCGGCGATCCTTGAGCATGCCGTCCTGGTGAATCCCGGCTTCGTGCGCGAACGCATTGCGTCCGACGACGGCCTTGTTCACCTGGACGCCCTGGCCGGTGAGCTTCGAGAGCATCTCGCTGGTCGGATAGATCTGCTTGGTGTCGATGCTGGTAGTGTACGGCATCCGATCCGAGCGGATCTTCATCGCCATGACGATCTCTTCGAGCGCGGCGTTGCCGGCGCGCTCGCCGATGCCGTTCGTCGTGCACTCGACCTGACGCGCCCCACCCTGCACCGCGGCGAGCGAGTTGGCGACGGCGAGACCGAGGTCGTCGTGGCAATGCGCGCTGAACACGACGTCGTCGGCATGCGACACCCGCTCACGGATGCGGCGGAAGAAATCCAGCAGCTCGTCCGGCGTTGAGTAGCCAACCGTATCCGGCAGGTTGATCGTCGTGGCGCCCACCTTGATCACCGCTTCGACGACGCGGCACAGGAAATCGAAGTCGCTGCGCGTGGCGTCCTCCGCCGAGAACTGCACGTCGAAGGTGTGCTGACGTGCGTAGCGGACCGACTCGACGGCCGCGTCCATGCACTGCTCGCGCGTCATGCGCAGCTTGGCCTGCAGGTGCAGATCCGATGTGGCGATGAACGTGTGAATGCGGCCCTGCGCCGCCGGCTTGATCGCCCACGCCGCGCGCTCGAGATCGGCGCGATGACAGCGCGCGAGACAAGCGATGATCGGACGGCGGATTTCGGTGGCGATTTGCCGGACAGACTCGGCGTCGGCCGGCGAGGAGATGGGGAATCCGGCCTCGATGATGTCCACACCAAGCGCATCGATCTGACGCGCCAGCTGCAGCTTTTCAGCCGAGCGGAGCGAAAATCCGGGCGCCTGCTCGCCGTCGCGAAGCGTCGTGTCGAAGATGCGGACGTGGTCCTCGCCCATTCGAAAGTCTCCCTCTTGCCAGTAAACGCGACCACTCATCCGAAAGTCAAACTGATAATTATTCTGTTTGAATCAGAATCGCTTATACTAGCCGGACTCCCAACCCAAGCTCGACCATCGTGGAACTCAGCGAATTACGGGTCTTTCTCAAAGTCGCCGCGGAACGCAGTTTCTCGCGGGCCGCGATGAAACTGCACCGCACCCAGCCGGCGGTCAGCCAGGCCGTCCGCCGTCTCGAGGAAGCGATCGGCGAGCGGCTGTTCGACCGCGCGACCAAGGACGCGTCGCTGACAGAGGCCGGGCGCCTGCTCCGTGACTACGCCGAGCGTTTGCTTCGTCTCTCGGAGGAAGCCGAAAGCGCCGTCAAGGATCTTCGCGACCTGCGCCGCGGCCGCGTGCTCATCGGGGCCAACGAAGCGTCGGTCCACATCGTCCTGCCGATCATCGCGAAGTTCAGACAGGCCCACCCGCTGGTGCACGTGGACGTCCGCCGGATTCCTGCGCGGCAGGTCGGCGCCGAGGTCGCACAAGGCAGCCTCGATTTCGGCGTTCTCACGTTCCAGCCCGCCGAGCCCGGTCT
>Ga0126304_10001061_pt1 | contig 12437 bp, 11 predicted proteins | sample Plot25_FD_92538 | JGI IMG/M metagenome (GOLD analysis project Ga0126304, IMG submission 92538) | Serpentine soil microbial communities from UC McLaughlin Reserve, CA, USA - Plot25 | ecosystem: Environmental > Terrestrial > Soil > Grasslands | place: USA: UC McLaughlin Reserve, Lake County... | reverse complement strand
CTCGACCTCGCGCTCGGAGAGGATCGCGACCATCGTCGTCGTGAGCGCCCCATCCTCGGAGCGAACGGCGTTCTCGGGCCGTACCCAATCGAGCTCCTCGCCCGCATGGTGGTCGAAGAGGACGACCTCGACCTCGGGGCTCCTCGCAGCGGCCTCGAATTCGCCGAGGCGCTCCGGATGCGAGGTCTCGACGACGATCAGGCGCTCGACCTCGGCAGGGTCGATCCGCCCCGGCTCGGCCACATCCAGCTCCTCCGCGTGCAGGCGATAGAAGTCGCGCACGTTTCGGTTGAGCGACCCGGAGAGCGCGACGACGGCATCTGGGTAGAGGCGGCGCGCGGCCAGCATGGCCGCGAACGCGTCGAAGTCGGTGTTTGCGTGGGTGACGATGACCTGCATCGCAAGAAGGTTAGACCTGACTTGCGCCAACCCCCCTCTTGGGGGACGTGACGCCAGGCAAGTGAGACGACGATGAACCCAAGGAACGAGTCCCGTGGCGGCCGGGGGTCGAACGAATTTTGGGCCGAACGACGTACTCCAAACTGCGCATCGTCCTCGCCGCGCTTGCCGTGGCCCTCGTCACGGTCGCGCCTGCCGCGAGCGCGCCGGATGTGCCCCAGCTCGTCGGGCCGAACGACGGCGACACCGTCGCCTTCCTTCCGGTTTTCTCCTGGGATCCCGTCGCGGGAGCCGACAAGTACAACTTCGTCCTTTCCGCCGATCTCGCGTTCAACTCGCCCGTCTACCAGGTCAACGGGACGAAGAACACCCGGGCGACCCCCGACAAGACTGTCCCGAACGGGACGTACTACTGGCGCGTCCAGGCGGTCGATGCCGACGGCAACACCTCCGGCTGGTCCGAGACCCGTCAGATGGAGAAGCTTTGGGCGGACTCACCCGTCCTCACCGCGCCGGACGACGCCGCGACGATCTCGTTCCCGGACGAGCCGCTCGTCCTCCGCTGGGAGCCCGTTCCGGGCGCCGCGAAGTACCACATCTCCATTGCCTCTGACCCAGACCTCGCCGCGCTCGTGACGAGCAACGGCGACCCGCTCGAAACGCAGGCCACGAACGCGGCCCCGGCAATCCTCCTCTCTTCGAACACGTACTACTGGGCCGTTACCCCGGTCGACGCGCAGGGGAACGAGGGCGAGCCCTCGGAGACCCGTTCCTTCACCTGGGAGTGGCCGTCGACGACGACGACCGACGTTCAGGACACCGCACCCGAAACCGAGCTTTACGTGCCGGAGTTCACCTGGGATCCGATCCCGGGCGCGGCGAAGTACGAGGTCGAGATCAACTCGGTCTCCGACTTCCCCGCCGGAGCGTCCAAGGTCTGCTGCGACTCGTCGGACTGGCCGATCACGACGACGTTCACGCCGAAGGAAACCCTTCCGAACAACACGTACTACTGGCGCGTTCGCGCGATCAACGCGCACGGCGAGGCAGGTGATTGGAACGAGGGGCCCTCCTTCGTGAAGACGTTCGCCAACTATCCGGACCTGAGCGAGCTCGGGATCAAGAACCTGCACATGCGTGACACGAGCGACCCGGGGACTGACTTCGACCCCGGTACACCTGGTTATCAGACGCAGCTCCCGATCATCGCCTGGGATCCGGTCCCGGGTGCTTCCAGCTACCAGGTCAACGTCGGCCATTACGACGCCAGCATCGACCACTGCGACTTCGGCAACGCATCGACCTCGCGATGGCTCTCGTCGACCGCGAGCACGTACTGGACTCCGCTGGGCCAGCTGCCGAGCGATAAGCCGTTCCCCTCAGGACCGAGCGCCTCGTCGGACCAGCCCGGGCTCACACCGGGGCAGCCGTACTGTGTCCAGGTGCGAGCGCGGAGCGGCCGCGTCAACCTCAACAGTCCGGTCTGGGGCGATTTCACCCAGCTCGACGACGGCACCGGATCTGCCTTCACGTTCGCCGGCTATCCGACCGGCGGCGCCTGCAGCCCGACCTGCAACACGAACTACCTCGGGCACGACGACTACCTGCTGCCCGAGCGGTTCGCGGACGACCCGGTCGCAGTGACGTCGAATCCGCTGTTCGTCTGGAATCCGATCGCCGGCCAGCAGTCCTACTGGGTGATCGTCTCGAAGGATGCCTCCTTCACGAACATCATCGACTATGCGTTCACGCGCTTCCCGGCCTACGCGGTGCGGACCGGTAGCCAGCCGCGGACCTATCCGGACGAGACGACGTCGTTCTACTGGGTCGTCCTGCCGTCGACGGACATCGACGGAAAACCTGCCGCCAACATCCCGGCGAATGGCGCCTACGCCGACTTCAAGAAGCAGACCGTGGCCCCATCGCTTCTCGGTCCTGACAACGACGCGACGTTCTCCCTGCCTCCCACATTCAGCTGGAGCTCGGTGGAGGGCGCGCGGAAGTACCACCTCCAGGTCGCGACCGAGCCCACGTTCGCAACGAGCACGAAGCTGGACGACATCACAACCGCGTTGACGGAGTACACGTCGCAGAAGACCTACGTCGCGTCCAGGACCCTGTACTGGCGGGTGCAGGCCCAGGACGAGAACGACAACGGCCTTACCTGGTCGGAGACGAGGACGTTCGAGGTCGACCTCGAGCAGCCGACGCTCGACCCGGAGACGCCTACGCTCGGCGATGCGAGCTTGCCCGTGCTGCGTTGGTTCCCGGTTCCAGGGGCGGTTTCGTACAGCCTGCGGATCCACGAACCGAACGACTCGACGCCGAACACGTATACGGGCTTCCCGTCCACCGCAGCCTCCTTCGAGAAGATCACCGGGACGGGGCTCTTCACCTGGGAGATCCGGGCGGACTTCCCGAAGCTCACGGGGGGCACGACCCCGGGCCCCTGGTCGGACGATGCCGACTACACGCATACGATCAAGGAGCCGATGAATCCCGTCTCGAGCCCGGGTGCGAACCGGCTCGTCCTCAGCTGGGACGCGAAGACCGGCACGAAGGCCTACAAGGTGCAGATCTCGAAGCGCGAGGACTTCAACCCCTCCTTCGAGACGAAGACGACGGACAACCCCGACTGGGCGCCGAGCCTCACGAACTCGAACTACACCTCGGGTGGCGACTTCTGGTGGCGGGTCGCTGCGATCGACGGCGACGGCAACGTCGGCGCGTTCGCGACGAACCCGGAGCACTTCACCCTCCCCGCGATGTCGGGCGGCGGAAGCAGCGGCGGCGCGAAGACCTTCAAGGTGACGTTCAGCGGCCGCCTGGTCAAGAACCGCGCACGTGACATAACGGTCAAGGTGCGCGACTCGGCGACGTTGAACGCCGTCCAGGGCGCCCTCGTCCGCGCCTACGGCGCCGGCGTCTCGTACACCCAGAAGACGACCAATTCGAGCGGCGTCGCCAAGCTCCGCCTCAAGCCGACGCAACTCCAGAAGGTCTCGTTCCGGATCACGAAGTCCGGCTACGCGTCGGTCACGATCTACCGGCGCGTGTATCGCCCGTAGCTCTAGCCCGCGGCGGCGATAACTTCGATCTCGACGAGTGCGCCGGAGGGCAGCGCTGCGACCTGGAACGTCGCGCGCGCCGGCGGTTCCTCGCCCATGTGCCCGCCGTAGACCTCGTTCATCGCCTGGAAGTCGCCGAGGTCGACCAGGAAGATCGTCGCCTTGACGACGTTCTCGAGGCTCGTCCCGGCCGCCTCGAGGATCGCAGATAGGTTCTTCATCACCTGTTCGGTCTGCTCGGAGATCCCGCCCTCGACCATGTTGCCGCCTGGATCGACCCCGAGCTGGCCCGAGACGAACACAAAGGCTCCGCTGGCGATTCCCTGCGAGTAGGGGGCGCCCTGGAAGGGAGCCGGGGCCTCGTCGGTGCGAATCACGCGCTTCGTCACGAGATCTCCGTTCGCTCGATGTGAGCCCCTACGGCACGCAGCCGCTCGTCGATTCTCTCGTACCCGCGGTCGATCTGCCCGATGTTCCCGATCGTCGAGGTGCCCTCGGCGCAGAGGCTTGCGATCAGCATCGCCATCCCCGCGCGGATGTCCGGGCTCTCCATGCGCTCTCCGTAGAGTCGAGCCGGCCCGTTGACCACGGCGCGGTGCGGATCGCAGAGGATGATCCGCGCCCCCATGTTCACGAGCTTGTCGACGAAGAACAGGCGGTTCTCGAACATCTTCTCGAAGATGAGCACGGTGCCCGCGGCCTGCGTCGCAACCGCGAGCGCGATCGACGTGAGGTCGGCCGGGAAAGCCGGCCACGGCCCGTCCTCGATTTTCGGGATCTGAGAGCCGATGTCGTCATGGATCTCGAGGTGCTGGTTGCCGGGGACGCGCACCGACGAGCCCTCGACCTCCCACCTGACGCCGAGGCGCTCGAACGCCGGCCAGATGGCGACGAGATCCTCGGCGACGACATCCTGGATCACGACCTCCCCCTCGGTCACCGCCGCGAGGCCGATGAAGCTCGCGACCTCGATGTGGTCGGGGCAGATGCGCCATTCGCCGCCGTGCAGCGACTCGACACCGCGGATGCGGAGGACGTTCGAGCCGATCCCCTCGATCTCGGCGCCGAGGGTGACCAGGAACCTGCAAAGGTCCTGGACGTGCGGCTCGCTGGCCGCGTTGCCGATCACCGTCTCCCCCGGCGCAAGCACCGCTGCCATGACGACGTTCTCCGTTCCAGTCACGGAGGCCTCGTCGAGGAAGACCTGAGCTCCCTTCAGGCCCTCGGTACGCATGCGGTACACCTTCTCGGCGCTGATGTCTGCACCGAGCACCGTGAGCGCGTGGATGTGCGTATCGAGCCGGCGGCGCCCGATGACGTCGCCGCCCGGAGGCGGGACGATGGCCTGCCCGTGGCGGGCGAGCAGCGGGCCCGCGAAAAGGATGGACGCGCGGATGCGGCTGCACAGCTCCTCGTCGAGCTCGAACTTCGAGATGCCCGCGCCGGTGATGCGAACCTCGCCACCTCCGACATGCTGGACGTCGGCGCCGAGATCGGCGGCCAGGTCGAGCATCGTCTCGACGTCCGTGATCGCCGGGACGTTCGTGAGCGTGACGGGCTCGTCGGTGAGCATGCAGGCGGCCACGATGGGCAAAGCCGCGTTCTTGTTTCCGGCTGCGCGGATCGACCCCGAAAGCGGCCGCGCGCCCTCGATGACAAAGGCCTCCATCAGGGCATCGGTTACGACTGTGTGCTGCATTTGACGGTAGTCCTGTCCTCGGACGGCGAGGCGAACGGCGGACGGTATCCTAACCCCGCTTCCATGAAGGTCACCCGCGAACGAGCGTGGGAAACCCTCACGCAGTACACAAAGTCCGAGGCCCTTCGCCGGCACGCGCTCGCCGTCGAAGCGGCCGTCGGCTGGTACGCCCGTGACCTTGGCGAAGACGAGGAATTCTGGCGCGCGACCGCCCTCCTCCACGACTTCGACTACGAGATCCACCCCACCCTCGACAAGCACCCGCAGGACGGCGCTCCGATCCTCCGCGAGGAGGGTTATCCGGAGGAGCTCATCGAGGCGGTCCTCTCGCACGCGGAGCACCTGAGCATGGAGCGCGACACGCAGCTGAAGAAGACGCTCTTCGCCTGTGACGAGCTCGCCGGCTTCGTCCACGCCTGCGGGCTGGTCAGGCCCGACGGGATCGAGACCCTCGAGCCGAAGTCGGTGCGGAAGAAGCTGAAGCAGCCCTCCTTCGCGGCCGGCGTCCACCGCGACGAGGTGTACAGCGGCGCCGAGGAGCTGGGCCTCGAGCTCGACGACCACATCCGCAACGTGGTCGCTGCGATGCGCCCGATCGCGGCCGAGCTCGGCCTGCGCACGTCCGAGGCGGCATAGCCGGCATCCTCGGGAGCGACGAGGACGCCTTCGGGCTCCTGCTCCTCGACCACCTCGAAGGGCGGCCGGAGAGCCCGTTCTCGAGCGCGACGACGGCCACATCGGGCCGGCCATGGGCGCCGAGTGGTTCTTCGCCGAGCACGACGACTGGTTGGAGGAGGAACGGGCTGCGTTCGAGCTCGTCCGAGGACGGGTGCTGGACATCGGGACGGGTGCGGGCCGCCACAGTCTCGAGGCGCAGCGGCGAGGGCTCGAGGCAGTCGCGATCGACATCTCGCCCGGCGCCGTCGAGGTGTGCCGCCGGCGAGGCGTGCGCAATGCGCGGCTCCTCTCCATCGGCGAGATCGACGAGAGCCTTGGGGTCTTTGACACCGTCCTCCTCCTCTGCGGCAACCTCGGCCTCGGAGGCGGTGCGGACGACACCGTTGCCCTGCTGGAGGAGCTCGGCGGGCTCACGGCTCCCGGGGCGCGGATCGTGTTCGACTCCGTGGATCCCCACGTCGAGAACGACGAAGCGGATCTCGCCTACCTCGAGCGGAACCGCGAACGCGGGCGCATGCCAGGCCAGGTGACGATCCGGATCAGCTACGGCGGCCTCGTCACGCCCTGGTACGATCTCCTCTGCGTGTCGCCCGAGGAGCTGGAGGAGCTCGCCGCCCCGACCGGCTGGCGACTCGCGTGGCGCCGGAACGCGGAGCCTCCCGACTGGTACGGAGTGCTCGAGAAGTCCTAGAGCGCGCCGATGAGCCGCTCGAGGTCGTCGTGATTCGTCCAGAAGCCGCACGACGCGCGCAGCCAGCCGAGCCCGGGCAGGTCCCGGATCACGACTCCCGCGTCGGCGAGACGCGCAACGATCTCTTTCGAGTCTCCAACGGCCTTCCACGTGACGAGCGTGGCCTGACCGGGCTCGGTGACGACCTCGCAGCCCGATCCTTCGAGCATATGCATGAGGTGCGCGGCCATCTCGGCGGCGTGGGCGTACCTCTCCTCCCCCGCCTCCTCCGCGAAGGCGAGCGATTCCAGCAGGCCGACCCCCGAGGCGGCGGCGATCCAGCCCGGGTCGAAGCGCGCCGCTCCGGCCGTGGGGTCGTACGTGTAGTCGTCACCGAACTCCCATGATCCGTAGCTCGGCATCGCCATGCGCAGCTCCTCGACACGCTCGGGACGGACGAAAAGAGCGCCCGTCACATCCGGGCCGAGGAGCCATTTCTGCGCCGACACGGTGTAGAAGTCGCAGCCGAGGTCGGCAACGCCGACGGGAATCGCCCCGGCCGCCTGGGCCCCGTCCACGAGCAGCGGGACTCCCCGCTCTGCCAGCCTTTCGACCGGCAGCATCGCGCCGGTGAGCCAAGAGACGTGCGAAAGCGCCACGAGCTTCGTCCGCTCCGTGATCGCGGCTTCGAGAGCGCCGGGGAGCTCCGCGACAGGCAGGTCACGCACGGGCACAACCTGCAGGTCCGCTTTCGAGGCCACGAGGCCACCGAAGAGGCCCGGGTGCTCGGAGTCCGTGGTCACGACCTCGTCGCCGGGGCCGATGTTGAGGCCGTTGAGGACGACGTTGCACCCCTCTGTGGTCGAGTTCGTGAGCGCGATGGTCTCCGCCGACGCCCCGAGGAAGCGGGCGAGAGCGGCGCGGACGTCGTCCCGCCGAGTGAGCATCGCCTCGAAGTACTCCTGGCTGGAGCGGCCTTGCTCCAGATCACGGTCGAGCGTGACCCGCATCGACTCCACGGTTCGGCGCGGGAGCGGTCCGTTGGTCCCCGCATTGAGATATGCGAGCCGGTCGAGGACAGGCAGCCCGGCGCGAACAGCGTCTAGGTCCACGCCACCTCCGCTTCGACCGGCGCGTGGTCGGAGAGGAGCGCGCCGTTCACGCGCCTCCGCTTTGGAGGCCACGTGCTCGGCGTGCGCTCGAGCGCGACGCCGCGTACGAGGATCTGGTCGATCCCCTCGATCGGCGACGAGTAATCCTGGATCGCGTAGGCGGCCACGTTGAAGTCGCCGCACAGGATGCACCGTTTGGCATCCGCGACGAAATCCGCTGCGAGCCCGACCTCGATGCGCGCAATGTCGGAGTTGTTCGTCGCGTGCAGGTTCGCGACGGTCAGCGTCCTTCCCTCGAGCGCAACGTCCACCGCCTGGCAAACCCGCCGCTGGCGCCCTCCCCTCAGCCACTCGAGCCGCCCGATCTCCGGGTTCAGGACGAGGGTCCGGTCGCCAAGAATGTCGAAGCGGTGGCTCAGGAGCGTCGCGTTCGCCTGCCCGGCTGCCGTGAACCTCACCCGGACTGGGTCGATGTCCGTGATGAAGCGGGCGACCGGCCCCAGAAAGCCGGGCACCGTGACCGACCAAATGGCGCGCATCCCGCTCCAGCGCTCCAGCCGCCCCAGGGCCCAGAGCGGAACCTCCTGCAGCGCAACAATGTCGGGCGCGTCGAGGCTGACAAGGCGCACCATGCGCTCCAAGTAGGTCCGGCTCGACTTGGGATGCGTACGCCCGTGATAGAGGTTCCAGGTGCGAATGACGAGTCCCACGGCCGACGCAGCATAGGGAACCCGTGCGCGGACGATTCGTGGATCTCGTCGAGCGGCAGATCGCCCTCTTCGAAGCCGAGAACCAGGGTCTCATCGGCGACACCGAGGCTGCTCTGGCCTCCTACAACCGCGCGCCCCGGGACGAGGCGGAGGAGCGCTACGGCGACTACCTCGACCTCGTCGAGACCGGCACCGACGAGCTCGTCGAGCTGCGCAACAACTTCGCGGCCACCCTCGACGAGGATTCGTACGAGGAGTACCACGAGGTCTTCAACAGGACCGTCCGCAAGCGGCTTCCCCGTTTCGGCCTCGAGCTGGACTAGCGCATTGCGCTTCCCGCTCGCGTTCCCAAGGAGTGTGAAGTTTCGGAAAACGGACTGGCGCGCAGCCGCGAGGCCGGTAGGGTGCAAGCGTGCCCGGGAGAGGTAGCAGCCGCTGGCTCGCGCTTTACGTACTTTGCCTCGGCGACATCATGATCGTCCTCGACAGCACGATCGTGAACGTCGCGTTGCCGTCCATTCGGGACGATCTCGGCTTTTCTCAGACCTCGCTGGCATGGGTCGTGAACGCGTACCTGCTCACGTTCGGCGGTTTCTTGCTCCTGGGCGGCCGTCTCGGCGATCTCTATGGACACCGGCGCCTCTTCCTCGTCGGAATCTCGGTCTTCACGATGGCTTCGCTCGCGTGCGGGCTCGCCACCTCCCAGGCGTTCCTCATAACGGCTCGCGCAGTCCAGGGTTTCGGGGGCGCGATCGTCTCCGTCGTCGTCCTCTCGCTAATCATGATCATGTTCACCGAGCCGGCCGAGAGGGCGAAAGCCATGGGCGTCGTCGGGTTCGTCCTTTCGGGAGGCGGGACTGCCGGTGTGCTGCTCGGCGGCATCCTCACCGATCTTCTCAGCTGGCACTGGATCTTCCTCGTCAACATCCCGGTCGGAATCGCAGTCTTCGTGCTCTCCGTCTATCTCTGCCCGAGCGTGCAGACGCCGACCGGGGAGCGGAAGCTCGATGTCGGCGGCGCGATCACCGTGACCGCGGCGCTCATGCTCGCCGTCTACGCCATCGTCAAGGGCAACGAGGTCGGCTGGACCTCCGCGCGAACCCTCGGGTTCCTCTGCGCGTCCCTCGTCCTTTTCGTCGTCTTCGTCGTGATCGAGGCACGCCATCCTGCGCCTCTCATGCCGCTCAGCCTCTTTCGGCACCGGAACCTCTCCGTTGCGAACGTCATCGGCGTTCTGATGGCGGCCGCGATGTTCGCGATGTTCTTCTTCTCGGCGCTCTACCTGCAGCTCGTGCTCGGCTACAGCCCGCTCGAGGTCGGCCTCGCGTTCCTGCCCTCAACGCTCGTCTGGGGTTTTGCGTCGCTATTCCTCTCCGATCGCCTCGTGATGAGGTTCGGCATCAAGACGCCGCTCGTTGGCGGCCTCGGTTCTTCATCCTGGGCCTGCTCCTCTTCGCCCGCGCGCCGGTGAACGGGACCTTCACCATGGATGTCCTCCTGCCGATGCTCTTCTTCGGCCTCGGCGGCGGCATCACGTTCAATCCGCTCCTCCTGGCGGCCATGGGCGACGTCGAGCCCCAGGACTCCGGTCTGGCCTCGGGAGTCGTGAACACCGCGTTCATGATGGGCGGCGCGCTCGGCCTGGCCGTGCTCGCGGCAATCGCGACGTCTCGCACGGAGAACCTGCTCGCCTCGGGCGACTCTCAGCTCGAGGCGCTCAGCGGCGGTTACGACGCGGCGTTTGTCGTCGGTGCGCTCTTCGCGGCAACCGCAGGCATCCTCGCGGCCACGCTGCTCCGCGCCGTCTCGGCGCCCGCGCACGCAATGGCAGAACCGGTCACCGCTCAGTCGGAGTAGACGTGCGTGCAACTTGAGCCGCAAGTGCGGCCGCTACGTGAGCGTCTTCCCCTCGCGAAGGAGCTCCACGTACTCGGCGATGCGCTTCGCCCGCGTCTCGGGCCGCTTCGCGTCCGTGATGCGGTAGAGAAACGAGTAGCGCTTCGTCGAGCTGAGGCTCTCGAAGAACTCGCGCGCGGCCGGCTCGGCGTCGAGCGCTGCCTGGAAGTCATCCGGCACCGTCGCAGTCGCCGGCGAGTCGTAGGCGTTGTCCCAGCGTCCGTCCTCCTTGGCCCGGTCGATCTCGCGGAGACCGGATGGGCGCATACGGCCCTCCGCGCTCAGCCTCTCGGCCTTTTCGCGGTTCCGCTTCGACCATTTGCTTCGCGCGCGGCGCGGCGTGAAGCGCTGGAGATAGTGATTGTCGTCCAGGGGTTTCGCCTGGCCGTCTATCCAGCCATGGCAGAGGGCGATCTCGACCGCCTCGGCGTACACGACGGACTGGATCCCCGAGGCTTGCTTCGCGAACTTGAGCCAGATGCCGTCGGATTCTTCGCCGTGCTCGCCCATCCAGGCCTCGAGCTCGGCCGGGGTGGCGAAGAAGAGGACCGTCTGCTCGACCTTCGACACGCCTCAGCGCCGGGCGCGGAAGAAGCCTTGCGGGGCGAGGCCGGCCACCCTCTTCGTCACGGGATCGACGCTCTTGCCCCGGTCTTCGCGGCTTTCCTTGTGCCGGACGGCCTGGCGGACGACGAGCCCGCCGACGAAGCGGACAGGCTCGGGCGGAAACTTCCCGCAGACGCCGCAGTTGACGGGTGAGCCGGCCCACTCGTCGTCGCGTCGAAGCGCGCTCGAGGCGAGCATCTTCGCGATCGTGAGCGACGGTGCGACCCCGTTTCCGGAGTAGCCCGTTCCGTAGACGATGTGGGCGCGTGCGGGCAGTGCGCCGACGATCGGGAACCCGTCCGTCGTCCGGTCGATCGGCCCACCCCACGCATGCGTGACCGGCACGCCTTGCGCCGCGGGCACGAGCTTCACGAGCTCCTCCTCGAGCTCGCGGGTCTGGCGCCCGTTGTAGTCGAAGTTCGAGTTCACCCGGCCGCCGAAGGCAAGGCGCCCGCCGCCATGGCCGAACGCAACGCGTCCGTCCTTCGTCGGGCGGTAGTAGTGGACGAGCATGCGGCAGTCCGAGATCGCCTCGCCCCCGCGCCAGCCGCTCTGGTCCAGTCTCTCCGCCATCGGCGCCGTCGCGACCATGTCGCTCGAGACCGCCACGATCGCCCGTGCAAGCTCGGGGATCTTCGTTGCCCAGGCATTCAGGGCGAGCACGATGCTGCCGGCCCGGATTCGGCCCGAGGGCGTGCGCACAACTCCATCCTCGCGGTCGAGCTCCACCATCGGCGTGCGCTCGTAGATGCGGACACCCTTCTCGAGCGCGACCCTTCGCAGTCCGCGCGCCAGGAGGGCCGGCTGCACGATCGCCGCGGTCCTCTCGTAGGCCGCCCCGAGATGGATGGGCGAGCCGGTTCGTTCCTGAACCTCCTCCGCGCTCAGGATCTCGTACGGGCGAGCGCCATGTGCCTCGGCTGTCTCCACGCTCGACTCCCACGCGCCGACCTGCGCCGGCGAGGTCGCTGTCCAGAGCCAGCCGCCCTGGTGAAAGTGTGCGTCCACACCCTCGCGCTCGCAGAAGGCGCCGATCTCCCGGACGGCATCCTCGGAGGCCGTGGCGAGGCGAACGGCTTCCTCTTCCCCCGCGCGTTTGATCAACGTCTGGAACTTCGACCACCACGTGAGCGCAAAGCCGCCGTTTCGGCCCGACGGGCCGCCGCCGCAGATGTCCTGGTCGATCACCACGACGTGCGCGCCCGGCTCGAGCTCCTTGATTCGAAGCGCCGTCCAGAGCCCTGTGTAGCCGCCGCCGATGATGCAGACGTCGGCCTTGGTGTCCTCGAGGAGCTCATGCGACTCGACGCCGTCCTCGGCGCGCAGGGCCTCCTGGAGCCAGAATGAGCGCGGGCCGGCCATGCGCCTCAACCCTACCGATGGCCGAAGTGGTGAGCCTCCGGAAGCGCGGAGCGCACCTCGGCTTCGCCGGCGGCCTGGCGGGCGAGCGGCGCCAGCGTGACGAGCTCGTCCACGATCAGGTTCCTGTTGCGCTCGAAGCGCTCGAAGCGGCCGCGTGCAAGGAGGAGCGGCTCGCCCCGGACGAGCGGCCGGAAACGCTCGTACACCTCCAGCGGGACGATCAGGTTCATCTGACCG
>Ga0126304_10001060_pt1 | contig 12441 bp, 12 predicted proteins | sample Plot25_FD_92538 | JGI IMG/M metagenome (GOLD analysis project Ga0126304, IMG submission 92538) | Serpentine soil microbial communities from UC McLaughlin Reserve, CA, USA - Plot25 | ecosystem: Environmental > Terrestrial > Soil > Grasslands | place: USA: UC McLaughlin Reserve, Lake County... | reverse complement strand
CGTTCCGCCCCACCCACCCGCGGAACGCGCGTCGATCGCCCGCGCGGTCCCGTCGTCGAGCTCGACGCCGCGGCGCAGGCGCGCGAGCTGGCGCTGGGACGGAGGCCTGCCCACCTCCGCCAGGTACTCCTTCTCGATCGCGTACCGCGGGTGCGTGAGCCGGTGCGCGAGCGAGCCGTCGTTGGTCAGCAGCAGCAGCCCCTCCGTGTCCCGGTCCAGGCGACCGACCGGGAACACGTGCACGCCCTTGGGGAGGAAGCCGCTGAGGTCGCGGTCGGCGTGGGGGTCGCGCATCGTCGTCGTGACGCCGCGCGGCTTGTGCAACGCGAACGTGTGCAGCTCGGGGTCGACGTTGACCTTGGAACCGTCGACCCGCACCTCGTCGACCGCGGGATCGAGCCGGTCGCCCAGCGTCGCCACCCGCCCATTGATCTCGACGCGGCCGGCGGCGATCACCTCCTCGCACGCGCGGCGCGACCCGAACCCGGCGCGAGCGAGCGAACGCTGGAGCCGTTCGACTGACATCCCTCGTCAGTCGGTGCCGGCCGTCTCGGCCTCCGCGTCGCCCGCACCCGCCCGCAGGAGCGGCGCGAGCGCGGGCAGCGCCGAGAGCGACGGCAGACCGAGACGCTCGAGGAACTCCGGCGTCGTCCCGTACAGGACCGGACGGCCCGGCGTCTCCTCGCGGCCCACCTCGGCAACGAGCCCGCGGTCCACGAGCGCCCGCAGGACCCCCTCCGAGTTCACCCCGCGGATCCCCGAGATCTGATGCCGCGTGACCGGCTGCTTGTACGCGACGATCGACAGCGTCTCGAGCGCGGCCTTCGTCAGCCGGACGTGCCGCGATGCCAGCACGAACTGCTCGAGGACCGGCGCGGCCTCGGGGTGGGTCGTGAGGCGCCACCCGCCGGCCACGTTCCGCAACGTGAGGCCGGCTTCCCGCTCCTCGTAGCCGCGGGCGAGTTCCTCGCACCACTCGTCCACCTGGGGGCGTTCGGCCTCCAGTGCCTGGGCGAGGACCGCGGAGGTGACGGGTTCGTCTGAGATGAACAACAGCGCCTCGAGCGAGCGGAGAGACGACGCCCGGTCGTTCACGCGGCCTCGCCCTCCCAGCGGACGTGGATCTCGCCGAACGTCGCGGCCTGCGCCAGGTCGACCATGCCCTCTCGGTAGAGCTCGAGCAGCGCGAGGAACCGGACGACGATCTGGATCCGCTCGTCGCAGTCGGCGACGAGATCGCGGAACGACGCCTGCCCGAGCCGGCCCAGGTGATCGCGGACCGCCTCGACCGCCTCGGCCATCGTGTAGCGGATCGGCGTCACGTGCGACAGATCCACCAGCGGCGCCGGGCGGAGCACGATGGCCGCGATCCTCGCGAGGTCGTTCGCGTCCACGTCCTCCAGGACATCCGGGTACAGGTGCGCGAACTCGGACGGCGGACCGGCCTCCCGCGCGAAGCGCAGGCCCTCCTCGTCGAGCTCCCGCGCGATCTCGAGCGCGACCGTCCGGAACGCCGCGAGCTCGATCGAACGCGCGTAGACGAGATCGGGCGACACACCGAGAAGATCCTCCTCGTCCACGACCTCGTGTCGCGGCATCAGGCGACCGACCTTGAGCTCGAGCATGATCGCGCAGACGGCGAGGAACCACGTCGCCTCTTCCAGCGACCAGCTCTCCCCCGCCTTCGAGTGCGCGAGGAACCCGTCGGTGACCGTCGCGATCGAAACGTCGCACACGTCGATCTTCTGCTCGAGGATCAGATCGGCGAGGACCCTGAACGGCCCCGTGAAGACCGGGAGCTCGACCGCGAACGCGCCACCGTCCGGCTTCTCGGCTGACCCGGGACCGGCCGTCGACGTCATCCCGCTCCCGAGCCCGCCCCGAGGCCCATCCGATCGGCCGCGGTCTCGACCGTCTTGGCCGCGATCCCGCGGGCCTTGGCGGCTCCCTCGCGCAAGATCGACTCGAGACGGGACTCGTCGGAGCGGATCGCGTCGTAGGCCGTCCGGATCGGACGCAGGTACTCCGCGACGGCCGCACCGATCTCGTCCTTGAACCGGGCGTAGCCGGCATCGCTCGAGTACTCGTGCTCGATGTCTTCGGGGGTCACGCCGCGCGCGACCGCCATGATCTCGACCAGGTTCGAGATCCCTCGCTTGTCGGGCGCGCGCCGGATCTCCCTGCCGGAGTCGGTGACCGCTGACTTGAACTTCCGTGCGATCGCTTCGGGTGGGTCGAGGATGTACACCGTTCCCTGCTCGGAGCCGCCGGTCGTCGACATCTTCTTGTCCGGATCCTGAAGGTCGACGACGCGCGCCCCCACCTCGGGGATCCGGTGTCTCGGGACGGTGAATATCTGCCCGTACCGCGAGTTGAAGCGTTCTGCGACGGTCCGGGCAAGCTCGATGTGCTGCTTCTGGTCTTCGCCGACGGGCACCTCGTCCGTCTGGTACGCGAGGATGTCCGCGGCCTGCAGCACGGGATAGAGGAAGAGCCCGGAGGAGACGAAATCCCGCTGCTCCGCCGACTTCTCCTTGAACTGGGTCATCCTGCGGAGCTCCCCGTAGGCGGTGACGCTCGTCAGCAGCCAGCAGAGGTAGGTGTGCTCGGCGACGTCGCTCTGCCGGAAGAGGATGCATCGGTCCGGATCGAGCCCGGCCGCGATCAGGATCGACACGGTGTCGTGGACCTGACGACGTAGGGCCGCCGGGTCGTGCCTCGCCGTGATCGCGTGCAGATCGACCAGGCAGTAGATGCTGTCCCCGACCTCCTGGCCTTCGACGTACTGACGCACCGCGCCGATGAGGTTGCCGAGGTGCTTGCTGCCCGTCGGCTGGATCCCCGAGAAGATCCTGATCTTCCCGCCCGTCCCCGTCGCCGCATCGCCCACGATCCGGCGATGATAGCGCCCGGGGGGGCCGGCTCCGGGAGCCGTCAGCCCGTGCAGTCGATGCCGGCCGCCAGGTTGCAGGCCACGTTCGCGAACGTGTCGACGATCGAGAGCAGTGGACCGGACAGGATGAAGAAGATCACGAGGATGAACAGGACCAGGTACTGCTCGGCGTTGACGTACACCTCGCGAGGCCGAGGGGGCAGGAACGGCGCGAGGAGTTTCGCGCCGTCGAGCCCGGGGACCGGCATCAGCTGGAACCCGAACATGAACGCGTTCACGATCAGCCACGCGAGCGCGAACCTCTCGAGCTCCCCGGTCACCCCGGCCCTGATCAGCAGGCCGGCGAGGAAGGACAGCAGGATGTTGGCGAGCAGGCCGGCCAGAACCACCAGGTTCATGTCACGCCGTGGGTTCTTGAAGAACGTCGGGTCCACGGGCATCGGCTTCGCGTAGGCGAACACGGGCAACAGGAGCACCCCGCGGGCGGCGACCAGGATCAGCGCGAGCGCGGGAAGGATCAGCGAGCCGAAGGGGTCGATCAGCGGCGTGGGGTTCAGGGTGAGCCGGCCCCATCGCTTGGCGGTGGGGTCGCCGAGCCGAACCGCGACGAACGCGTGCGCGTATTCGTGCAGGACGAGCGCCGGCACGAGCGAGATGCCGAGGTAGACCGCGAACTTCAGGTCGCTCACGAGCCGTACCACCCGTACACGAGCGGCGGCTGCTCGACCGGATCGTCCGAGAGGGCGATCGCCGCCAGCACCGATCGGACGCACGTCTCGGCGTCCGCCTCGCTCCGGGCGTGCACCTGCCCGAGCTCCTGCCCGCCCTCGAGGCGATCGCCCACCTTCGGCAGGAAGACGATGCCGACCGCCGGGTCGATCGGGTCCCCTTTCTTCTTCCTCCCCGCACCGAGCTCGCCGCTCGCTCGCCCGAGGGCCTCGGCGTCGACGGCCGCCAGGGTGCCGGGCCGCTCGGCCGCGAACGGACGAACCACGGGCGCGGCCGGGAGGACACCTCGGGGATCGTCCACGACGCGCGGGTCGCCGCCCTGGGCCCGCACCATCGCGCGGAACGCCTCGAGCGCCTCCCCCGAGTCGAGCGCCGCGGCCGCCCGCGCTCTCCCCTCCCCCATCGGGACGTCCGAGAGCCGGGACACCGCCTCGCCGGCGAACATCACCGCCGCGTCGCGGAGGCGTCCGTGCAGCTCGCCGCGGAGCAACCGGACCGCCTCGACCACATCCAGCGCGTTCCCGATCGCCTCGCCGAGCGGCTGCGACATGTCGGTCACCGCGGCCCGCGTCGCACGCCCCCAATCCCTCGCGAGCGCCGTGCACGCCTCGGCGAGCTCGGCCGCGTCACCCGGCGTCTTCATGAACGCCCCGCTCCCCGCTTTCACGTCGAGGAGCACGAGATCGGTGCCGATCGCGAGCTTCTTCGACATCACGCTCGCGGCGATCAGCGGCACCGACGGGACCGTCGCGGTCGCGTCCCGAAGCGCGTACAGCGCGCCGTCGCCCGGGACGAGGTCGGCCGTCTGCGCCGCGACGGCCGAACCGACCTCCTCGACCTGTCGTTCGAATGCGTCCGGGTCCAGGTCGGTGCGCAGTCCCGGGATCGACTCGAGCTTGTCGAGCGTTCCACCCGTGTGGCCGAGCCCACGCCCGGAGAGCTTGGCCACCGCGAGCCCGAGCGACGCCACGATCGGCGCGAACACGAGCGTCACGCCGTCGGCCACGCCGCCGGTCGAGTGCTTGTCCACCTTCGGTCGCGAGATGCCGCCGAGCGGGAGCGTCTCGCCCGAGTCGACCATCGCGCGCGTGAGGGCGAGCGTCTCCGAGGCGTCCAGGCCGTTGATGAACGCCGCCATCAGGAAGGCGGCGGCCAGGTAGTCCGGGAGCTCGCCGCGTGCGTAGTTCAGGACGAAGGACCGGAGCTCGTCGGGTTCGAGCGTTCGGCCGTCGCGCTTGGCGGCGACCACGTCGCGAGGGTCGTTCACCGCCCGATCTCTCCGGCGAAGCTCGAGCCCTGCAGGCCCCACGGCACGCCGAGGAGCTCCGCCACCGTGGCGCCGAGATCCGCGTACGTGTCGCGGTCGCCCACGTCGTACGGCCCGCCGTCGAGCCCGGCGGCGAGCATCGGCGTGCGTTCGCGCGAGTGGTCGGTCGAGGGCGTGGTGGGGTCGCACCCGTGGTCGCCGGTCAGCAACAACACGCCACCACCGAGCTCGCCGACGAGCTCGGGGATCCTCGCGTCGAGCGCCTCGATCGCGTGCGCGTAGCCCTCGGGATCGTTTCGATGCCCGTACTTGCTGTCGAAATCGACGAGGTTCCCGAATACGAGGGCCGGGCCGGGGCGGCGCAGGAAATCGATCGTGAGGTCGACGCCGTGGTCGTTCGAATCCGAGTATCGCGCCTCGGTCAGTCCCTGCTGCGCGAAGATGTCCTGGATCTTGCCGACGCCGTACACCGCGACGCCGCCCTCGACGCAACGGTCGAGCAGCGTGGGACCGGGCGGCGGGACCGAGAAGTCGCGTCGCTCCGGCCGGCGGACGAACGCGCCGGGCTCCCCCGCGAACGGACGCGCGATCACGCGACCCACGTTGTGCTCGCCGGTCAGCAGGCGTCTCGCGACTCGGCACCACTCGTAGAGCGTCGGGAGCGGCACCACGTCCGTGTGCGCGGCGATCTGGAACACCGAGTCGCCGCTCGTGTACACGATCGGCCTGCCGGTGCGCAGGTGCTCCTGGCCGAGCCGCGCGATGATCTCCGTTCCCGACGCGGGCACGTTGCCCAGGACCTCGCGACCGATCCGCTCCTGGAACGCCTCGATGATCTCGGGCGGGAAGCCGTTCGGGTACAGCGGGAAGGGTTCGGTCAGGACGATCCCGGTCATCTCCCAATGCCCGCTCGTGGTGTCCTTGCCTGCCGACCGTTCCGTGAGCCGGCCGTGCGCCGAGCCCACCTCGGCCCGCGGCTCGATCCCCTCGATCCGCGTGAGCAGGCCGAGCCCGAGCGCTCCGAGGTTCGGTGCGCGGATCCCCGCGACGGCGGCCGCGGTGTTGCCGAGCGTATCCGAGCCCTCGTCGCCGTACGCGTTGGCGTCGGGCGCACCGCCGACCCCGAACGAATCGCACACGAGGATGAGGACGCGCGGAACCCTCCTCGCGGATCGCGGATCCTCGGTCACCTCAGCGGCCCTCACCGAGGTGCGCGCACTCGATGCACAGGATCGCCCACGGGAGCGCCTCGAGGCGCTCGATCGAGATCGGGCTGTCGCACCGCTCGCAGTCGCCGTAGGTGCCGAGCTCCATCTTCTTCAGCGCGCGGTTCACCCACCGCTGGTTGGCGCGGAGCGCCTTCATCAACGAGAGCAGCCTGGCGCGCTCCGCGGTCGAGTGCGCGCTGTCGGCGAACCCGCGCTCGACGTCGATCGCGGCGTCGTCCGAATCCGGGTCACCGCCCTGCTCCGCGATCTCCTTGCGGAGGTTCTCGCGCTGGTCTTCGAGCGCCCCACGCAGCTCGGCGAGCTTGGCCGGTTCGATCACGCGGAATCCCTCCTCCCCTCTTTCCGGGGGCTACCGCTCGCGCGTACGCGCTCGCTCCTTGAGCCCCCGGGGCCGCTGGTCGCGCGGGCCCGCGGGTGGGACGTGAAGTAGACCTCCCGCAGGTGCTCCCTGGTCACCAGCGTATAGACCTGGGTGGTGGCGACGCTCGCGTGGCCGAGCAGCTCCTGAACGACCCGCACGTCGGCGCCCCCCTCGAGCAGGTGGGTCGCGAACGAGTGCCGGAACGTGTGGGGGCTCACCTTCTTTCGGATACCGGCGCCGGCGGCGTGTTGCTGGACGATCCCCGTGCATCCCTGGCGGGTCAGGCGTCCCCCGCGCAGGTTCAGGAACAGTGCCGAACGCGAGCGAGCGGTCACGATCTGCGGCCGGACCCTCGTCAGGTACGCCGAGATCGCGTCGCGCGCGTACCGGCCGATCGGCACGTCGCGCTCCTTGCCGCCCTTGCCGAGCACGCGGACGCTCCCCTCCTGCAGGTCGAGGTCGTCCAGGTCGAGGCCGACGAGTTCGGAGATCCGCAGTCCGGCGCCGTACAGCGTCTCGAGGACCGCTCGGTCCCGGAGCCCCTTCGCCGAGCGATCGGGGTGCGCGAGCACGCGGGCCACGTCGTCCACGGTCAGCGGCTTGGGCAGCGAACGCGGGAGCTTCGGACGGATCACCGCCGCCGTGGGGTCGCTCGAGATCTTCCCGTCCCGCAGCAGGAACCGGTGGAACGCCCGAAGCGAGGACAGCGCCCGCACCACCGACGTCGCCCGGTAGCGCCTCCCGTCGCCGTACGTCGCGGCCGAGACGGCCGCGACGTGCGAGGCGACCGCCCGCTCGTCGACACGACGGGCGTCCGTGATCCCTCGGGCCCGCAGGAAGGTGGCGTAGCGCTCGAGGTCACGACGGTACGCGGCCACCGTGTGGCCGGACAGACCGCGTTCGATCGTCAGGTGATCGAGGAAGCGTTGGATCTGCTTGGCGAGCGCGTCTCGAGCCGGCATGGGCCCGTCGTGGAGGCTCAGCTCAGCCCGTCGATGATCGCGGACAGAGGCGTGAACCTCGTCGTGTGGGCCTCGGCGACCCCCGGGTTGGTGATCTCCCCCGCGATCACGTTGACGCCGAGCCCGACAGCGGCGTCGGCGCGCACCGCGTCCTCCAGACCCCGGGTGGCGATCTGGAGCGCGTACGGCAGCGTCACGTTCGTGAGCGCGTACGTCGAGGTGTTCGGCACGGCGCCCGGCATGTTGCCGACGCAGTAGTGCACGACCCCGTCCACGACGTAGGTCGGATCCGAGTGCGTGGTCATCCGCGACGTCTCCATGCAGCCGCCCTGATCGATCGCGATATCGATCGCGACGGCGCCGGTGCGCATCGAACGGATCATGTCCTCGGTGATGAGCTTCGGGGCACGGGCGCCCGGCACGAGCACCGACCCGATCACGACGTCGGCCTCACGCACGCGCTGCTCGAGCGTGAGTCGGTCCGACATCAGCGTGATGATCCGGCCCTTGTGGATCTGGTCGATGAACCGGAGCCGGTCCAGGTTCGTGTCGACCACGATCACCTCGGCCTCCATGCCGGCGGCGATCCACGCGGCGTTCGACCCCGCCATGCCGGCTCCCAGGACGAAGATCTTGGCCGGCCGAACGCCCGATACGCCACCCATCAAGATCCCGCGGCCGCCGTACTCCTTCTCCAGGAGGCGCGCCGCGACGTGAGGCGCCATCCGGCCCGCGATCTCGCTCATCGGCGCCAGCAGGGGCAGGCGGCCGTCGGGCAGCTGGACGGTCTCGTATGCGACCGCCGAGACCTTCCGCTCGGCCAGCGCCCGGGTGAGCTCCCGGCTGGCAGCCAGGTGGAGGTATGTGAACAGGATCTGGCCCTCGCGAAGGTGCTCGAACTCCGACTCGACCGGCTCCTTCACCTTCATGATCATGTCGGAGCTCGACCAGATCTCGGCCGCCGTCGTAACGATCTCGGCACCGGCGCGCTCGTAACGCTGCTGCGGGATGCTCGAGCCGGCTCCCGCGCCATCCTGGACCAGCACCTGGTGGCCCGCGGCCGTCAGCTCGCGCGCGCCCTCGGGCGTCACCGCGACCCGGTACTCGTTGTCCTTGACCTCTTTGGGGACCCCGACGATCACGGTGTGGCCTTCCCTCCGGTGGCGAAAGCCTACCCGGGGAGGGCGACCGTCCGCTCGGCGCCTGTGGCCGCGAGCGCCTTCGAGGCACCGACGAAGTCGCGGAACATCGGATGCGGTCGCGTCGGGCGCGACCGCAGCTCCGGGTGGAACTGACCCGCCATGAAGAAGGGGTGGTCCCTGAGCTCGATGATCTCGACCAGGCGCCCGTCCGGCGACAGGCCCGAGAACACCAGGCCCCTTCCCGAGAGCGCCTCGTGGTACGCGGGGTTCACCTCGTACCGGTGGCGGTGGCGCTCGTACACGACGGGCTCGCCGTAGACCTGCTCGGCACGGGTCCCCGGCACGACGTGACACGGCTGCGCCCCCAGGCGCATCGAACCCCCGAGATCGGTCACGTCCTTCTGCTCGGGCAGCAGATCGATCACCGGATGCGGCGTGGCCGGGTCGAACTCGGAGGAGTTCGCGCCCTCCAGGCCGCAGACGCTCTGCGCGAACTCGATCACGGCGCACTGGAGCCCGAGGCAGAGCCCGAGGAACGGCACGCCACGTTCGCGCGCGTACCGGACGACCTCGAGCTTGCCCTCGACACCCCGGAATCCGAACCCCCCCGGCACGACGATGCCGTGGACGTCGCGCAGCATCTCGTGGACGTCGGCCTCGTCGACGTCGTCGGAGGACACCCAGTCGATCTGGACGTCGACGCCGTGGTGGAACCCGCCGTGCTTGAGCGCCTCGATCACCGACAGATACGCGTCCCGCAGGTTCACGTACTTGCCGACGATCGCCACGCGCACCGGTTCGACGGCCGCGTCGATCCGGCCGACGAGGGTCTGCCACTCGGACATGTCGGGCTCGGCGTCGATCCGCAGGTGCTGCGCGAGCTCCGCGTCCAGGCCCTCCTTCGCGAGGATCAGCGGGACGCGATAGATTGAGTCCGTGTCCTGGGCGGAGACCACGCCGCTGATCGGCACGTCGCACAGCAGGCTGATCTTCTCCTTCAGGTGCCGTCCGATCGGCCGGTCCGAACGGCACACGATCGCGTCGGGCTGCAGACCGAGCGAGCGCAGCTCTTTCACCGAGTGCTGCGTCGGCTTGGTCTTCAGCTCGCCGGACGGTCCGATGAACGGCATCAGGCTGACGTGGACGAACGCGCACCGATCGCGCCCTACCTCGTTGCGAAGCTGACGGATCGCCTCCAGGAACGGCAGCGACTCTATGTCGCCGACCGTCCCCCCGACCTCGACGATCACCAGGTCGGCGCTCTCGGCGGCCGCGTGGTTGCGGATCCGGTCCTTGATCTCGTCGGTGATGTGCGGGATCACCTGCACGGTCTTGCCCAGGTAGTCGCCGCGACGCTCCTTGGCGATCACGGCGCTGTAGACCGCACCGGTCGTGAGGTTCGAGCCGCGGCGGAGGTTCTCATCGGTGAAGCGTTCGTAGTGGCCGAGGTCGAGGTCGGTCTCTGCGCCGTCGTCGAGCACGAACACCTCGCCGTGCTCGAACGGGTTCATCGTCCCCGGGTCGACGTTCACGTAGGGGTCGAGCTTCTGGAGCGCTACCCGCAGCCCGCGGGAGCGGAAGAGCCGGCCGAGCGACGCGGTGGTGATCCCCTTGCCGAGACCCGAGGCCACCCCACCGGTCACGAAGACGTATTTCGGCTGTTTCTGCACCTCGGGGTGGCATCGTAGCAGAGCCGGGTGACGCTCTGGCGCCTTCGCCTCGAGAAGTGGCCGGATCGACGGGAAACCTCGCCATCAAGCACACCGTCCGAGCTCGTCGAACCATCGCAGCGGCGGGGTGCGTTCGATCACGCGGCTGAACGACACGGTCTCGGCCACGTCGTTCAGGACGACGGCGATGGCGGCTGCTACCCCGACCCAGGGGTCGGGCAGGATGTCGTAGAGCGCGATCCCCGCCGCGAACCCCAGCAGGTTCGCCCCGCCGTCGCCCAGCATCGCGCGCTCGCGCAGGTCGAACGGGAGCACGACGACGGCGCCCACGAGCAGGCCGACGACCGCGGGCGCGTCCGACGACTCGCCCCAGATCGCGAACGCGAGCGCCGGGAAGACGAAGGCCTTGAGCGATCGTCCGGGGGCGACGTCGAGACCGTTCGACACGTTCGATGACGCCGAGAGCAGCACGACGCCGAGCACGGCGACCCATGTCGGCCGATCCGGCTGCAGGGCGACCACGACCACGGCCGAGCCGACGATCACGACGACCTTGATCAGCCCCGTCGTGGCGCGACCCGAGGCAACCGAACGCAGGTGGTTGCGCAGGCCGCGCGGTCCGGGGGGCGCAAGATCGTCGATCAGGCCGGCGCCGAACACGAGCAGCAGACCCGCGAGCGCGCCCCATCCGGCGATGCCGATCCCCTCGATCGTGGCGACGACGAGGGTCCACACCACGGCGTCGATCGCGAGCGCGATCCCCAGGACGCGGGGGACCGGCACGCCGCGGTGGTTCTCGACCAGGAGCCGCCCCCACCTCATCGGGGCGCGTCCGAGCGGGTCATCGCAGCATCCGGGGCAGGACGGCCCTCGCCACGTCCCAACCCTGCGAACCGCGATGGAGGAACCCCCGCGGGGTCCGGTACGTCGTGCGGTGCTCGAGACCGCCGATCGGGATCTCGACCACTCGCAGTCCGGCGCGGACCGCGTCGATCGTCATCGCGGTCTCGATCCCGAACCCGCCCGCGAACGGCCGCACGGCCTCCATCGCCTTCGATGAGAGAGCGCGTTGACCGGACAGCGGCTCGGAAGCGCGGAACCCGGTCTGCCCCCGGATCAGGTGGGCCGCGAGGCGCTTCACGAGCCCGAACCCTCCCGCGCGCGCCGGCGGCAGGACCGCGATCGCGAGGTCCGCCTGGCCCGACGTCACCGCCTCGAGCAGCGGGGCCAGGTTCGACGCCGTGGCGCCGAGGTCGCCGTCCGCCAGCAACCACACGTCCGCCGGTACCAGCCGGCGCATGGCGCCCTCGAGGGCGCCTCCCTTGCCCCTGCGGCGAGGCGCCCGCAGCACGGTCGCGCCGGCCGACCTTGCCTCGGACGCGGTCCGGTCCCCCGACCCGTCGTCCACGACGACGACCTCGTCGGCGAGCCGTCGCAGCGCGGAGACGCACGCGCCGATCAGCGTGGCCTCGTCGTGCGCCGCGACGAGCGCGAGGACCCGCGGCTCACGGGAGGCGAGCGCTCGAGCGTCCGGTCGCGCTCCGCGAGCCGCCCCCCTCACGGTGCCGGCGGGAGCGGTTCGGCGCCGTCCTTCACACCGTAGGCGCCGCCGGTCCCGGAGGTGATCAGGTCCTCGAGCCCGAGCACGAGCGCCGCGCCCCCCATCGACCGGTCGAGATCGTCGACCGTCACGGTGTCTTCGGCGCGCACGAGCGAGACGTACGGGTAGTCCGTCAGCAGGGACTCCCCCGCCGCTACGGGGACGCCCAGCCCTGCCAGCCGTTCGACGAGCGGGACCGCGAACGCCTCGGGGGGAAGCGTCGGCTCATCGCCGCGGCCGCCGGAGAGCACGACGACGACCTGACCGGGGGCCCCGATCTCCTCGAGAGTGGCCTGCGAGGGGCCGGCACCGATCGGTGCCAGGAACCCAGCGGACAGGAGGTCGTCCAGGACCTCGCCCCCGATCACGGTCGTCGACGGCGACAAGCCCTGGGCCAGCGCCTCGGCCGCGAGCCCGGGGAGTTCGTCCGCCGGCGCCGTGGGCTCCCCGACGATCGACGCCAGCTGATCCTGGGTCGTGGGGTCCTGCGACACGAGCTGGTCGGTGGCCGACACGGTCGTCAGGATGCGCGCTCCGGCGCTCTCCAACGCCGCATTGGCCTGGGCGAGCACCTCGTCCTCCACGCCG
>Ga0126304_10001059_pt1 | contig 12441 bp, 8 predicted proteins | sample Plot25_FD_92538 | JGI IMG/M metagenome (GOLD analysis project Ga0126304, IMG submission 92538) | Serpentine soil microbial communities from UC McLaughlin Reserve, CA, USA - Plot25 | ecosystem: Environmental > Terrestrial > Soil > Grasslands | place: USA: UC McLaughlin Reserve, Lake County... | reverse complement strand
TGCCCGCGATGTTCGGAACGTTCGTGAAGGAGCGCTTCCAACGCACCTACGAGGCGATCCTGGCCGCGCCAGTGGACGTCGAGGAGCTCGTCACGGCGGAGATGCTGTGGATCGGCCTTCGCTCCGGCTTCTACGGCTGCTTCCCGCTGATCGTGTCGATGATCTTCGGGCTCGACCCGGCGCCCGGGATGCTCCTCGTCCCGTTCTTCTGCTTCTTCACGGCGCTCGGCTTCGCGGCGTTCGGGATCGCCGTGGCGGCGAGCGTGGCGAAGATCGACCAGTTCAACTACGTGACGACGCTGTTCATCACGCCGCTCTTCCTCGTCGCCGGCACGTTCTTTCCGATCGACCAGCTGCCCGAGGGCGTACAGGTCGCGTCTCAGCTGAACCCGCTGCACCACCTCGTTGAGCTGGTCCGCCACGCGTGCTTCGGCTACGAGTCCACCGACATGCTGAGAGTGGCGTTCCTCCTCGTCTTCGCGGTGTCGCTGTGGCGGCTGGCGGTGAGCCGCATGGAGAAGCGGCTGATCGACTAGAGCAGGAGCTCGATGCCCAGCCCGGCCTCGCTCGCGCGGCGGTTGACCTCCGCGGCCACGGCCACATCCTCCAGGGCGATGCCCAGCGGCACGAACACGCGCAGGCCGGGCGGGTGTGTCGTGGCGGGGTCGAGCGCGTCGCAGAGCTCGACCGGGTCGTCGGGATAGCCCGCGAAGTACCCCTGCTCGCGGTAGTAGCGGTACTGGGCGACGTCGTCCACGACGAACCGAGCCGCGTTCTCGAAGAGGTCTTCCGACAGGGTCGCGTCGAAGTCCACCGCACATGCCACCGAGGCGTCCGTGAGGTGCTCGCGCCGGATCGGCCGGTCCGGCCGGCGCACGATCGCGGCGGTCGTCACGACTACTTGGGCGACGGGCGCGATCTCCTCGGCTTGCGATGCGACATCGACATCGATCTGCGGGTGCGCGGCCGCCAGCGCCTCGGCGCGCTCCGGGTGGCGGTCGAAGAGCGCCGCTCGCCGGAGCGTGGGGAGGACCTGCTCCGCAAGGCCGAGGTGTGCGCTTCCCTGGCGCCCGCAGCCGAGGATCCCGATCGCCTCGACCGGCCTCTCCACGAGCGCGTCGATTCCCAGCATGCTGGCGGCGGCCGTGCGCACCTCGGTGATCCAGGTGGCGTCCATGACGGCGAGCGGCCGGCCGCTGGCCGCGTCGGAGAGCACGAACAGCCCGTGGATGTAGGGGAGGCCGAGCTCCTGGTTGCCGGGATAGCCCGCGACCCACTTCAGCCCCACCGCGTCGGTCTCCGCGAGATACGCGGGCATCGCGTGGATGAAGGCGTCGTCGCGCGGATGAACGCCGATCTTCGGCGGCATCTCGACGGCGCCCTCGCGCTTCGCGCGAAAGGCGGCGTCGAGGATCGCGATCACCTCGGTGCCGGCGAGCCCAACCGCCTCGACGTCGGCGCGAGTGAGGTAGCGAATGCGCGCGCCGGCCATCGCGGCAGCCTAACCGCCGTCCCGCGCGCGCAACTCGCCTGCGCGCGGCGCGGTGGGCGGGCCGTCAGACTCGGCCGCCATGCGCGCGCTGTTCTCCTCCACCCGCGGTGCCGGCCACTTCAACCCGCTCGTGCCGTTCGCGCGCGCGTTCGAGCGCGCCGGGCACGACGTGATGGTCGCCGGGCCGCCGGCTCTGGCCGGCCCGGTCGATGGCGCCGGGTTCACCTTCTGGCAATTCGACCCGCCGCCGGCGGACGAGCTGGGCGCGATCTGGGGCCGGGTACCGCAACTCCCGCCCGAGGAGGCCAATGAGGTGGTGGTCGGCGAGATCTTCGGCCGCCTGAATAGCACGGCAGCCCTGCCGCAGCTCCGAGCGGCGGTCGAGGAGTGGCGACCCGACGTCATCCTGCGCGACCCGAACGAGTACGGCTCCGCGCTCGCCGCCGAGCTGCACGGCGTGCCGCATGCGCGCGTGGCGATCGGCCTCGCCTCCACCGAGGAGCTGGGCCTCCGGATCGCGGCGAGCGCTATCGACGCGATACGGCGGGCGCAGGGCCTGCCGCCGGACCCGGGCGCGGCCGTGCTGCGCGGCTCGCCGTACCTGAGCACGTTCCCGCGGTCGCTCGACGAGGGCGACCAGCCGGACACGCACCGCTTGCACGACCCCGCCTGGGACGCGCCGTCCGGCGAGCTCCCCGGCTGGTGGCCCGGCCGCGAGGATCAGCCGCTCGTCTACGTGACCTTCGGCAGCGTCGCCGGCAGCTTTCCGCAGGCGCTGCCGGTCTACGGCGTGGCGCTACGGGCCGTCGCGGAGCTGCCGGTGCGCATTCTCCTCACCGTCGGCCGCGAGCTCGACCTCGATGCTCTGCCCGAGGCACCGGACAACGTCAGGGTCGAGCGCTGGGTGCCGCAGCAGGACGTGCTGGGCCACGCGGTGGCCGCGGTGGTGCACGGCGGTTCCGGCTCCACGCTGGGTGCGCTCGCCGCGGGCCTGCCGCTCGTGGTCGTGCCCCTGTTCGCCGACCAGCCGGAGAACGCGCGCCGCGTCGCCGAGGTAGGCGCGGGCCTGGCCATCGAGCCCAACCGCGAGGAGGTGGAGGCGACGACCGCGCCGCTCCGCAGCGCGATCGAGGCCGTCGTGGCCGATCCGTCCTACCGAGAGCGCGCCGAGGCCCTGGCAGACGAATTGCGCGCCGAGCCGCCGGTAGACGAGGCGGTGCCCCTGTTGCAACGCCTCGATCGCCGCTAAGCTCGTCTGTTTGGCCGTCGACCCTCTTCAGAATGAGCCTGAGCCCGCGTCGGGCCAGGTCTGGCTCCTCGCGGACAACCCGCGCGAGGCCGAGCTGGTCTTCGATTTCCGCTTCCACGAGGAGCTGAACGAGGCGGTCAAGGAGCTGCCTGGGCGCTGGTTCGACTGGCGTCGCAAGCACTGGCGGGTGCCCGCCCGCCCGCGCGTCGCGAAGGCGATCGAGGCGCTGCTCGCGCGGTTCCCGGACCTCGTGCCGAGCCCGGACGTGCTCGCCTGGCTGAGCGACTCCGATCGCTGGCGAGCCGTCTGCACGGTCGTGGCGCGCGACGGCCGCGGCCACTTCCTCGTGCGCACGCTTCAGGGCGACCGGCCGGAAGAGCTCGGCGCGGGCACGGACGCGGGCGACGGCCGCGTCCTGTTCCCGTTCAGCGACGAGAACGCCGCGCTGCTCCAGCAGCTCGAGGGCCTGCGACTCGACGACCTCGCGACGGCGTGCGCACGCGCGCTCCGCAGCGGCCAGATGCCGGCGCCCGCCGAGATGACGCTCCAGATCGGCGAGGACGGCGAGCCGCACTTCACCGTGTTCCACACCTGGGACCGCGCGCCGGCCACGGCTTTCCGGGAGCTGTCCGAGGCGCACCCGGTGCACCGCCCGGGGCGCTTCTTCCTGCGCGACGCGCCGTGGGGCGTGGCCGTGCCGGCCGACCCCGCGCTGGCCCCGCAGCTCACCGACTACCTCGAGGCCCATCCAGGTGTGCTCGTGGAGGAGCCCGCGAGCGAGCTGCTCGAGGAGCTGGTCGCGGAGCACGAGCGTGCGTCCGAGACCGTTGCGCTGTCGTACGCCCACGACGCCGAGCTCGAGGACCTTGGGCTGGGCGGCGAGCTCCACCCCTTCCAGCGCGCCGGCGTGCGCTACGCGCTCGCGCGCCGGCGGACGTTCATCGCCGACGAGCAGGGCCTCGGCAAGACCGTCCAGGCGCTCGCCACGATCGAGGCGGACGGCGCATTCCCCGCGGTCGTCATCTGCCCCGCGAGCATGAAGCTCGTCTGGGAGCGCGAGGCGAAGCACTGGCTGCCGCGGCGCACGGTGGCGATCCTGGGCGGGCGCACCGACGAGGTCTGGACCGAGCACACGGCGGCAGCCGAGATCATCGTCCTGAACTACGACATCCTCGACTGGCACGCCGACAAGCTGATCGAGCTCGAGCCGCGCGCGCTGATCCTCGACGAGTCGCATTACGTGAAGAATGCGCGCGCCGCCCGGACGAAGGCGGCGCTCGAGCTCGCCGGGCGGCTGCCCGACGACGCCCTCCGCCTCGCGCTCACGGGAACGCCGATCCTGAACCGCGCGGAGGAGCTCGTCTCGCAGCTGCGCATACTCGGTCGGCTGAAGGACTTCGGCAGCGGCGCGCGCCTCACGCGCCGCTTCCGCGCCGCGGGGAGCGACGACCGCCTGCACTGGAACCTCCGCGCGCACTGCTACGTGCGCAGGACGAAGGAGCAGGTCTTGCCGCAGCTGCCGGCCAAGCGCCACGACACCGTCCCGGTGCTGCTGTCGAACGAGCACGACTACCGGCTCGCCGAGCGCGACGTTATCGCGTGGCTACAGACGCTCCCGCTCGACCTCCGGACGATCGACGCCAAGGTGGCCGCCGCCCTGCGCGCCGAGCAGCTCGTGCGGCTCAACAACCTGCGCCAGCTCGCGGCGCGCGGGAAGCTGCCGACCGCGCTCGCCTGGGTGGCGGACTTCCTCGAGTCTGGCGAGCCGCTCGTAGTCTTCGCCGAGCACATCGCCATTCAGCGGGCCGTGATGGAGCGCTTCCCCGACGCGCTCCACATTCTCGGCAGCGACACCGCGCCGGCGCGCCAGCGCGCCGTGGACGCCTTCCAGGCGGTGGACGGGCCGCAGCTGATCGTCTGCTCCCTGAAGGCGGCCTCCCAGGGGATCACGCTCACGCGCGCCTCCAACGTGGCCTTCCTCGAGCTCGACTGGACGCCGGCCCGCCATGACCAGGCGGAGGACCGGCTGCACCGGATCGGCCAGGACAGCGCCGTGACGGCGTGGTACCTGCTCGCCCCCGACACCATCGACGAGACCATGGTTGAGCTGCTGCAGCGCAAGCGCAGCCTGATCGACGCGGTGACCGACGGCCAGGTGCGCGAGGAGGAGCGGCTCGTCGACGCGGTTGTGCGCGAGCTCAGGGGCCGGCCGTTCCGGCACCTGCGCGTCGTCGCATAGCCGCTGTCAGGCGCTGGAGAGCGACGCCTCGTAGCGCCCGCGGAGCCGCTCCCACTCGGGCATGTGGTCGCGGCTCCAGTTCGGCCAGTCGATCGTCCCGCCGTCCAGCACGTGCTCCAGGTGGTCCAGGTGGATGTGCCAGCCGGCGAGCACCTCGAGCTCGTACTCCTCCGGCAGCTGTGCCTGCGCGGTGAACGTGAGCACCGTGCCGTCGCCGTCGGGCTCGAGCTCCCAGCGCAGGCGGCCGTGGATGTCCGTGTCGAACTCGACAAGCCGCGGCGGGTCCAGGGCGCTGACCGTCCCGCGTGCGACTGCGGTGTTGCCCTCGGTGTCGGTGTTCTGCCACGTGAGGACGACCCGGCCGCCCTCGGCCAGCTCGAGCTCCGCGAGCGCCAGCCACGCTGCCATCTCGCCGGGCTCCGTGAGCGCGCGCCACACGCGCTCGACCGGATGGGCGAGGCGGCGCTCGAATCGGATCACCTGGTGGTCGCCGCGACGCTCGAGGGTTCCATCCGTCATGTCTCCTCCTGTCGATCGAGATGTTGCTCGAGCGCGTCGAGCCGCCCGCCCCAGAACTCGCGGTAGGGCGCGAGCCACTCGTCCAGCTCGGCGAGCGGCTCGCTGCGCAGCCCGTACCAGCGCCGCTGGCCGTCGGGCCGCACGCGCACGAGGCCGGCCTCGCGGAGCACGCGCAGGTGCTTCGAAACGCCCGGCTGACTGAGCTTCAGGCGCTCGACCAGCTCGTTGACCGGCCGCTCGCGCTCGCGCAGCAGGTCCAAGATCTGGCGCCGAGCCGGCTCGGCCAGAGCGGTGAAGGGCGCGGCGGTTGCGCTCACGGGAAATATATTACCAAGCGGTTATATATCGTGCTTCTCGCGGAGGGTTGGGCGTTTTATCTTGCGAAATGGAAACGGAAAGCGCCCAACCCCTGAGCGGCTATGGCAGCATCGGCCCATGCGGTCCCGTCGCCGCTCTCACGCCGGTCGTTCTCGTCGGACTCGCGCTCGCGATCCCCGAGAGCGGCAGGGACGGCTCGACCCTCTTCGTCAGGGCGAGCGCGCGCATCAGGATCAATTAGCGTTCGTCACACATCCGCGACGGCTGGGACGCCGACCGGATCCCGGCCCAGGCCGGGCGCATCGCGATCGTCACCGGCGCCAACAGCGGCCTCGGGCTGGTGACGGCGCGCGAGCTTGCGCGCAAGGGCGCGCTCGTCGTGCTCGCCTGCCGCAACCTCGACAAGGGCCGCGCCGAGCTAGCGGACGTGGAGGCCGCCGCCTCCGGGCCGCGGCCCGAGCTCGAGGAGCTCGACCTCGCGAGCCTCGACTCGGTGCGGGCGTTCGCCGAGCGCTTCAGGGAGAACCACGAGGGCCTCGACGTGCTGGTCAACAACGCGGGCGTGATGGCGCCGCCGCGGCGGCATACCGCGGACGGGTTCGAGCTCCAGTTCGGCACGAATCACCTGGGCCATTTCGCGCTCACCGGCCTGCTGTTGCCGCTGATGGAGGGCCGTGAGGACGCGCGCGTCGTCACGCTGTCGAGCACCGCCCACAAGACCGGGCGCATCGCCTTCGACAACCTGAACGGCGACCGGCATTACTTCCGCTGGCGCGCGTACGGCCAGTCGAAGCTCGCGAACCTCCTGTTCACGCTCGAACTCGACCGGCGCCTGCGGGCGAGAGGATCGACGGTGAAAAGCCTCGCGGCCCACCCCGGCTACGCCGCCACGAACCTCCAGAGCGCCGCCGCGCCGCTGCTTGACCGCCTCGTCATGAAGGTCGGCAACGCGGTCGTAGCACAGAGCGACGAGATGGGCGCGCTGCCGACGCTCTACGCCGCCACGGAGCCCGGCCTCGAGGGCGGCACCTACGTCGGCCCCGACGGGATCGGCGAGCAGCGCGGACACCCCAAGATCGTCAAGCCGAACCGGGCGGCGCGCGACGCGGGAACCGCTCGCCGCCTTTGGGAAGTGAGCGCCGAGCTCACAGGTGTGCAGTGAGGTCGCGCATCTCGCGCACCGCCACGGGCAGCGTCGTCAGGTCGGAGGTTTGCCCGCTTCGGATGTCGCCGAGCGTCTGGAGCGCGCGCTCGGAGGCCGGGTTCACCTCGATCCAGGCGTCCACGAGCGTCTCGGGTTCCGCGCCCGGGGCCGCCGAGCGAAGGACGTCCGAGGTGATCTCCCGGTGGATCGCGTAGAGGTCGTCGCGCAGCGCCGCGCGGGCGCGGGCGCGCCAGCGGTTGTCGCGCGGCAGCGCGACGATGCGGTCGCGCAGCCAGTGCAGCCCGAGCCGGCTTCCGAGGCCGAAGTGCACGGCCCCCACGCGATCCACGGCGAGCTCACGCTCGTCCGCCACCACCACGATGTCGAGCGCCGCGAACATGATCGGGAGCGCGGCGACCCGCGTCGCCAGGTCCTCCGGCACGCCCTGCTCGCGCAGCTCGTCGGCGCGCCGCGCCAGCGGCTCCGCGTCCTCCGGTGAGAGCAGCCGTGTGATCGAGGCGTACAGCCCCATGGCGCCCGGGCGGAAGTGGCGCACGGTCGACGCGATGTCGAGCTGGCGCGGCCGGTTGCCGAGCAGCCAGCGCGAGGCGCGCTCCACCAGCCGCCGCCCTTCGAGCAGCAGATCGATCTGCACGGAGGCGTCGCACTGGTTGTCGAGGTTCTCGATCTCCGCCCACAGCGGGCGCATCTCGAAGATCTCGCGCGCGCACGCGTACGCGCGCGCAATCTGCGAGGCCGGCGCGCCGGTCTCCTCGTGCAGGCGGAAGGCGAAGGTGGTGCCGCCGCCGTGCAGCATGTTGTTCACGACCTGCGTCGCCACGATCTGGCGGCCCAGCCTGTGCGAGCGCATCTGCGCCCCGAAGCGCTCGGGCAGCGGGGCCGGGAAGTAGCGGTCGAGCTCGGCTGAAAGGTAGGGGTCCTCGGGCACGTCCGACTCGAGCAGCGCCTCGTGGAGGTCGATCTTGCTGAATGCGAGCAGGGTGGCGATTTCGGGCCGCGTGAGGCCACCGTGCTCACGCTTGCGCTCCCCGATCTCTTCGTCGTCCGGAAGTGCCTCCAGCTCGCGGTTCAGGTTGCGGCGCGTCTCGAGGAAGCGGATGAAGCGCTGGTGGACGTCGAGCATGCTCGCTGCGTTCGCCTCGGCGAGGCTGAGCGTTTCGGTCTGCTCGTAGTTGTCCTGGAGGACAAGCGCTGTGACCGCGTCCGTCATCTCCACGAGCAACTGATTGCGCTGCTTCTCGGTGAGGTCGCCGCCCTCGACGACGGCATCGAGCAGGATCTTGATGTTCACCTCGCGGTCTGAGCAGTCGACGCCGCCCGAGTTGTCGATCGCGTCGGTGTTGACGCGCCCGCCGGCCAGCGCGTACTCGATCCGCCCGCGCTGCGTGACCCCCAGGTTCCCGCCCTCGCCGATCACCTTCGCGCGCAGCTCCGTGGCGTTCACGCGCACCGCGTCGTTCGCCTTGTCGCCGGCGTCGGCGTGCGTCTCCGTGCCGGCCTTCGCGTAGGTCCCGATGCCGCCGTTCCAGAGCAGGTCGACGGGCGCGCGCAGGAGCGCGTGCACCAGCTCGTTCGGCTTCAGCGACTCGTCCTCGATCCCGAGCGCCTCGCGCGCCTCAGGCGAGAGCTGCACCGATTTCGCGGCGCGGTCGTATACGCCGCCGCCCGGGGAGATCGCGGCGCGGTCGTAGTCGTCCCACGACGAGCCGGGCAGCTCGAACAGGCGCTTCCGCTCCTCGAAGCTCCGCTCCGCGTCGGGGTGCGGGTCGATGAAGACGTGGCGATGGTTGAAGGCGGCCACGAGCCGAAGGCGCCGCGAGAGCAGCATGCCGTTCCCGAACACGTCGCCGGACATGTCGCCGATGCCGACGACCGTGAAGTCCCGCATCTGGACGTCGTGCCCGAGCTCGCGGAAGTGTCGCTTCACCGACTCCCACGCGCCGCGCGCGGTAATGCCCATCTTCTTGTGGTCGTATCCGGTGGAGCCGCCGGTCGCGAACGCGTCGCCCAGCCAGAAGCCCTCCTCGAGCGCGATCCCGTTCGCGATGTCCGAGAACGTCGCCGTGCCCTTGTCGGCCGCCACCACGAGATATGGGTCGTCGCGGTCGTAGCGCACCACGTTCGCGGGCGGGACGATCTCGCCGCCGTCGATGTTGTCGGTCAGGTCGAGTAGGCCGCGGATGAAGGTCTGGTAGCACGCCACCACCTCCTCGGGCAGCGCCGCGCGCTTCTCCGGCGGACGCTTCACCACGAACCCGCCCTTGGCCCCGACCGGGACGATCACCGCGTTCTTCACCATCTGCGCCTTCATCAGGCCGAGCACCTCGGTGCGGAAGTCCTCGCGCCTATCCGACCAGCGGATTCCGCCGCGCGCCACCGCGCCGCCGCGCAGGTGCACGCCCTCGGTGCGCGGCGAGTACACGAAGATCTCGTAGCGCGGGCGCGGCTGAGGCAGCCAGCGCAGCTCGGATGGCTCGAGCTTGAAGGACAGGTGGCTCGCCGCCTCGGTGGGGCCGGTCTGGAAGTAGTTCGTGCGGAGAATCGCCCGTATCACCCCGAGGAACATCCGCAGGATCTGATCCTGGTCGAGGCTCTCCACGGCGTCGATCGCCTGCTCGATCCGCTCGGCGACCTCGGCCGCGTCGTCGCGGTCGTCCCGGCGCGGGTCGAAGCGCGCCTGGAAGAGCGACACGAGGAGGCGCGCGATCTCCGGGTGCGCGACGAGTGCCTGCTCCACGTAGCGGTCGCTGTAGGTGATCCGCGCTTGCCGCAGGTACTTCCCGATCGCGCGCAGGACCGTGATCTCGCGCCAGGTGAGCGCGCCGCCGAGCACGAGCCGGTTGTAGGCATCGTTCTCCACCTCGCCGCGCCAGGCGCGCACGAAGGTGTCGTGGAAGCTCTCGCGGATGCCGCCCGCGCCGAGGTCTCCGTGGCCCGAGTAGGTGAGCCCGAAGTCGTAGATCCAGACGCCGTCGCGGCCGCGTGGCACGATCGGGTATGGCCGCTCATCGGCGACCTCCACGCCCATGTTCTCAAACAGAGGCAGCACGTCCGAGAGCATCAGCGGCCGCCCGGCGCGGAACAGCTTCGCCCGGAGCATGCGCGGGCCGGCCTCGAGCGGCCGGTAGAGGCTGATGCCGAGCCCGTCGGCCTCGGGCAGCGCCTCAATCTGCATGATGTCCGCGAGCGCCGAGCGGGCCACCCAGTCCGCGCGGTAGGCCGCGGGGAACGCGTCGCCGTAGCGCCGGAAGAGCTCACCGCCTGTTGCCTCGCCGAGCTCGTCGAGCAGCGCCTCCTCGAGGTCGTCCGACCACGAGCGCGTGGCGGCCACGAGCATCATTTCGACCTCGTGGGCGTCGAACTCGATGGCGGCGCCAGGCTCGACGTAGGCCACGAAGTGAAGCCGCACGAGCACGGACTCGGACACGCGCGTCGTGTAGTCGATGCTGGTCGCGCCTGTGGCCGTGCGCAGGATCGCCTCGATCCGGCGCCGGTTTTCGGTGTTGAAGCGGTCGCGTGGCACGAACACGAGCAGCGAGAAGAAGCGCCCGAACCGGTCGCGGCGCGCGAACAGCCGGAGGCGCTGGCGCTCGCCGAGGTGGAGAATCCCCATCGCCGCGTCGAACAGCTCCTCCTCCGAGATCTGGAGCAGCTCATCGCGCGGGTAGGTATCGAGGATCTCGAGCAGTGCCTTCTCGTTGTGGCTGCCCGCCGGGAAGGCAGCCCGCCCGAGCACGTCGGCGACGCGGCGGCGCAGGATCGGGATCTCGGTCGGGCTCGCCCGGTAGGCGGTGTGCGTGTAGAGGCCGAGGAAGCAGCGCCGGCCGACGCCCACGAAGTCGAGGTAGGCGGGGCGATGCACCGTAGAGCGCTTGCTTGCCTTCGTCAGCGTGATGGCGCCGGAGTCGGCGCCGAGGCCCTCGCTCGGGTCCTCGTGCTGTGACTCGCGCAGGATCCCGAGCCCGGCTCCGTCGGTGTCGCGGTAGCCGAGGAACGTGAAGTTGTCGTCGGCGAGCCACTCCAGGAAGGCGGCGGCCTCCGCGTCGTCCTCACCGAGCTCCGCGGCGGCCTCGAGCGCTTGGTCGCGCATCGCCTGCCAGTCCTCGACCGCGCAGCGCACCTCGCCGATCACGCGATCGAGGTGCTGCTCGATCTCCCGCAAACGCCCGGGGTCCGACTGCCGGACCACCTCGGCGTGGATCACCGACTCCCCGATCGCGTCCTCCTCGAGCGGGTCGGCGTGGGGCAGGATCTCGAGGAGGCGGCCCTCTGAGTCGCGCCGGACGGCCAGGACCGGGTGGATGATCAGGTGGACGCCGCAGCCCACCCGGTTCAGCTCCATGCTCACCGAGTCGATGAGAAACGGCATGTCGTCGGTCACGATCTCGACCGCCGTGTGCGTGGACTGCCAGCCGTGCTCCTCGAAGCGCGGGTTGTACGCGCGCACCTTCGGGGTGCCGGGCGGACGCTCGCGCGCGAAGTTGAAGTGCCCGAGCGCGAGTCCGTACAGGTCGAGCGGGTCGCGCTCGACCACGTCCTCCGGCGCGACCCAGCGGTACAGCTGCCGCGCGAACGCCTCCGCCAGCTCGGCGTCGTCCCCGTCGAGCTGCTCGCGCACGCGCAAGCACACGGCATCGGTCAACGCCTGCTCAGGGTCCTCGACCTTCATATCTCCTCACGATGATCGTATTCGCACCAGGCGGCTAGAACACGCGGCCATCTCCCGCATTGCAGAGCTAAAGCGCGCGCGTGTGCACGCCGACGCGGAAAGAGGACCTCGACCCGGGCCACCCCTTGATCCCTGGGGCGCCTCCCCCATGGCTTACTCCACCACCCAGGCACTCAACCTACAGCCGGCAGTTGGCGCACCGCGCAAGCGGCTCCGCATCGCCATCGCAGGAGGCAGCCGTGCGCCAGAGCGGGCCCGGTCCTGGATCGAGAGCGCCGCTTCGTGGCTCCCGGCCGAGCTCGAGAGCACGCTGCTGCTCCTCACCTGCGAGCTCGTCAACAACGCCGTCCGTCACGGGGGAGCGGCCCAGCACGAGATCATTGAGCTCGATCTGAGCGCCATGGACGCGGGCCGGGTCCGCGTCCAGGTGAGCGACCCGGGGGTCGGCTTCGAGCTTACGCCGCGCGACCAGCCGCTCGACGAGGAGGGCGGCTGGGGGCTCGTCCTGATCGAGTCGATGGCCGAGAGTTGGGGCGTCGAGCACGACGACCGGACGCGCGTCTGGTTCGAGCTCGCCCCGCCGGCCACCCCCTAGCTCAGGCGACCGCGAGCCGCTTGGCGAAGCGCACGCGCGTCGCGCCAGTGTCCGGCACGACCTCGAGGTGGTCCATGATCGCCGCGATGATCGGCAGGCCGCGTCCGCCTTCGCCGCCGCGCTTCCCCGAGCTGGGCTTGCACGGGAAGCAGCCGCCGCAGTCGGCGACCACCACGCCGACCCGGCCGTTGCCGC
>Ga0126304_10001057_pt1 | contig 12443 bp, 12 predicted proteins | sample Plot25_FD_92538 | JGI IMG/M metagenome (GOLD analysis project Ga0126304, IMG submission 92538) | Serpentine soil microbial communities from UC McLaughlin Reserve, CA, USA - Plot25 | ecosystem: Environmental > Terrestrial > Soil > Grasslands | place: USA: UC McLaughlin Reserve, Lake County... | reverse complement strand
CCGCGCGGGTAGCGGAAGGCGATCGGGCCGTCGTCGTAGGTGAGCGCCGTGCGCAGCATGTGGACGAGCATCGCCTCGTCGCGAGGTGCCATCACCACCACGTTGGGCAGTGGGCGGAAGTAGGAGACATCGATGAAGCCGTGATGGGTCGGACCGTCGTCGCCGACCAGGCCCGCTCTATCCATCGCGAACACCACATTCAGCTTCTGCAGGCAAACATCATGGACGAGTTGATCGAAGGCGCGTTGGAGGAAGGTCGAGTAGATCGCGCACACCGGCTTCGCGCCCTGGATTGCCAGACCAGCGGCGAACAGGACCGCGTCCTGCTCGGCGATCCCGACGTCGTAGTACTGCTCCGGCAGCGCCTCGCAGAGCTTGTTGAGCCCGGTGCCGCCCGCCATCGCGGCCGTGATGCCGATCACCCGCGGATCCCGCCTGGCCTCCTCGACCAGAGCGTCGGCGAAGACCGCGGTGTACTGGGGCGGGGACTGGGGCGGCGGCTTCTCGAGCTTCTCGATCTTCTCGGGCGAGTCGCTCTCGCTCACCGGGATGACCGGCTTCTTGGGAGCCTCCTTGCGGTCGATGATGCTGCCGGGCTTGGCCGCGTGCCACTTCTCCATCCCGACCAGGCCGCCCTCCTCGGCGGGCTCGAAGCCCTTGCCCTTGACCGTCTGGATATGGACGACGACGGGCCGGCCGGCGTCGAACCCCTTTCGCAGCGCGGCGCGAAGCTCCGCGACGTCGTGGCCGTCGATCGGGCCCATGTAGGCAAGGTCGAGCTCCTCGAAGAAGAGTCCCGGTGCAAAGTAGGCCTTGATTGCCGCCTTCAGCTCGGGGCCGAGCCTGTCGATCCGGCGGCCGAGTCCGAGCGGCAGCTGGGTGAGGCGCTCCTCGGTGGTGGAGCGGGCCTGGTAGAGGCGCTTGTTGAGGCGCGCGCGCTGGAAGTAGCGGGACATCGCCCCCACGTTCGGCGAGATCGACATGCCGTTGTCGTTGACGACGATCACCATCGGCGTCTGCAGGCCGCCCGCGTGATGGAGCGCCTCGTAGGCGACGCCCCCGGTGAGGGCGCCGTCACCGATCACCGCGATGACCTTGCCGTCCTCGCCGATCCCCTTGCGCATCGCCTCCTTCAGGCCGACCGCGTAGCCGATCGAGGTCGAGGCGTGACCCGCGCCCATGATGTCGTGCTCGGACTCGAAGATCGAGCAGAACGGCGCCAGGCCCTCGTACTGGCGGATCGTGTCCAGCCGGTCCCGCCGGCCGGTCAGCACCTTGTGCGGATAGGCCTGGTGGCCGACGTCCCAGAGAATCTTGTCCTTGGGGGAGTCGAGGAGGCTGTGCAGCGCGACCGCGAGCTCGCAAGTCCCGAGGTTGGCGCCGAAGTGGCCGCCGATCTCGCCGATCGTGTCGATGATCAGTTCACGCGTCTCCTGCGCAACCCGCTGGAGCTGCTCGTCGGAGAGCTGCTTGAGGTCGTCCGGCGAATCGATCTCCTCGAGCAGCCGCGCCTCGGCTTGATTCGAATCGCTCTCGTTCTTCGGCATCAGGTGTGTCGGGTGTGGATGAAGTCGGTTATCCGGATCAAGTCGTCTGTGCGGGGCCGTGCCCCCTCGAGCGCCGTACGAGCGTTCCGGTGAGACTCGGAGGCTAGCTCGCGCGCTTTCTCGAGGCCATAAGCGCTCACGTAGGTCAGCTTTCCGTGCCTCTCGTCGCTGCCGCTCGGCTTGCCGAGCTCCTCGTCCGAGCCCGTCACGTCGAGGATGTCGTCGACGATCTGGAACAGCACTCCGAGCTCATCGGCGAAACGCCGATACGGGATTGTCTCACCTTCGGGCACCTCGCCGAGGGTCAGGACCACACCCACGCTGGCGGCGATCAGACGGCCGGTCTTGAGCGCATGCATCTCCCGCAGGCGCGAGGCGTTCAGGTTGACCGCCGCTTCCCAGTCGCCCTGCGCCGCGGCGTCGAACTCCGTGACGTCGATGTACTGGCCGCCCACCATGCCCCCCACCCCGGCGGCCGTGATCAGCTCCCTGAGCGCCGCGAGCACCGCAGCTGGGTGGCCGGTCTGCTCGTCGGTGAACAGGCGGATCGCCTCCGCGAAGAGGGCGTCGCCGGCGAGGATCGCGATGTTCTCCCCGAACTTGACGTGGGCTGTCGGCATCCCGCGCCGCAGCTCGTCGTCGTCCATCGCCGGCAAATCGTCGTGGATCAGCGAGTACGTGTGAATCAGCTCGAGCGCCGCCGCCGCCGGGAGCACCCGCTCGGGGTCGAGACCGATCGAGCGGGCGGTGGCGAGGGCGAGGACCGGGCGGATCCGCTTCCCCCCCGCCAGCAGCGAGTAGCGCATCGCCTCCTCAAGGCCCTCGGTGGGGGGGATCTGGGAGAACCGAAGCCCTTCCAGATAGTCCTCGACCTGCTCACGCAGGTCGTCGGGGTACTCGGCCATGGCCTCCTTCAGGGCGACTTCGTATCCGTCGCGGGCCTCAGCGCGGTCTCCACCGCCCTCCCCGCCGCCGCCGCGGATTCGGAAGCCTCGCGCACCAGCTCGGCTGCGCGTTCCTTGTCCGGACCGGCTTCGAGTTCCTGCGCTATCCGCTGCAGTCGCGCCGTTATCGCTTCCAGGTCCGGACTCCGGGCCTCCATCGCCGTCACGGTAGTTGATCGGGCGCGCCCACTGGTCGGAGACCCTTCGCGTCAGCTCGACCTCCAATACCTCCGGAGTCCTTTTCCTCGGCATCGGACCCGACATCCTCCTCCTCATCCCGCGGGCAGCATGCAATTTCCCGGCCCCATGTTCATCAGCACTTGTGTGCAAAGAGCGGCGGAGAACTACGGATATGCCCTCAGATAGGGAGCAGCACGGGCACGCCCGCTATCGAGTGCGCCGTCGCTGCCGCTGAATTCCAGCCTCCGGACCGGCTCCTGCCGGTGCAAGCCGTCAGTCGACGACGCCCCGCTCTTCCAGTGCCGCCCCGAGCACGCCGTTGACGAACCCCGGAGCATCCGCGCCACAGTACTGCTTGGCAAGCTCGACCGCCTCGTCGATCGCCACCTCGACGGGGACATCGTCGACGTGCAGTGCCTCATAGAGTGCCGTCCGCATGATGCTCCGCTCGAGCGGGGCAATCCGCTCGAGCGACCAGTTCTGGGAGTGGCGGGCGATCAGATCGTCGAGCTCGTCGCGATTGGCCGCGACCTCCTCCGCCACCTGGCGCGTGAACGGCTTGGCCTCCACGAGCAGCTCACCGAGTGGCCTGCCGGTCACCTCGTGCTGGTAGAGGGCAAACACTGCTTCTCTTCGCTGGTCCGATCGCCTCATCGGACCCGAACCCTACGCCCGCGAGACGTACTCGCCGCTGCGGGTATCGACCCTGACCTTCTCGCCTCGCTCGATGAAGAGCGGGACCTGGATAGTGACGCCCGTCTCCAGGGTCGCCGGCTTTGTCCCGCCGCCCGAGGCGGTGTCGCCCTTCAGTCCCGGATCGGTCTGGGTCACGGTCAGGTCGACCGCGCTCGCCGGCTGGGCCCCAGCCGGCCGCTCGTCGACGTAGAGCAGGTCGACGTCGGAGTTGGGCGGGACCCAGCGAAGCGCGTCCCCGACGATCGACTTCGGGATCTCCACCTGGTCGTAGCTCTGGTTGTCCATGAATACCGCGGCGTCGCCCGAGTCGTAGAGGAACTGCATCTTGCGGGTCTCGGTGCGCACCGGCCGGAACTTCTCGCCGGCCTTGAAGGTCTTGTCGATTACGGCGCCGTCGCCGACCCGCTTCAGCTTCGAGCGCACGAAGGCGCCGCCCTTGCCGGGCTTCACGTGCTGGAACTCGACGATCCGGAAGACCGTCCCGTCGACGTCGATGTGCGTCCCGTTCTTGAACTGGTTGGTCGAAATCACAGGTAGCGAAGGCTAACCACACCCTTCGCTTGCCCGCCCTGCGGGAGCCGTCTAGCCGCCGCTGACCGAAAAGACGGTCATCGGGAGCGCGAAGCGCTCCTGAATCCGATCGAGCAGGCCCTTCTCCTGCCAACCGGCCTTCTCACCGGCGCGCAGTGCGATCAGCAGATGATCGGGCCTGAAGTCCCGCACCCCGTCGCCGATTGCTTCAAGCGGATCATCACTTCCGACCTCGCCTTTTGCCTCGGACCCGACTTCTTCCAGCTGACCGAGCACGGCCTGCAGCCGCTGATCCGCCCGTTCACGGGCCCGATCGGTCGCTGACGAGAGCCATTCGAACCGTCCAGGCAGAGTCGGGGTGATGACGAGGATCTCCTCGGAGGCGTCGATCAACTCGCGCACCCCGAATGGAAGCTCCTTGACGTGCGAGGCGGCCTCGCCGGCCGCGACCAGGAGCTTCGCGCTCATTCCGAGGACCCTACCCTGCCGGGTCGAGAAAGTTGAGCAGCATCCCGGAGCGATCGAGCCTCGCAACCAGAGAAATCCGCGGCCCGCGCCCCAGGGAGAAGGTCAGGGCGCGGGCCGCCTGGAACGGTGCGGGTCGCAGGGAGGGGGAACCCATTTACACGGACCCGAGCCGCCTGGTCAGTGCCCGTATGCCCCAGCTGGCGCTAACCGCGGACGGGCCTGTGACCATGGACCAAGGGGTCGCTGACGATCCGAGCTCGGGCAATGGGCCTTTACCCCCATCTGACTCGAGCGGATCGAGCGAGCCGGATCAGCGCGAGCGATCGGCGCCGACAAGACTCAGGAACTCCTGCCGGGTTCGAGCGTCTTCCTTGACGAGCCCGCGCAACGCGGAGGTGACCGTCAATGACCCGGGCTTCTGTGCGCCGCGCAGCGACATGCAGAGGTGCTCGGCCTCGACGATCACGCCGACGCCGCGGGGATCTAGGTTTCTCTCGAGCCAGTCGGCGACCTGCGTCGTCAGGCGCTCCTGCACCTGAAGGTCACGGGCGAAGAGATCAACGACCCGTCCGAGCTTGGAGAGGCCGACGAGGCGATCGGCGGGGAGATAGGCAACGTGTGCGATGCCATGGAAGGGCAGGAGATGGTGAGCGCAGAGAGACTGGAAGGGGATGTCCCGAACCAGGATCAGCTCGTCGTAGCCCTCGTCGTTCGGGAACGTCGTCGCGTTGAACGGCGTCGGGGTGAGGAGCTCGGCGTAGGCCTGCGCCACTCGCCGTGGTGTCTCGCGCAGGTGCTCGGAGTCGATGTCGGCTCCGAGGGCTCGGAGCAGGTCGGCTGCAGCCTGCTCGGCCGCGGGCAGATCCACGCCCCCGTCGATCAGTTCGAAGGGATGCGGGTCCGGGCGATGCCCGTTCGTCTCGGGCCTCATGAGCAGCCGGCCTCCTGGCCGACAAGCTCCTCGAGGGCCACATCGGGGTCGATCAGGCGCCTGCGGTCGACCCTCTCCTCGGATCGGATCAGGTCGCGGACCTGTTCGTTGACGTCCCAGACGTTCATGTTCATACCGGCCACGACCCGTTCGTCCTGGAGCCAGAATGCGATGAACTCCAGCGCGGCCACGTCACCGCGGAAGACGACCTCGTCCCAGTCGAGCGCGTATCCGCCGTACTCCATCCCGGTCTCGTACTGGTCGGAGAAGAAGTAGGGGATTTCGTCGTAGCTGACCTCCTGGCCGAGCATCGACCTGGCGGCAGCCGGGCCTTGGTTGAGCGCATTGGCCCAGTGCTCGATCCGCAGATGGCGCTCGTACAGCGGATGACGGGCGTTGGCGATGTCGCCGGCGGCGTAGACGCCGGGCAGGCTGGTCTGGAGGCTCTCGTCAACCAGGATCCCGTTATCGACGCGGAGGCCTGCAGTCTCCAGCAGCCCGACTCGCGGCATGACGCCGATGCCGACCACGACGAAGGAAGTCTCGATCTCTGCCCCAGCGCTCGTGATCACCCGCTCGACGGCGTCAGAGCCCTCGAAGCGCTCCACGGTCGTCTCCGGAATGAACTCGACCCCGTGATCGCGGTGGATGTCGCGGTAGATCGTCCCGACCTCGGGCCCGAGGACCCGCTCGAGGGGCAGCGAGGACATCTCGAGCATCGTCACCTCCGAGCCCTTCTGCCTTGCCGAAGCGGCGACCTCGGCCCCGATCCAACCCGAGCCGACGACGGCAAGACGCTCGCCGGAGCTGATGCGCCTGGCGATCCGCTCGGAGTCGCCCACGGTGCGGAGGTAGTGGACCCCGTCGAGGTTTGCCCCTGGGACGTCGAGTCGCCGGGGAACCGCACCCGTGGTTAGGAGGAGCCGATCGAACCCCTGGCGCCGGTCGCCCTCGAGGAGAAGCTCATTCAAACCCGGCTCGATTCCCGTGACCCGCGTCGAGGTCCAGAGCTCAATGTCGTTCTCGGCGTAGAACCCCCGCTCGTGAACAAACGGCTTCTCCTCGGTCTCGGCGCGGAGGTACTCCTTCGAGAGGGGCGGTCGCTCGTAGGGTCGCTCGGGCTCCTCACCGATCAGGATGAGGCGGCCGTCGAAGCCTTCTTCACGTAGCGTCTCAGCCGCCTTGGCCCCGGCCAAGCCGGCGCCGACGATGACGAAGGTCTGCCCGTGTGCATTCATTACTTCTCCTTGGCTCGAGTGCGGCGCGGATTGGCCGACACTCTCTCCGCGTCGAACCAGACCTCGTTCTTACCTCCGCCCCAGATTCCCTCCCAGGACGTCGACTCGGCCGATGCCAAGGAAACTCGAGAAGGCCTCACGGGTAGACGATCTTCGGGATGGGTGCTCTACGCGGCGCTAGCCGGAGGGAGACCTGGAGCGCCCAGAGGCGCTCGGCGTTCTGCCCCGCCGGTCCCATCCCTGTCTCCTGCGACGCTTCGGGAGGCGGCCGGGAGAACCGGCCGCCTCCCTGGAGTCGTGCTAGCCGACGCGGGCGTGGCCACCGGTTCCGCGGGCAGAAGCTCCACCGATTCCGCTGGTCGGTGAATCGTTGGTTCCGCGGCCATGCAAAACGGTGGCTCCGCGGTCGGACGAGTCACCCGAATAGACACCGGCGAGACGGAAAAGCGTCAGGGCACCAAGCAGGAGCCCGAAATCGCGCAATGCGATATCGCCGTAACCGCCAACCAGCAGGAGGCTGACGATGATCCCTGCCAGCCAGCCGGCAACGAGTAGACCACCGAACCGGGGCGTCACCAAAACGATGAGCCCGGCGAGGATCTCCACTGCTCCGACGATGTACATAGCGTCCTGGGCGCTTCCCGGGATGATGCCGTTGAACTCGCTGGCCAGATACATGGGCCAATTGTCATTCATCACCTCGAAGAACTTGTCGAGTCCCATGAGAATCGGGAGGACGACGAAACCGATCCGGAGCAGCGTGAAGGCCTGGTTGACCGGATCGCTGCGCAGTCGGTCCATCGTCGGGAATGGGGTGGGCCGCATAAAGGCGGCAATTGTGCTCATAGATTGCTCCTTTCATAGGGGCATAGACCGCCTTTGGTCCCGGACACTCGTCTTAATGCTTTGGTCGCAGGTGACGGTTACCGAGTTAGCGACCGACCGCGACCATGCCTTACTCCGATCGCTTTCAGCTCACCGACGTAAGAACTGCCCTGGCCCGGCCGCTAATGGACCCGATGCCTGATCCTCTATGTATCGACTGCCCGACCGGTGAGCCCGGTGCACGGAGAGCGCGCAGCGCCAGGTGGGTGCAACCACCCATGGCTTCTGCTGCCTCTGAGTCCCAATCTGTAGAGATAGGTTGGATCGACTCGGAAAGGACTAGCCCAATGGCTGCCCAGGAAATGCTTCAGCCTCGCCACATTGAGCGGCTACTTGGGCCGATCGACGACCAAGTGAGCTGTGATCAGTGCTTCGACCTGCTCGACGAGTACGTCGAGCTTGAGCTTGCCGGCTCGGATGCCAACGCACGCCTCCCGGGGTTGCGCACTCACCTCGAGGGCTGCCCCGCCTGCAAAGAGGACTATGAGAGCCTGCGCGCGCTGGTAGTCGCCGAGGGCCCGGGGCGCGAGTAACAGGGAGCAAGGCCGTCGCCGCGACCGCCCCCGCAGCTCGGCGAGACGGCTATGCCGCGATTCGCGATTACGCCGTAATCGGCGACGGGCGAACTGCGGCCTTGGTGGCCGCCGATGGATCGATCGACTGGCTCTGCCTTCCAGACCTTGATTCGGGCAGCGTCTTCGGAGCGATCCTCGACCCGCAGCGCGGCGGTGCTTTTCGCCTCGAACCGATCGAGCCCTTCTCCGCCGAGCGCCGATACCTGGAAGACAGCAACCTGCTCGAGACCACCTACAGGACGAGTCGGGGCACGGTCCGCGTCACCGACGCCATGCCGCTGCCGCTGAGCGGCCTTGCTCCGACCCGCGAGCTCGTTCGCTCGATTGAGGGTCTCTCCGGCGAGGTTGCCATCCGCTGGAGCGTCGAGCCTCGCTTCGGCTACGGCCAGGGTCGGACCCATATCGGGCGTCGTCTAGGAGTCCCCGTCGCCGATGCCGGGCCCGAGGCCATGGCCGTACTCAGCTTCGAGGCCGGCGAGCCGCAGGGCAGCGCTGACGCGATCGAGGGTCAGTTCACCGCGCAGCCCGGCGTCCAGGCTCTCTTGGCGTTGAGCATGGCCCATGGCGATCCGCTCGTCTTCTCGCCGCGGAGCGCCATCGAGCGGCGCACTGCAGAAACTCTTGACTACTGGCGCAGGTGGTCGAGGGAGCGCAGCTACGAAGGTCCGTGGCGCGAGGCGGTGGTGCGCAGCGCACTTGCCCTGAAGCTGTTGATTCATGCCCCTTCGGGGGCGATCGCCGCCGCGGCGACCACCTCCTTGCCCGAAGAGCTTGGCGGGGTACGCAACTGGGACTATCGATACTCCTGGATTCGGGACAGCTCTGCGACCCTCGACGCCCTGCTCAGCCTCGGATGCCCCAGCGAGGGCGAAGCATTCTTCTGGTGGCTGCTCCACGCCTCCCAGCTCACCCATCCGCAGGTGAACGTCCTCTACCGGCTCGATGGGCGTGCCGGACTGCCCGAGTCCGAGCTCGATCTATCCGGATACCAGGGCTCGCGCCCAGTGCGAATTGGCAACGCGGCCGCCCCGCAACGCCAACTCGACGTCTACGGGCATCTGCTGCAGACGGCGTGGCTGTTCGTCGAGGCCGGGGGCGTACTGAGCGCTGACACCTCGTCGCGGCTGGCCTCGACGGCCGACCTCGTCTGCTCGATTTGGAGCGACGAGGACTCTGGGATCTGGGAGGTCCGAGGACTCACACGGCACTTCACCCAGTCAAAGATGATGTGCTGGGTAGCGCTCGAACGCGCCTGCCGCCTCGCGGCTGACGGCCACATTCCGGCCAAGAACGCCTCGCACTGGCTCGCGCAGGCGACTGCAATCCGCCGATTCCTCTCCGATTGGTGCCGGTCTTCCGAGCGCGACAGCTACATGCGTTTCCCCGGCGCCTCGGAGACAGACGCCGGCATCCTCCTGCCGACACTCATTGGCTACGGGGCAGGCGAGGAGCGGGAGCGGCTGCTGTCGACGGTCCGGAACATTCGCGCCGAGCTCGGCAGCGGCCTCCACCTCCATCGCTATCGAGGCGAGGATGGTCTTCCCGGACAGGAGGGAGCCTTTCTGGCTTGCTCTTTCTGGCTCGTCGACGCGCTGGGGCGGCTGGGTGAGATTGAGGAAGCCAGCGAGTTGATGGAGGGGCTCCTTGCTCACAGCAACGACGTCGGGCTGTATTCCGAGGAGATCGACCCCGCGAGCGGAGCGTTTCTCGGCAACTTCCCCCAGGGTCTCGTCCACCTGGCCCTGATCAACGCGGCTGTCACTCTGCAGGGGGAGTCGCACTGATGGTCTCGCTACCGGCTGCGCTGGCGGGTGGCTTCATCGGAACCCTGGTTCTGACAACCGGACTGCGGGCGGCCACGGAGCTCCGACTGACACGGATTGATCTGCCCTTCCTCTTGGGCACCGTGTTCACCGCTGACCGCACTCGCGCCCGCGCCGCCGGCTATGCCCTTCACTTCCTCTTTGGCTTGCTGTTCGCCAGCGCCTACTACCTGATCTTCGCCGCGCTCGATCAGGCCAGCTGGTGGCTCGGCTCTCTGCTAGGGGTGGCCCACGCTCTCTTCGCCGCCACGGCTTTGGTCAGTGTTCTCCTCCCCCTGGTCCACCCGAGAATGGGCACGCAGTTCAGTGCCGCCGATTCCGCTCCCCTTCTGGAGCCACCCGGCTTCATGCTGCTCAACTATGGGGCGAGCACTCCGATCGCGATGCTGGTCACGCACGTCGTCTACGGCGCAATCGTCGGCGCCGCAGCTGCCGCCTGAGGTGAGCGATGTCGTTCACCTCTGTCTTAGCTCGTAAGACCGCTCAGCGAACGGGCGCTAACCCGTCTAGAGGAACTTCGCCAGCAGCGCCCGCGACTCGTCGAGCTGCGTCGCCGGACCCGGCAACGGCACCCTCACCCTCGTCTACGCGGCCCGCGACAACGAGCACAACGACGCCGTCGTTCTCGCGACCGTCCTGCGCCGCGGATTGAGACAGCCGCGTGCTTCTGATGACTAAGGACCCGCCCCCGCTTGATCCCGTAGCGCGTCAGATCGACACGGTTTCGCAGGATGCTTCGTGATCGTCGATTTTCGACCTTCCCGCCGTGCCGAGGCGTGGAACGATGCGACCCATGGCGACGGAGTCAGAGACGCAGCGCCTGCGGCTGGGGGCAACGCTGCGGCAGGAGGACCGGGTGCTGCCGCTGGAGCTCTTCTTCGACCTGGTTTTCGTCCTGGCGCTCACGCAGTGCACGACGCTGATGTCGGACAACCCGACCTGGGAGGGCCTTGGCCAGGGCATGCTCGTCCTCGCGCTGCTCTGGTGGTCCTGGGTTGCGTATGCGTGGCTGACCAGCCTCGTCAACCCGGAGGAGGGGGGCGTCCGGATTGCGCTGTTCGCCGCGATGGCGAGCTTCCTGATCGCCGCGATCTGCGTGCCCGAAGCCTTCGGCAGCCTGGCGACCGAGTTCGCCATCGCCTACGGCGCGGTGCGTTTCGCGCAGATCTTCCTAATGGCGATCGCCGGCCGCGACGACCCCAGTCTCCGGCGCTCGGTGACCGGCCTTGGGATCGGGACGGCGATCGGCGTCACCCTTCTCATCGCCGGGTCGTTCCTCGACCCTGGCCTCCAGGCCGCGGTCTGGGGGCTGGCGCTCGTCCTGGACATGAGCGAGCCCTACTTCTTCGGCGCCGAGGGCTGGCGCCTGGTACCCGGACACTTTGCGGAGCGGCATGGCCTGATCGTGATCATCGCTCTCGGCGAGTCGATCGTCGCCATCGGAGTCGGCGCCGGAACCGAGCTCACCTGGGGAATCGCCGCCGCGGCGGCGCTGGGGATCGGATTGGCAGCGGCGCTGTGGTGGACCTACTTCGACATCGTCGCCCTGGTCTCGGCCCGGCGGCTGGTCCGAGCGCCCGAGGGGAAGGTGCAGAACGAGCTGGCCCGGGACTCCTACTCCTATATCCACTTCCTCATCGTGGCCGGGATCGTCCTGCTCGCGCTCGGTCTGAAAAAGGCTCTCGGGCACCCGTCCGACCCGCTCGCCGACACCCCCGCCTTCGCCCTGGTCGGCGGCATCGCGGTCTACCTGCTCGGCCTGGTCGCCTTCCGCTACCGGCATATCCGGTCGATCAACAGGCACCGGTTCGCCCTGGCTGTGCTGCTGTTCGCGCTCTTCCCGCTCGCCTTGGAAGTCTCCGCCCTGGTGATGCTCGTGCTGCTCAACCTGGCGCTCTGGACGATGATCGGCTACGAGACCAGGGGCTACGGCGAGGATCGCGCCGAGGTCCGCCACGGGGACGCCGCGCCTAGCGCGAGCTGATCCGGGCCGGGCCTGATATCGGACCCGGCGCCTAGAGTCCCGTCGATGCCTGGGCTCTGGTTCGGGGTTGTCGAGGCCCCCATCGACGAGACCTCACTGCTCGTCATCGTCGCCGCCGCCGCGCTGGCGGGACTGTTGGTGATGCTCGCAGCGCCCAAGCTGACGATCCCGGTGGTCGTCGTCGAGCTGATCCTCGGGATCCTGGTCGGTCCCCAGGTCGCCGACATCGCCAAGGTCGACCCCACAACCGACTTCCTCGGGAACCTCGGCCTCGGCATGCTCTTCTTCTTCGCCGGCTACGAGATCGACTTCGAGCGGATCAAGGGCCGGCCCTTGAGGCTGGCCGGGATCGGCTGGGCGCTCTCCCTTGTGCTCGCCTACGGGATTGGAGGCGCCCTCGCCGCAGCCGGCGTCGTGGTCTCGTATCTCTACACCGGCTCCGCGATGGCGACCACGGCGATCGGGACGCTGATCCCGATCCTGAGCGACGCCGGGGAGATGCGCACCAGGTTCGGCCGATATCTGCTCGGAGCCGGTGCGGCCGGCGAGTTCGGCCCGATCCTGCTCGTCACCCTGATCCTCTCCACGACCAACCCGCTGCACGAGGCGCTGATCCTGGTCCTCTTCGTCGCACTCGCCGT
>Ga0126304_10001056_pt1 | contig 12443 bp, 8 predicted proteins | sample Plot25_FD_92538 | JGI IMG/M metagenome (GOLD analysis project Ga0126304, IMG submission 92538) | Serpentine soil microbial communities from UC McLaughlin Reserve, CA, USA - Plot25 | ecosystem: Environmental > Terrestrial > Soil > Grasslands | place: USA: UC McLaughlin Reserve, Lake County... | reverse complement strand
GCTCTTTACTTCCTCATCAACAGTTGGCTGATCGCATTCGCCCTCAGCTTCGAAAAAAACGCGAGCGCTGTCCAACTCTGGTGGGATAACTTCCCGTGGCTTAGTCTTAACTACTTCGGTGGAGTGTCTGTCGCCGCACTCCTCGTTTCGCATACTCGGTCAATCGACATCAACACAATCGGCATCATCCTTCCACTCCTCATAATCACTTACCTCACCTACAAAACCTCGCTTGCTCGTTTGGCGGATGCACAGAAGCACGTCGCTCAAGTTAACGATCTGTATCTTTCGACGATCGAAACGCTCGCAATGGCCGTTGACGCAAAAGATCAGATCACTCACGGGCACATCCGAAGAGTTCAGGTGTACGCGGTAGAACTCGCAAAGAGATTGGGTGTCGACGACGACCGACAACTAAAGGCGATTGAGGCTGCGGCACTACTTCACGATATGGGCAAACTTGCCATTCCGGAGCACATTCTCAACAAGCCAGGCAAGCTCACAGGAGCCGAATTTGAGACCATGAAGCGGCACGCCGCGATTGGAGCAGACCTGCTGTCGTCAATTCGCTTCCCCTATCCAGTTGTCCCGATCGTCAGACATCATCACGAGAACTGGAACGGTAAGGGATATCCCACCGGGATATCGGGTACGGACATTCCACTCGGCGCTCGAATCCTTGCGGTAGTGGACTGCTTCGATGCGCTGAATTCCGATCGGCCGTATCGGCCGCGACTTGATCCAGACGACGCATTTACAATCCTGAGAGACAGACGAGGCACGATGTATGACCCATTGGTCGTGGATGTATTCATCGCAGCGTATCCGCAGATCGCTGGCTTGGCGCAGACCGCCGGCCAACAGGCACGTTCGCTGCTCGATCCGAGCGCGCCAACTGCTGCAACGCCCGCGATAGGACCGCTCGAGGAAATTAGAGCATCAGCGGCCGACAACATGGCGTTGAGCGCGGCCCGGCAGGGTGTTCTCGAGGCTAGCAGCACGATCGACGCAATGAATACACTTTCTCAGTGCGTTCGCACGCTGACGCCCTCAACGGTCTGCACGTACTTCCAATACATGCCTGCCGCGGACGAACTTGTTTGCGTTTATGCGGGCAGCGACGACAACAGAGCGCTGGTAGGCTTGACGATTAAACCAGGCGAGAAAGTTACGGGGTGGGTCGCCGCGAATCGCAAGGCGATCAGCAATTCCGATGCGACTTTGGACCTTGGAGAAAGCGCGACTCTAGTCAAGCCTCAGCCTAGAAGTACCATCAGCGTACCGGTAACGGTTGGATCTGATGGAGAATTGCACGGTGTACTGACCGGCTATTCCTCACGAGTGGACCCGTTCAATCATCGGCATGTTTACGCGTTCGAGCGACTAGCCGAAGCCCTTTCGCAGCACTTCGCCAAGGCTCGACCGACCGCCGGTCGGTTAGTCACCTTCGCTCAACGCCACGGTTAACACTCACACCTACAAGTTGACGGCCGACTCCGCGGCAGAACGATAATGAGCACGCCGTTCATCAGTTGACTGCCATCGCGACATGCTGTCTTTTTGGGGCGACCTAGATCTCGAGCATCGGGAACGTCTTGGTCTAATATCCTCGTTCTAAACGCGGCCGGAGGAGGCAGGATGGATCTCACCCTTGCAAAAGTGAAAGACCTCTTCAACAAGGGTCAATTCGCGAGCATCTGCAAGACCGTCGGCTCAGACGTACTAACTCTGAAGCTTCTTCCTCCTGACGCTCGAGTCCTCATAGCACACGCGAATGTGTACGCCGGACGCTTCCAAATCGCATCCGCATTGGTCCAATCACTTATCCAGGGCAAAGCCTCGCCATCGGTAACCGCACACGCATTCATGGTGAGCGGTCTTATCAACAAGCATGATGGCCAGATCGACAAAGCCGCCACAGACCTTCACAACGCATTGAGAATCGCGAAAGAGGAAAGAAATCCAACGCAGTTGGCGTGGGCGCACGCTCATCTCTTTCGTTTAATCGCCGTTGCTGGATATCCCGAGTCCCACTTAACGGCCTTGCTAAACGACGCGCGCCGAAGTGTTACGACTTCTGGTGACGCGCATGCGATGGCGTACCTGCACGATTCAGTTGCCACGATGGAAGCACAGCGAGGGCACACGGTTGAGGCCGAGCGACACGTCCGGTTAGCGCGCAACCTTCTCAAATTCCGTCCAAGCATATGGCTGTCAGAACTCGTTTCAGTGAATGCGGCTTGCGTCGCTTTCATTAATCGCGACACTGAAGGATTTAGTCGCTACTTGGACGAAGCGCGGGCATCTACTCGCCTCACTGATAACGTTATGTCGTCCGCAGCGATCGATACAAACGAAGCATACGTGGCGGTCGTCACGGGCCGTTTCGGACGAGCACTTTCTCTTATTGGAAAGCTCGTTGACTCGCCATTGAGTATTCACCACGAGCTTGCGGCGCGCGAGAGTCTGGCGCGAATGCACCTCGCGATGGGCCACTTGGATTTATGCGAGATCGAGCTTGAACGGATGAAGACGCACCGCTCAAGCGATGAAGCGCGCAGCTTCCCGTTCCGCGGCGCGGCGGTCATGGAGGTTCGGCTTCTGATTAGGAAAAAGGATTACGTTGCGGCTGCCGTCCTCTCACAGGAACATATTCGCGATCTGCGAAAACTCAACGACAAATCGGCCTTGGTCGCGCTGGTTACATTGCGAGCCCTAGCGCTTGGCCTTTCTGGCGACCTGGTCGGCTGCTCACGAGAACTACTAGACGCGAGCGACGTCGGCGCGAGCAGCATGAAAGAACTCCAGGCCGACTACTTTCATGCGTGTGGACTAATTCTGAAGCAGCTTGATCGACAGAATGCCGTGACCTTTGAATCTCGTAGTTTTCGAATCTGGGCAGCACACAAGAATATGTGCGGGCCTCTCGAAGCGATCACGGCGAAGGGATATACCGCAAACGATGATGCTGCTGCCAAGCAATTAATTCAGGAGCATACACCGGAGGCGCGCATAATTGAATGCAGATCCCTCGAGTGGCCCGCAACGGTTATCAATCATTTGGCGACGGCGTTCAACGTCGCGTACAAACCGGAACTGATTGGCTATGAATTATCTCAAGCCATCAAGCTGTGCGACCTTTCGCCACGCATCGACACTGTAAAGGGTGCTACGGCGATTCAAACGAAAGGGTCCGCTTTAGTCCTCGGCAACTTGGCAGATAAGACACTCAGTCTGGCCTGCGAGCCGCCGGACGACCCCTTCAAAGCAATCGTCCTCGGCGACATCCTCCGCATCGGCCGTGCCGCTCTCGAACTCGAGCGCGCTCAGGAAGCCGAGCGCAGCCGCGCCGCGTTGTGGCCGGCCGATCCCGTCGAGGACCAGGGCGACGCGATCTTCATCGCCGAGGAAATGCAGTCGCTCCTCGCCACCGTGCGCCGCATCGCGACCACCACCGTACCGGTGCTCATCACCGGTGAAACCGGCACCGGTAAGGAAGTGCTCGCCCGCACCATCCACGCCTGCTCGAACCGCGCCGCCGCGACGTTCCTGCCCTTCAACTGCGCCTCGACTCCCAAAGAGATGCTCGACTCGCAGTTGTTCGGCCATCGCCGCGGCGCCTTCACCGGCGCCCTCGAGCACTTCCAGGGCGTCATCCGCGCCGCCACGGGCGGCACGCTCTTCCTCGACGAGATCGGCGACACCGGCCTCGACGTCCAGCCGAAACTGCTGCGATTCCTCGAGGCCGGCGAGGTCCACCCGATCGGCGAAACGCAACCGGCTCGCGTCGACGTCCGCGTCATCGCCGCCACCAACGCCGACCTCGAAACCCTGGTCCGCGATGGCCGCTTCCGCGAGGACCTCTTCTATCGCCTCAGCATCGTCCGGCTGCATTTGCCGCCACTCCGCGAGCGTCGCGTTGAAATCCCCTCGCTCGCGAATCACTATCTGCGCAAGCACGCGCTTGAATACCGAAAGGGCGATCTGCGTCTGTCCGAGGACACGATGGAGTATTTGATGCTCTACAAGTGGCCCGGCAACGTGCGGCAGCTCGCCAACGAGATGCGCCGTCTCGCCGCGCTCGCGGAAACGGGCGCGGTAGTTATGCCCGAGCACCTGACGCCGGAGATCACCGCCTCGCGCCGCACGGTGCCTGCGTCTGAACGCATGCTCGACGCGACCGAAGTCGTCGTCCGCCTCGATCAGCCGATGGCCGCGGCCGTCCGGCATCTCGAGCAAGTAATGGTGCAATACGCGTTGAAGAAGTGTGAGGGCCGAATCGAGGACACCGCGACGATGCTCGGCCTGTCTCGAAAGGGCCTGTATCTGAAGCGGCAGCGCTTCGGCATCGAGCCGCCAGACAGCGCCGCCATCAGCGTCAGCGCCTGATCGCGACGCGCTGCACTGCTTCTTTCGTCGCCTGTATTTTTCAGCCGGCTGCCGACCCCTTACTGAGCAAGGGGATAACGCGTGGGCGCTCTTCTCCGCGTTCGCAGACCATGGCCGATGCTCGCAAACCCGAACCGCCGCATCACGCTGCAGAGCCCGGGCGAGGGATGGATTACGGTGGAGCGGAAACGCTGTACCTGCGCGAGAACTTCGAGCTCGCGGTGCGGTTCGCCGAGCTCAGCGACGTCAACAGCGGCCGCATTGTGCGGACCATCGAGCGGCTGCTCGTCGAGCGATCGCCCAGCACGAGAGGCGAGTGGACGTTCGGCAAATCGTGAAGATGGTTAGGTGCCGCTGAAGAAGGACGGCAGTCGCACGTCGCGCATCGTTCGCAGCCCGGGGGGCGCCGTCAGGACGGCGGGAATGGAGTTGACGGTGATCGACGCGGTAGCGATATCGCCATGCACGCCGCCGGCGATCGTCGAGTGGATGCGCGGTGACCCTTCGATGAGCACCGAATCGTAGGAATCGGGCGCACCAAGATACGCTTCGAGCCGAAGGGTGATGAGCGGTGCACCTCTTACATAGCCCACCCCGTTCTGGACCACTCCGCACACGTGTCCCGCTTGCACCGCCAGCAGATCACTCGCCACCGCCTGCTCGGCGATCTTCGGGGCCACATCGTCCACGATGCGATCGAGTTTCCAGCCCATCGCGTCGCCGATCATTTGAATCGATTCGGTGAAGCCGACGTGGCGCACGGTGCCCAGCTTGACCTGCCGGTCGAACTGCTCGCGGGTGAGGCCGGCGCCGATCTTCTGCTGGAACGGCAAACGGCGAATGCGCGCGTCCTGCACGCGGTGCACCTCGATGCGATCGACTCGCTCGCAGACCGCCGACAAAGCGATCGGCAACGCGTCCATCGTGAATCCAGGATTCACGCCCGTGCCGAGCACCGCCACTTTGGCCTTCTTGGCCGCGGCATCAAGTCGTTTTGCCAGCCGGCGATTGCGCGGCGCCGGATACGCGGCTTCTTCGGTCGTCGTCACAATCGGGACGCGCCGCTTGAGGACGTCCTCGAACTGCGGCAGCACGACCCTCAGAGACGAGCTCGTACACAACACGGCGACATCGGGCTTCGTCGCCTTGATCGTCCGGCCGATGTCGTCGGTGACCCGCAGGCGTAGCGTCCGTCCGGCCTCGATGACGTCACCGAGATCGCGCCCGACCTTCCCCGGATCGACGTCCACGGCGCCCACAATCCTGAAGCCTTTGCGCGACGCGATCTGCCGCGCCACCAGCGCGCCGATCGGTCCCAACCCAACGTGCATCACGCGAATCATGGGCGCGATTATAGGTAAGATTCGACCCGTGCCTGATCGACGCGCCCTCGTTTTCCTCGCCGCCGTCCTCGCAGTGGCCACGATCACGGCACAGGGTCAAGGCAAGTCTGAAGACTCGCCTCTACGAAGATCGATTCAGCGCTTCGACTCACCCGAACCAAGTGCGCGATCGCCGCGCAACGCGAACTACGACATCGACGTGCGCCTCGACCACGCGGCGCGCACGCTGAGCGGACGTCAAACGATTCGCTGGCGCAACACGAGCGCGAAGCCAACCTCCGAGCTGCAGCTTCATCTGTACTGGAACGCCTGGCGCAATCCCGACTCAACATGGTTTCGCGAGCGAAAGATGGCCCGCACATACACTGCGCCGCCGCAGGACGGCTGGGGCGCGATGGACGTCAGTGCGGTCCGTCTTCGCGAGCCGTCAGGCTCGACGCGCGATCTCACATCGCACACCCGTTTCATCGCGCCTGACGATGGCAACGCACAGGACCGCACGGTGATGGCCGTGCCGCTCGGCCGCAGCGTCGAGCCAAACGAGCCGATTCAGGTGGAGCTCGCCTGGACCGGCAAGATCCCACGGCCCGTCGCGCGTACCGGCTACGTCGAGAACTACTACTTCATCGCGCAGTGGTTCCCAAAGCTCGGCGTCCTCGAAGACAGTGGCTGGAACACACATCAGTTCCACGCGCCGACCGAGTTCTACGCCGATTTCGGCGTCTACGACGTCCGCATCACGGTTCCGTCACCCTTTATCGTCGGTGCGACCGGACGACAGACGTCGCGGACCGACAACGGCGACGGATCAACATCGTATCGGTATCACGAAGAAGACGTGCACGACTTCGCGTGGACGGCGAGCCCCGATTACATCGATCTCACGCGCACCTTCACACATCCGACGTTGCCGCCGGTTGCGATGCGGCTGCTGCTGCTGCCCGACCACCGAGGCCAGGAAGGGCGCTACTTCGCGGCAACCGAGGCGGCGCTGAAACGCTACGGTGAATGGTTCGGCCCCTATCCTTACGGCCACGCAACGGTCATCGACCCGGCGTACCAGAGCCAGGCCGATGGGATGGAGTACCCAACGTTCTTCACCGGCCGCGCTCGCTACCTTCCGTCGCGCAGCCGCCAGACGCCGGAGATGACCGTCGCCCACGAAGCGGGTCACCAGTGGTGGTACGGCATGGTCGCCACCAACGAGTTCGAGCACGCGTGGATGGACGAAGGGATCAATACCTACGCCATCGCTCGTGTGATCGACGAAGCCTTCACCGACAACCGCTGGGAACTGCGCTACTTCGGCGGTTACCTGCCGTGGTCGTTCCCTGAGGTTCCGTTCACCCGCCTCGACAACGATCGCATCGCCGGCTATCGCGACAATGCCGAAGCCGACGTGCAGGCCACGCCGACGTTCCGCTACTGGCCTTCAACCGCCTCGGCCATGTCTTACAACAAGACCGCGCTCTGGCTGCACACGCTCGAGCGGCATCTCGGCTGGCCGGTAATGCAGCGAATCCTGTCCACGTTCTTCCAACGCTGGGCATTCAAGCACCCGCAGCCGGCGGATTTCTTTCAGACCGTCAACGAAGTCAGTGGCCAGGACCTCACGTGGTTCTTCGATCAGGTCTATCGCAGCTCGAATACCTTCGATTACGGCGTCCAGGATCTCGTGAGCGAACGGCGGGACGAGGGCACGTATCACACCACAGTGATCGTAAGACGCTATGGCGAAGCAACGTTCCCCGTAGACGTCCTCACCACGTTCGCTGACGGCCATCAAATCACCGAGAAGTGGAACGGGCTCGAGCGGCGCGCGATATACGTCTACGACCGATCGTCACCCGTCTCGAACGTGCAGATCGACCCGCGTCGGGTGCTGCTCCTTGATACGACTTACACGAACAACAGCTGGACACTCGACCCGCGCAGCAGCGAGGCCAGCCTGGGATGGGCGGCGAGGTGGATGGTCTGGCTGCAGGACCTGATGGTCACGTATGCGTTCTTTCTCTGAGGGCTGGGCGCGGGTTCGCTCCGCCCCCGCTCTGCTCGTTGGCGTCTACGCGATGACCGTCGTCATGGCGCTGCCACTCGCCGTCACGATGCGCGGACTGTTGCAGACGCACCTCGGCGCCAGCCTCGCCGCCGAAGGCGCCGCCAACGGCGTGAACTACGACTGGTGGCAGGAGTTCACGTCGCAGGCCACCGGCCTCGGGACGACGTTCTCGCCGACCATCATCGGATTCGCGGCCACGCTGGACAACATCAGCAGCTTGCTCGACGGTCAGCGCGAGAATGCACCCATCGCCGGAGCCCTCGCGCTGTATCTGCTCGCCTGGACCTTCCTCATTGGCGGCATCATCGATCGCTATGCGCGGCAACGGCCAATCCGCGCAGCAGGCTTCTTTGCCGCATCGGGCATGCACGTTTTCAGGCTGCTGCGCCTGGCCATTGTGTCAGGGCTGGTTTACTGGTGGCTGTTTGCCTACGTCCACCCCTGGCTGTTTCTCGAGTGGTTCGCCGATCGCACGCGCACGATGTCTGTCGAACGAGACGTGTTCTTCTGGCGCGTTGTGCTGTACGTCCTGTTCGGGGCTCTACTCGTGGTGGTCAACGTGATCTTCGATTACGCGAAGATTCGCATCGTGGTTGAGGATCGCCGCAGCGCGCTCGGTGCGCTGCCTGCCGCGATTCGATTCGTCTGGCGGCAGCGCGGGCGTGTTGCGTCGCTCTACGCCCTGAATGGCCTTACGTTCTTGATCGTGATCGCGATCTGGGCCATGGTTGCGCCCGGCGCCCGAACGGGCCGGGCTGCACTCTGGCTCGGGTTCCTCGCCACGCAGCTCTACGTGCTGGCGAGGCTCGCGCTGAAGCTGCAGTTCCTCGCGTCGGAGACCGCGCTGTTCCAGTCGCGCCTCGCGCACGCGTCGTACGCGGCCACGCCAGTGCCGGCGTGGCCCGATTCCCCGTCCGCCGAATTGATTAGAACGTCTTCCAGGTGAAGCTCGTCATCATCGGGGCGCCAGCAGTCATCACCGTATTCTGGAGCCGCCGGTCGTAGTTCAAGCTGAACCCACCCATCGAGGTGACATATTTGGTGACGACCGCACCGTAGAAGTCCGTGCTGGCACCGTCAAAGGACCCCGACGCGTTGGGCGCGTAGACGAGGGCTGCCGTCTGGCTACCGCCGGTGATCTTGATGTTGCCGGTGCCGGCGTAGACGAATTGCAGATTCTGCGGATTCATTGACGGGTTCGACACGCCGCCGCCGGAGAGATCGAGCGGCGTGGCCACGCCGTCCCCTTTGACCTTGATGATAACGGGACCCGAATCCACCTTAATCTTGGCGCCGCCGTTCAGTACGAGACTGTTAACCTCGTAAATGCCTGCCCTGAGGTGGACCTCGGCGGTGCCGTTCAGATCGACGGTATGCATCGGTATGACGGTGCTCGATGTCGGAGGGACAATCGTCGGTCTGGGCGTGGGGGGGCTGCCGGACGGGATCATGACGCAGTACGGTGCACCGGCACAGCCGTTGGCGCTGGTGAAGTGAACGTCCGTTGTCCCCGCACTCGGAGTTGGAGGCGTCGGAAGCGTGATTGGCTGCGGGAGCTGGACCAGACCTTCCTCCACGGTAGCGAAACCGGAGATCGTCGCCGCGGTCACGTTGTTCGCGGTGCAATTGCCGACACCCGATCGCGGCGTGGAGAGCGTGCCGTTGATCTCCGTCGTACCGCCGTTGCCATCGAGGCTGCCGTTGGTGCCAACGTTGCCGCCAGTGTCGGCAATGCCCGCCCCGAGGTTAGCAGAATCGTAGCTGTGGGTGTCGGCGCCTCCGGCAAAGCTCATCGCGTTGCACCCGTCGTGGGTGGCGAACGCCGCGTAGCTGAAGACCGGAGTCGGCCGCGTTTCGAGCGTCGCCTCGACTTCGACCTGCGATTGTCCGGATCCCGTGATGCGGCCAACGCCCTCGATGCGCCAGGTCTGAAGCGTGATCGGCTGTTGCGTATAGTAGTCCACGACGGTGGACATCGACATCAGCGTTGCCCGAGCACTGTAGGCAACAGGTGCGCCGTTGACGTTCAGGTTGCCAACGGAATTCGCCACGAATGCGTCACGAATCGCCTGAACCGGATAATTCGACGCCACCGCCGGATCACTCGACAGCACGACCGGGTTGCCGGTGGCAATCAACCTGACCGGCGACCCCGACATGTCGTAGAAGGCAAATGGATCCGTGGCGCTGGCCGCGGTCGGCAATGCATACGTGTTCAACAGATAGTTCGCCGCCGCGTGGACTCCCGATTCAGCACCGTACCGCGACTGCGACATCGAGGTGTAGCTCGTGCTCGACAGCGCCTCTGTTCTCGCCACCATCACCAGTGCGCCGGTGACGACTGACACCGCCAGCACCATGAGCAGCGCCATGACAAGGGCGATGCCCTGCTCGTCGGATCGAACTGTTGGTTTCAGAGTACGCACTATGTGTTCCTCAGGGAAGCAGTTGGACCACCGACGGTGGAAGTGGCTGCATCCGGTTGGTGTTGCCGAGACTGGCGTTCGTCCATACGTTGACGACATTTCGTGGCGACACATTAAGCAGCGCTTTCGTGACGCGCTGGAAGTCACCTGTGTTCTGATCCCGCTGCTGTGATCGGACGGTGGTCATGATGGCCACGCCAATCACCCACGTTGTCCCGGAGAACGTGCGCTCCTGGTAGAGGAAGCACGGCGGGACCACGCCAGCCGCGTTGGCCGGGTTCGCTATCAGGTTGGTGAGCAGGATCTGCTCAACGGTCACCGGCGGCTTGACAGCGGCGTCGTACGCCATGATGTTTCGGGTCAACCATCCATTCGCAAGGTCGCAGGTGTACTCGACGTACACCATGCGGCCATCGCCGTTCACGTCGCCGACAATCTTCAGCACGTTACCGGAGGAGCCGTTCATCATCGTCGTGGGAACGACGCCGGCAGAAAATCCTCCCGTCGCCTGCACGCGAGCTCCGACCGCGTGAGCGAATGCAAAGTCCGCGGTGATGGTGCCCGCGCCCACTCCCGTCAATGTGACGGTTTCTTCGGTGGCACCAGTGTCGACGATCAGGTGCTCACCGATGAACATGCCATCAGGAGTGCCGTTGCCGTTGACGGTGCTGTTGACGTTGACGGTGAATGTACCGATGCCGGTTGCACCGGCGAGCGTCACAAGCCCCGGCAGCGACACGCGTCCCGCCTGACCGACCTCCTGCTGCAGCAGCGCGGTGGCGTTGCGCACGCCCGAGTGCATGTCCGAGCGATTGGTCATCTTCTGACCGAGGCGCGTCATGTCCATCGTCGAGCCGACCACGATGCCGGAGACCACGAGGATAACAGCCATCGAGACGAGTAGTTCGATCAGCGTGAACCCGCCTTCGCCGTTAGGCTTCGGCGGGGCAAACCTCGCGTTGCCAGCGACCGTCTGCCGCCGTGTATTCGTCCGTACGCTCTTCATCACAGGGTCCTCAGAACGGGAACGTCTTGAGCGCGCTGACCGTCGCGCGAGGTCTGAGCGCCCACGCGCCCTGCGAGTTCCGCACCATCGTCGTGACGGTGATCTGCTTGAGATTCGCCCTTACGCCTCCACCGGGTGCTGGCACAGTGGTCACCTGCCAGACCCGCTGGTAGTACCAATCGTTTGTTCCATCCCCGTCATTACTGTCTGGCGGCGGAGCACCGTTCGCAGACGCAATGAGGGTTCCCTGCATATCGAGGTAGTCGGCGAACTGCGCGACTGGCGCCGTCGGGTCGCTGCTGCCGCCGAAGCTCAGACCCGAACCGCCAAGGTCCGTGGCAGGAAACACACGAGTGTCTGATGTGGTATCGCCCCACGCCAGCGCCATCAACTGTTCGAGCTTGTCCTGTGCGTACTCTGCGGAGCGCGACGCGAGGTGTCCCTGGTTTTCACTGGTCGCGAATGCCACGGTCGCGAGCGGCAGCGTGCCTGCGGCCACGACGAGCAGCAGGCCGAGACCGACCATTGTCTCGAGCAGGCTGAATCCTTCGTCGCGGCGGTTGATTGCGGTGATGGTTGACATGGGTGTACTCATCGCGCGGTCCATACGGGATTCGCCAGGTGAGGAGACGACCAGAATCGAATCAACGGTGTCGTCGTCACCGTCGTCCCCCACACTGCGTCGTCTCCCGTTATGTACAAGGCGTGCCGTGGATAGAGCGCGCCATCGGCATCAACCGGCAGGCCGCGCGAGTTGAACGTCACGCAGGCGGTGTTGGGAATCGGGTCGGCCACCGTCGACGTGTTGGTGCAGGTCGGCGACTGCATGATGTTCACCTGCGTATTCGGCGGCGGTGCATTGAGTCCGGCAAACCCGAAGGACACGCCGGTGGACAGCTGATTGATGCCACCGTCATTTACCCAGGCTCCCGGGTTTCCGTTGGCGGGCTTGTTCCACACCTGCAGGACAAATGAACCAGGCACCGGCGGGTTCGCATTGGGATCACCGAGATTGGCGAGCACGCGAGCCCGCGTGAACTGCGCGGAAGCGCGCATTTTCGCAACACCTATGAGGTTGCGAATGATTTGCGCATCGCCGCGCAGCCGGCTGCCCCTGATCGACATGTCGGTGATCGGGATCACCATGGCCGCGATGACCCCGATGATGCCGATCACCATCATCATCTCGATGAGCGAGTACCCCCGTTCCGATCTCATGC
>Ga0126304_10001055_pt1 | contig 12452 bp, 7 predicted proteins | sample Plot25_FD_92538 | JGI IMG/M metagenome (GOLD analysis project Ga0126304, IMG submission 92538) | Serpentine soil microbial communities from UC McLaughlin Reserve, CA, USA - Plot25 | ecosystem: Environmental > Terrestrial > Soil > Grasslands | place: USA: UC McLaughlin Reserve, Lake County... | reverse complement strand
GCGCTCCCGGTCGTAGATGCCGGCGTCCGTCCAGTCGGCGAAGTAGACCTGACGCGTGCCCGTCCGGGCCGAGTCGGCACCCCGGCCGGCATCGACCTCCGGCAACGACGGCCTGCGGATGGGTCCGATTCCGGTCACCCGGACATTCACCCACTCGACCTCCTGGCGCATGTCTCCTCGGAAGTCGTAGCCGTAGAGGCGCCGGTGGAAGTCGTGGAAGGTCTCGGCCACGGCTGCGGCGAGCTGCCGTGTGACCGGGCCGTCGGTCACGTCGACGCGGACCTCATACGCCTGACCGTAGTAGCGCAGGTCCGCGGTCCGGGCGAAGCGGCGTTCGCCGACGGGGAAACCTTCACGGGCGAGCGCCGCGTCAGCTTCCCTCTGGAGCCCGTCAAAGTGTTCGCCGAGTGCCGCCAGGTCGAGGGTGGAATGCCGGCTGACCGCCGTGCGGACGTAGTCGTTGCGAACGTCGACGGTGAGCAGCCCGTAGGCCGACAGGTTGCCCGGATTCAGCGGCACCAGCGCTCCGCGCAGGCCGAGCACGTCGACCAGCCGGCAGGCCAGCAGGGAACCGGAGCCGCCGAACGTGACCAGCGTGAAGTCACGCACATCGAGGCCCCGCTTGACCGTCACCTGGCGCAGCGCGTTGGCCTGGTTCCAGGCCGATATCTCCAGGACGCCGACCGCGCACTGCTCGACGCCCAGCCCGAGGGCGTCGGCCAACTTGGAGATGCCGGCCCGGGCGGCCGCCACGTCCAGCGGTATCTCGCCGCCGAGCAGGTGCGGCGGTATCCGCGCGAGGACCAGGTGCGCGTCGGTCACCGTGGGATCCGTGCCGCCCTTGGCGTAGCAGAGCGGGCCAGGCTCGGCGCCCGCCGACCGCGGGCCCACCTTGAGCGTGCCCTCCGGCGCCGTCCACGCGATCGAGCCGCCGCCGGCGCCGACCGTCACCACGTCGATCATCGCGATCTTGCTCGGATACGCGCCGACGTTTCCCTCCGTCGTAAGGGCGGGTGCGCCATCCACGACGACCGTCACGTCGGTCGACGTGCCGCCGCCGTCGAGCGTCACGACGCGGTCGAAGCCGGCCCGCTCGGCGACCACGCCGGCGCCCAGGGCACCCGCCGCCGGGCCGGAGAGAACCGTGCTGATCGGCAGGTGGATGACCTCGTCGGCCGACAGCACGCCGCCGTTGGACTTCATCACGTAGAACGGCACACCGAAGTCCGCCCCCGCGAAGGCGGCGAGACGCTCGGCGATCTGGGCCACGTACGTGCGGATGGCCGGCTTGACCGCTGCGTCGACCAGCGTGGTGACGCTGCGCTCGTACTCCCGGTACTCGCGCAGCACCTGCGACGAGATCGACACGGTAGCCCCCGGGTGCTCGCGCGCCAGGATGTCGCGCATGCGCTCCTCGTGGGCCGGGTTGGCATATGCGTGGATGAAGCAGACGCCGATCGTGTTGATGCCCCGCTCACGGAACCAGCAGGCCGCATCCGCGGCGTCGTCGTCGTCGAACGCGCGGATCTCGCTGCCGTCGACGGCGAGCCTGCCCCGGACCGTCCGGACCCGGTCGGCCGGCACGATCCTGGGCGGCTTCACCCAGAAATAGCTGTTGCCGTAGCCGTCCGGAACGGACTGGCGGGCGATCTCGAGCATGTGCTCGTAGCCCTCGGTGGTGATGAAGCCGAGGTTCTCGACCTTCCCCTCGAGCAACGTGTTGGTCGCAACCGTCGTGCCGTGGCTGACGGCGCTGATGGCGTCGCCACCCTGGCTGAGGGCCTGGAGGACCTTCTCGACACCGGCGAGGAACCCTTCGGCCGGGTCGCCCGGCGTGGAGGGCGTCTTCGTCGTTACGAGTTGTCCGGTCCGTTCGTCGACGGCGACGACGTCGGTGAACGTGCCCCCCGTGTCGACACCGATCCGGATTCGCCGCGCCATCACACTCCTCGACGTGTTGCGGTGTCGCCGAGTCAAGCGACCCCGCGCTTCCGGCGCGCCGGCAAGGCTTGCCGATGCTCGGCTGCGCACTTCCTGCGTGCGGTTGGACGTTGCTAGCGTCACCACCGTGCACGTGACCAGCCTGCATGTCCATCCGGTGAAGTCGACCCGCGGTTCGGCCGTCACGCGGGCCGTGGTCGAGCCGTGGGGCCTTGCCGGCGACCGACGCTGGATGGTCGTGGACCCCGACGGGGGCCTCGTCACCGCACGAGTGGCGTCGACACTGCTGCACGTCACGGCGCATATCGTCGGCGAGGCGGAGCTGTGCATCGAGGGTCCGCATGCCCCACCCATCACCGTCACCGGCATCGGCACCGAGGGCGAGAGCGTGCAGGTCCGGGTGTGGGACGACGTCGTCGCCGCAACGCGGCCCAGCGCCGAGGCCGACGCCTGGTTCAGCATGCTGCTCGAGTGCGAGGTCCGGCTGGTCTGGCTCGACGACCCGACCGTCCGCCGTGTCAGCCCCTTGATCGGACGGCCCGACGACTACGTGAGCTTTGCCGACGCATATCCCCTGCTGCTCACGACGACGGCCTCCCTTCGCCAGCTGAACCAGTGGGTCGACGACGAGGCACGACTGCGCGGTGAGGGGCGGCCGAACCCCCTGGTGATGGAGCGGTTCCGGCCGAGCGTCGTCGTCGACACGGAGGTCCCCTTCGCCGAGGACGGCTGGCGGCATGTCGTGATCGGCACGACGGCGTTTCGCGCCGTCAAGGGCTGCGACCGCTGCGTGATGACGACGATAGACCCGGACACGTTGGCCAGTGGCAAGGAGCCGATCCGAACCCTGGCGCGGCACCGCAAGTGGGACGGCAAGGTCTGGTTCGGTGTCAACCTCGTTCCCGACGACGTGGGGACGATCGCCGTCGGGGACGTCGTCGACGCCGACGGCCGGCACTGAGGGGGCCCTAGGGAGGTGACCATGGCAGCAGTTGTGTTGCGAATCCGGCTCACCAGCGGAAACCACCTCGACGTCGAGTACGACGAACCCGACACGGTAGACGCTGACGACGTGGTCGAGCACGTCATCTCGATCTTGGCCGAGGACTCGGGAGTGCTCCGCAGCAGACATGGTGGCCGGCTGGTAGCGATGTACGGCCGGGGCGTTGCCGCGATCGAGGTGGCACCGTCCGGCGCCATCCTGTGACGACGACGCGGTGTGGCTGCCCCCACTACCCTCCCGGCATGGAGCTCGCGTGCGGCGACCGCGCCCACGTACGACATCCGGGACTCCTGCCTGCGAGCCCCGTCGACGTAGCGGAGTCCAAATCTACGCGTGGACTGGACGTCGGACCGGGCCGACCTCTTCGTCGACGGAGGGCTCGTACCTACCGCGGGCAATGCAGGTGCGTAATAGACTCGAACGGGTGTACGAGGCAGCGCGTCCGCGGCGCGACCACGGGATGTGACCGACGATGCCCGAACTGGCTTGGCAACCGTCATTGTTCGGTGGCGAGGTCATCGGCTTCGACCCAGCTTTCACGGGTCTCCAGCGCCGAGAGCTCACCGACGGAGCGTGGGTCGAGGATGTGCGTGGCTGGGTCCGCGGACCCGACGAGTTGTTCGCCCAGCTCCTCGACGTCACGCCGTGGCAGCAGCGCGACATCTGGATGTACGAGCGCCGCGTCGCCGAGCCCCGGCTCACTCATCGGTGGCGCCTCGACGAGGAGGAGCCGCCGCTGCCGATCCTCCGGCAGCTCGCCGTGGCGCTCAGCGAGCGATACGGGGTCGCCTTCACCCAGGTGGGCATCAACCTCTACCGCGACGGTTCGGACAGCGTGGCGTGGCACGGCGATCGGGTCGCCCGTGAGCTGCCGGAAGCCACCGTCGCCTTGATCTCGCTCGGCGTCCCGAGGCCGTTCAAGCTTCGACCCAAGGGTGGCGGGCGTTCGATCGCATACCTGCCGGACCGCGGCGACCTGCTGGTCATGGGCGGGTCGTGCCAGCGCACTTGGGACCACGCGGTTCCCAAGGTCAGCAAGGCGGGCCCGCGCATGAGCGTCCAGTTCCGCCATGCCTACGACCGTTGACGCGGCCGTCAGACCCGTCGCGGATCCTCCTCGTCCAAGCCGTCGGCACGGCGGTACGGAAAGCCGGTGGCGCCCGGGCCGAGCAACGTGTCAGCGTGCCGGCGGAGCAGGTCCAGGTTGCGCTCCGCGAGGTGATCGAACCCCTGGCCCACGCTGGAACCGGGGGTCAGGGAGCCCATCGCGGTCGCCGGATCCAGCTGTGCGCTCACCCAGGACTCGTGACTCGAACCACGCGCGACCACCTCGGCGATCGGGGTGACGATCATCGAGTTGCCGAAGTACAGCACGCCGGCCGGATCGATCCCGACGGCGTTGGCGCCGACCACGAACACGTGGTTGTCGTACGACCGCGCCCGGTTCGTCAGCTCCCAGATGTCCGCCGACCGAAGCAGTGCCGACGGCCGGACGACCACCTCTGCACCCTGTAGGGCCATGATCCGCACCAGCTCCGGGTAGTCGCCGTCGAAGCAGACCATGAGCCCGATGCGCCCGAGCTCGGTGGAGACTACGCAGGCCTCCTCGCCCGGCGTCACCCAGCCGCCACGAGACCGCAGCTCCGTGCAGAACGGGTGCGTCTTGCGGTACGTCCCGAGCACCGAGCCGGACGGGCCGGCCAGCACCGCGGTGTTGTAGACCACGCCGCGCGATGCGCCGCGCGCGTACGTTCCCCAGACCAGGTGCACGCCCAGCCGGCGCGCAGCGTCAGCGAACGGGGCCGTCGTCGGGCCGTCGTCGTCGCCCAGCACGTCCCAGAGTGACTCGGAGGAGCAGCCCGGCGTGAAGCCGGTCGTCACCGTCTCCGGCAACACAACGAACGACGCTCCCGTCGCCGCCACGCATCGCTCGACGAAGTCCACGGCGTGCTCGACGTTCATCTTGACCGACTCCGTTGTCAGCGGCTCGTGCCGAGGCTGGACCTGGACGGCCGCAGCCGTGAACGCACGCATGACGACACTCCCTCGCAACGCTCGATCGGCGTCACGCCTCCACCGTAAGGTCCTGCCCATGCGTGAGCACAGACCGCGCGACCTTTCTCCCATCGAGCTCGGCTTCACGCCACAGCAGGCGGTCCCCTGGCTCAACCCCGGCCTGCTCGTCTCCACCGGCATCCGCACGGTGTTCTCCGACCTGTTCGGTGCCTACCTCGACAAACGCGAGATGCAGGCCGTCCTCGGCGACGACCGATACGACCACTCCGACCCGGACGAGCTTTGGCTCGACTACACGGCCGACGTCGGCGACGGCTTCGACGCGACGTACTCGGTCGCGACGCTGCTCGCTCGCCGCACGCTGGACGTGGGAGGGCTGACCCTCCAGCGCGGCGCACTGCTCGTACTCGGCGGTGACCAGGTATACCCGACGGCGTCGGGCAAGGCGTACGAGAACCGGTGGAAGGGGCCCTACCGCTCCGCTCTGCCGGTCGAGACGCCCGACACGCCAGTTCTCTATGCACTTCCAGGCAACCATGACTGGTACGACGGCCTCACCGCCTTCCTGCGGCTGTTCGCGCAGGGTGACTCGGTCGGTGGCTGGCGCACCCGCCAGACGAGGAGTTACTTCGCGATCGCGCTTCCCCACCGCTGGTGGCTCTACGGGATCGACACCCAGCTCGATGTCTACCTGGACAAGCCGCAGCTGCGCTACTTCTCCCACGCCGCCGAGGACCTGCGCAGCGGTGACCGGGTGATCCTCTGCGCCGCCCGTCCGACCTGGGTGATCTCCCAGCAGGAGCACGAGGCCTACGACAGCATCGACTACATCGTCCGCACCATCATCGAACCGACCGGCGCGCGCGTCCCCGTCATGCTCTCCGGCGACGCCCACCACTACGCGCGCTATGCCGGACCCGGGCCGGACCGCAAGGGACGCCAGCTCATCACCTGCGGTGGCGGCGGCGCCTACCTGGTCGGCACCGCTCACCTCCCGGAGCACATCACCGTGCCTCCGGCCACGACCCTCACCCGGAAGGCGAGCGCTCCTCAGTCCTACGACCTCACGGGTACCTATCCGACGCCTGCACACTCGCGCCGCCTCTGCCGGAAGGTCTTCACCCGGGTGCCGATGCGCAACCAGGGCTTCCTTGTCCTGCTCGGCCTCATGCAGGTGTTGTTGATGTTCGCGATGCGCACTGCGCACGGCCGCTGGCTCAACGCACCCATCGTCGTCGCCGTCACCGCGGTCGTCACCGGCACCGTGCTCTTCGCCGTGGTCCAGGCACGCGACCGGGCCAGACCCCGACTGTGGGCGGCGGCGCTGCTCCATGCCGTGCCCCACGTCGGGCTCGGGGTGGCCGGCGCCGCGGTGTGGACGCGGCTGCCGTTGTCAGACCTACCCAACCCGTGGCACATCCTGCTCGCGCTGGTGGTCTACGCGCCGGTCGTCGCGGTTCTCGACTGCTGGATCGTGGGTGCCTACCTCGTCATCGCGAGCCGGTTCCACGTCAACGTGAACGAGCTCTATGCGGGTATGGGGATCGAGGACCACAAGTGCTTCCTGCGGCTCCACATCGCCGCAGACGGTGCACTGACTGTCTACCCGGTCGCGGTCGACCGCGCGGCGAGGCGCTGGCGAGCCGATCCCGACGCGCCGTCGGACGCGCCGTGGATCGCACCGGACGAGCGCTTGACGGCCCGTCTGGCGGAGCCGGCGATCCGGCTCTAGCGCGCACTCGGGTACGCCGCCGCCTCGACGTCGATCTCGTCCATGCGCCGGCAGTAAAGGCGGTAGCGGCGACGCGCCTCGCCGTGCCTGCCGTCGGTGGCGAGCAGGGTGACGAGGTCGAGGTGGGCTCGCTCGTCGTAGGCGTCGTGCTCGAGAATCCGCAGCAGGTACCTCGCCCGTGCGTCCTGGTCCTCTCCGGACATCCCGGCGAGGACCCAGACCACCTCGAGGTACATCAGGCGTGCCTTCTCCCGTAGATCGACGGTCCAGTCGGCGTAGAGGTCGTCCTCGAACAGGTCGCCGGTGTAGGCGAGCTCGGCGGTCTCGAGGTGCCGCTTGGCCTGCTGCGGTTGTCCGGATCGAGCGAGCCTCAGCCCGGTGCCTCCGTCGGTCAGGAACTGCTCGATGTCCACGGCGACGTGGTCCAGGGCGACCGCATCACCATCCGATCGGAGGTAGTAGTCCGCCGGGTGGCGGTGCTCCGGGTCGAGGATGGTCCGGACGGTGGACAGGGCGACCGACAGCCGGTTGGCGGTTCGGTCGGGGTCCTCCTCCGGCCAGAGCGTCTCGGCCAGCTGCTCGCGATGGATCGGCCGGCCGCGGCGGCACACCAGCAGCTTGAGCAGGTCACGGGCCTTTCGCGACTGCCAGGCCGTGGCCGGCACCGACTCCGACCCACGCTCGACCCGAAACCCGCCCAGGCAGACGAGGGCCACCTCCGGTGGGTCGGCGGAGCCGGCCAGCGCCTGAGCCCGGACTGCCAGCTCACGCGCGCCGAGCATCTGGGCGTCCTCGGCGGCCCGGGCCACGAGATCCGCCGCCACCGGCGGAGACTCGAGCTCTGCCAGCACGAGACTCGCACGGGCGGCGCCGATCGGGTTCCCGAGGTTCTGCCACATCTCGACCGCGGTCCGTGCCGCCTCGCGGTCCCCCCGTGCGGCGCCCATCACCTCGTACGCCTCCGCCAGACCCGCCCGGTCCCGTACCGCCGTGGCCTCACGAGCCGCCTGCTCGGCGCGTTGCGCTGCCTCGGAGCCGGCGCCGCGGACCAGGTCGACGACGGACGCGGCCAGCAGCGCCTGCACCCTGCCGAGCGACGGACCGCACCCGAGCGCCCGCTCCGCGAGCCTCGCCGCCTCGGCCGGCTCGTCGGCGACGAGCAGTCGGGCCAGCCCGGACAGGGCAGGGACGAGCCCCTGCGTGTCGCCCACCTGCTCGGCGAGCTGGACGGCCCGTTCGTAGGCGGCGCGTGCCGACACCCGGTCGCCACGCTCGCGGTCGACATCGCCGAGCGGCGTGAGCGGATACGACGCCATCGGAGAGCCGAGCCGCTCGAACACCGTACGCGCGGCCTCCAGCTCCGCCCGCGCCTCGTCCAGACGGCCCAGTGCGAGCAGCGCCTGTCCGCGGTTGGACAACGCGATCCCCCGCCAGGTGGCGAAGCCGGCCAGATCGGCAAGCCGGAGGGCCAGATCCACCTCGACCAGCGAGCTCTCCGGATCGCCTTCCTCCAGGTGGCGGCTGGACCGGTTGGTGTGGATCCGTACCAGCTGGAACACGTCACGTGCGCTGGCCGCATGGTCGAGCGCCTGCAGGTAATGGACGTCGTTGGCCTCGCGGTCGCCGTCGAGCGCCGCGACCATCGCCAGCACGGTGTGCGCCGTTGCCAGCGCCCGGTGGTCGCCGCTGGAGCGGGCTGCCTGGAACGCACCCGCGGCCTGCACTCGGCTACCCTCGAGGTCGCCGCGCAACCACCGGACGCTGGCTGACCAGCCGAGGAGCAGGGAGCGCGAGGCGAGATCCGGATCCTCGGCGTCGCCGTCCTGGTACGCCTTGGCGGCGTCGTCCAGCTCTCCGCGCAGGTAGTGCAGGAGACCGGTCCGCCACGCCACCCGAGCCGGGACCGGTCCGTCGCCCGACGCGGTCCGTCCGTAGCACCGCAACGCCTCGTCCCAGTCGCCGAGCAACAGCCACGCATCGCCCACCAGGACGTCCAACATCGGCCTTCCGGGAGCGGCCGGTATGACTGCGGCCGCGTCCACCACCTGTTGGGCGTGACCGTCGGCCAGGAGCTCCGCCCCATGCGCCTCCAGCAGGCGGCTGCACTCGGCAGCGGCGGACAGACTCGCCCAGTACCCGATCGCCTCGACGTGCTCGCCGGCAGATTCGTGCCATCGCGCCGCGGCGGCCACCACCTTCCGTCGCTCCGCGGAGTCGAGCCGCCGGTGGCTCCTCAGGAAGGCCCGGAACAGCGGTCTCAGGACGACCCGGCCATGATGACCGGCCCTCGGCTCGACGTAGACACCACGGCGGACGACCACCGCCATGACCCGCTCGGCGTCGGGAACGCCGACGGCATCGGCCAGCGCCGCGTCGATGACCTCCAGCGGCTCGGCCCGATCGAGGAAGGCCAGCACCTCGGGTGCCTCTTGGCCGATCACCTCGTCGACCATGTAGTCGAGCAGCACGCCGCGTGGTTCTCGGACGGTATCGAGGATCACCCCTCGCTGCGCCGGCGGACCGCCGGCTATGGCCTGGACCGCGAGCCGTGTGGCGACCGGCCAGCCGCTCGTGGCCGCATGCACCGCCTCGGCGAGCCCCGGATCGGTCGCACCGAGCAGGCCGGCGACAAGCTCCTCGACCTCGTCGAGGGTGAACGCGAGCTCTGCAGCGCCGATCTCGGCCGCCTCGCCGTGTGCCAGCAGCCGGGCGGTGCGAAACGGTGGAGGGTCACGGCTGACCAGCACGAGATGGAGCAAGGAAGGCACCTGCCGGCTCAGGGCGGCGAGGAACCGCGCGGCCTCGGCCGCTGGCGTGACCTCGTGCACGTCGTCGAGCACGAGCACCGTGTCACGACGCAGGGCGCCGTCGAGCGCCTCCGCGAGCCCCGCTGCCGACGCCTCCGCCTGTGCGAGCGAGTCGGTGTCGTGGCCTCGCAACCGCGTCGCTGCCACCATCAGATCCGCAGACAGGTTCGGCACGCACAGCCGCAGGGCATCGACGATCTGGCGCGACAGGACTCCGGGCCCGCGGTCAGCCGCGGTGACCGTGTGCCACGCCACCGGAGCGGAGGACGTCCACCCGCGCAACAGGGTCGTCTTGCCGTAGCCGGCGCCGGCCACGACCAATGTGAGCCTGCCCGCCGTCGCACGGGTCAGGCGTGCGGCCAGTCGGCGCCTGCCGATGTGGCCGTCGCGCGGAGCCGGCGAGAGCTTTGCCACGAACACTCCGGAGCCGTTGGACGACGTGGGAATGCCGTGATTGTGGCATCAGGTGCCGCTGGACGCAGGATTCTCGCCGATCCCCTGCCCCCCGAGGGGATCGGCGAGAAAAGCGACCAGTTCAGCCACCGAGTGGAACGTCCTGCTGTCGTCACTGGCCACCCGGGACACGATCCCCCGAAGCCCGGGCGGTTCCGTCTCCTCGACGGGGAACACCCGCACTACAAACGTGTCCACGCGCAAATGATGGTGGCGGGCCTTAGGGCCGGCTTAAAGGCTTCACGTGCTCTGCGCACGCGATGTGGCCGCGCCGCGCGGAGATGGGCACGCGTGGACCAGGTGATTGGCACGTCGGAAGCCATGGTGCGGACGCCGTTTCGCCCCTTTTGTGGGGCAGCCCGACGTGCCAATCCGGAACCACCGGCCGACATCGTCGAGCCGGCGACGGCCATCGCAGACAGCCGTCAGGCGATGGCCCAGCCGAGCACCACGCCGGCCAGGGCGATCAACGCGCCGACGACTGCCGCGGTGAGGATCACGCCCACGGGCACGGGCTGGCGCGGCTGCTGGGGTGGTGCGGTGAAGACCGTGCCGACCGGCGCCACGGCGGGAACAGGAGTTCCAGCAGCCGTGGGCACGCCGGCGGCCTGGGGTGCGGCGGCAGGAACAGCCGCGCGACCGGTCAGCTCGTCGTCGACGGCCGAGAAGAACTCCCCGGCCGTCTTCTTCACGACACCGGCGAGCATCCGCTGCCCGACACCGCCGATCACGCCGCCCACGACGGCGTCGGCGTCGTAGTCCAAGCGTGTGCCCCCGCCGTCGGCATCGGCCAGCGTGACCCGCACGTCGGCGCTCACGGTCCCCGGCGCCCCCGATCCGGCCGCGTGAAGGACGAACGAGTCGGGCTCGGCCTGGTCTGACAGCCGCACGTCGCCGCTGTACGTGCCCTTGATCGACGCGACGCCCGCGGTTACTGTCGCCCGGTAGGCGTCGGGCCCGACCTGCTCGAGCTGCTGGCACCCGGGGATCGTGCGCACCAGCACGGCCGGATCGTTGAGTGCAGCCCAGACCCGGTCACGGGGAGCGTGCAGGACGGCGGAACCGGTGACCTTCATTCGCGCTCCTCGTGCTGGCGCCGCAGCTCGAACAGCTCACTGGGCGAGATCGGCATCCGGGTGATCGGGAGTCCCTCGGCGTCCTCGATCGCGGCGGCGAAGACGGCCATGCCCGGTATCACGCCGGCCTCCCCGGCGCCCTTGATGCCGAGCGGGTTCAGCGGCGACGGCGTCTCGAGGTGGTCGGTCTCGATCGTCGGCACCTCGGTGGAATAGGGCATGAGGAAGTCCATGAACGACGCGTTGAGCAGCTGCCCGTCGGAGTCATAGACCATCCGCTCGTAAAGGGCGCCCCCCACACCCTGCGCCACGCCGCCGTGCACCTGGCCCTCGACGATGCGCGGGTTGACCAGCGTGCCGCAGTCGTGCACGACGCAGTAGCGCAGGATCCGGATCTCGGCAGTCTCCGGATCGGTCTCGACGACCACCGCATGCATGCCGTTGGCGAACGTCGCCCGCGGCGGCGAGTAGTAGCCCGTGGCCTCGAGACCTGGCTCGTCTCCCTCGGCCACCGGCGGCTGGTCCGGGTCGGCCGGCGTCGCGAACTGCGTCGCGCGGGCGGACTCGGCGTCGAACGCGTAGCGCAGCGGGTTCGACAGCACCGCCACCGTCGACAGCGGGATCGACGACGTCGGCACCCCGCGCACCCGCACCTCGCCCTCGACGATCTCCAGGTCGCGCGGGTCGGCCTCCAGCGCCTCGCCGGCGATGCGCAGCGCCTTCTCCCGCACCTTGCGAGCCGCCTCCGCGATCGCGTTGCCGCTCATCACCAGGGCCCGCGACGCGAACGTGCCCACGGCGTAGCGGAACCGGCGGGTGTCCCCCGTCGTCACGGTCACCCGGTCGAGCGGCACCCCGAGGACATCGGCGGCCACCTGGGCGAACGACGTCTGGTGTCCCTGCCCCTGCGTGGTGAGCCCGGTGGCCACGACGACCGACCCGTCGGTCTCGACCTTGACCCAGCCGCCCTCGTACGGCCCCACGCCGGTGCCCTCCACGTAGCACGCCAGTCCGATCCCGACCCGGCGGCCCTCGGTGCGCGCCTGCGACCGGACGGCGGCGAACTCGTCCCAGCCGACGAGCTTCTTCAGCTTCTCCAGGCTGGCCGGAAAGTCACCGGAGTCGTAGATCAGCGGCCGGCCGTCCTGGAAGGTGAGGCCGAAGTCGTAGGGCATCTCCTCGGCCTGGATGAAGTTGCGCTCGCGTATCTCGGCCCGGTCCAGCTCCAGGTATCCCGCGATCGCGTCCATCGTCCGTTCCATCGCGAAGCAACCCTGCGGGCGGCCGGCGCCCCGGTACGGCGTCACCAGGACCGTGTTCGTGTAGAGGCTCTCGAACTCCACCCGGTAGGCGCCCGGCTTGTACGGGCCCAGCAGCTGTGTCGACGTGACGATCGGCACGATGATCCCGTACGGCGTGTAGGC
>Ga0126304_10001054_pt1 | contig 12455 bp, 8 predicted proteins | sample Plot25_FD_92538 | JGI IMG/M metagenome (GOLD analysis project Ga0126304, IMG submission 92538) | Serpentine soil microbial communities from UC McLaughlin Reserve, CA, USA - Plot25 | ecosystem: Environmental > Terrestrial > Soil > Grasslands | place: USA: UC McLaughlin Reserve, Lake County... | reverse complement strand
TCGTGCGTGCCTCCTCCAACTGTGCCGCGGTCGGTCGTGTCATGAAACCGCCGGTACTCGCACCGGCGATGGTGATGACCATTCCGAGTCGAAGCGCCCATCCGAGTGCACGATCATCGAAGCGCTGACGCCACAGCGCGACGGCGACCGCGACGCTGGTCACCGTTTGCACGACGATCGCCACGCCCATAGTCGCGAAGAGCGCGCCGTCGATCATCGTCCCGATGTTGAAGTGACTGGTGGTGCCGCGCCAGGCCTGCGTGTCGATGATCGCGACCTCGAGGAGCAGGACACTGGCCGTGACCCATCCCACCACTCGCCGTATGCGCGGCCACTGCGGCAGCTGAGTGAAGATCGCGGCGAGCGTCAGCATGTAGATGGCGGTCGAAATAGCGAACTTGGCAGGCTTGAGCCAGGCCGGAGCGCCGGTGATCACCCGGCCATCCCCGGCGAGACCGATTACGGATACCGCCAGCACCCCACCCATCAGCAGCCCGGCCGCCGTCAGCACCGGACTACCGGCCCACAGTCGCCGCAGCACCGCTCTCAGCCGATTTGCCAGCGATTTCATCGGTTCCCCCCTGGCAACCTATCAATGTTGCCGTTGTCAACATTGCGAGCATAACCTCCGATGTTGACTCTGTCAACATGTGCTCGTACGCTTGAGTTCATGCCTCGCCGCCCTACGACCGCTCCTGTGCGGAAGCGCGCCAATCGATACCACCATGGCGACCTCCGCCGCGCGTTACTGCAGGCGGCCGTGCGGACGATCCACAGCCACGGCGTCGGTGGGCTGACACTGCGTGGCGTCGGCAGCACGCTCGGCGTGTCGCGAACGGCGTTGTACCGGCATTTCACCGACAAAGGCGCGCTCCTCGCGGCGGTGGCCGCCGAGGGATTCCGGATGTTGCGTGAGGAGACGGCCCGTGCGTGGGAGGACGGCGAGCGCGGACTGCGCGCGTTCGAGGCGATGGGCGTCGCCTACGTACGATTCGCGCTCACGCACCCGTCGCATTACCGCGTGATGTTTGGCGCCGACATGTCGAGCGCTGGTGACGCCGATCTGGAAGAAGAGGGCGGTGGCGCGTTTCAGGTACTAGTCGATGCGCTCACCGCGTTGCAGAAGCAGAAACTCGCCCGTCGTGACGACACGCAACAAATGGCCCTGTTCGTCTGGTCCGCTGTCCACGGCGTCGCGATGCTGGCGATCGACGGACGCTTGGGACAGCAGCCCCTCGTCGTTGACCGCCTCACTCAGTACGCGACGGATCGAATTCGCGTCGCGATCACAACGTAAGCTTTGCTCCGATCCAGAACGCGGCCGGTGCGCCGGGCGCCACGAACGTTCCGTGACGCAGTGGGAACTCGCCGTTCGACGAGGGAAACGGACGAGCGCTGAAGGTATTCGACTCGGTGAATCCGTTGACACCAAGCTGTGACGCGGTAGCGTACTGCCGGTCGAAGAGATTGTTCACCTGCAGCAGGATGCCAATGCGCGGCGTCAACTGATAGCGCGCGCCAAGATTGACCACCGCATACCCGGGCGTCGAGCCAGCGCCCAGGTAATACGCGCCATCGGGTTGATGCGCGTTGTTCTCGTTCCCACGCGCATACGAGCTCGAGGTGGACACCACCCCGAGATCGACGAACACGTTCGAGCGAATCGTCAGCTCGCCGAACGCCTTGAAGACATGACGCGGGATCAGCGGCATGCGCGAACCGGGCTCGATCTCGATCGCGCCTTCGAGTCCGGACCCGGCGTCGTTGCTGCTATTGCTCGCGCCGTTCAGCGTTTCAGGACTCTGAAACGTCGCATCGAGAAACGTATAACCGGCGCCGACCGTGACACGACCGAGCTGCGTGTCGGCAGCGGCCTCGACGCCTTGCCGTCGCGTGCTGCCGAAATTTCTGAAGTAGCCGAACCCGGTCTGCTCGGACATCACAAACAGAATGTCGTTGCGGTTGTCGGCGCGGAAGTAGCCGGCATGCCATCGCACGCGCACCGGCAGGGTGGCGCGCAGACCGGCCTCGAGCGTTCGCGTGGTGACCTGATCGAGCGGCGGGTCGCCGGCCATCGCATTCGGCAGCTTGCATGGCGACTCGGGATCCGCACAGCCAAGCTCGATCGACGTCGCGGCTCGGCTGCCCTCGCCGTATCCGATGTAGGCATTCACGCGCCGCGGCAGATCGATCGTCAGACCCGCGGCCGGGTTCAATCGGCTGAACGTGTGCGTGCCGTCGAGCGAGCCTGTCCCGCCGCCAGGAGTGATCGCGTCGAGGTTCTCGACGACCGTGCGATTGAAGCGGCCTGATACCGTGAGGTGCCAGCGCTCGTGCAGCCGGAGCGTGTCCGTCGCGTAGAGACTCGTCGTTCGCGTCTGACCATCGAGATCGACAGGCGCATCCGTGAAGGCGCCGGTTCCGGAGATGCTGCGATCGGGATTGAGATACCCGAGCTCGGATGATTGAACGAAGTGTGCGGCGCTGTCATCGTACGCACCGCCGACGGTGAGTTGATGTCCGCGACGATCGGAGGCGTGCAACCACGTAATTTGCCCGGACGCTCCTGCACTGCGCTGACGGGTGTTTGTCCGATTCATCAACCCGTTGCACGTCTCTTCGGGCTCATCCTCCTCTACCACGTCGCTGAGACATCGTCTCGAAGGAAACGGTGTGTTCTGCGCGTTCTCACCCGGCAGATACACCACTTGATCGAGGGAGTCCTCGTTCAAGTCGCCGTTCAGCGTCTCTGTCCCGATGTGACGAACGTACACGCTGCCCGACAGTGTCAGTCCGTTTCGCGGCGTGTGACGGCCGGTCAGGTTGAGGAATACTGAACGGTTGTCGGTCTCATCCGGCTTTGTGTACACGCTCGAGTAATCACGATCCAGGAAGCCGGTCTCCTGCAGACCGTTTCCATTCAGCGCGTTCGAGGCATAGCCGACGCTCAGGCTGGCATCGGTCTGCGGGCGCTGCCATCCGAGCTTGCCGAACACTTGCGCCACATCGGATGCGGAATCGTCGCGCCAGCCATCCTCCTGGAACACATTTCCGGAGAGGTACCAGTTCAGTCCACCGCCGCGTCTCGAACCACCGTGCTCGAACTCGATCGCTCGCCGCACATGACTGCCATACGTCGCCTGCACCACCGTGCCCGGATCGCGGATGCCGTTCTTCGTCTCGAGGGCCAGCGCACCACCCAGCGTGTTCAGTCCGAACAACGGATTCGATCCGGGCATCAGCGCGATCGACGAGATCGCCAGTCGGGGGATGAGATCCCAACTGACGATGTCACCGAAGGGCTGGTTGACACGCACGCCGTCGAGGAACACAGAGAGGCCTTGGGACGTGCCGAGCAGCGGCGACGCCGTGTATCCGCGATAGCTCACATCCGGCTGAAACGGGTTCCCTTGAATCTCGCTGACGTGGACGGCATTGAGCCGCCGGTTCATGAAGTCCGCGACGTCGAGCGCACCCGAGGCGACGATCTCTCGTTTAGTGGCAGTCTGAACGGCAGCGGCAATCTGATCCACGGGCAGATCGCTGCCTTGCAATGGCGTGTTGCCAACCACCGTGATGTTGATGATGAGCGGAGCTGGCGTCTGCGGGTCTGCCGGCGTCTGGGCGGGCGCGGCCGCCGAGGTGTCGGTCGTTTGTTCCTGTGCCGCCGCTGGCAACGCCAACAGCGCTAGCGCAACGGTTATTGGGGCGAAGAGCCCGCGCACGGCTAGTGATACTCCCTCGATATGCATTCGTTCGCACGGCCTATCTTCGGGCGGTCGAGTCACAGCAGAGGCTGTGGAAACGGCGCGCCTATACAGGGCGTATTCGGATCAGAACGCCTGCTCGGGAGGAGGTGTCCCCGCCGGTTTGCCGGACGCCCTTTAATTCCAGTATCCTATTAAGCCCGCTGGCTTTTAGGTCCCGTGCGGACGCGTCCAGTTCTCTTCCGGCTCGAGTTCGCGGAGCAAATGATGACACGAAGATCTCTGGTGGTTGGCTGCTTGGCAACAGCGGTCTACGTGGGCGCGCTGTACGCCCAGACCGCTAGTCCGCAGCCGACACCGGTCTCACCCAAGCCCAGGCAGGCAACACCTGCTGCTGGTCGTCCGGTCCAACCCCAGCCGGTGACGACCGCGACAACTCCCGCACCTCCAGCCCTTTCCGTCGAGGATCAGCGCGCGTTTCTCACTCAGTACTGCGTTGGTTGCCACAGCGAAAAGATGAAGGCCGCCGGGCTCGACTCATCACGTCGCCTGACGATGGATGCGCTCGACCCCGGAAACGTGGACAAGGATCGCGAGAAGTGGGAACTGGTAGTCCGTAAGACGCGGGCGGGACAGATGCCACCGCTCGGCGTGAAGCGGCCCGACGCGGAGAAGTTCGACGCGATGATCACGTCGTTTGAGACCAACCTGGATCGCACGGCGACTCCGTTCACGCCGCCGCCAGGACTGCATCGTCTCAACCGTACGGAATATGCGAACGTCGTGCGCGATCTGCTCGATCTGCAGATCGACCCGGGCAAGTATCTGCCGTCTGATGACTCGACCTCCGGCTTTGACAACATCGCAGGGGCGCTCGGACTTTCGTCCACGCTCGTCGAGGCGTACGTGTCAGCGGCGCAGAAGATCAGCCGTCTCGCGCTCGGTTATCCGGAAGAGCCGACGCTCGTCGTTTATCGCACGCGCGAAGACACGTCGCAGGAATACCACGTCGAGGGCATGCCGTTCGGCACGCGTGGTGGCATGCTCGTTCCACACACGTTCCCCTCTGACGGTGAATACACACTCACCGTGACGCCGATCTTCGGTGACAACATGTCGCCGACCGGGTTCGGATCAGTGCCCTGCGAGCGCCTCTCGATGCTGCTCGACGGCGAAGAGCTCGCGCTGGTCAACTGGCAGGGCGGCGGGCGCAATCAGCCAACCAACTGCGGTAATCGCAGCGGCCGTGCGGCGGGGCCGGCCGGGCCCATCGGCGGCGGGGGACAGTCCGGACCGGAGGCCTTCTTCGGGGGACGCGGCGGCACACCGATGCGCGTGAGGTTCAAGACCACCGCTGGGACGCACACGATCGGCGCGACCTTCCTTGCGACGAACTTTGCGCCGCTGCTCGATCTCGACAAGCACTTCATGCGCTCGACGGTGCAGACCGGCCCCACCCCGGGTTACACGTTCTTCCCGCATGTCGGCACGATCCGCATCGAAGGGCCGTTCAACGCGACGTCGGCAAAAAATTCGCCGAGTCGTCAAAAGATCTTCGTCTGCACGCCGAAGGCCGCCGCGGAGGAAACCGCCTGCGCGCGCCGGATCATCAGCAACCTCGCGACTTACGCCTTCCGTCGTCCTGCCGGGGCCGCTGACGTCGATCTGCTGATGGAGTTCTACCGGTTTGGTCGCAAGGAGAAGGACTTCGATCTCGGCGTCGAGATGGCACTTGCGCGGGTGCTGGCGTCGCCCCAGTTCATCTACCGCATTGAAGAAGAGCCAGTAACCATTCGCGCCAATCAGCCGTATCGCATCAGCGATGTCGATCTGGCGTCGCGTTTGGCGTTCTTCCTGTGGAGCTCGGCTCCCGACGCGGAACTGCTGCGCATCGCCGCGCAGGGGCGTCTGAAGAATCCCGCGGTGCTCGAGCAGCAGGTCCGCCGGCTACTGAAGGACCCGAAGGCCGAGGCGCTGGCCGTGAACTTTGCCGGACAGTGGTTGAACCTGCGTGGTCTCGACGCGACCGCACCGCTACCGTTGCTGTATCCGGACTTCGACGATCCGCTTCGTCAGGCGATGCGTCGTGAAGTGGAGCTGCTGTTCGACACCATCGTCCGCGAGGATCACAACATCCTCGAACTGCTGACCGCGGATTACACGTTCGTGAACGAACGGCTCGCGAAGCACTACGGCATCCAGAACGTCTATGGAAGCCAGTTCCGTAAGGTGACGCTGGGCCCGGGCATGGAAGCGCGACAGGGACTGCTCGGCAAAGGCGCCTTCCTAGCCACAACGTCAAAACCCGAACGCACGTCGCCGGTCACGCGTGGTAAATGGGTGATGGGCAACCTGCTCGGCATGCCGCCGCCGTCGCCGCCCGCGGACGTGCCGCCGCTGCCACCGCGCGCCTCGGATCCGAATGCGAAGGAACCGACGATGCGGCAGAAGATGCTCGATCACCGCGTTCGTCAGGACTGTGTGCAGTGTCATCGGCTGATGGATCCGATCGGCTTCGCGCTCGAGAACTTTGACGGCATCGGCCTGTGGCGGACGACCGATGAAGGCACGGCGGTCGATCCGAAGTCACAGGTGTTCGACAACACGCAGATCGATGGTCCGCAGGCGCTGCGGAACTGGTTGACCACGAAGTACGACCGGCAGTTCGTCGCCGTGGCGACCGAGAAGCTGCTGACCTATGCGCTCGGCCGCGGTGTCGAGTATCGCGACATGCCGCTCGTCCGGGCGATCGCGCACGATGTCGTCAAGAACAACGGCCGGTTCTCGTCAATGGTCATGGGCGTTGTGAACAGCAAGCCGTTCCAGATGAACACGAAGCACGAGGCGGCCACCAGCACCGCAAGCGCGAAGACGGGGACCGGCACAAAGGGAGTCAATTAGTCATGCCGTTCATTACGAAGAGGCACATTCACCGACGCACCTTCCTCAAAGGCGCCGGCATCACACTGGCCCTGCCGGTGCTCGATGCCATGCTGCCGGCCGGCACTATGCTCGCGCAGACCGTCGCCGGCCAGTCGCCGAGTCGATTTGTCGGGATGTTCTATCCACACGGCATGGGACCGGGATTCTGGGAGCCGGCGGCTGAAGGGCCGCTTCCGGAGAAGCTGCCCTACATCCTCGAGGGGCTCGAGAAGCTCAGGGATCAGACCGTCGTGTTGAGCGGGATGTGGTCGCAATCGGCGGAGCCGCCCGAGGGCACGACCGGTTCGGACCACTGGGTCGCGGCGGCCTACCTGACCGGCATCAAGCCGCGCAAAACGGCGGGGTCGGATGCCACGGTCGGCAGCGCCACGATCGATCAGCAGATCGCGCGCAAGATCGGACAGGAAACGCTGCTGCCCTCGTTGCAGCTTGCGGTCGAAGATCCGAATTCGAGTTCGAGCAACTGCGGTGAGGGATACAGCTGCTCGTACACGAACTCGATCTCGTGGATCGAGCTGCCGACGCCGCCGGAAGAGAAGGTGCCGCGCACCAGCCCGCTCCCGATGGAACTCAACCCGCAGGTCGTCTTCGAGCGTTTGTTCGGCAGCGGATCGACGCCTGAGATTCGCGCCGAGCGCATGAAACAGAGCCGGAGCATTCTCGACTCGCTTGTCAGCGAGCTCGAGGGCCTTCGCAAGCAGCTCGGTGCGGGCGACGTGCGTACGGTGAATCAGTACACCGACGAAATTCGCGAGATCGAACGGCGGATTCAGCTCGCCGCCAAGCACTCTAACGAAGTGCCCGATCTCGATCTACCGCCCGGCATTCCGGAGCAGTTCGACGAGCACGTACGCCTGCACTCGAAGATGCTGGCGATTGCCTTCAAGGCGGACATCACTCGTGTCGCGACGATGCTTGGCGCCCGCGATCTGACCAGCCGTGTCTACCCGTTCCCGAAGAGTCCGCTGTTCCCCGAGGGCGGCACCAGCGTGAGCTTCCACGGCGGCTCGCACCACCAGGACGATCCGGTGCAGATTCGCCGCTACGCAGCACTGAACCGCTACCATGTCTCGACGATGACGTATCTGGCGGAAGAGCTGAAGGGAATCAAGGACGGTGACGGGACGCTGCTCGATCGCACGCTGATCATGTACGGCACCAACATGGGGAACTCGAATCAGCATCAGCACTACGACGTGCCCCACATCCTGGTCGGAGGCGCGAACGGCAAGCTCAAAGGCAACAGGCACCTGAAGTACGACCGGAAGACCCAACCGACCGGTAACCTGTTACTTAGTGTGCTGGACATGTTCGACATCCATCAGGAGAAGCAGGGCGACAGCACGGGTCGCCTGCCGAGGCTTGTCTAGTGAGAACAATGATGAGTCGCGTCGCCGCATGTTTCGCGCTGGTCGCCATCACAACGGCTTTCGTCGCCGGTGCCGGCAAAAGCGATGTCGCTGATGCCGTGCAGCGAGGGGACCGCGCCGCTGTTCAGAAGCTGATCCTTCAGAAGGTAGACGTGAACGCGCCGCAAGTCGATGGCGCGACCGCGTTGCACTGGGCTGTCTATCGCCTGGACAGCGAGCTCGCCGACATGCTGATTCGCGCCGGTGCGAATGTGAGGTCGGCGAATCGCGCCGGCATGACGCCGCTGGCGATGGCCTCACTCTACGGCAACGCCGCGCTCATCGACCGGCTGATCAAAGCCGGGGCTGATGCCAACCAGAAGGGCCCGAACGGCGAGACGATGCTGATGCTGGCCGCGCGCAACGGCAACCCGCAGGCGGTGCAGGTGCTGCTCGAGGCCGGCGCGGAGGTCAACGCACGCGAAACGATTCGCGGCACGACCGCGCTGATGTGGGCGATCGAGCAGAAGCATCCTGAGGCGGTGAAAGTGCTGCTCGCCGGCGGTGCCGACCATAGCGCGAAATCAGGCGGCGCAGGACTGCCGCGCAACTACATGGCCAATCGTGTCAACCTGCGCGCCGTAGAACTCGCACAGGATCGGCGTAAGCGGGCGGCAGCGGCTGGGATCACCTACGACGAGCAACTCGCGATCGATCAGAAGTCCGGTCGGGAGGTCGGCGGTCAGCGCGGTCTCGCCCAAGCGCTCGGACCCGACGGCCAGCCACTTGCGCAGCCAGGTCGTCAGGGTGGGGCTGGCGCCCCTGCGGCAGCAGCTACACCGCCCCCAACACAGACCCCGCCGCCGGCAGCAACGCCTCCGGCGGCCCCGTCACCAACTGCTGAACCCGGCGGCCGGCAGCCAGGCCCGCTCGGAAGAGGCCGTGCCGGCGGCGGTGCAGGTACTCCCGCAGCGCAGGCACGCTCCGGCGGCGCCCCGCAGGCCGCGCAAGATCCTGACGATGACGACAACGAGGTGGTCATCGCGGGTCTGGTTGGCAGCGGCGGCGGCGGCTTGACGCCATTGGTGTTTGCCGCACGCGAAGGCGATCTGGAATCGGCGAAGCTGCTCCTCGACGCGGGCGCCCCGATCAATCAGGTCACCGAGTACGGTTGGACGCCACTCCTCACAGCGGTGAACAACCGCAACTATCAACTGGCCAAGTATCTGCTCGAGAAAGGCGCCGATCCGAACATCGCCAACAAAGGTGGATGGACGCCACTCTATCTGGCGACTGACAACCGCAACATCGAGGGTGGCGACTATCCAGTGCCCAAAGGGGACATTGATCACCTCGACATCATCACGCTGCTGCTCGAGAAGGGCGCCGATCCGAACAAGAAGGTCAAGGACAACACGCTCACGCGCACCATCTTCACGATGCAGTGGTTCTTCGAGGATGGCGCCACGCCGTTCATCCGTGCCGCTCAATCGAGCGACACGGTCCTGATGAAGCTGTTGCTGCAGTACAAGGCTGATCCGCAGGCCGTGACGACGCTCGGCGACAACGCACTCACCGTGAGTGGCGGCATCGGCTGGGTCGAAGGCGTCACCTACGAGCGCTCTCATAAGGAGAACTTCGAGGCCATGAAAATGCTGCTCGATCTCGGCCTCGATCCGAATCACGCCAACAACGAGGGCCGTACGGCGCTGATGGGCGCGGCGATGAAGGGCCGCCCTGAGGTCATCCAACTGCTCGTCGATCGCGGCGCGAAGCTGGACGCGCACGACAAGGGCAACCGCGATACCGACAAAGTGTCATCGGCTGCAGCCGGAAAGACCTGGCAGGCGGTTGACTACGCTGAAGGTCTGGTGCGCGTGGGAGTGCAATCAGCGGTTGTACGACCCGAGGCCGCGGCGCTGATTCGGAAGCTGATGGCCGAACGCAATATGCCGGCGCCGCCGATCGATCGCACGATCCTCTCGGTCTGCGTCGTCGCGATCTGTCAGGGGACCTCTCAGTAGCCAGTAGGGCGCGTCCTTTCGGACGCGCCTTCCGCCGGCCGGTCCAGAAGGACCGCCCTACTCAATCCCCGAAATTCTTCGACAAGTAGGCGTGGATGACAGGGAAGTCCTGCTCCGAGAGCGGGGCTCCCTCGTTGAGCATCGAGACGAGTGTCTCTTCCCATTCTTCGGTCGATCGCCGGCCCAGCCTGATCCGCCCGAGGTCATGGCACATCGTGCAGATGTTCAGCAGGATCTGCTTGCCGGGACCCTCAGGTACGGGACCGTGATGCTGGGAGAGATACTGAACCAGGACGGGCACGTCATCCTTCGACACCTTGGCGCCCATGTCAATCATGGTCCCGACGGTCTTGCCCCACGCCTCGGGAGTCATCGCCTGCGTCTGAATGACGCGCACTGAGTGGCACGCATCCACGCAGTTCGCGTTCATGATGCGCTCGCCAGGCTCCGATTCCTGCGCGCGGCCGGTCGCGGCGAATACGAACGCGCACGTCGCAAGCGCGGAAGAAACCCACAACACGGCTCGCCCGGTCATAGGCTAATGTTAGCAGCTGCATTGACCCGCACTACTGTCGCGCGCCTTGTGATCGCCTGCGCTGCCTGGAGCGCGGCTGTTGTCTCGTCGGCCCAGTTCGACGACGCTCCGTTCGACCTCGACCATCCGGCCATTGCGTACAGCACGCGCCAGACGACCAGTGTGGTGGATGCGCTGAACGCGCGCGTGCAGGCCGGCCAGGTCAATCTGCCCTACGATGACACGACCGGCTACCTGAAGCCGCTGCTCGACGGGTTGAACGTCAGCGTCGATTCTCAGATTGTCGTGTTCTCGAAGACCAGCCTGCAGTCCAGGATCATTCAGCCGCGCAACCCTCGCGTGATCTACTTCAACGACTCGGTCGTCGTCGCCTGGGTTCGCGACGGCTTCATCGAGATCGCCGCCCACGATCCCGCGCAGGGCGCGGTGTTCTACCGCGTCCTCCGCGCGACCGCCGGACCGCCTTCACTGTTTCGCGACAACGGCTGCCTGCAGTGCCACAACTCGTTCGCGACACTGGGCGTGCCCGGCTTCCTCGCCAAGAGCGTGCCGAGCGCAGCCGACGGCAACGCCCTACCGTGGCTGGGCAATTACCTGACTGATCATCGCAGCCCGATCACCGAGCGATGGGCTGGCTGGTTCGTGACCGGCACGGCTGGCGCGAGCCGTCATCTGGGTAATGCGCCCATTGCGGACCGCACCATCGATGACGTGAAGATCGAGGACGCCAATCTGAATCTCGGCGACCTCCGATCGCGATTCGATACGAGCCGCTATCTGTCGCCGCATAGCGATGTGGTCGCTTTGCTGGTGTTCAACCATCAGCTGCGGATGATGAATCTGCTCACACGGATCGGCTGGCAGGCGCGCACGCTGGTGCACGACGGCCGGAGTGGCGCTGCGATCGTCACGGCGCTCCGTGACATTGCGATCGAGGCAGTGGACTACATGCTGTTCGTGGACGAACCGCCGCTCTCGAGCGTGAGCGGGACGTCAGGCTTTGCGGAATCTTTCAGCAAGCGCGGACCTCGTGACAACAAAGGGCGCTCGCTCCGCGACCTCGATCTGAAGCAGCGTCTCTTCACGAATCCGTGCAGCTACATGGTCTACTCGGAGGCATTCGAGCAACTGCCGCCTGCCGCGAAGCGCGCCATCTACGAGCGGCTGTGGGATGTACTGTCTGGTTCCGTGCGGGCGCCGAAGTACGCGCGCCTATCAGCTGCCGATCGCGACCGCATTACCGAGATCCTGCGCGACACAAAGACGGATCTGCCGGCGTCGTTCAGCCCTCGCCAGTCCCGACCTTGAGCGCAGGGAGCGCGAACGGCTTCTGGAGCCGTTGATACATGGTGCCGAAGACGCCAGCGCCCGCCAGTGCACCAGCGAACGCCGCGAGCGCGTAGATCTTCCCTTCGCCGATATTCACCAAAATCGGGCCTGGGCACATGCCGGCTAGCGACCAACCAATCCCGAACAACACGCCACCGGTGATGTTGCCACGGTGCAACGGCTTCAACTCGATTTCGATCGTTCGGCCCGCGATTGTCCGCCCGCGTTGTTTGATCAACCAGATCCCCGGCGCGGCCACAAGCACCGCGGCGCCCATGATTCCGTACAGCTGCAGGTTCGTGAACAGGAACATGCCCTGGATGAAGTTGTAGTCGGCAGCGCCCGAGCGACTCAGGATGAAGCCGAAGATCGTACCGAGTGCGACGTAGACCGCTGTCATCACAGACCCGTGAGCGGGAAGATCACGCGATAGACGATCTGGGTGGTGACGATGCCCGCGGCCATGAACGTGATGGTCGTGATGAGACTTGGCCGCTCCAGATTCGCGAGACCGAAGATGCCGTGACCGCTCGTGCATCCGCCAGCGAGCCGCGTGCCGAAGCCGATG
>Ga0126304_10001051_pt1 | contig 12468 bp, 8 predicted proteins | sample Plot25_FD_92538 | JGI IMG/M metagenome (GOLD analysis project Ga0126304, IMG submission 92538) | Serpentine soil microbial communities from UC McLaughlin Reserve, CA, USA - Plot25 | ecosystem: Environmental > Terrestrial > Soil > Grasslands | place: USA: UC McLaughlin Reserve, Lake County... | reverse complement strand
GGTTTCATCGCGCCCCACCAGATCCTCGAACGCCGCCGGATCCTCGAACGCGGACAAACAGCCATTCGCGCTGCCGGCAGCGACGCCGCGCGCCACCATGTCGTCGCGCACTCCGTCACGGCCGATCTTGTCCAGCTTGTCGATCGCAACCAGTGCGGTGCCATGCAGCGCGGGATCGATCCCGGCGCCAGTGAGCAGCGCCGTCAGCACCTCCCGGTGGTTCAACTGGATCGTGAAGTCCGTGAAGCCAAGCCGCTGCAGCACTTCACTCACGGCCGACAGCATCTCGACTTCGACCAGTGGAGAGGTCGATCCAATCGCGTCGACGTCGCACTGGTAGAACTCGCGGAAGCGGCCGCGCGCAGGCCGGTCCGCACGCCACACCGGCTGGATCTGATATCGCTTGAAATACTTCGGCAGCTTGCCGCGGTGTTCCGCGACGACGCGCGCGAGCGGAACCGTCAGGTCGTAGCGCAGGGCCAGGTCGGTTTCCCCGGACGACTCCCCTTCGCCTCGCCGCAGCACTTTGAATATGAGCTTGTTGCCCTCTTCGCCGTACTTGCCCGTGAGCGTCTCGATGTTCTCGAGCGCCGGCGTCTCGAGTGGCTCGAACCCGTAACGGCGGTAAACATCCTCGATGACACCGATCACATAATCGCGGCGGCGAACATCTTCAGGCAGGAAATCCCGCATGCCCCTGGCGGGGCGCGTCTGCTGCGACATTACTGCGCCATGTAGTCGAGCCGGTAGCCGACGTACCGTTCCGAGTATGCGACGATGGATGCGACTTCTCCGTCCGTCAACGGTCGCCTGACCTTGCCGGGGCTGCCCATCACCAGCGAGTGCGACGGGATCTCGGTCCCTTCGGTGATCAGGCTTCCCGCCGCGACAATCGAGTCCGCACCCACGTGGGCGCCGTTCAGGAGAATCGCCCCCATCCCGATCAGCACGCGGTCCGCAATCGTGCAGCCATGGACGACGGCGGCGTGACCGATGGTGACGTCGCTCCCGATCAAGGTCGGATGCGTGCCGTTCATCACGTGCACAACGGTCGCATCCTGGATGTTGCTGCGGGTGCCGATCCTGATTCGATGGACGTCGCCGCGAACGACGGCATTCATCCAGACGGATGATTCTGCGCCGATCTCGACGTCGCCGATAACTTGCGCGCTGTCATCAACATACGCGCTGGAGTGCACCCTGGGTGCGACTCCCTTGTACTGCCGAAGCATGCGTTCAGTCTATCGCACGCGCCCAGCGCCGGGCTCGCGGAGGGTAGCTACCGCCGCGGACGCCCGACCTTCAGGAAGACCGCTCCGTGACGTGGAACAAGAGCCGAGATCTCCGCGCTCGCCGCAGGACGGTCCTGCCGCTGCCACAGATCACGCACCGGCTGCGATCCCTTCAACCCTAGTTCGGCCCATGTCGCGGCGACCCTGGCCGGAACAGGATCGCGGTTGAACAACCCGACCGCAATGGTGCCATCCTCGAGCGGTCGCGCCCAGACATCGATGCGGCCGTCGCCTCGGATGCGACGCGCCGCCTTGCCCATGACGTCCTGATTGACGGCGAGGACTTCGGGGTTGCCCAGCAGGTCGATGGTGAAGTCGTCGATCTGCGACATGTCATTACCGGCGATGAGTGGGGCGGCCTGCAGACTCCAGAGAGTAAGGTGCGTGACCTGCTCGTCGGGCGTCAGGCGGCTGTCGCGCAGTTCGCGCCCCCAGCCCACCTTGCCGACGACCAGCATGTCGGTGTCGTTCCAGTGACCAGGGCCGGCGTACTGCTCGTGGCCGGTCTGCGCGAATCCAATACCCGCCATGCTGGGCCAGGTGTCGGTGATGTCACCGGTCGTGCGCCAGAGGTTGCCGCCAACCTCGGCGCCCCACGTCCAGACGTCGCCCCACCCGTACTGACAGAGGCTGTAGACCATGTCGCGGTCGAGCGTATCGAGGATGCCCCGCATCAACGCGTACGGCTTTTTGAGGCCTGGGAGCTCGGTGCGCGCGCCCGCCTTCTCGATATCGGTATAGGAGCACCAGTCGTACTTGATGTAATCGAAACCCCACTTGGCCCAGGTCTGCGCATCCTGCTTCTCGTGCTCCCAGCTGCCGGCGTACTTCTGCTGACAGGTGCGCGGACCGGGCGACGAGTAGATGCCGATCTTCAAGCCCCTGGAATGCACGAAGTCGGCGAGCGCCTTCATGTCGGGGAACTTGCTGTTGGACGTGATCTCTCCGCTCGCGCTCCGCTCACCTTCCCACGCGTCGTCGATATTGACGTAGGCGTATCCCTGCGCGGCAAGCCCGCTGCGGATCATTCCGTCAGCGGCTGCCCGGATCTTCGCGTCGTCAACGGTGCCGCCCCAGACGTTCCACGAGTTCCAGCCGAGAGGAGGCGTGAGCGCCAGCGCCTGGTTGCCGCCGACGATCGTCAGCCCCCCCGTCACCTTGCCGCGGCCGTTGCTCACCGTGACGTCGACCACCGTCCGGCCTTCGGCGGCGAGGGCTCCGCTGATGATGCCGGTGGTCGCATCGAGCACGAGCCCTTTCGGCAGGTTCTTCGCCGCGAACGCGAGCGGTGCTTCGCCGCCTGCGGGTATGCGGAACAGGAACGGACGTCCCGGAGTGCCGCCAGTGATCCTCGGCGAATTCAGCCGCGGCATCGGATCCCGAGTAGAGGCAATGGCCGCGCGCGTCGATGGCAGCGTCGTCACCGCGGGTTGCGCCTGTGCTCCTTCCGCGAGCTGGAGCATGGCCCCGCCCCAGATCGCATCGTCGTCGCGACGCCCGTCACCGGAATCGCCGACTGCGAGGATCAGCTGTTTCGCGCCTTTGAGATCCGCCTCGACCAGTTTGGGGTCTTCGCCGCTCTTCATGACTCCCGACGTGGCGGTCATCACACCGTCGACCCACACGTCGAACGTCACCGTGCCCGCGCCGGTCTTGCGGATGTCGTCGACGCCGACCGTCGAGGCGAAGCGAGTCGCCACTCCCTTCAGGTCGATCACGAGGTCGGCGTTCACGTTCAGCGGCACCGCATGCGGATAGTCCACACCGCCGAGCGACATCGTCAGCCGCGGCGGCGCCGGCTGGCCGCCTTGCGCGCGCGGGCGCCTGATGCTCGCCTGGCCCAGATCGAGGCTATCCAGCCAGATCGCACCCGTTGGTGCGTCCTGCGCGCGGAACGTCTCGATCGACGGCCGCTGTACCGCCTGCAAGGCGGTGATCGTTCCGGCCGCGACGACTGCGGCGGCGAGAAGTCGTTTTGTCATGGCGTGCCTCTCAACTATTTCTTCACCGTCGGATATGCGATTCCGAGCTGCTCGAGGTAGGTCTTGAACTTCGACGGATCGTAATAGAACTTCTTCATCTGTTCGCGGTACTTGCCCATCGCGCCTTTGTTCATCTCGATGGCGGGTGTGTCGTTCGCGCGCAGAAGCGGTTCATACTTGATCTCCTTCGTCTGGACGTCACGGAAGTAGTCCCACGCCATCTTCACGAGCTCAGGCTTCGTCAGCAGATCGATCATCGTCATCGCCTGGGCCTTGGCGCCGGCAGTCGTGCCCTTGTGCGCAATCGGCGTGGCCATTGCAATCGCATTGGCCCAGTTGTGACCAGGCAGTCCGGGGATGTTTGCCGGGTAACGCAGGGTGATCGTCGGGACGTTCCAGGAGATGTCGCCGATGTCGTCGGAGCCGCCGCCGCGGTTGTCGCGCACCGGACCCTGCAGATCCGCGAGCCGGCTCTGCATCCCCTGTTCGCGCGCGCCAAGTTCCTTTTGCAGTGCCTTCGCCAGCGTCTGGTCGGCTTCAGTCCATTGCGGCATGCCGACCTTCTGAATGTTGGCGTGTGCGGCGAGCGCCACCGCACGATTCATGTGCTGCGGCCAGGCGCTGCCGAGAACGCGCGTCGGCAGCAGCTCGACGCCTGCCATCATCGCTGCCGCCTTCGCAATCGTGTCTCCCGTCTGCCAGAGTTCCTTGATCTTCGGATACGTGGTCTGCCGGAAGTAGTACCAGACAGACGCCGAGCGCGGCACGACGTTCGGCTGGTCGCCGCCATCGACGATCACGTAGTGAGAGCGATGCTCGAGACCCAGGTGCTCGCGGCGGTAGTTCCAGCCGACGTTCATCAGTTCAACTGCGTCGAGCGCGCTTCGGCCGCGCCACGCTGAGCTTGCGGCGTGGGCCGTTTCGCCGCGGAACGAATATTCGACCGACACCAGTCCGGTGCCCTCGCGATCACCCCACGACGCGCCGAACCTGTCGTCGACATGAGCAAACAGGGCGACATCGACGTCTTTGAAGAGACCGGCGCGGATGAAATGGGCCTTGCTCCCAACCAGCTCCTCGGCGGTGCCCGGCCAGAGGCGGATCGTACCGGGGAGCCTCTCGCGCTCCATGATCTTCTTGACCGCGATCGCGGCCGTGATGTTGAGTGGCACGCCGGAGTTGTGCCCCTCGCCATGCCCCGGCGCTCCTTCGACCAGCGGATCGTGGTAAGCAACGCCAGGCTTCTGCGAAGCCTGCGGAATACCATCGATGTCGCTGCCGAGTGCGATCACCGGTTTGCCGGATCCCCAGCTCGCGATGAACGCGGTCGGGATCCCGGCAATACCTTCCTGTACGGTGAATCCGTTCTTCTTCAGGATGTCGACGATGTAGCGATGGGTCTCGGTCTCCTGGAATCCAAGCTCACCGAAGCTGAAGATGGAGTCGACCATCTGCTGCGTCTGCTCTTTCATCCGCTCAACGTCGGCGCCCGCGTCTGCCTTCAGCTTCTCGATCCGGGCGTCGTCCTTCGGAATGGTCATCGGCGGCGGAGGAGGCGCCGGCTGCGAGGGCTCCTGAGCGTGTGGAGCAGAGATGGCCGCCGCGGCGAGGACGAGAGGGGCAAGAAAACGACGATTCATGAGACTCCTTACACCCTGAAGGGCTGCACTACGACGATCATCGCAGCCCTGAAGGGCTGCACTACATTCGGTCGATAGATTACCCTGAGGTGCGTTGCCTGCGATGACGGACCCTGCCGAGTACGAAGCCTACATGCGCGAGGAATGGCTGCTGTTCTCGCGCGACACGGCGCGGCAAAATGAGTCGTCGCGCGTGATGGACGACATCGACGTCCGAAGAGTACTCGACGTCGGCTGTGGCGGCGGGCAGGAGATGGTCCCGTTCGTCATGCGCGGCGCGAACTGCGTCGGCATCGACATCTCGCATGCGAGCGGCGTGTTCGGCACGCGGATGTTCACGGCAGAGTACCCGGGCCATCCAGTGCGTTTCGTTACATCCGCCGCCGAGAGCCTTCCGTTCAGCAATGATTCATTCGATCTGGTTCAGTGCCGGGTGTCGATCCCCTATACGAACAACCGCGCGGCGCTGGCGGAGATCGCCAGGGTCCTCCGTCCTGGCGGAATCCTGCTGCTCAAAACACACCATCTTCGCTTCTACACGCGGAAGTTCGCGGATGGCGTGCGGCAACGCTCCCCCTTGTTCTCGGTGCACGCGCTGAGGGTGCTGATCTCAGGGGCGATCTTTCACCTCACCGGACGGCAGCCCGCTGGAGGGCTCCTCCTGCGGGAAAGCTTCATGACCGAGCCCCTTCTGAGAAAGGAACTCGGCCGGGTGGGACTCCAGATCACCGGGGAACTCTCGGATTCCAATCCGTTCACCCCCTCTTACCGAATCGTCAAGCGATCCGTTCCCGCGTGAGATAATCGAGGCACATGGGCCCGCTCGATCGCTTCGGCCGTCCGCTGCGAAGCCTGCGCATCTCGGTGACCGACCGCTGCAATCTTCGCTGCCAGTACTGCATGCCGGAGCCGGAGTACGTGTGGCTTCCGCGCGAGAGCCTGTTGTCGTTCGAAGAGATCGGCGCGCTTGCAGATGTGTTCATCGACGAAGGCGTCGACAGGATTCGCATCACCGGGGGCGAGCCGCTCCTCCGCCGTGATCTGCCTCGCTTGATCGAATTGCTGGCGGCAAAGCCGATCGCCGATCTGGCCATGACCACCAATGGCATTTTGCTGAAGTCGAATGCCGTCCTGCTCCGCCGGGCAGGTCTCCACCGGATCACCGTCAGCCTCGACACGCTGCGGCGCGATCGCTTCCGGGCGCTCACCGGCTCCAGCGATCACGACGCGGTGATCGCCGGGATCGAGGCCGCGGCCGGCGCCGGATTCTCACCGTTCAAGATCGACAGCGTGGTCATCCGCGGAACGAACGAGGACGAACTGATCGATCTGATCGAATTCGGCCGGCGGTTCGGAGCCGAAGTCCGGTTCATCGAATACATGGACGTCGGTGGCGCCACGCGATGGTCACCCGCGTCGGTTGTCCCCCGCGCCGAGATGCTCGAGGTGATCGGCAGGCATTACGGTGGAGTGCTCCCACTCGGAGAACAGGGCTCCGCTCCGGCAGAGCGGTTCCTGCTGCCTGACGGCAGCACGTTCGGGATCATCGCCTCGACGACGCAGCCGTTCTGCGAAACGTGCGATCGCGCGCGTCTCACGGCCGACGGCATCTGGCTCCTGTGCCTGTATGCCTCTGGTGGGACGGACCTGCGACGTCCGCTGCGCGCCGGTGCCAGCCGCGAGGAGATGCGGCATCTGATTCAGGCCGTCTGGGCCCTGCGAGCGGACCGGGGGGCCGAGGAACGGCTGGGGATGGATCGCCAGACGACGCTGATCCCGATCCGCGCGTTGAAGAAAGACGCGCACCTGGAGATGCACACCCGCGGCGGCTAGCAGGTTTTCAGCGCTCGATCCGGAACGACACGTACATCAGCACGCCTTCGCGCTCGAGCAGAAGCACTGCCGCGCTCGGCGTCTTCAGCGTTCCGGCAATCTGTCGCAAGTCGGCCACGTTCTCCACTGTCTTCCCATTCAGCTCGTAGACGACATCCCCGGGTTGCAGCCGCCCTTGCTGGGAATACGGCACGTCCTGCGACACTCGGGCGATCACGGCGCCCCGGTCGCGGCGAAGATCCGGAAGCACCTGCGCGATCGCGGGCGTCAAGTCGAGGACGGTCACGCCGAGACTCACCAGCGCTTGCTGCTGTCCGACCAGGTCGGCGAGCCGTGCCGTGCCGCTGTGCCTTTCCACCACCGGAACCTTCACCGCGAGCTGTCGATCTCCCCGGCGAACGTCAAGGGTGACCTGTTCCCCGGCCCCGCGCGCATAGATGTTGATTCGGAACTGACGTCCGTTCTCCATCCGCTTGCCGTCCATCGACACGACGATGTCGCCCGACTTCAGTCCTGCCGCCGCCGCTGGACCGCCCTGCGTCACGTCGGCCAGAATCACACCGGTGTCGACCTTCAAGCCAAGTGCTTCGGCCAGCAGCGGCGTAATGGTTTGCGCGTGGACGCCGATCTCACCGCGCCGAACGCGACCGAACTTCGTGATCTGCGCGACGACGTTTCGGACGATGTTGCTGGGTGCGGCGAAGCCGATGCCCTCGCTGCCGCCGGACTGCGAGAAGATCAGCGTGTTGATGCCGACCAGTCGTCCTTCCGTATCCACCAGCGCTCCGCCACTGTTGCCGGGATTGATCGGCGCATCGGTCTGGATGTAGATCATCGGATCTTCAGGCGTGAGCTGTCGCGCCACCGCACTCACCACACCCATCGTCACCGACGATGACAGCCCGAGCGGACTTCCAAACGCCAGAACCAGCTGACCGGGACGGAGGCCGTCCGAATCGCCGATCGGCAACACCGGCAGCGATTTCGCCTCGACCTTGATGACCGCAATGTCGGTCTCCTGGTCGATTGCGACGACCTGCGCGCCGACCGTACGGCCTCGCCGGCCCAGAATCGAGCGGCCGGCGTCACCGCCGGTACTGGCAAAGGGCAGCTCCACTTCGATCCGGGTCGCGTTCTCTATGACGTGCGCGTTGGTAACGATGTATCCGGTGCTGTCGACGATGACGCCGGACCCGCTGCCCCTCTCGAGCACCGGATCGCCGCCTGATCCGCCGTCGGTCTCGTCCGGTATCGCATAGCCGGTCACGAAGATCTGGACCACGCTCGGGCTGACACGCTGCGCCAGGTCCTCCAGCGACTTCGAAAGATCGGCCAGGCCGGGAACCTTCCCCTGCGCTGCGACTCCGCTCGGAAGAGCGTTCAGCGCTACGACCAACAACAGGCCGACGAGTGGACGACACCGGCGATCGAACATGTCTCGATTCTATTCGAGCGACCTGCCGCTTGCGCCCGTGTAAGCGCTTGCATATGCTTGCCCCTCCGGAGGCATCATGGACCTGCTTCAGCTCGAACACTTCCTCGCGGTCGTCGACGAACGAACGTTCACACGCGCCGCCGAGCGGGTCGGACGCACCCAGCCGGCCGTCAGTCAAAGCGTCAAGAAGCTCGAGGACGAAGTCGGTGCGCCGCTCTTCGCCCGAGACGTTCACGATGTGTCGCTGACCGAGGCAGGACGCGTGCTCGCCGACTACGCGCGCCGCATGGTGAATCTTCGCGACGAAGCGATGCGGCAGGTCGCAGGAATCCGGGCGCTCAAAACAGGAACGTTGGCGATCGCCGCGCACGAGTCGGCCGCCGTGTATCTGCTTCCGGCGGCGCTGCGCAGCTACTTCCAGAGGTTTCCGGACATCAAGGTCGGCATCTACCGCAGCCGCTTGAGCGAGATCCCGAGACAGGTCATGGACCGCCAGGTAGACGTCGGCTTCGTGAAGGACGAACCAGCATTCCATGAGCTGCAGTCGATCGAGGTGCACAGCGACCAGATGGTATGCATCGCCTCGCCGCGGCACCGGCTCGTGCGGAAGCCGTCAGTGAGCGTCATGGATCTCGGATCCGAACGCTTCGTTCTGCATCATCTCTGCAGCGCAACGGCCGAGGCCATCCTGCGTTTGTTCGAGCAGCACGGAACGCATTGCCGGGTGGCGGCGGAGGTCTGGAGCTTCGAGAACATCAAGAGCTTCGTCCAGGAGGAGGTCGGGCTCGCGATCGTGCCCGGCATCACCGTGCGGCAGGAGATCACTGCCGGCACCCTTGTGCAGCTGCCGGTCCCCGAGCTCTCGATCGAGCGCCGCACGCTGATGATCTACCGCGATCAGGGCTACGTTTCGGACTCGGCCAAAGAGCTGATCAGAATCTTCACCAAGCCGTCGGCAGTCGTGCAGCCCTTCAGGGCTGCCCGGCGTTAGTCCTTGTACGGGTCGAACAGGTCCGCACCCGCCATCACGACGATCAGCGGGCGAAGCGTGTGCAACACTTCGATCGTTCCCTTCTGAGCCTCGAGCACCTGCGGGAGCCGCCGGTACGCATGCGGGCTCTCGTCGAGGCCGCCGCCGCGCAGGATCACGCCCTTGGCACGGACCCAGTCCTCCATCATCCGCGGTGAGACCGCGCCTGGCTTGAGGATCTTCCCCGTTTTCCAGTTCCGCTTCCCGGCAGCCTCGGTCCGCGACATCACACGCCCGGCGCCATGAACGGTCGAGAACAACGATGCACGCTGCAGGTCCGCGACCGGCGCGCCGGGACTCACACGGCCGCGAACGATCACGGCATCGTCACCCATCGATCCGCCAACGAAGCCTTTCTGGCCCGCGAACGCCGGCGTCGCCCCCTTGCGCACCACGATGACGGATTGACCGTCGTGCTCTTCGCGCCAGGCGAAGTTGTGGTGGTTGTGGACAAGTTCCTGCTCCGTGCCGCCGATGATCGATACCACCTTGCGGGCGACCCACTCCCGACCCGCGTAGGCGTACTCTCCGGCGAGCGACATCAGCGCCCAGTAGTCCTGCCCGATCGGCTGGTCGAGAGAGAGCAGGACCTCGCGCTCTGGCACGCGACGGCCCCACTTTTCGCCCTGCGACAGCGCGAGAAAGCCTGACGCGACCGTGTGACCGAAGCCGCGGCTGCCGAAATGGACGCCGACCCAGATGGTGTTGTCTTCGTCGGCGAAGACATCCACGTAATGGTTGCCGCTACCGACCGTCCCGAGTTGCGCGCGCGCCTTCGTGCGAAGTCCATCACGTGCGTGCGACGGCACCGCGTCCCACGACGCGCTCTTGAACAGCGGATGATCCACCGGCGCATCGTCCGCGCGATTCTTGCGGCCCATGCCGAAGGACACGGCGTGCTGGATTTCGTCCGCGACCGACGGGAGTTGCTCTGCCAGCGCCGGCGTGTACTTCACGTCGGTGCGGATGGCCGCGTTTCCGCAGGCGATGTCGAAGCCAACGCCCACGACCGAGACCTGGTCGCGATACGCAGCGACGCCGCCGATCGGCATGACGTAGCCGACGTGCCCGTCCGCCATCAGCGCCGCGCGCTCGGCGCGGCTGGCAACGTCTTCGAGCTGCGCGATCGTCTTGTCGTCGTGCTCGCCGAAGATGGCGATGTTTTTGGGTTCGTGCATGGTCGGCCGTTCAGGAACCAGCAATTATCGGGCCCCAGGCCATGGCATGGGGCCGGGTGCCAGGGTGCTCTTGGTGCAATTCCTGCCCCGGACGAGGAACGGATCAATCGCGACGGTCACTAAGAGCACTAGGCGCACGAAGAAGCGCCACGGCCTGTGGATGTCGATTCCACAACAACCCGTCGGTCGTTCCGTACGCTTCGGTTTTAGTGTTCTTGCTGCCAATTCGTAGTGGTCTCGGTGCTGCTTGCCGTTGTGTTCCAGCGGTTTGCCCTCGCAAGAACATCCTGAGAGCGTCGTGTCTTATGCCCATATCACCGCAATTGATTTGACCCGGCCCCCGACTCGCCGTACGGTCAATCATGCTTTCCCGCGCGCTCGCCTTTATGCTGCTGGCAGTGCTCATGGCTCCGCGGCAGGCTCCACCTCCCAACTCAGGCACGATCACCGTTGACGTCAGCAAGCCGGGGCCGGCGATTCCCGCGAATCTGTATGGCATCTTCTTCGAGGAAATCAGCCACGCGGGTGAAGGCGGCCTGTACGCGGAGCTGATCCAGAACCGCGGCTTCGAGGACTCCCGCCTGCCGCCGATGTGCAAACTGGAGAACGGCTTCCTGATTCCTCCGCGCGACCCGCATTTCGATACCGGCAAACCGAGCGACTTCCGGCTGCGCTGGAACGTCACCAGTGAGACACCCGCATGGACACTCACGACGGAAGGCGGCGGGGCCGCGACGATGCAGCTCGTTGAGGACGTGCCGCTGACCGAAGCAACCCCGCACTCTGTCCTGGTGGATACGTCGAAAGCCGGACGCGCGACCCTTCGCAACGAAGGCTTCTGGGGCATCAACGTCGAGAAGGGGGCTTCGTACCTCCTCAGTCTGTACGCGCGCACGGACGGCACTTTCAATGGGCCGATCCAGGCCGCGCTCGAGTCCGCCGACGGCACCATCCTCTCCAAGTCGACCGTCGTGCCCACCCCTGCTCGTGAGTGGACGAGGTACGAGGTAAAACTCACGGCAACCGGCGCTGATCCAAAGGCGCGGCTCGCGCTCAGCTTCGGAGCACCAGGACGCGTGTGGCTGGACTTCGTCTCGATGTTCCCGCAGAAGACCTGGAAAAACCGCCCCAACGGACTCAGGCCGGATCTCGCCGAGAAGATTGCCGCGCTCAAGCCCGGATTCATCCGCTGGCCGGGCGGATGCTTCGCCGAGGGAATCACTATTGAGAGCCGGCCGCAATGGAAGAAGTCACTCGGCCGCATCGAAGACCGTGAAGGAACTTACAGCCCGTGGGGTTACTGGTCAACCGATGGATTCGGCTACCACGAGTTCCTGCAGTTCAGCGAAGACGTCGGGGCGGACGCTCTGTTCGTCATCAACGTCGGCGTCTCGTGTTCATTCCGCAGCGGCACCTTTCTGGCCGACGAAGCGATGCCCGGCCTGATCCAGGATGCCCTCGACGCCATCGAATACGCGACCGGACCCGTTTCCTCCCACTGGGGAGCACTGCGCGCGAAGAACGGACATCCACGTCCCTTCCCATTGAAGTACGTTGAGATCGGCAACGAGCAGCGCGGTGAAAAATACGGCGAGCGGGTCGCGCAGTTCTACAAGGCGATCAAGGCGAAACACCCCGAGATCAAGATCGCGCTCAGCTCCTGGATCGCCGGCGTCGACGACCGCATCGTCAAGGCCGCCGGCAAGATCGACATCGTCGACGAGCATGCCTACAAGGGCTTGCACTGGGCGATCGAGAACTTCGACAGCTTTGCCGCTTACAAGCGCCAGGGATGGGACCTGTATATCGGCGAGTTCGCCACCAACGCGGGTGTCGGGCGCGGCAATGTGCTGGCGATGATCAACGACGCCGCTTACATGATGAGCATGGAGAAGAACTCGGATCTCGTGAAGATGGGCAGTTATGCCCCGCTGCTCGAGAACGTGAACGACCGCGACTGGCCGGTCAACATGATTCATTTCGACAGCAGCCGGTCCTATGCGCGGGCGACGTATTACGCGAACAAGCTGTTTGCCGAAAACCTTCCGGCTGTGAATCTGTCCACTACGGTCGACTAT
>Ga0126304_10001050_pt1 | contig 12474 bp, 9 predicted proteins | sample Plot25_FD_92538 | JGI IMG/M metagenome (GOLD analysis project Ga0126304, IMG submission 92538) | Serpentine soil microbial communities from UC McLaughlin Reserve, CA, USA - Plot25 | ecosystem: Environmental > Terrestrial > Soil > Grasslands | place: USA: UC McLaughlin Reserve, Lake County... | reverse complement strand
GGTCGCGCTGGACGTGTGCGTTGATACCGAGGAGCAGATTGCCGTTCGCCGACACAGCCCGATCTCGCGCCGCGTCGAACGCGACTCGCCACGCCGGCGCGACGTAGGCGGTCCGTCCTTCTTCCCAGGCGTCGTAGGCGGCGAAGTAGTAGCGCGCGAAGATGACGTCCTCGTGATTCACGAAGGATGTGTCGTCGAAGAACGTGGGGGTTTCGACGGTTCGTCGGTACTCCTCGGTCACACGCAGGTAGGTCAGGGCGAAGATTGCGTCGTGATCACACGATGATGCGAGCGGCTCGAACCGCGTGGTCATCTGGCGGATGACCTTGTCCACGCACTGCACACGGCCGGCGATGCAGTCGTCCGGGCTCGCTACGTCGTAGGGAAGAGAGAGCCCGGGCAGGAGCGCGCTCCAGCCGACGAAGGGCGGATCCTCGGCGACGGCCGTGGCCGGCCGGGCAAGCACGAGGAGAATGAGCGCCAGAGGCGCAAGCCGCAGTGTCGATCGGAGCCGCATCGGTTCCTGGCATCGCTTTCCCCGATCAGGGAGAAAGTGTAACTCGGGAGGACCTGTGGTTTGTGAAGCGGTGAGAACGGAGAGAAATCTCGCCGGCCGCGTTAGAGAGAGGGAGGTGTTGTCTGTGGCCACGCCCGACCTCGTACGAACGCGAGACCGTCTCGCCGGCGCGGGCGCCGCTACCGGAGACCGCGCTACGTTCGACGCGGTAGAGGAAGCGGTCGAAGCGCTCGGCCGTGACCCCGGTCTCATTCTGATCTTCCCGAGCGGCGACCTCGATCCTCAAGAGGCGGCGACGCAGGCTCACGCGGCCGCGCGAGACGCGCGTGTCGCTGGAATGACCGGGACGGGCGCGATCACGCAAGGCGGTGCCATAGAGAGCGGCTGCTCCGCGGTCGCGTTCGACTCCTCAGTTCCGTTCGGAATCGGCACGGGTACGTCCTCCGATCCCCGCGCCGCGGGGCGCTCTGCCGCCGACGAGGCGCTGTTCGGCTTCGACGGGGAGGGTAGCCACGCGGTGCTCCTACTCTTCGTCGACTCGGAGTCGGGCGACCAGGCCGAGATCGTCGACGGGGCGTACGAAATCGCGGGTGGGCGCATCCCGCTCGCGGGAGGAGCCGCCGGCGGCGCGGCGGGAGCTCAGTTTGCCGACGGCCGGCCATTGTCGGGAAGCGTGGTCGCTGTCGCCATCGCCAGCCAGGCACCAATCGGTGTCGGCATTGCCCACGGCTGTGTGCCTCGGGGCACGCCGTCGATCGCCACCCGTTCGCACGGCCGCGTCTTGCTCCAACTCGACGGCCGTCCTGCCGAAGCCGTCTACCTCGAGAAGCTCGGCATGGGGGACGTCTCATTGAGTGACGACGATTTCGAGGCGATCGCGATGGCGCATCCGCTTGCTCAACCGGAGCTCCGCGGCGATCTCCGTCCACGCTACGTGCGCGGTCGAGCGCGCGGGGGCGGTCTGATCTGTGCAACGAGCATCGAGGCGAATGCGGCGGTCCAAGTATGCGAGCAGAAGCCGGAGGCCATCGTTCGCAGCGCGGGCGCCGCAGTGGACGAAGCTTTCGGGCAGCTTTCCGGCCCTGCCGAAGCCGTTCTGCTGTTCGACTGTGCTGCGAGGAGCGCACGGTTCGGCAATCCGCTCGCCTCGCGTGAGGTCGAGTCGATTGTCTCCTCACTCGGCCAGCCTCCGCCCGCAATGGCGGGCACCTACACACGCGGAGAGATCGGGCGGATCCGGGGTGCGAAAGGAGACCGGAACTATAGCCTCATCGTTGTTGCACTCAGCTCATCGGGTTGACCGCGGCGACCAGCTGCTTCGGCGCTTCGTCGAGGCGGCCCGGCGCGCGCAGATCGTCACGATCGTCAACAGCGCTGCTTCGGAAACCGAGCTGGGCGAGCTCTTCACCGCCGAGCTCTGTGAGGCGCTCGAGGCCGAGATCGCGTTCCTCCTGACGGAACCTCGCGGCGGCGGCGTTCGCACACTCGTTGGCGCCTACGGTCTCACGGCCGACCAGCGTGCAGACCTGCTCGACGACGAACGCTTCGGGCACGCCATTACGTCTGAGGAGACGCATCTGTACCGGCACAATCTCCTCGCGAACGGCGTCCGTCAGCTCGTCTTGGCGCCGTTTGCCGGAAAGGTCGATCGCGGCGTGGTTGGCGTTGCACGCCTCTACGACGAGGCCTTCGACGAGGGGGAAGTCGCCCTGCTCGAGGCGGTCGTGGAAAGCATCAAGCACGCCCTGGAACGCATTCGTCTGGGGGAGGAGCGCGATGCGCTCTTTGCCCGCGAGCATGCGGCGCGACGCGAAGCGGAGGCTACGACCCGGAGACTCGAACGCCTCCAGAGCATTACCGGGACGGTCCTCACGGACCTGCCACTGGAAAGCATGCTCCGCGAGCTGCTCGAGCGAATCCGCGAAATCGTCGCAGTCGACACGGCTGCGATCCTGCTGGTCGAGGGTCCCGAGGCGGCACTCGCCCTCCGTGCGGCGGCCGGCGCCGACGCAGACACCGACGCAGCCGTCGAGCTCGCCCAGCAAGAAGGAGTCACGCGACGGGTCCTCGACGAACAGACCGATGTCGGCCTTACTCGCACGGATGGGAACGGGCGGGATCGTCAAACGATCCGTTCGCTCATCGGCGTGCCGATGATCGTCGAGGGAACGGTCGTCGGTGTGCTCGTGGCCGGCGCGCTCGCGCTTCGTGACTTTTCAGGCGAGGACACGAGTCTGCTCGGGCTCGCGGCCGACCGTGCCGCAATTGCAATTGAGAACGCTCGTTTGTATCGCGAAGCCGAGGAGCGGGGGCAAGCCGCCCTCGTGCTCGGCTACGTCGCCGACGGCGTCTTTCTCGTCGACGCGAATGGGGCGATCCAGCTCTGGAACCCTGCCGCTGCGGCGATAACGGGTATCTCGGCCGAGGCGGTGCTGGGGCGTCCAGTGGAGGAAGCGATTCCCGGCTGGGACGCCCTCGCGCAGGCCGTCACCATTGCAAGCGCCCCGGCTGCGTCCACTGCTCCTGCGGCAACGCTTCCTGTCCAGATCCGAGATCGGGAGCTCTGGCTTTCCGTCGCCGGGGTGAGCTTCGCGGATGGGACCGTCTACGCGTTCCGCGATCTGACGGAGGAGCGGCGGCTGGAGCAGCTCAAGGCGGATTTCGTTGCCACTGTCTCCCATGAGCTGCGGACCCCGATCGCTGCCGTCCACGGCGCCGCCCAGACCCTCGAGCGCGAGGACGTCGTCTTCACCGACGACTTGCGCCGTCGTCTCCTGTCCGTCATCTCGGACCAATCCGAACGGCTTGCGCACCTCGTCAGCGACATTCTGCTCACGAGCCAGGTCGAGTCCGGCCGGCTGGTTCTCACGAGCGAGGAAGTCGACGTCGCGGACGTCGCAAGCAGGGCGATCGAAGCGGCGCGCGCGCATGCCCCCGACGAGCTCTCGCTGGAACTCCAAGCACCACCGACTCTTGTCCCGGTGTCGGCGGATCGCGACAAGCTCCGGCAGGTGCTCGCGAACCTGGTGGCCAACGCAATCAAGTACTCACCGGGCGCCGGCCGGATCGAGGTTCGACTCGAGCCGCGTGAAGACCGCCTTCGCATAGCCGTTCAAGACGAGGGCGTCGGTATTCCGCAGTCCGAGCAGCAACGGATCTTCGAAAAGTTCTATCGCCTCCCGAACGTGATCAACGCAGTCAGTGGCACTGGCCTCGGTCTGTACATCTGCCGCGAGCTGGTTCGTCGTATGGGAGGGAGTATCTGGGTCGAATCGGGCGAGGGAATCGGATCGACATTCCTCGTAGAGTTGCCTCTCGCGTCGGCTTCGACCGGAACGTCCCCATCACGACGGTGACGCCGTAGCCGACGTTGTCGGCTGGCCGACACGCGGCCCCTCCGCACAGCCCGAGAAGCCGACGTACCGCACGAGGCTTGCCGTTCTCTGGAAGCCGTCGGCGAGCCTGCAACTCCGGCGAGCGCAACGTCGTCCGCGCGACCCGACCTCGTTCTGTTGATACTGCGCGCGGATGATGATGATCACGGAGCGTTCCAAACGCGTCATCCCGTTCCGCCCGCACGACGCGAAGCGCGTGGGCGAGGGGTGCTTCTACCTCGACCAGATCGTCTGGCTGAACGGCGGCGAGATCGAGCTCGGAGACCGGGTCGGCTTCAACTTCGGCTGCTACGTCAATGGGTACGGCGGCCTCAGGATCGGCGACCGGTCGATCATCGGGCCCTACTCGATGATCCACACCGCCAACCATGAGATGGATCTCGAGCAGCCGATCGTCGACCAGGGCTGGACGAAGCGCCCCGTCGAGATCGGCGCCGATTGCTGGATCGGCATGGGCGTCTGCATTCTCCCCGGCGCGCGCATCGGGGACCGGTGCATCGTCGGCGCGGGAAGCGTCGTCGTGGCCGGTGAGCTCGAGGCGAGCTCCGTCGCCGTCGGGAATCCCGCCCGCATGATCAAAACGCGTTGATGCGCGTCCTTTTCGTGCAGCAGCAGCCCTGCATGCGGGCGCTCAAGTACGCGGTCGGGCTGCGGTCCGCGTACCCGCAGCTCACGCTCGGCTTCGCCTACCAGGGGAAGACGTTGACGGAGTGGTACGGCACCGGCGACGAGCTCTTCGAGCGCTGGTGGAACCTCGGCTCGGAGCCCGCGGCGGGGCTGAAGGCAGCTGTCGAGGAGTTCCGCCCCGACCTGATCCACAGCCACAACCTGCCCGACTCCCTGACGGTGGCCGCCCTGGAGGTCTTCGGGGACCGCATCCCCATCGTCCACGACGTCCACGACCTGCAGAGCCTGAGGCGGACGCCCTACGAGAACGGCTTCCCCGAGCCGCGCAAACCGCTCGAGCTCGAGCGTCTCGCGATCGAGCACTGCTCCGCCCTGGTCACCGTCTCGGAGGAGCTGTTCGAGGAGATCCGAGCGCGCTACCGATCGACCGGACGCGTCCTCATGTTTCCGAACTACGCGCTCCGGCGCGACCTGCCGGCGGAGCTACCCCCGGCCGACCGCCGCAACGGCCACGTTCCGAGACTCGTCTACCAGGGGACACTGTCGACGAACGGCGGCCACTACGACCTGCGTGAGATCTTCCGGGAGATCGTCGACGAGGGCCTGCCGCTCGACGTCTATCCCTCGCGCCCGGTGCCGGAGTACGCGGAGATCGCGGGGTTGCGCGTCCAACCGACGCTGTCGCCGGCCGAGCTCCTTGGCGCGCTCCCCGACTACGACTTCGGGTGGGCGGGCTTCAACGCGGACCTGAACGGGGCCCACCTCGACACCTGCCTGCCGAACAAGGCCTACGAGTACGTCGGCTGCGGTCTCCCCGTTCTGACGCTCGGGCACCGGGCCCTGTCGCGGTTCGTCGGCCAAGGCCTCCTCGGTCATAGCGTCGCCACGCTGCAGGGCCTCCGTGACCAGCTCTCGGCGCTGGACGTCGTCCAGCTCAGGCGGAGGGTTGCCGCGGCCCGGCTCGAGCTCACGGTGGAAGCGAACATCCACCGGCTCTGGGAGCTCTACGGTCGTGTTGGCTAGTCGTCGAGGTCGGCGATGGCGTCTCGCAGCGCCTGACGCTCCCCCGCGAGGTTCCGGAAGACCTGTCCGAAGCGTTGCTCGCCGTCCGGCGTCAACCTGAGGTACACGACCCGCCCGTCGTCGTTCGACCGTTCCCGGCGGATGAACCCGGCCTGTTCGACGCGCGCCACGAGCTCGGTGACGCTGCTCTGGGCCAGCTGGAGGCGGTCGGCGAGGTCCGTCACCGTCGCCCGCTCGCTGACGTCGGGCGCGCCCTTGATCTGGAGGAGGAGGAGGTACCACTGCGGCGTGATTCCGCACTCGCGGGCAACGAGTTCGGTCTGGCGCATGAACCGGCGCAGGGCGACGCGGAAGGCGGCGACGTAGGCGGCTTCCTCGGCGCTGGGTGTGGGCGAGGGGGTCACGTGGGCAGGATGCCACCGTGAGCGACGTCTTCGATGCAACCGAAGCGTTCTTCGACGCCCTCGCCTCGATCCACTGGGGCTGGCTCGGTCTCGGCGTCCTCTGCCATCTCGGCCGGATCGTCTGCCGATCGCGTGCGTGGCGCAATGTGATCTCGGCTGCGTATCCCGACCGGGAAGTCGCGTGGCGCGCCGTCTTCGGCGGCTACTGTGCCGGCATCGGAGCGAATGCCCTGCTGCCCGGCCGCGGTGGCGACCTCCTGCGCCTCTACATCGTCAAGCACCGCGTCGACGGCTCGACCTACCCCACCCTCGCCTCCACGATGCTCGCTGACGGGATCTTCGATCTCTTCGCTGCGACCTCCATCCTGATCTGGGCGCTGTCGGCCGGAGTGCTCCCCGGCGGCGACGTGTTGCCCGACCTCCCGGCGGTCGACTGGCTCTGGGTCTTCAAGAACCCCACGCAGTCGCTCGTGATCGCCGGGTTCGTCCTCGCCATCGCGCTGATCGTGGGCGGATTCTTCTACGGGCGGATCACGGACTTCTGGAAGCGCGTCCGCCAAGGCCTGCAGATCCTCAGCGATCCGCTGCAGTACCTGCGCCGGGTGGCGGCGTGGGATGCGGCAGACTGGACGCTGCGCCTGACGGCGGTCTTCTTCTATCTCCATGCTTTCGGGCTTCCTGCGACGGTCTACAACGTGTTCGCCTACCAGGTGGCCGGGAGCCTTTCCACGGCGCTGCCCCTGACTCCCGCCGGCATCGGGACCGAGCAGGCGCTCCTCGTCTTCGTCTTCCAGGGGGTCGCGCCCGCCTCGCAGATCCTGGCCTTCAGCGTGGGCGTCAAGCTCGTGACGATCACGGTGAACGTCACGCTCGGCGTGGTCGCGGTCGCCCTCATGCTCGGCTCGCTGCGCTGGCGCCAGCGCGTCCAAGCGGACGCCGCGGGGCGGGCTTAAGAGCCGTTCTTGGCCGCGGCCTCTTCGGGGCCGAGGACCTTCTTCCACCAGTCGGCTTCGCGAGAGTGGAGCGTGCTCTGGGCCTGGGCGACGTAGCTCGCGAGCTCGGCCTCCTTGGCGGCGAGGCGCTTCTCGAGCTCGCCCAGCTGCTCCTCGCGCCGCTCGAGCTTGTCCGCACGGAGGTCGACGTCCGCCTCGAGGCCTGCCTCGCGCGCGTCGAGCGCCGCCTCGCGCTCGTCGAGCTCGAGCAGCCGATCGCGGAGCTCCTCCTCGCTCTGCGCGAGTCGCTTCTCCTTGCGCTCGAAGCGCTTCGACTTCGTCTCGGTGTGCTCCTCGGCGTCGTTGATCGCCGCCTCGCGCTCCGTGAGCTCCCGCTCCCGCTCCTCGAGTCGCGCCTTGAGGAGATCGAGGTCGCGCCCCGCCTCCCGCTCGCTCTCGAGCCGCCCGACCGACGCCTCGCGCCGGTTGAGCTCCGCTTCCCGCGCGGCGAGCTGCGCCTCGCGCTCCTCGAGCTCAGTCAGGCGGCTCTCGTTCTCCTGCACCGCGGTGCCGTGGCTCGCGAGGTGCGTCCGGAAACGCTCCGACTCCGCCCTCATGCGCTCCTCGCGCTCGTCGACCGACGCCTCGCGGGTGTTGAGCTGCTCCTCCGCGGTCAGCAGGCGCGTCTCGCGCTTCGCGAAGGTCCGTTCCCGCTCCGAGAGCTCCTTCTCGCGCCGACGCAGATGCTCCTCGCGCTCGGCGAGGCCCGCGGCGCGTGTCTCCGTGCGCTGCTTCGCCTGGCGCTCGCGCTCGGTCAGCTCCTGCTCGCCCTTCGTAAGCTTCTCCTCCCGCTTGGAGAGGGCCGCGAGCCGCTGCTGCGCCTCGGCCGAAGCGCGCTCGGCCTCCTTCACGGCGTCCTCGCGCGCCTGGAGGCTCACCGACAGCTTCTCGACCGCCGACTGCTCCGCCGCGAGGTCGGACTTCAGCGCCGTCAGCCGCTTTCGCTCCGCGTCGACCTCCTTGCGCTCGGCGGCAACACGGTGCTCGCGCTCGCGGAGGTGGGTCTCCGTCGCTGTGATCTGGGCGAAGCGTTCGTCGACCTTCGCCGCCTCGCGCGAGACCTCCGACTCCTCCGTAAGCCGGCGTTCGTACGCCTCGACCTGCTCGGCGAGGGCGGCGCGGAGCTCCTGCTCGCGCCTGGCCGCCGCCGTCAGATCCTGGCGCAGCCCACTGACTTCGTCCTGCAACTCTGAGACGGCGCCGTCCCCGGCGGCGGCCGATGCGGCCTCGGCCGCCGCCGGCGGCGGCGCCGCCGCATAGAGATCGAGGCGGACGAACGGAGTATCCACGTTCTGGCGATTCGTGACATCGGCAGCCGTCACAGCCGCATCGTCCCGGCGCCGCTGCAGCTGCGCCCGGAGCCCGGTCCCGAAGCCCTGCTCGGTTTCTACCTCGACGGTCTCTTCGGGCTGTTTCTTCTCGGGCTTCTTCGCTGCCATCGTCGTCTCTCCTGGGTCGCGGTGAGTGGTTAGAACACCTTTTCGAGGTTCATGAACGCCGGCCCGAGGATCACGAGGAAGATCGACGGGAAGATGAAGAGCACCGTCGGGAAGAGCATCTTGATCGGCGCCTTCATCGCCTTCTCCTCGGCGGCCGCCTGCCGGCGCAGACGCGAGTCCGCGGCCTGCACGCGCAGGATCCGGCCGAGCGACGTGCCCAGCTGGTCGGCCTGGATGATCGCGCGGGTGAACGAGGACAGCTCCGGGGCGTCGACCCGGTCCGCCATCCGCTTGAGCGCGTCCTGCCGGCTCTCGCCGATGCGCATCTCGCCGAGCGTCAGGCTGAACTCGTCAGCCAGTGGGCCCTCCATGTGCTCGGTGATCTTCGCGATCGCACCGTCGAAGCCGAGCCCGGCCTCGACGCTGACCGCGAGCAGGTCGAGCGCATCGGGGAGGTCGGCCTTGATGCGCTCGCGGCGAGCGCGAGCTTTCAGCGTGACGAAGTAGTCCGGCGCGAAGAAGCCGCCGGCCGCGAGTGCGACGGTGAGCATCAGCCCGGTGGCCGACCCCGCCATCGAGCTGATCATGACGCCGACGAGCACGCCGAAGACGGCCAAAAGCCCCTTTGCGGCGAGGAAGGTCGTCGGCGTGATCCGCCGACCGAGACCCGCGCCGAGCAGCTTCAAGGAGATCGCCTCGAGGCTCGTCCTCGGGTTGACCTTGAGCACCCACCGCGCGAGGTTCTCGCGCATCGGCTCCAGCGCCCGCTCGCGGAACTTCTTCGCGTCGAGGGTCGACGCGACCCGCACGAACCCGTAGTTCGAGGCGCGACGGATCGAACGCTCTCGCTCGCGCGAGGGCAGCGTGGCGACCTCGCCGATCAGGAAGACGGCGGCTGCGAGGCAGAGGAAAGCGAGGAAGAGAAGCATCATCGGTAGTGAGCCTCCAGGTGACATCGGCGAGGTTCTGGGGTGTGAGACGCAAGCCAGGCAAGGACGCAGGGAGCGGCCGTATCCAGAGATACGGGCGCGACTGAGGACGCCGCATGGCGCCGTCGGGTCGCGCTCCAGAGCCCGTCGTATGTCGCCTGGTGGCTCACTTAATCACCCCTTGAAGGACACGATTTTCTTGAGCAGGAGCGAGCCGATGCCCATCATCGTGAAGCCGAGGAACATCAGCTTGTGGCCCGCGGAGCTGTAGTAGAGGGGGGCCATGTAGTCCGAGTTCATCAGCGTGATCGCGCCCGCGATCACGAACGGGAGGCCCATCAGGACGTAGGAGCCGGCGCGGCCCATCGCCGTCAGGCCGCGAACCTTCCGGATGAACTGCTGCCGCTGCCGGACCGTGTCGGCGACCATGTCGATCAGGCCCGCGAGGCTGCCGCCGACCTGGCGCTGGATCGTCACCGCGGTGATCACGAACTCGAAGTTCTTCGAGCCGAGCCGAACGGCCATCTCCTGGAGCGACTCGTCGATCGGGCGGCCGAGCTGCGCCTCGGTGAGCACGCGCTTGAGCTCCTTGCTCGCCGGCGGACGGCCCTCGTCGACCACCGTCTGCAGGCCCTGCTTGAAGCTGTGGCCGGCCTTCAGCGCGGCGGCGAGGGTGATCAGAAGGTCCGGCAGCTGGTTCTCGAACGCCTTCGTCCGCTGTCGCCCCTTGAACCAGATGACAAGGAACGGGATCGAGCCGAGCACCGCCATCGTGGCGAGTACCGCCATCGTCCCCTGGAAGATGGCGCCTCCGAGCAGGCCTCCGACAAGGCCTGCACCGGCCGTGAGGTAGACGAACTCGACGGTGCGCAGTGGGACATCGGCCCGCTCGAGCATCCGGTCCAGGGCGAGCCAGTGGCGCCAGTGGCCGAACGTCCGCTCGGTCGCGCGAAAGAGGCCGGCGGCGGCCTGAAGCCGCTCACGCTCGACCTTGCGCTTCGAGCCCTTCGTGTCGCCGAGATGCGGTGCGAGGCGGCGCTTGAGGCGCGAACCCCGCACGGAGGTGAGCAGGAAGGTCCCGGCGAGCAGGACGAGGAAGCCGACGAGGAGGCCCATCAGCTGAGTGCCGAGGAAGCTCTCGTAGAAGTGGCGCGGCAGGATCCCCGATGGGCCGCCGGAGACATCCACCGAGGCATCGGCCGGGACGGCCAGCTTCGCGGTCGCCGTGCCGACGCCGGGCACCGTCGTCGTCAGCGCGAGCTTCTCGCCCGCCCTGGCCGCGGTGAGGTACTCCACCCGCCAGGTGCGCTTGAGCTCCTGCGCGATGCTCGAGTAGATCGCACCGAGCTGCTTGCTCGAGTTGGCGCCGCGGTACGCGCCGCCGGTAGCGAGGGCCAGCTTCTTCAGCGGGGCCGGGTTGAACTGCTTGCTCTCGATCGCGACGACGTACAGCAGGACGCCCGCCTCTCGCGACGCCCTGATCGCGTTCGTGAGCGAGGCCGTGCTCCGCGTCTCGTTCCCGTCGGTGACGACGATCACGACGCGACCGTTGTAGGACTCGCGCTCGAACGTGCGCGCTGCTTTGACGACACCGTCGTAGAGCGTCGTTCCCTGATGCTTGTCCACCGAGAGCGACCGCAGCGCGCTCTGGGCGTCGGCGGCCATCGGCGAGAACTCCGCCAGCATCACCGGCTTGGTCGCGAAGGTGCCGACGGCGACGCGGTCCTCGGGCAGCTTCGCCCCGAGGAATGCACGCGCTGCGGCGACGGCGTTCGCGAACGGCTGGCCCTTCATCGACTGCGAGCGGTCGACCAGTAGCGCGACGCTCTTCGCGCGGCTCAGGTTCTCCGCGTGCATGCCGCTGACGGGCTTGCCGTTCTCGGTCACGCGCGGTGACTTCGACACCGGCACGGAGCTGACGAGCGTCAGCCGCACGCGCGGGTAGGAGGTGCCGTCGACGCCGGTGACCCTGACGCCGGGTGCTGCGGTGGGCACGGCCGCAAGGGCGGCGACCCCAAGCGCAATCCCAACCCGGAGGCGGATCTTCCGCCGTGGCCGGCTCATGGCCGCACCGCCGGAGTCGCGTTGTGTCGACCGGTCATTTCAGACGGCCGCACGGCTGAGGCATCGGTTGCGATGCCGTTGAGAGGGCATGCCAGCTCCGCTGGCGTGCCCGAGTGCTCTGCCCGCACGGCCTGACGGAGATTTCGCAAGCGAAATCTCATCGACCGTACCCCGCCGCGAAGGCCGGCCTGAGCTCGACCTCATCCCGCTCGAAGAAGTTCGCCGGCAGGGTGACTCCGTTCGCCGCCATCTTCTCGAGGAAGTGGGGCTTGAGGCCGGTGCACGTGAGCGGCGTGAGCAGCGACAGCGTCCGATGCGTGTCCGGCGAGTCCTCGTCCGGCGGCTTCGCGACGAAGACGTCCTGGAGGGTGATCACCTCGGACTCCATCCGGAGGACCTCGGTGACGTTCGTCAGCCGGCGAGAGCCGTCGACGAGCCGGTTGATCTGGATCAGCACGTCGAACGCGCTGGAGATCTGCTCGCGGATTGCCCGCAGCGGCAGCTCGAAGCCGGCGGTGAGCACGAGCGTCTCGAGCCTCGAGAGCGCGTCACGGGGCGAGTTCGCGTGGATCGTCGTCAGCGAGCCCTCGTGGCCCGTGTTCATCGCCTGGAGCATGTCCAGGGTCTCTGCGCCGCGGACCTCGCCGACGATGATCCGGTCGGGACGCATGCGGAGGGCGTTCCGGACGAGCTCGCGGATCCGCACCTCGCCCTGGCCCTCGATGTTCGGCGGGCGGGCCTCGAGCGTGATCACGTGCTCCTGCTGGAGCTGGAGCTCCGCGGCGTCCTCGATCGTGACGATGCGCTCGTCGCCTGGGACGAAGGCTGACAGCGCGTTCAGCGTCGTCGTCTTACCGGTGCCGGTACCGCCCGAGATGAGCACGTTCAGCTTCCCGCGCACGCATGCGGCGAGGAACTGCGCGGACTTCGGCGTCAGCGTCCCGAATTGGATCAGGTCGTCCATCGTGTACGGGTCGCGCGAGAACTTCCGGATGGTCAGCGTCGGTCCCTTGAGCGAGAGCGGCGGGATGATCGCGTTGACGCGGCTCCCGTCCGGGAGGCGCGCGTCGACCATCGGCGAGGC
>Ga0126304_10001049_pt1 | contig 12476 bp, 11 predicted proteins | sample Plot25_FD_92538 | JGI IMG/M metagenome (GOLD analysis project Ga0126304, IMG submission 92538) | Serpentine soil microbial communities from UC McLaughlin Reserve, CA, USA - Plot25 | ecosystem: Environmental > Terrestrial > Soil > Grasslands | place: USA: UC McLaughlin Reserve, Lake County... | reverse complement strand
GGGCGATACTCCGCTGGTCAACGGGACCCTCAACCCGAAGCTCGACGTGGACACGGCCCGTTATCGCTTCCGGGTGCTCAATGGCGCCAACTCGCGGATCTTCGCCCTGGCGCTGGGCAATGGGGCCCCCTTCACGCTGATCGGTAACGACGGCGGCCTGTTGGAAAGCTCGGTCCCGGTCCTGCAGGTCGACATGGCCAACGGCGAGCGAGTGGACCTGATCGTCGACTTCCGGGGAATGGCCGTGGGTAGCCGCGTCATGCTGCGCGACCTGCGCTCCGGCTGGGACCTTCTCGAGTTCGTCGTAACGCGCAGCGTCAACGACACCTCGACCACCCCGACGGCGTTGTCGACGATCTCACGGCTGTCGGGTCCGGTCAGGACGCGGGACTTCAGCTTCGACGGGATGTCGAAGATCAACGGCAGGCTGTACGACATCAACCGGATGGACTTCCAGGTCCCCTTCGGGCAGACCGAACTGTGGCGATTCACCACCAGCGGCAATGCGCCCCACCCCGTGCACGTGCACGGGGCCTCGTTCCAGGTCCAGTCACGAAGGGGCGGGCGCGGGAAGCTCTTCCCCTGGGAGCAGGGATGGAAGGACACCGTGCTGCTCGAGGACCGCGAGACGGTCGAGGTCCTGGTCCGGTTCGACGCGTTCAGAGGTCTCTACCTGATCCACTGCCACAAACTGGAGCACGAGGACATGGGCATGATGGCCAACTTCGAGGTCGTGTAGAGCTGAGGCGCCACTGTTGGCCGCGACCTGCACCTCGACCCGGAGCACCGGCCTGCTCATGGCATCAGGGCGCGGAAAGTGGCGTCATCGGGGACGTCGTGCCAGGGGTAGTCGAGCAGCACGAAGGCGTTGACCATTGTCAGCACGTACGCATGGCGCACCAGGGCGACGGCCCGGTCGGTATCGATCTTCGACAGCGCCGTCTTGACCCCACGGTTCGCCTTCGCCACGCGCTCCCAGTCCTGCTTCGCGTTCGGCCCGCCGAGCGCTTCGAGCTGCTCGAGCGCCTTGCTTGCCCGCTTCGCGATCGCGTCGTCGCCCTGGAAGCGTTCCGGTATGTCGAAGGGGCTGCGATCGATCTGCACCATCGTGCCGGCGAGGTCGCCGTCCGGAGGGGTGAAGCCGGCGCGCACGGCACGGAAGCGGAGATCGAGGAACCGTCGCCGCACCGCGGTGGTCTGGTCGTACAGCACGTCCTTCACGGCGAGGAGGGTGCTGATCTCCCCCAGCACCGGTGTGCGCACCGAGCGCCGCTGCACGACGCCCTGGGCCGCCGAGGAGTTAACGACGATCAGCTCGTCCGCGACATGGAGCGGCGGGTCTGGGGGCGTGCCCTCCGTGATCCGCCGGGCCAGCCGCACCGGCCACTCGGTGGCCATGTTGTCGTAGACGCCGCCGTCGCTGAGCTTCATGTGGGTGAAGGGCAGCGGCTCGGCGAAGCCGTGGCGGGCCACCGGAAGGCTGGCGACGCTGAACGCACCGGGGAGGGCAGCGGACGCCTGCACGGCGCGCGCCACCGGGAGGCGGCCCGGCTTGCCCCACCCGAGCCGGAACGAGTGCACGAACCGCGCCGAGAAGAACATCGCCTCCGCGGTCTGGAGATCGGCGGCGCAGATCACGTGATCGACCGACCTGTGCATGTCCTCGAGCGACTTGCCGTGGTAGAGGGCGCGGTCGAAAGATCGGGCAGCGATCCAGCTCCGCTGCTGGGCGAGGAGGCCTACCAGGGCGAGGGCGACCACCCACGTGAGCACCACGAGGGGCGCCGGCACCAGGAAGCTGATCCAGAGCGCGGCGGCAAGGACCAGAACCAGCGAGCCCAGGAAGGCGTAAGTGAGGGGCGCCGCCCAGATCGTCCCCTTGCCGGCGACCCGGGACGTAATCGACTTGGCCTCCCGCCACACCTGATCGGGTTCGGCGGTGGTCAGGTCGCACGTCAAGGCGAGGTGGGCGTTGGCCAGCGAACCACCCGACACCGACGAAACGGTTGCCAGCTCGGGTCCCTTCCCGGCGTCCACCAGGTAGAGCAGCGAGCCGACCGCGAACAGCGTGGCCCGATGGCCGCCACCCGAGACCGCTACAGCGATGTGCTGCCCGCGTCCATCCATGATCGCCCCCGCCGTCATGGTCCCACAGCGCGAGCGAGGCGTCACGGGATACCAGTTGCTCGGTCTCAGGGCGACGGGCCCCAAGGGTCGGAAGCGCCGGAGTCGCTGTCGTTAGATCGTCCAGCGCCGTGCGGTGGCAAGGTCGACCGCCTGGCGTGGCTTGTCGCCGAAGCGCCAGACCGTCCGCTTGCCCGTCGGTGAAATGACGACCCCGATTGTGCCGAGTGGTTTGCCGCTGTCGTCGTGCGCGCCTGTGTAGTGGATGCCGAGCTCGTGGTCGGCCTTCCGCCTGATCTTGCCGGAACTGGTGGCCTGCAGCGCCTCGCGCAGGGCATCCTGCGACACGGCGTGCGGGAAGTTGTACTTCCCGCCGCCCGCGACCGAGGAGACCAGGCTGAGTGCCGGCGAGACCTGCTCGACGAGCTCCAGGCTCAGGCCGTGCTTCGACATGTGGTGTGGCACCTTGAACACGTGTGCCTTGAGCGGGTCACTGCCAAGGGCGACGCGCAGTGCTCTGGCCGCCGCGGACCGCTCCGTGTGCAGTTCGGGAAAGTCCGTGAGCGCGTGCGCCCACGACACCGTCTGCGCATCGGCCCCGAGCAGCAGCCGCTGCGCCCTCGTCCTGACGAACTCGCGGCTGCCCGGCTGTTGCACAACCCGACTGGCCGGGAATTCCAGCCGCATCGCGATCGACGAGTTATTGATCTCTATGCCGAAGGTGTCGTAGCGGTTACGAAGCGAGATCGCCGGCGTGAGCGCGACGACCTGCACCTGGCCGATGTAGCGGGTATAGCCGCTCGTCGGCTGCGAGTGGCGCACGCCGTTACCGGCACTCTCCAAGTCCTCGAGGACCCGCATCATCTCCATGTACGACGACACGGTGTGGAAGTAACCCGGCTCCCAGAACTCGCCTACCAGGTCGCCGAGCTTGTCCAGAAACTCGGGCATCCCGCCGATATGGTCCTCATGCGGGTGGGTTGCGACGACCAGTTCGAATAGCGGCTTGCCGATTGGCGGCTGCCTCAACAGCCCGGCGTCGCCCAGCTCCGCGACCAGCGCGGGCAGCTTCTTCGACGTCGCGCAGTCGACCACGATCGCGCGGCGACCTGTCGCTGACTCCGGAAGCAGGATCAGCTGCGTATCCCCGTCGCCGACGTTCAGCAAGAAATACACGAGGTCGCCCTCACCGATCGACGGCACGAACGGCCTCGAACCGTCGAACGCCGTCGCAGCCAGCGTCTCCACCGGCGCCACCGTCATCGCGTCCGCCTCATCACGTGCGCACGCCACTCGTCGGGTTCGGGCACCGACCCGGTCCGATCCTCCTCGGGCTCGGCGACATCGGTCGCGACCGACGCGTCAAGCGGCGACGCGACCGCGCCGTAGAACGCGGCCCGCGCCGCATCCCGCGCGTCCGCCGTAACGTCTGCGACCGGACCGATCGGGTCGAGCAGGTGTCGCGCGTCGCGGCGTTCGAGCATCACCGCGAATGCATCGCCGATCCTCGCCGGCCGGTCGCGCAACACCTCAGGGATGCGCCGTTCAGCAAGCATCGCCTGCCAGTCGCGCGCTGGAACCGCGACCTCCACGAAACGGTCGCGGTCGTGTCGCACCCGCCCCAAGTCGTCCGTGCGCGGCCACGCCGACAACACCAACGACAGTCGCCCGTCTGGCATGTCGCGCTCGTCGACGACGGCGTACGTCAGCGCCGCCACCACCGCCGGAGCGACGTCTGCGAGCACGCTCGGCATCCAAGGCGCGTTGCGCGGCGGCAACTGCACAGTACGACCAGTTTTCGACTCTATGCGCTCGCGGAGCCAGCTCATCCCCACCCCCGTCTCCCAAACTCTTTGTATCCCTTCCCCGGGCCCGCCGCCAGCCCCTTTCCATGCGGTAGGTAGCGACATCCAGCAATGGTCCCCTTGGTCGCGCTGCCGCATGGCATCGCGATACAGCCCCGGTGGCCCAACCTCAAGGCACCCGCGATGTGTTGCTCCGACGCGGTTGAGTCCTCGGGCCGGAGCCGCTGTGCGCCGGGTGTGGGCGTGCGGGCCGAAGCCCTCAGTTGGAGCTAGTTGTATCTGGCCGCATCTGACTCTCCCCTGACAAGAGGAGGAGGGGTCCGGCGATGAGCATTGCAGTACGACTTCCGTCGCGCGATGAGACCGTTGTGACAGGAATCGGACCGGTCCGAGGACCCGTCTCGGTGGCCTGGCGCGAGGGTGCCCTGACGCGAGCCGAGGAACTCGAGTCACTGAGTACCTGGGTGTTGACAGACCATTCAGGAGAGAACTGCGAGGTTCTCAAGAAGGCCATTGCCCGGCACATCGAAGCGGCCAGGCAGGCGGCTGAGGCAGCACCACTGCAGCCGAAGAAGCGGTTTCGACTCTTCCGCAATGGGCCGCTTCTCGAACGTGCGATGAGCAACCTCGACGCTGCCGAGGCACAGTTGCTGAACCTTGCGCCGCCCGAATACGTGCTTGGCCAAATACCCAGCCTGCTCAGGCACGTGCAGTGTCATCTCGTACCTACCGACCCGCGACGCCAGGAGTTCGAGCGCATTGCCCGAAAGCTCGGTGTGAAGGATCCGGATCACCCGTTGCTGCCCAGCAAGGAGCCGGAGCTTGAAGACAAGAAGAACGAGATCCAGAAGGAGCGCGGAAAGATCGTCACCGCGGTGCGCGCGGCCAGCTCGGCGGCACTTCGCGAACAACTACGCCTGCGGAGCTTTCGCAACGTCCTGGTCGTCACGATCCTGGTCATGACAGTGCTTGCGGTCGGGGTGGCGCTCACGGGCTTCCTTCGCCCGACGTGGATCCCGCTGTGCTTTGCTCCCGAGGAGTCTGGGCAGGCGATGGTCGTCTGCCCAACCGGGCAGTCCAAGCCCTTCTCCACCGAACAGTCGGCCGCTGGGACACAAACGTCAGACACACCAGCAGAAGACATCGATGACGCAATCGTTGAGACCGCCACACGCCAGGACCTCCTCATCGTTGAACTCGTCGGGCTCACCGCCGCTGCCGTGGCGGGTGCCGCAGCGATCCGTTCCATCCGCGGCTCGTCGGAACGGTATTGGCTGCCTGCCTGGCTGGCCGTTCTCAAGCTGCCAACCGGCGCGATCACCGCCTTCCTCGGTCTGTTGCTCATGCGCGGCCAATTCGTTCCAGGCCTCAGCGCACTGGACACATCCGCGCAAATTCTCGCCTGGGCCCTGGTGTTCGGGTACGCGCAACAGCTCTTCACACGCCTGGTCGATCGGCAAGGTCAGACCGTGCTCGAGAGTGTGGGCGGCGCCGACAACCCCCAACCCCAGCCCTAGTCCGGCCTAAGCGTGGCCGTGCGGCGGTCTGGGCGCGCAGTGCGGTCGCACTTTCAACAACCCGGCTCCTATTCTGAAGCAGACTCGGTGCGCGGGGGCTGAGCGATTCGTTCAAGACACCCCACCAGCCCGGCAAGCACCATCTGGCGCAACGCAGCGGCAACGCGGCATGCCGTAAGACGACAGCGCGCTGGCTGATGAAACGACGAGGAGGTCCCCGAATGGGGCGCTTGGTTATCAACAACGCCATGACCGTCAATGGTGCTTTCGAGGCACCGTCGCCTGATGAGTGGCTGGTGCTGGACCCCGACAGCAACACCGTCTCGCTCGAGCAGTTCCTGGTGGCCGACGCGATGTTGCTCGGGCGCAAGACCTACGAGGGCCTGGCCGCGGTTTGGCCGCAGCTGGTGGACGACCCGATGTTGGGGACGTTCGCGGACCGGCTGAACAGCATGCCCAAGTACGTGGCGTCCCGGACCCTGCATGCGCCGTTGGCGTGGAACGCCACCCTGCTCGAAGGCGACCTGGCCGAAAGCGTGACTGCCCTCAAGGACCGCCACGACGGAACCCTGGTCGTCTCCGGCGCTGGCGAGCTGGCCCATGCCCTCACCACGCAGGGCCTCGTGGACGAGTTCTGGTTTTGGGTGAGTCCCTATCTGTGGCCGAAAGGACCGCGGATCTTCGATGGTGCTGGGACGCTCCGCCTGGAACTGATCGGATCGACAACGTTCCGTTCCGGCGTACTACGGCTGGCCTACCGGCCGGCACCCGACCAGCAGGACGGTGCAACCAGCTGAAGGTACGGGTCATGGTCCAGCCGGTCAGGTAGGCAGCCCTCTTCGGAGACGCGCATGGCCAACTCCGCCACCGCCGAAGCGTTCGTGGCGAAGCTGGAGGCGCTCAGCTCGCCAGTCGAGCGCGACAAGATCCAGCGGTACTTCAAAGCCGGCGAAGGTGCCGACCGCACAGCCGACGTCTTCCTCGGCGTGCGAATGGGCGACGTCTTCCGGCTGGCCAAAGAGTTCATCGACATGCCGCTCGGCGAGATCGACAAGCTGCTGACAAGCCCGATCCACGAGGCACGGGCTGGTGGTCTCAGCATCATGGGGAAACAGGCCAGCCGGAAGCAGACGCCCGAGCGCCGCCGCAAGGAGCTCAACGAGCTCTACCTGCGACGGACCGACCAGATCAACGATTGGGACCTGGTCGACATCAGCGCCCACCAGGTTGTCGGTGGTTACCTGCTGGACAAGCCGCGTGACGTCCTCTACGAGTTGGCACTCTCACCGCAGTGGTGGGAACGGCGCATCGCCATGTTCGCCACGCTGGCGTTCGTCCGGAGGGGCGACCTGGACGACACGTTCGCGCTCGCCGAGATCCTCATGTACGACGAGCACGACCTGGTGCGGAAGGTCGTCGGCGGGATGCTGCGCGAGGCGGGCAAGCACGACCGAGCGCGGCTGCTCGGGTTCCTTGACATCTATGCCGCCACAGCACCGCGCGTCCTGCTGCGGTACGCGATCGAGCACCTCGACAACGAGCAACGGGCGCACTACCTGAGCCTGAAGGCGCAGACCGGCCGCGCCTCGTCTTAGCCTTGCCGCGTCACCAATCTCCAGCCTTCGCCGCCGTGGCTATCGACCACCGACAAGGAATGTGTCACCCATTGCCATCCTGACCACTAGCTGCCGCTTCGCCGAGCCGCACCTGGACCGTCCGTTCCTCGGTGCCGTGGAGGATTGCGAGCTCGATCTCACCGTCGGCTGCCGTCTCCAGTGCCTCGAACAGATCGTCCACGCCGCGAACCGGCCGGCCGGCCGCTAGCACGACAAGGTCGCCCTGGGCGAGCCCGGCCCGCGACGCTGGGCTGTCATCCTCGACCTGGCGAACGAGCAACCCGTGAGCTTCCGGAAGACCGACGGCTCGCCGCATCCGGCTGGCGACGTGGGCCGGGACGACCCCGATGCCGAGACGCACTCGCGGAGTCGACTTACCGACGGCGAGCGCGTCCACGTGGGTGCGCAGCGTCTCGTCTGCTGGGATCGCGAGGTAGAAACCCTCGCCGAGACGGTTCGTGTTCAGTCCGAGCAGTCTGCCGTCGGCGCTGACGATCGGGCCGCCGGACGAGCCGGGCAGTAGCGGCGCATCGTGTTCGATGCTTCCGGTGATGCGGCGGCCACGCGGGCCACGGAAGCTGCGCTCGATCCCGGTCACGAATCCCAGCGTCACGCGCAGCCCCCGCCCCCCGGGGTTCGCGAGCGCGAAGACCGGGGCGCCGACTCCAGGAGGACCGCCGGTTGCCCACTCCAGGGCGGGCGAGTCTCCGGTCTCGACCTCGACGACGGCGAGGTCACCGTCGATGTCCAGCCCTCGGATCCGACCCACTTCCGTGCGCGCGTCGGTGAACGTGACGCTCACCTGATCGCCCCGCACGTTGTGCGCATTGGTCAGCACCTGCCCGCTGCCGATCACGACGCCCGATCCGACGCCCCAGCGCTGCCCGATGCCCACGACAGCGGCGCTGGCCCGCTCGGCCACGCCCCGGATCTCCTCCTCGATCGCGTCGAGCACTCCCATGGCATTTCCTTCCTAGTGAGTAGTAGCTTGCAAGTTACTACTCACTGTCGGGACGTCAACCGGCACGGATAAGATCTCGCGATGAGCGAACGGGAGCTGCCTGGCATGACCGAGCGCGCCTCCTCCCCACTCGCCGGGGCCCTGGCTCTGGTCGGGGACCGGTGGACCCTCCTGGTCGTGCAGGCTTTGCTCGGCGGGTCCCGGCGGTTCAACGACCTGCTCGAGCAGATCCCGGGGATCGCGCCGAACATCCTCTCCGAGCGCCTCAAACGGCTCGAGCGCGACGCCCTCCTGGTTTCGCGGCCGTACACCGATCGGCCGCCGCGCGCCGCCTACCAACTCACCGCGGAAGGCATGGAACTTGCCGGGACACTTCGCCTCCTGGCGCACTGGGGAGCACGGCACACCCTTCTCGCCGATACGCCTCGACACGCGGCATGCGGCACCCCCATCGAGGCGAGGTGGTACTGCCCGACATGTGACCACCTCGTCGAGGACGAACCCCAGATCGAGCTGCACGTCCTGTAACCGAGTGTGCTGCGGCGGCGCCGCGTTTCAGTGCCTTCCCGTCCGGGATGATCTGGCCCTAGAGCTCGGCCGCCGGCGATGGCTTCAACGGGGCGATGACCCTCCGTCCGTACGGTGGAGGTCACAGATCGGTTGCGGCTCTTGACGGGCACGCCAGAAGCCCTTGACTGCGTTGTCATCAAAATGACAGCGTAGTCAACGGAGAGGGCGGCCATGCATCTGGACGCAGATCGCTCTGCGGTGAGGCCCGTGATGACAGACGTCGCGCGCCTCGCCGGGGTCTCCCAGAAGACCGTTTCGCGGGTCATCAACAACGCTCCCAACGTCAGTGCGGATGTCCGTGACCGGGTCAATGCCGCCGTCGATGCCCTCGGCTATCGACGCAACTCGGCTGCCCGTGCCCTGGTCACCCAGCGCACCCACGTGATCGGGATCGTCACCCCCGGGACAGCGCTCTACGGACCATCCGCCCAGCTCTTCGGCGTCGAGCGGGCCGCGTGGCAGGCCGGGTACTCCGTGGTGATCGTCTCCACGGCCGACAGCTCCGGTGAGGAGCTCAGGCGCGCCGTCGACAGGATCGTCGACCACGGGGTCGACGGGGTCGTGCTCGCTGCACCCATCACCGCAGAAGGGCTGATCTCGGACGTCTTCCGAGGGGTCCCGGCGATCAGCGTCGGCGACCCGGTGACCGGAGACTTCGGATGCCCCGCCGTAATCGCAGACCAGCAAAGCGGTGTTCTGCAGGCCACCGAGCACCTGCTGTCCCTCGGCCACCCCACGGTTTGGCACGTCGCCGGGCCGGTGTCCTGGTACGCGGCGAATGCCCGCATCGAGGGATGGCGCGAGGCCCTGACCCGCGCCGGAGCGCCCGTCCACGAGCCCCTGGCCGGGGACTGGACTGCCCGTGCCGGCTACCAGGCCGGTCTCGCGCTGGCTGAGCGACCCGACGTGACCGCGGTCTTCGCCGCGAACGACCAGATGGCGACCGGCCTCATGCGGGCGTTCAAGGAGAAGGGTCGGCAGATCCCTGAGGACGTCTCGATCGTCGGTTTCGACGATGCGCCTGACTCCGAGTTCCTGATGGTGCCCCTGACCACCGTTCGTCAGGACTTCACCGCGATCACACACCGTGCGGTGACCGAGCTCGTGCACGCAATTGCCGGAGAGGAGTTCAACCGAGGAGTTACGCGGATCCCCGTCGACCTCGTGATCCGAGCAAGCTCGGGTCCCGCGCCGACACCGACCAGCCTGGGCTAGGTATCCGGCGCACCGCAGCGCCTCCAGGGTGCCGCTGCCAGAACGGCATTCAGCATCACACCGACAAGGAAGTTGGTATCGAGATGCATCGACTCACCACCCGGCAGTCGCGCGCATTTGCGGTGACAGCCACCGCCGGCGCGCTCATCCTGGCCGGCTGCGGTGACGACCAGGATGAGGGCGGCACGGAAGCCCCCGAATCGGATCAGATCAGCCAGGAGGAAATCGACGAAGCGATGACCACCGAGACGAACCTCACCTTCTGGACCTGGGTGCCCGACATCCAGAACCAGGTGGACCTGTTCGAGGCCGAGTACCCGGCCATCCATGTCGAGGTCGTCAACGTGGGTCAGGGCGCCCCGCACTACCAGAAGCTCCGGACAGCCCTCGAGTCGGGCACGGGCGCCCCCGACGTGGTGCAGATCGAGTTCCAGCACCTGCCGTCCTTCCGGCTCGGTGACCACCTGCTCGACCTCGCCCCCTACGGCGTGGGCGACATCGCCGGCGACTACGCAGAGTGGATCTGGTCGCAGGTCTCCGAGGGGGATGCCGTCTACGCCGTTCCGCAGGACACCGGGCCGATGGGCAACCTCTACCGCGAGGACCTGCTCGACGCGGCCGGCATCGACGTGCCCACCACCTGGGAGGAGTTCGGCGAGGCTGCCCGCACCTACCGGGAGGCCAACCCGGACTCCTACCTGACGAACATGCCGGGCAATGACCCCGGCCAGTTCGTCGGGTTGCTATGGCAGGCGGGCGCTCGGCCCTTCGGCTACGACGGCGCCGAGACCGTGACGATAGCCCTGGACACCCCCGAGGTGGCCGAGGTGATCGACTTCTGGAACCCCCTCGTTCAGGACGACGTGATCGGGGTCGACCCAGACTTCACCGACCAGTGGTACCAGGGTCTGGCCAACGGCCGGTACGCCTCGTGGCAGACCGCCGCATGGGGACCGGTGTTCCTCCAGGGCACAGCCGGTAACACCAGCGGCCTGTGGCGCGCAGCTCCCCTGCCGCAATGGGAAGGCGACGAGGCCGCCGGCAACTGGGGCGGTTCGACCGACGCGGTGGTGGAGTCGACGGCCAACCCGATCGCTGCGGCGCAGCTAGCACTCTGGATCAACACCGAGCAGGAGCCTGCGTTCAAGTTCGCCACCGAACAATTCCTGTTCCCGGCCTCGCAGACGATCCTCGAGGACAGCGCGTTCCTGGACCAGGAGGCCGAATTCTACGGCGGACAACAGGTCAACAAGGAGTTCGCCGACATCTCCGCGAGCGTCGTGCCGGACTTCGGCTGGCTCCCGATCATGGACTTCGCCTACTCGTCCTTCAACGAGACGCTGGGCAAGGCATTCGCCGAGCGGACCGACCTGAACGATGGTCTGACCGCCTGGGAGAGCGACCTCGAGGACTACGCGACCGCTCAGGGCTTCACCGTCGAGTGATCCGGTGGGCGGGTCGGTCATGAGCCGACCCGCCCACGCTGAACCCTGAGGGGAGGTGCACGACGGTGTCCACGGCTGCCACGGTTCCACCGTCAGCTGATCCAGCCGGGAGATCGGGTCGCGGCACGGGACTCAAGCGCCGGCAGGCTATCGCCGCGTACTGCTTCGTTGCGCCGTTCTTCCTCGTATTCCTCTCGATGCTCGTGATGCCGCTGTTCTACTCGGGCTTCCTCTCGCTCTTCCGGGAGCAGCTCGTGGGCGGCACGGTTTTCACCGGGGTTGGCAACTACGTGCGCGCTCTGCAGGACGAGGTGTTCCTCGGCGGCGTACTGCGGATGGCGCGGTTCCTGGTCATCCAGGTACCCATCATGCTCGGGCTGGCGCTGGTGTTTGCGCTCGCCCTCGACAGCGGCCGGCTGCGTCTCCATCGCTTCATCCGGCTGAGCATCTTCGTGCCCTACGCAGTGCCCGGAGTGATCGCCGCGCTGATGTGGGGATACCTGTACGGCCCGGACTTCGGTCCGTTCGGGCAGGGGGCCAGGGCCCTCGGCCTGCCCACGCCGCAGTTCCTCAGCAGCGAGTGGATGCTCGGCTCGATCATGAACATCGTCACCTGGAGCTTCGTGGGTTACAACATGATCATCCTCTACGCGGCTCTGCGGTCCATGCCGACGGAGCTCTACGAGGCGGCCCGGGTCGACGGGGCCGGTGAGTTCCGGGTGGCGTGGTCGATCAAGATCCCGGCGATCAAGCCGGCCTTGCTGCTCACCACGATCTTCTCGGTGATCGGGACCTTCCAGCTCTTCAACGAGCCGAATCTGCTGCGGATAATCGCGCCCAACGTCATCGGTGTGGGCTACACACCCAACCTCTACGCCTACAACCTCGCGTTCATCAACCAGGAGATCAATTACGCCGCCGCGATCGCTTTCCTCCTCGGGTTCGTGATCATGATCGTGTCATACGCGGTCCAGCTGGGCGCCCTGCGGAGGGAGCGCCGTTTATGACCTCGCAACCCTTGGCAGCTCGCCCCGGCGAAGGCACCCTCCCCGGTGCTTCCTCCACGCCGGACGTGCCGAGCCGCCGCAATGGGAAGCGCCGGCCGGTCGGTGGTGGGCGGAGCACTGTCCTCACAATCGCGCTGATCGCCTGCGCCGCGTACTTCCTCCTCCCCTTGGTCTGGCTTCTCATCGCCTCGACCAAGTCGAACTCGGACCTGTTCT
>Ga0126304_10001048_pt1 | contig 12482 bp, 12 predicted proteins | sample Plot25_FD_92538 | JGI IMG/M metagenome (GOLD analysis project Ga0126304, IMG submission 92538) | Serpentine soil microbial communities from UC McLaughlin Reserve, CA, USA - Plot25 | ecosystem: Environmental > Terrestrial > Soil > Grasslands | place: USA: UC McLaughlin Reserve, Lake County... | reverse complement strand
CGGCAGCGTCTCGGCGAGCCGGACTCGCAGCGTGCGTTCGAGCTCGGCCAGCGGCACGATTACTTCGTCGCCGCCGGCGCGTTCCTGATCGCGAACAGATGCTTGTCGCCGCGGATGAAGATCGTATCGCCGGCAAACGCCAGTGACGCCCACACCGGCTCGCCAATAGAATTCGTGCGCAGGACCTCGTGCTTCGGGCCTGCCTTGACCACGAAGGTATCCCCCTCCTCGCTGGTCTGCAGAACCCGATCGCCGTAGGCAACGAGCGACGACTTGAACGAGGTCGCTACGGGCGGCCGTCCGCCTTCGTACCTGATCCCGCCCGTCTTCGCATCGAGACACGTGATCAGGCCGGCCTCGGTCATCAGGTAGAGATCGTCACCGAACAGAATCGGGGACGGCACATAGGCGGTACCTTTGTTGTAGCGCCAGACGATCCCCTCGTTCTCCTTCAACTGGCCGCTCGACCCCGCTTTGATCGCCATCGCGACCTTCGCGCCGTTCCCGGCGGTCGCGAAAATCAGCCCGTGACCGGCAACGATGCTGGGAATGGGATGGCTCTGCACGCCAGGCGCACGCCATAACTCCTTGCCGGTTCGCGGGTCGTAGCCCATCACCATCTCTGCGCCGGACGCGACCAGCTCCGCGCGTCCGCCGCTCGCGACGATCAATGGCGTCGCCCAGCTCCTCCGCGTGGTCCGATCGACCCGCCACACCTGCTTGCCCGTCTTCTTGTCGAGCGCAATGATCGCGGACCCGGTTCCCATTTCCTGATCGCACTGCAGGATCAGGAGGTCTTCGAAGAGCACCGGCGACGTTCCCGGCCCGAGCCCTGCCTTGGCGATGTCACCGACCGCCGTTTTCCACGCGGGCGTTCCCTTCAGGTCGTAGGCGTATACCCCGGCCGCTTCGAAAAACGCGTAAAGGAGCTTGCCGTCAGTCGCAATCGTCGGGGACGCGTAGGTGTTCTTCTTGTGCTTGTTGTCGTACATCACGCCGTCGTAGGCCGTCCGTTCCCACAGGAGCTTTCCATCCCGAGTGTCGTAAGCCAGCACCTTCAGCGTGTTCTTGTAGTCGACACCAGCCGCATCCGGATGCAAGTACCCGGGCTTCAGATTGAAGTCGAGGTGGTCGGGAGCCGTCCGCCCCGGCACGTGTTCCCCCTGGATGGCGGTGGTAATGAAGAGTAGATTTCCCCAGATCACCGGCGAGGAATGGCCGCTGCCCTCGACCGGCACCTTCCACGCGATGTTCTTCTCAGGCCCCCATTCCTCGGCATAGCTGGTGCCCGCCGCCACGCCGAGTCCATCCGGTCCGCGCCATTGCGGCCAGTTCTCATCGAGTGCAGCGGTGGGAACGCCGGTCGTGAGCAGGAGCGCGACCGCAGCAGTCGCCGCGGGTGGAATCGGGAGTCGCATCGACAAAGCATACAAGGTCCGCGGCTCTGGGACGGGCTGCCGAACAGTACAATCCGATGCATGAGCTTTCCTCGCCGCGCTTGCGTGGCCGTTGTCGCCGCGGGGCTGGCGGCCTGCCGTACGTCAGGCCCTCACCTCGACCCGATCTCCGCGTCTGCGCCGCTTCGGTTCGCTGGCGAATACATCATGGCGCCGGCCGCGCTCGCACCTGTTCCGCGCTTCGGCGGCATCTCTGGACTAGCTTCCCGGGAAGGCGGACGCGAGCTGCTCGCCATTGCCGATGACCGCGACAACAGCCGCATGTATCGATTCAGGGTGGAAGGAACGCCCCCCAACCTGACGATCGAGCTGACGGCGACGATCCTGCTTCAGCCCGCCGCCGGCGCGCCGGCAAAGCTGGATCCGGAAGGCATCGCGGTCGGTCGTAACGGGCACATTTTCATCGCCTCCGAGGGGTTCTCCAATCAGCAGCCTCGACTTCCTCCGGCGATCCTCGAGTACTCGAAGGCGGGAAAATTCCTCGGACAGGTGAGCCTCAGGCCCCGGTTCGTTCCGACGCCAACGGGCCCCGTCACCTCCGGTGTGCGTGACAACGCTGCATTCGAGAGTTTGACGACGACCCGTGACGGCCGCTTGTTCACCGCGGTCGAACTTCCATTGGTGCAGGACAGTGACGCCGTCACATTCGGCCCTGGGAGCCGCACGCGTCTCCTCGAATTCCGCTGGTCGGCCGGACACTTCGAACCGGCGCGGGAGTTTGCCTACGATATCGACGGCATGCCGAGGCCGCCGTTCGTGCCGACGCTCGCGATCAACGGCCTCGTCGAACTGCTGGCGCTCGGGGGAGACGAATTCCTGTCGCTGGAGCGCGGGTACACCGAGTCGGAGAACCGGGCGGAGTCGCTCAACCGGATCAGGATTTTTCGCCTCTCGCTGACCGGTGCGACTGACGTTTCCGCCATCGATTCGCTTCGGACTGCAACGGATGTGACTCCCGTTCGCAAGACCCTGTTGCTCGACCTCAAGGACGTCAGCGGTCTGTCGCCGGCCCTGACCGCTCTCGACAACTTCGAAGGCATGACCTGGGGGCCCACGCTGCCGGACGGGCACCCGCAACTGCTCCTCGTCAGTGACAACAACTTCAGCCCACGCCAGAAAACCGCGTTTCTGTCGTTCGCGGCAGCGCCGGCCCTGCGCCGCGGTGAGAACCCGTTTCGGTAGAATAACGTCATGAATCCACGAGTCGTCGAAGCCATCAACCGCCAGATCAACTCGGAGCTGAGCGCGTCGTACGCCTACCTCGCCATGTCGGCCTACTGCGAATGCCAGAAGTTCACCGGCGCCGCGCGATGGCTCCGGCTCCAGAGCCAGGAGGAGCACATGCACGCGATGAAGCTGCTGGACTTCGTTCTCGCCCGGGACCGCAGCGTCGACCTGCTGGCGATCGACAAGCCCAAATCCGATTTCAAAAGCGTCGCGGAAGTCTTCGATCGGGCGCTGGCCCAGGAGCAGGAAGTCAGCCGCCAGATAGACGCGCTCTACGAGACGGCGTTCCAGGAGAAGGCGTTCGCGGCCGTCGCGGAGCTTCAATGGTTCCTGACCGAGCAGGTGGAGGAAGAGAAAACGGCGCGCGAGATCGTGGCGAAGTTTCACATGATCGGCAGCGATGCGGCGTCGCTCCTGGACCTGGATCGCGAGCTGGGCTCCCGGTCCGCGGTGGAAGCCACGAAGGAGAAGTCATGACGCGTCTTGTGAGGCGCGCGCTGCTCGCCGCGCTCGCGAGCGTTTCCGCCGTCGCCTGCGGCGGCCAGAAAGATGCCACCGTGGCGACGCCAGTCGCGGCCGCGCAGGCTCCGGCCGCGGCGATTCAACCTGCCGCGATCGACTCGAACGCCATTGTCGAGCGGATCAAGGTGCTGGCGTCAGACGAGTACGAAGGGCGTGCACCGGGAACGAAGGGGGAGGACCTGACGGTCAAGTACCTCGTGGAGGAGTCGAAGAAACTCGGCTTGCAGCCCGGAAACACCGACGGCACTTACGTCCAGAAGGTGCCGCTCGTCGGCATTCAGGCGGCGCAGCTCGAGCCGCTCACGGTGACCAGGGGCACGCAGAAGCAGACGTTCAAGTGGGGCGATGACGTGGTGCCGTGGACCAAGCACGTGGCCGACAGCGCTTCCATCGCTGATTCAGACCTCGTGTTTGTCGGGTATGGCGTCGAGGCGCCGGAGTACAACTGGAATGACTTCAAGAACGTCGATGTGAAGGGTAAGACCATTGTCGTGCTGGTCAACGATCCGCAGGTTCCCGACGCGTCGAATCCCAAGGCCCTGGATGCCAGGCTGTTCAACGGCAAGGCAATGACCTACTACGGCCGATGGACCTACAAGTTCGAGGAAGGCGCTCGGAAAGGCGCCGCGGGCGTGCTGATCGTCCACGAGACCGGACCCGCCGGGTACCCGTTCTCCGTCGTGCAGGGGAACCTCCGGGAAAAATTCGATATCGTCGCGCCGAACAAGAACATGGATCGCGCCTCGATCGAGGGCTGGGTGTCGCTGCCAACCGCGAAGAAGATCTTCGCGATGGCCGGCCAGGATTTCGACAGGCTGAAGCAGGCGGCGCTGTCCCGCGACTTCCAGCCGGTGCCGCTCGGTCTCAAGGCGTCGCTCGGCGTCAAGAACACGCTCCGCACGATCGACTCGCAGAACGTCGTGGCCAGACTCGAAGGCAGTGACGCCCGGATGAAGGACGAGTACGTCGTCTACTCATCGCATTGGGATCACCTCGGCGTCGGCGCCCCGGTCAACGGCGACAAGATCTACAACGGCGCACTCGATAACGCGTCCGGTGTATCGACGCTGCTCGAGATCGCCAGGGCGTTTACGCAAACCCAGCCGAAGCCCAGGCGGTCCATCCTCTTCCTCTTCGTCACCGCTGAAGAACAGGGGTTGCTGGGTTCGCTGTACTACTCCGTCAATCCGATTTACCCGCTCGCGAAGACCGTCGCGAACATCAACATGGACGGCGTGAACCAGTGGGGCCGCACGAAAGACATCACTGTTGTCGGCATGGGCGCCTCCGACCTTGATGACTATCTTCGGGATGCTGCCGCCGCGCAGAACCGAACGCTCACACCGGATCCGGAACCGGAGAAGGGCTTCTACTACCGCTTGGACCACTTCAACTTCGCGAAGCAAGGCGTGCCGGCGCTCTACACCGACGCGGGTGAGCACTTCATCGGCAAGGACGAAAGCTACAGCAAGTCGAAGCGCGACGAGTACACCAATCGCGATTACCACTCACCGTCTGACCAGATCAAACCGGATTGGGATCTCAGCGGGGCGATCGAAGACGCGCAGCTGATGTTCATGGTGGGATACCGCGTGGCCAACGCCGACAAGTTCCCGGAGTGGAAACCGGGCAACGAGTTCAAGGCCAAGCGCGACGCCATGTTGGGGAAGTAAGGCGGCAACTCCAAACGCCAAACTCCAAATTCCAAACTGCAAACGGAGCCCACCGACTGAGAGCTCCGTTTGCAGTTTGGAGTTTGGGGCTACTTTTCCCTGGGCTCCTCGAGATAGGTGTAGCCCTGGAGGCCCTCTTCGTAGAACTCCAGCATGCGCCCTGACTCTTCGTAGCTGATCTTCCCTGCGCGCACGGCGTGTTCGACGTCGTGCCGCAACTTTCTGATCAATCCCTCGACGTCAAACTCCACGTAGTCGAGGACTTCCTTCACCGTATCCCCCTTGATGACCGCGTCGAGCACGACGTTGCCGCGGTCGTCGAGGCTGACGTGAACGGCATGGGTATCGCCGAACAGGTTGTGCAGGTCCCCGAGGATCTCCTGGTAGGCGCCCACGAGAAACACACCGAGGTAGTACGGATCGCCGTTGACGCTGTGGAGAGGAAGCGTCCGCTTGACGTCGCGACGATCGATGAACTGATCGATCTTCCCGTCTGAGTCGCAGGTGATGTCGCCGAGCACGGCATGCTGGGTCGGGACCATGTTCAGCCGATGGATCGGCATCACTGGAAACAGCTGCTTGATCGCCCAGCTGTCCGGGCACGACTGGAACAGCGAGAAGTTGCAGAAGTAGGTGTCCGCCATCGCATCGTCCAGTCCCTGCAGATCTTCCGGGACGTCGTCCATGTGCGAGACGATCTTCTTCAGCTTCACCAGGATCGCCCAGTAAAGGTTTTCCGCCTGGCAGCGCTGTTCGAGCGGCAGGTAGCCGCCGGTGAACAGGTTCAAGGCCATATCGAGCGCCTGCTGCGCGTCGTGGTAACTCTCGAGTGCGTTCCGCGCCGTCAGGTTCTGGTGGGTCTCGAGCAGGTCGATGACCGGCTGCTCGGCCTCGTCGGGCTTGATCGCTTCCGGGATCTTCTCCTCACCGAACGCGGAGACGCCGAGTACGTTGTAGATCAACACGCTGTGGTAGGCGACAATCGCACGACCGCTCTCGGAAACGATGGTCGGGTGCTTGACCCCTTCGTCATTACACACGGTCTGGATGTGGTAGACGACGTCGTTGGCGTATTCCTCGAGGGTGTAGTTGACGCTCGATTCGAAGTTTGTCTGCGAACCATCGTAGTCGACGCCGAGACCGCCGCCGACGTCGAGGTACTCGAGGCCGGCTCCTGCCTTGACCAGTTCGGTGTAGACGCGCGCCGCTTCGTTCAACGCTCCCTTGACGATCCGGATGTTCGGGATCTGACTGCCGAGGTGGAAGTGCAGCAGCTTGAAGCAGTCTTCCATTCCGCGTGAGCGTAGTTCGTCGAGCCCGCGGAGCACCTCAGCGACCGTCAGGCCGAACTTCGAGCGATAACCGCCGGAGCCCTGCCAGCGTCCGCCGCCGCGCGCCGCCAGTTTCACGCGCATACCAATCTGCGGGCGGACACCGACCCGCTCAGCGTACTTGAGGATCAGCCCGAGTTCCGTGTACTTCTCGACGACCGGGATGACGTTGCGACCGATCTTCTGCGCGAGCATCGCCATCTCGATGAACTCGGCGTCCTTGAACCCGTTGCAGATGATCGGGGTGTCGTTGTACGCCTGGGCGGCGACAGCGAAAAGTTCGGGCTTGGACCCGGCTTCGAGCCCGAACCCGTACTCCCGTCCGAAATCGAGCACCTCTTCGACGACCTGGCGCTGCTGGTTGACCTTGATCGGGTACACGCAGATGTACTTGCCTTCGTACTGATGCTGCGCGATCGCCGCCTTGAAAGCGTTATGGATGTCGCCGACCCGGTGCTTGAGGATGTCCTTGAACCGCACCAGGACAGGAAGCTGTATACCGCGAAGAATCAAGTGATCAGTGAGCTGCTTGAGGTCGATCGATTTCTCGCGGTCCTTGGTGGGATGAACCAGCACATGTCCGGACGATGAGACCGAAAAGTAGCCCTTGCCCCATCGCTCCACTTCGTACAGTTCGCTCGCATCTGCGGCGGTAAACACCTCGCCTGTCTGCCAATTACGCTGCGTGCGGGTGGTCGGATTGCTCACGCGCTCATGATACAGGAAAGGTTTTGCACGATCGACATTTGTCCGTTTTCGAAATTCAGCTGATCGGATCCGGGCAAGGAATCGCCGCTCCGAACACGCGGATGAAAATTGGGATGAGACGCGGTTCGGCGTGATAAACGCGCACGGCACACTGACGGACCTACGGATCGGCGGGCTGGAATGGCGATCATTGGCGGGTTGGCGGGGCGAATGCAACCACTCTTCGCGCATTCGACGCGACGAAATTCACGTTCGTTACGTCTAACGGATGCAACTGAGTCCCTCCGGGGCTCCATCTAATCATCATGAAGCCGCCGGCGGACCGTTTACTGGATCTCAGCGGCGCAGGGACCGACGTCCCGGCGCGCCCGCGTCCCTGTTCCGGGGTGCGGTGGTCAGTTGTCTTTGGCGTGGCCCTGCTGATGGGCGTCCTGTCATCGGCCCTGGCCTGGCAGCTGACGCGTTCCTTTGAGCGGTCGCTCAGCGACTTCCGCTGGATCCTCGCGATCAATGCCGCGTACGCGGTAGTCACTTTGTTTGCCGGCAACGTCGCGCTCCGCTACTACCGTGAGTCGCGCGAGGGCGCCGCGCGCGCGTCGCAGCTGCAAACGCGGCTGGTCGAGGCGCAGCTGAAGACGCTGCAGCAGCAGCTGCATCCGCATTTCCTGTTCAATACGCTGCACGCAATTTCGTCGCTGATGCACAAGGACATCGAAGCGGCCGACCGCACGCTCATCCGCCTGTCGGACCTTCTGCGGCTCACGCTCGAACGGCTCGGCCAGCGGGAAGTAACGCTGGAGGCGGAGCTCGACTTCCTTCGGAAGTACTTGGAGATCGAAAGCACGCGTTTCGCCGATCGCCTGGTCGTCCGCTTCGACATCGAAGAAGATGCTCGCGGCGCATTCGTGCCGACGCTGCTGCTGCAGCCGCTGGTCGAGAACGCGATCAAGCACGGCGTCGCCCGCAAGTCAGGCGAGGGGCACATCGACGTCACCGCACGGCGCGACAACAACATGCTCTGGCTGGAAGTGCGCGACGACGGCGTCGGGCTGTCGGAGGACGCGCTGACGGCGCTGCAGAAAGGGATCGGTGTCTCGACCACGCGGGCGCGACTGCAGCACCAGTTCGGCGCCGATTATCGATTCGAATTTCACCGGCTCTCGCAAGGAGTCGCCGTCGTGGTCGCCGTCCCGTGGCGCACCAGCACCGGCGGCACCATCGACAACGTTGAAAGGGTTGCACATGAAGAAACTGCGCACAATGATCGTGGACGACGAGCCGCTGGCAAGGGAGCGCCTCGCCAGCCTGCTTTCGGCCGAACAGGATATTGAACTCATCGGGCAGTGCCGCGACGGCGAAGAGGCCGTCATCGCGATCCAGCATCACAAGCCGGACCTGGTCTTCATGGACGTGCAGATGCCGGCGCTCAATGGGTTCGAAGTGATCGACGCGGTCGGGTCCGAACACATGCCGCTGGTCATCTTCGTCACTGCCTACGACCAGCATGCGTTGCGTGCCTTCCAGGTCCGCGCCCTCGACTACCTGCTCAAGCCGTTCGATCGTGAACGTTTCCAGGAAGCGCTGCAGCGCGCTCGCGCCCACATCCAGCGGGACGAGACCGGCGATGTCGGGCGGCGCCTACTCGCGCTGGTCAAGGATCTGCGGCGCGATCAGCCGAAGACCGATCGATTGGTGGTGAAGTCGGGCGGCCGGCTGTTCTTCCTCCGCACCGACGAGATCGACTGGGTTGAGGCCTCGGGCAACTACGTGCGGCTGCACGTCGGCACCACCTCTCACCTGCTTCGCGAGACCATGAACGCGATCGAAGGGCGGCTCGATGCCGAAAAGTTCTTCCGGATTCACCGCTGCCGGATCGTCAATCTGGAACGGATCCAGGAAATGCAGCCTTGGCTGAACGGCGAATATGCGGTGGTCCTTCGCACCGGGACCCGCCTCACCTTGAGCCGCGGCTACCGGGAGAAGCTGCAGGAACGTCTCGGGCGAGCGACCGTCTAACAGCTGAGCTAGCAACAAAAATGTGATCGGCGGTCCAAGTTTGTGACGTCGATCACACCCTCCTTACCGCGGCTTTCTCAACAATTCGCAAGGTTTGGCGCGGCATTGCGCTTGCGGAGTGGCGCTCGTCCATTCAGCAGACACAACCGACTTTGCGAGCTCACATGCACTCGATTGCCGTGCGACGGGAAACCGTTGCCCTCGACCCCTCGATCAGACCCGCCACGCCGGTCCGCGTTGCGTTGCTGGTGACGCCCGATTCCAATCTCAGGGAGGCGGCCGCGCGCGCGCTGGAGCGAGACGGATACCGTGTGCTCCGGGCTGCCCACTCCGGGCACGCCGTGCTCGCGTGCCTGAAGGCCGGCCGGGTCGACGTAGCGGCGATTGAACTGTCGATGGAGGATGTGTCGGGCCCCGCGCTGGCCGAGCGGCTGCGCCGTCACTGTGCGGACATGCGGACCGTATTCTTCGCGAAAAGCGGGACCCCGGAATGTGAAGGGGTCCTGGTTCGCCCCTTCACCCGGGATGATCTGCTCGCGAGGGTGGGCCTGTCGCTGGTTGCCCTGGGAGCGGGCTTGGGGTCAGACCGGGGTCAAACCGGGGTCTGACCCCCAGTTACTTCGGCATCTTGAACATCGCGTCGTCGAGTGGCACGTTGAACTCGATCTTCTCGTACTTCATCTGGACGATCTGGTTGCCGTTCATCAACTGCGTCAGAGTGAATGGCAGGGTCCGTCCTTCGACCGTTCGGTAGTCCCCGAAGCGCGTCTCGAGCTCCCCTTTCTGACCCTGCATCTCCGCCGTCGTGGTGAAGCGCGTCTCGAGACCAGTCTCGGTATCCAGGTAGTAGTCGAACTTCATCCCCCCCTTGGTCGTGACGCGGAGGTGGTTCACCGCTTTCCCACCATCCGTCTCCTTTCCGACCAGTTCGATCGTGTGACCCTTGGCCTTGTAATCGAGAAACAGGGGATCGAACGCAGAGTTCTGCTTCATGGCTTCGATTTGCGGACCCTCGGGGAGTGCCTGAGGGGGATTGGCACCCATCGCCATCCACAGGCTGGTGCCGTCGAACCCCTGCACCATCTTCTGCCCCCCCATGTCCATCTCGTTGTGCATCAAGTACGGCCGCTTCACCGAGGTGGTGATCGGAACGTCCATTCCCTGAACGTTGGCTTTCCCGGTCATCCGGACGGTTGTCGTCGCCTTGATCGCCTCCACTCCCCCTTTGGCCTGGAGATTCTTGGCGAGGATCTCGTCCACAGTCTGCGCGTTTACAGCGGGAACCGCGGCTGCGAGAACCAGTCCGACTACGGCGACGCACGACAGTGAACGACGCATCAGAACCTCCACGTCAAAGCGCTCATTGTACAAGCGAAGCGCGGAGGGACGCCTCCGCGCTTCCAGACTGTCGTGGTTCAGACCCGCCGCCGCACCATCATCCGATAGAGGACGAGCAGGATCACTGCGCCCAATATCGAAATGAGCCATCCGGCACTTTCATTCGGACCGTAGAATCCCATCGCGCGCCCGATGAACCCGCCGAGCAAAGCGCCGGCGATACCAAGAAGGATCGTCACGATGAAGCCGCCGGGATCGCGCCCGGGCATCAACAGTTTCGCAATGACGCCGACCACCAGACCAAACAGAATCCACGTCAGAATACTCATCGGTTTCCCTCCCGTAGCTGCCTAAGCGGGCTGCAAGCGAAAAGCCATCGCCGATGGCTGAGCCGGAAACACATATAGTGGCGGCGTAATGCGCATAGTCCTTTGCTTCAGCTTTGCAGCCATCGTTCTTCTCATAGACGGCCCGCACGACATACAAAGGGGAACGATGCAGCGTCAAGTGGATCAGGCGGCTTCGGAATTTTCCGGCCTCATGGGTATCGCCGCGAAAAATCTCCTGACGGGTGAGGAGGTCGCGCACAACGCGGATACCCGCTTTCCGACGGCGAGCACGATCAAGACAGGAGTGATGCTCGAGGCCTATCACCAGGCGGCGGAGGGAAAACTGCCGCTGGATTCCAAGCTCAGGCTGCAGGACGCCGACAAGGTCGGGGGCTCCGGGATACTGAACCGGATGGACGCCGGCCTCGAGCTCACCATCCGCGATCTCGTTCACCTGATGATCACGCTCAGCGACAACACCGCAACCAACCTTCTCGTTACCCGGCTGGGAACGAAGCAGATAGACGATCGACTGGGTGGTTACGGCCTCGGGGAGACGAAGATATTCCGACCGACGTTCAGGGATGGACGCCCTGACGTATTCCCGGAACTCGAGCGCGAGTTCGGGCTCGGCATGACCACCCCGAGAGACATGATGCGCCTCATGGCATTGATCGCCGAAGGTAAGGCAGTGAACGCGGACGCATCCGCAAGAATGCTCGAGACGCTACAGCGTCAGCAGGATCGCGCGATGATTCCACGACTGCTGCCCGATGGCGTGGCGGTCGGGAACAAGACAGGAACTGATTCGGAAAAGCTTCCAGACGCCAACGGCCGTAGGGGTGCGATCCGAGCTGACGCAGCGATCGTCAGCGCGGCGGGATTGAAATACGTAATAGCGATCTACACGCGTCGCGGTGCAGACGATAGTTACGCGGTCGACAATGCCGCCCTGCTCGCCGGCGCGCGGATCTCGCGCATCATCTACGACGGCTTCTCGGCCAAAAGGCCCTAGGTCAGAAGAGCCGTCCCCCTTCGTGGCGCAGCAGCCACTGCTTGCGCTCCAGACCGCCGCCATAGCCGGTCAGGGTTCCATTCGTGCCGATGATCCTGTGGCACGGAACGATCACTGCAACGGGATTTGCGCCGTTTGCGGCGCCGACGGCGCGTACAGCCGCCGGAGAACCAATTGCCTGTGCCAGCTGTGCGTATGACGCCGTCCTGCCGGCCTTGATCTCCCGCAGCGCCGTCCAGACCCGCCGCTGGAAGTCGGTTCCATTCATCTCGACTTCGACGTCATCGAGCGCGTCGAGTTCTCCGGCGAAGTACCGGTCGAGCACAGACACGGTCCCCGCCGGGTCGATCACGCGGTCGATCGCAATGTTGCCGTACCAGCGGGTCAGATAGGCTCGCGCTGACGCTTCGTCATCTCCAAAGTGCAGAAGACAGGTGCGCCCGGCCCGCGCCGCAACCGTCAGAGCGCCGATCGGCGTCTGGACGACGGCGATTTCGATCATGCCGATGATTATCACCTGCCCGGGTGGGCAGGGCGATCACCTCACCAGGGTGGGACGGCGGGTCTCGGTGAACAGCGTCGGCGCGTACGACCGGAGTGCAGAGACGACCCGCCCCCCAGGCGAGATGCCGGTGACGACGGTGCTGGCGGTGAAGTAGAGGGCGGCAACCGGACCGACGACCTTCCAGAAGCTCATGGACGCCGGGACCGCAATCGCGAACGACACCGACGCGACCGCCACGAGATCGATTCCCGCCGCCATGACACGTGGTGCGTACTGGGCCGCCAATGACGGCGGCTTCGATTCCGGGTCGCGCGGGGCGCGCCGGCGCTCGCGGCCGGCCGGCAGTGGATCGGGGTTGGCG
>Ga0126304_10001047_pt1 | contig 12494 bp, 15 predicted proteins | sample Plot25_FD_92538 | JGI IMG/M metagenome (GOLD analysis project Ga0126304, IMG submission 92538) | Serpentine soil microbial communities from UC McLaughlin Reserve, CA, USA - Plot25 | ecosystem: Environmental > Terrestrial > Soil > Grasslands | place: USA: UC McLaughlin Reserve, Lake County... | reverse complement strand
GGTCACGGCCAGCTCGCGGTCGATTCCTCCCCGGAACGGGCCGGCCGCAAGGGCGCTCACCCCCTGAGCGACCGACAGGCAGTGCTCGATCAGCCCGTGGCGGTAGGCCTGGTGGTAGTACTTGGCCGCCGGCGCCGAGTGGTAGGCCGCGCCGGTCTCGGTGGAGGGGTCGATCAACCGCCCGAGCAACGTCCGCAGGTGGGGGCGCTGGATGGTATCGATCAGCGCCTCGAGGTCCGCGGCCATCTCCGCGTAGGGCCGGGCCGGCGCCTCGGTGAGGTCGGCCAGCTCGTACTCGTCCTCCGCCGCGGCCCGCATCCGTTTGACCGTCAGGCCGGCGCCGTAGCGCTCGTCGACCGAATAGCGGGCGAGCACGCGTATGACCGAGCCGGTCGGGCAGAGCGGTGCGAGCGCCTCCACCTCGTCCCAGATCACGGCCTCGACAGCGCCCGTGGTGTCGCCGAGCTGAAGCTTCAGGAAGCTCTCGCCGTTGCGCTTCTGGCGGCGGCTGTGGGCCCGCACGACGAACACCTCGTTGACCTCTTGGCCGTCGGCCAGGTCGCGGACGAAGCACCTCGAAGTGGTCAGCGTGGTCTGCTCCATGGGGGATTGCCAAGGTAAGGCTGCACTCGGACGGTTTAGCCTCCCGTGCATGGGAGTGCTCATCGCCGGGGGCACCGGCGCGCTCGGGAGCGCCGTCGTCCGCGACCTGCTCGAGTCGGGCCACGACTGCACGGTCACCTGGATCGTGGACAGGGAACGCGAACGCGCTGAGGGGGACTTCGGAGAACGCGTTTCGTTGGTGCACGCCGACCTCGTCGACCCACAGGGTGGAGCCGAGGACGCCGTCGCTGCGGTTGAGGATCTGGAGGCGGTCGTGAACCTGGTTGGCGGCTTCTTCTCCGGACCGCTCGCACACGAGACCGAATGGGACGACTTCGATCGCATGTTGCACCTCAACCTCGCACCCGCATTCAATCTCGCGCGCGCCGCGATGCCGCGCCTGCTGGAACGTGGCGGGGGATCGTTCGTAGCCGTGTCGGCGCGGCCCGCGCTGAGGCCATTTGCCGGCTCGGCCGCGTATTCGACCGCCAAGGCGGCCGTGCTCGCCTTCATCAGGGCCCTCGACGCCGACTACCGCACGCAGGGAATCCGGGCGAACGCGATTCTGCCGAGCGTGATCGACACGCCCGCCAACCGCGCGGCGGAGCCGGACGCGGACCACTCGAAGTGGGTCCAGCCGGCCGAGATTGCGAGGGTCGTGCGCTTCCTCGTGTCCGATGACTCCGCGGTCACGAGCGGCGCCGCGATCCCCGTCTACGGGCGCGCGTAGTACTTCAGGGCCCGCTGGCCGACCTGCCTCGTCACGCTGCCGTTCTGGATCGCCCCGATGGGTGCACCGATCAGCGGGATCAGCCGGCCCGCGTAGCGGCGCGCCAGTCGCCTAGCGAGGTACTTGGCGAGGCGCCGATGCAGCGCGTCGTTCCTCCGGCCGCTCAGCGCGCGCTCGGCCATCGCCTGAGCCATGCGCTTGCCCACGCCGTCGAGCGCCCTGCGCGCCTGGGCCGGCGTGTCGTACAGCCCCTGGAGCGCGAGGTACTCGGCCGGGCGCATCGGGTGGCAGGGGTCGTAGCCGTACGCGGCCGCGATGTAGAACACCATCCGGCCCTGGATCCACAGCAGCGCCACCATGTCCGGCGCCGCCGTGATCACCCCGCCGGCGCCGAGCGCGCCGCCCTCGAGCCGGGCGAGGCGGACGTGCTTCTTGAAGGCCACGCGCGCGAGCTCGTCCGGCGTGTGTCCCGCACCGGCGTTTCGCGCCCACTCTGCCGCCTGCGGCCCAAAGCGCTCGGCCGACGCCAGCGCGATGTACTCCGGAGCGCGATCGGGCTCCGCCAGCAGGCGCTCCCACAACCGCTTAGGCGGGCGCTCGAGGTGATCGATTTCGGTGGCGGCCTCCACGTTGCTTGAGGCTAGCCTGTGGCGAATGGGAATTCTCGACGACGACATGAAGGACGACCGTGAGCAGCTGATCGAGTTGCTCACCAGGGCGTATTGGATGGAGATCGAGACCGTGATGAGCTACATCACCAACTCGATCAACCCGGACGGCGTGCGCGCCCAGGAGATCATCGAGTCCCTCCAGCAGGACGTGGAGGAGGAGCTCGGACACGCGCGCGAGTTCGGCGCGCGCATCAAGGAGCTCTACGGCGTGGTGCCGGGCTCACTCGACTTCAACGCCGAGCAGTCCTACCTCCAGCCGCCCGACGAGCAGACCGACATCGTCCACGTGATCAAGGGCGTCATCGAGGCCGAGTCCGGCGCGATCGAGCACTACAACCGCATCATCGAGTTCTGCGAGGGCCGCGACCCGGTCACGCAGGACATGGTGATCACCATCCTCCGCGACGAGGAGGGCCACCGGCGCCTGTTCGAGGGCTTCCTGAGCGAGTACAAGTCGGAGGGGCTGGCCTAGGCGAGCGAGTCCGCCACCAGGACGACGATTCCGAAGATTCCCGCCGCCGCGGCGATCACGCCGACCACCGTCGGCGAGGGGCCGCCGTGGATGCCCGTCTCGTGCACCGCCGCGTGGCCCTTGCCGCGCTGAAGCAGCCAGCGGTTGACGGGATAGGCGAAGAAGCCGGCCACGAACAGCGCGAACGACAGCGAGCCCCAGAACAGCACGTCGTCGAGCCCCGCATCCATCGCGCCGGGGATCACCAGGATGATCGCGTTGTCCACGATCTCCATCACCGCGATCGAAAGCGTGTCCGACGCCAGGGCGATCGGAACGACGGCCGCCAGGGCCAGCCCGGCGCGCAACAGCGGCCAGCTCGTCAGCGAATAGCCGAACAGGAAAGCCAGCACGATCGCCAGCGCGATCGTGGCGCCGTCCGACCAACCCAGGGCCGTGCCGATGATCACTCCCAGCACCTCGCCGATCGCACAGCCCGTGAGGCAGTGAAGCGTGGCGCTGAGCGCCATCCGGTTCACGCTCTCGGCCTGCCCGTGCGTGTGTGCATGCGCATCCATCACGGCCCCCAACGGTAGATACCATCGTCAACTGCCACACCGGCGAGGTAGCTCAGTTGGTAGAGCACACGACTGAAAATCGTGGTGTCGCCAGTTCGATTCTGGCCCTCGCCATCTGCCGGCTGCGGCGCCATGTCAGGCGGCGTCCTCGGTCGCTCGCGTGCAGAGCACGCCACGCTCCCTGCGTCCTTGCCTGACGGGCGCCTCGCTCGGCTGTCCTGCAAATGCGCGCTTTCCGTACCTGCCGACGACAGCTAGGTGCGGGCCGAAACGTCCACGTGGCGTCCATTTACTTCGGGATTGCCGCGCCCGTAGGGTGCAGGCGTGGTCCACGGAACTGTCGCATCTGGCTTCGAGCCCGTCCGCGAGCGGTTTGATCGCTGCTTCACCGAGCTGGGCGAGACCGGCGCTGGCTTCGCCGCGATTGCGGGCGGGCGCGTCGTCGCCGACCTCTGGGGAGGCGACGGCTGGGAGCGCGATTCGATCGTCCAGGTGTTCTCGGTGAGCAAGCCGATGGCCGCGTTCTGCGTGTTGATCCTCGCCGACCGCGGCGAGCTCGCCCTGGACGACCGGGTCGCCTTTCACTGGCCCGAGTTCGCCGCGGCCGGCAAGGAGGCGGTGACAGTGCGCCAGCTGCTGTGCCACCAGGCCGGGATGGTCGCGCTGCGCGCACCGCAGCCTCAGGAGGTGCTGCTCGACTGGGACCGGCTGTGCGCGCTGCTCGCCGCCGAGGCGCCGTGGTTCGAGCCCGGCAGCGGCCACGCCGAGCAGGCGATCTTCTACGGACATCTGTGCGGTGAGTTGGTGCGCCGGGTCGATGGGCGCTCGCTCGGAACGTTCTGGCGCGAGGAAGTCGCGCGGCCGTGGCGGCTCGAGTTCGCCTTCGGGCTCGACGGCCACGAACAGGCGCGAGCGCTCGATCTCGTCGGCGAGATCCCCGCCCACGACGGCGAGCTCTACGAGCTCGCGACCGCGAACCCGCCGGGGGCGCACGACCTCGAGTTCGTCAACGGAGCCGCTTGGCGGGCTGCAGAGATCCCGGCGATCAACGGGCACGGCAGCGCCCGAGGCGTCGCCCGGTTCTTCGCCGGCCTGCTGGGCGGCGGCGAGCTCGACGGCGTGCGGCTCGTCTCAGCCGAGTCGGTGGCCCGGATGAGCGCGGGCGAGCTGACCGCGGTCGATCCGCTGCTCGATGAGGAGGTGACCTGGGGCTTCGGCGTCTGGGTCGACGACGATGGCTACGGCATGGGCGGGCTCGGCGGAGCGCTGGCGATGACCGATCCCGACCTCGGCCTCGCCTACGCCTACCTCACTCGAAGGATGGGAACGCACGAGCGGGCCGAGGCGATGGACGCCGCGGTCCGCGCCGCCCTCGGCTGATCGGGCGATCGACTTGTGCACGCGGCGGCCTCCGAGATAGGGTCGCGCGACCTTGGGCGGACCTGCCCGAACCGCATAGGCCCCCACGTGGCAAGGAGGACTCGCATGACTCGGTACCAGCCATCGCCAGCCATGATCGTGGCCTGCACAGCTCTGGTCGTTGCAATGGGTGGCACGGGGTACGCCGCCATCACGCTCCCGAAGAACAGCGTCAAGGCGAGGCAGATCGCCACGAATGCGGTCGGCGCCGCGGAGATCAGGAGCGGTGCCGTTCGTTCCGCGGAGATCAGAGACGGCGCTCTCCTGAGGACGGACTTCAAGGCAGGAGAGGTGCCGGTGGGCCCGCAAGGCCCGCAGGGGCCGCAGGGCGTCGAGGGCGACCCCGGCGAGGCCGCCTTTGGACGCGCGTTCGCGACGGTCCTGAGCGTGACTCCTCCCGAATTCCACGGCAACACGAAGAACGTGACCGCGGTCACCCGCCCGGCCGGCGAGCCCGTTGGCGTCTACTGCCTGACGCTGGCGGCGGGCATCAGCCCGGTGGACACCCATGCCGTGGTTTCGCCGGAGTGGTCCGCGTCGACCGGGTCCGACCTCTCTGTCTTCGCATCGAACGAGGTCGACGACTGCCCCCAAGGCACGCTCGAGGTCCGGACATACGACCTCCCGGGCCCGGCCCTGTCGGACGACGTCTCGTTCAACATCATCGTGCCGTGAGTCGGGCTACCGCTGCGTGCTCCCGGGCAACTGCGGCAGCAGACGCGGGCCTGGCATCACGACCATGCCCAACTGCTGGAGGAGCGTGATCCCGTCGAACTGGAACCAGTGCTCGTCCACCTTGCCATCCACCATGCGGTCAATCTCGATGCCTGAGAAGGCCACTTGCCTGTTGGTCGGCGCCGCGCTCCGATCGCTGCAAAGCGGGGGCTCCGCCCGTGGCCCCGGCATCGAGTGCCTGCCGTCCCTTTCGGGGGATTGGGCGACGGAGTCCAATTCGGAGTCCAGAACGCGGCTCTGATTGGCGGCTGGTGCGCCACGCGCTCTGGCGGGGTCGACCTCGAGCATGCCGACGAAAGTAGGCTCGGCGTGGTGTTCGACCACGTCGGAATCGCCGTCTCGGATCTGGCCGCCTCCGAGCGCTTCTACCGCACCGTGCTCTCCGTGCTGGGCGTCGAGCCCAGCCACGCGGACGCCGAGCTCGTCGAGTGGGAAGACTGGGCCATCGGGCCCTCGGACCGCGAGCACCCGGTGACCCGCGGCCTGCACGTCGGCTTCTGCGCCCCGACCCGTGAGGCCGTGGACGCCTTCTGGCAGGCGGGGATCGACGCCGGCTACCGCGACGACGGCGCGCCCGGGCCGCGCGCGATCTACGGGCCCGACTACTACGGCGGCTTCCTGCTCGACCCGGACGGCAACAGCGCCGAGGCCGTGCACGGCGAGCGGTCGAGCCCGGTGCCCCCCGGCCGCGTCGACCACCTGTGGATCCGCGTCGCCGACCTCGAGGCGTCCAAGCGCTTCTACGCGACGATCGCGCCGCACGCGGGGATCCGCCTGGGCGACGACGAGCCCGGGCGCGTGCAGTTCGCCGGCGGCGACTACAGCTTCTCGCTGATCGACGACGAGCGGCCGCTCACGGAGCACGTCCACCTCGCCTTCCCCGCCGGGGACGACGCCACGGTGCGGGCCTTCCACGCCGCCGCGCTCGCCGCCGGATACGAGGACCACGGCGGGTCCGGCGAGCGCCCCGTGTACCACCCGGGCTACTACGGCGCGTTCGTCCTCGACCCCGACGGGCACAACGTCGAGGTCGTCAACCACAATCGCTGAGAGCCGTGAGCGCGAGGAGCAAGGCGTTCATCTCGGTAGCCGCTGGCGACGCGGAAGGGTCTGGTCGAGCACGACGCTCGTCCGAGTCTTCGTTGCTCGGTGCTGCGTCTTGAAACCGCGCACCGTCTCGTGCAGTTCTGTTGTATCGACGCAGCGAAGGCGCAGGACGTAGTCGTGCTCACCCGTCGCGTGCAGCGCCTCGATGACCTGCGGGATGTCGCGCAGGGCGGTCTCGAAACCCTCACTGTCGGCGTCGCCCGGGAAGTCGATTTCGACAAGCGCCTCGACCGTGTAGCCGAGGACGACTGGGTCAACGGTCGCGCTATAGCCGCTAATCGCCGAGCGCTCCAGGCGTCGCAGCCGCTCCCGCGTGGCGCTCGGACCGAGGTGCACGCTGCTCGCGAGCTCCTGCAGCGTCATCCGTCCCTCGGCCACCAGTGCAGCGAGGATCGAGCGGTCTAGCGAGTCCATTGCCGCTGATCCTACGGCAGAGAGGGGCCTGACCCAAGAGAACCGCGCCTTCTGTGGCGCCCTGTCCTCCAGAATGTCGCCATGAGCTGGACGATGACGAAAACCGCCCACCTGGTCGTCGAGCGACCGCAGACAGCAGCCGTGCTCCTCTTCACGCCCGAAGGAGAGCGCGCTTGGTCAGCCGGATGGGATCCCGCCTATCCGGATGAGGGACGTAAAGACGTGCCCGGGACGGTTTTCACCACGAGCCACGGCGATCAGATCACCACGTGGGTGATGGTCGAACGCAGCGACTCCTGCGTCCGCTATGCGCGCGTAACGCACGGCTTCACTGCTGGAACGATCACTGTCGAGACGGTCTCGTGCGAGTCGGCCCGCACTCGGTTGAGCATCACCTACGACTTGACGGCGCTGAACGAAGAGGGCGCGAAATGGCTCGGGGAATTCGCGCGCGGCTTCGATGACTACATCGCGCACTGGGAGGCGGCGATCGCCGCTGTGGCCGATGCAGGAGGGTGACTCCTACCCATTAGCCGCGCATCCGCAGCGTTCCCTATCCCCGGACGACGCAGCCTTCCTTCGCTGTGCTGAGGCCGGTATCGCAGAACGCTTCGGTCACCGCGAGCACCTACGCCTAGCGTTCGCGGCAGCCAAGAGCAGCGACGGGTCGCCCGCCGCCGTTGCTGCGATCTGCGAGCGGGCGATTCGCCGAATCGCCGCGCGAGCCGGAGAACCCGACAGGTATCACGCGACGATGACCCGAGCGTGGGCAACGATCATGGCACACCGTGTTCGTAGCGCTCCGCAGAAGACCTTCGAAGAGCTGCTGGCCGACGAACCGTCCTTGCTGGAGACCGACACGATCACTCGTCACTTCTCTCGGGCACGGCTCTTTGGACCAGCGGCCCGCAATCACTGGGTCGAGCCTGATCTTCGTCCTTTGTCGGAGTTGTAAGCCAGGGTCGGGCCGAAATTACTGAGCGTCCTGGGTGAAGTCCAGTTCGGGATTAGAGGATCGCCTCTAGTATCAGAGGGGTTGATGGAGCGTTTCGCGCTCCCTGTGGAAGGCTGCGAGCTCCCTGGCGAGTGCCCCGAGGCCGAGCAGTAGGGCGCGCCGCTCATCCGAGGTCATCGAGGCGAGCATCAGCTTGTGCCGGTCTAGCCAAGTCTGCCGCAGCCGGGCGGCGGTGTCCGCTCCGGACTTGGTGATCTGCAGGCGGAGGTTGCGGCGGTTGTTCTCGTCGCGTCGGCGGGCGAGGAGGCCCTTGCGCTCTAGCGCGGCGCACAGCCGGCTTACTCGGCTCTTGTCGAGGCTGAGCCGGTCGGCCAATTGTTGCTGGGTCACCTCGCCCGGGGCGAGCAGTTCGACCAGGAGGACGCCTTCGGCCATGGACAGCGCCCTGCCCTCATGAGCTGCGGCGGGTGCGTCGCCATGCATCGCAACCAGCCGCATCACCTTTGTCAGCAGTGTTTCCAGCAGCTCGGCGTCCGAGTCGGGCACGAGGCCTCCATCATGGTTGACAGTAGCAACTGTTGTGGGTAGCATCCGAGCATCGTTGTCGCTATCAACCATCATAGGGAGCCGGATTTATGCGCAAGGCACTTCACAAGCTCACTCAGCGTCATCATTTCGGGGACGGGCAGGCCTACGACCGCCACGCCGGCCAGGTGTTCGGGGGCATGTACCGGCACGTGGCTGAGGACGTGGAGGTGGCAGCACCGCCAGGAGGCGCCATCCTAGACGCGGGCTGTGGCACTGGGCAGCTGGCAGCCGAGATCGCCGGACGGCGGCCGGATCTCCGTGTGCACGGGGTAGACCTCGAACCCGGCATGGTGGACGCGGCAACCCGGCGCGCGGAGCGCGAGAACCTCACCGACCGAGCGGAGTTCACTGTCGCCGATCTCGCCAACCTGGGGCTGCCCGACGATTCCGTAGACCTGATCGTTTCGACCGCGAGCCTGCACCACTGGACAGACACCGACGCGGTGATCGCCTCGCTCGACCGGGTCCTCCGCCCCGACGGCCAGATCTGGATCTACGACATGCGCTGGGTGCAGGCCGGCGACGTGCGATCCGCCGCCGCGCGCCTCGATCGCCGCGTGGACCGAACCCTGGTCCGCACGGGATGGCTCCCCACGGCTCTCTTCCAGCGTCTCGCGATCGAACCGATGTAGCGGTCTCACGCACGAAGCGAAGGAAGCGACATCACGAGCCCGTTGAAGGCGGTCCTCACTGGTCTCGAGCTGAGCCGCAGCTAGTAGAACCAAATTTCTAATAGCTGTCAGTGAATGCCGCGTCCAAAGATGCACTCGACGGACGCGATGCTCGATACCGCCCGTGGTCTCCTGCTCGCGTCCTTTCTCGCAGCCCTGGAGCACACGCCCCCGCCGCTGCCTGAGCCTCCTGACAGCCCCGCTCTCAGACTGACCCAAGCACTTCTCCATATGGCAAAAGACCCGAGGGGAGCGCTGGCTTACCCCGACGCTGGATCAGCTGCGGCGGGCTGGTTCATGCCGGTCTCGTAAGCGAAGATCACGATCTGGACGCGATCGCGGAGGCCGAGCTTCATCAGGATCCGCTTGGTGTGGGTTCTGACCGTCGACTCCTCGACGACGAGCGCTGAAGCGATTTCGCGGTTCGAGAGGCCGCGCGCGACCAGCTCGAGAACCTCGCGCTCGCGGGGCGTGAGTTCGTCAAGCCTTGCCTGATCGGCGAGGTCGGGGGTGGGTTGCTGGGCCATGCGCTCGATTACGACGCCGGTGACGGAGGGAGAAAGCAGCGACTCGCCGGCCGCGATGGTGTGCACCGCCGCGAGTAGCTCCTCCGGCCGAGTCCGCTTGACCAGGAAGCCCGATGCCCCAGCGCGCAGCGCTGCGAAGACGTAGTCGTCCTGCTCGAAGGTAGTGAGGATCAGAATCCTCACACGGGGCGCGGCGCGCGTAAGTTCGCGGGTCGCGGCGATGCCGTCGAGGTCGGGCATGCGCACGTCCATCAGCACCACGTCAGGGCCGAGCCGGCGGCAGCGCTCGACAGCTTCGCGCCCGGTCGCGGCCTCGCCGATGATCTCTATCGAGGGATCGCTCGAGAAGAGCTCGACCAGGCCTGCGCGCATGAGGTCGTCGTCATCGGCGATCAGCACCCGCGTCACTTCTTCGGGCCTCCGTAAGGAAGGCGGGCGTGGACACGAAAGATGCCGTTGGCTCGCTTCGCGTCGAGGCTGCCACCGAGCAGCGCGGCGCGCTCGCGCATGCCGATAACCCCGTGCCCGCCAGTGGACCTCGGCACGCTGTCGGCGCGCGCAGGGTTGCTGATTGTTAGCTCGACTGTCCCCTTGCCGAACGCGAGCTCGACCCGGGCCTCACCGGTGCCGTGCCGGGCGGCGTTGGTCAGGGCTTCTTGGAGAATTCGGTAGGCCGCCTGGTCAGTGGAGGGGTCCAGCGGCGAGGGCTGCCCCTGGCTGGCGACGCTCACTTCCAACCCCGCGAGCGCGCGATTGGCGATGAGCGTGTCGAGTGAAGCGAGCCCGAGCGGCGCGTCGACGACGCCATTGGAGGAGCTACGGTCGCGGAGAGTGCCGACGATCCCGTCGATCTCGGCCGCGGTTTGCCGCGCTGTCTTCTCGATGACCTCCAGCGCAGCCTGGGAGCGGTCGGGATCCTGGTGCATCCGTGCCGCGCCTGCCCGGACTGTGATCACGTTGATCGCGTGGCCCGCGGTGTCATGGAGGTCGCGCGCGATCCGCGCGCGCTCCTCGGCAACCGCGAGGCGACGCTCGCCCTCCGCCTCTCGATCGCTGCGGTTGGCCCGGTCTTGGAGCTCTGCGATGTGCTCGCGCCGTAGGCGTGTGCGCTCGCCGGCGAACCATGCGACGCCTAAGGCGAGGCCACCGTGCAGCAATTCGCTGCCAGGGAAGCTTCCCTTCCCGGCAGCAGCGGCTGCCAGGTACGCCCCAAAGAGGACCAGTACGGCGATGCTGGTGCGGCGGGTCCACGGGTCTCCATCATCGCGGCTCGCCGCGAGCAGGTAGAGGGCGGCCGCGGACCCAAGCGGTATCCCAAGCGGGTAGTCGAGACCAGCCAGGGCTGCGCTCGCCGCAGTCGTCACGACGAAGACGCCAACGGGGAACCGGCGCCAGGCGACGAGCGGCAGTGACGCGCATGCCGCAAGCAGGACCGCGAGTCCGTCGAGATCGGCGAGCGCTTGATGGTGGTAGCCAAACTGGCCCACGTCGTCGGCTGCCAGGACCGAAATCCCGCCGCGCGAGATCAGCAGCAGCGTGCCGGCGAGGGCCGCTGCTGCGACGACCACGGCGACGAGGCCTTCCGGTCTCGGCCGGGTCGCGAAGAGGCGATGCGCCGTGGCCGTCGGTGTCACGAGCAGGAAAAGCGTAGCTCGCAGGGCGGCCCCGCAGATCCCCCAAATGGATGATCCGCATCGTCGCAGCGTGGAGCGCAGATCTCCCCCACCGGGGCGTTTCGCGCAGCTTGTCGCAGCCCTAGCTTGGTGAGGGATGAGCGACCGATCGCCTGCACTGTCTCCGGAGCACCCACCTCCGGCGGCGGAAGCAATTGCGCCGGCTCCGAGCGAACCTGTTGTAAGCGCTCGCGGACTGACCAAGAGGTACGGCGACGTCGTGGCCGTCGATGACGTGACCTTCTCGCTGCAGCCCGGCTCGATCACGGGGTTTCTCGGGCCCAACGGCGCCGGCAAGACGACGACCTTGCGGCTGCTTGTCGGGCTCGCGAAGCCGACGGCCGGCGAGGCTTTCGTCTTCGGTCGCCGCTACCAAGACCTCGAGCATCCGATGCGCAGGGTTGGAGCCGTGCTCGAATCCGGCGATTTCGATCCCGGTCGGTCCGGCCGCAATCACCTACGCACCCTCGCGCTTGCCACTGGGACCCCCTACGGCCGCGTCGAGGAACTGCTCGAGCTCGTCGAGCTTCAAGCCGCCGCCGACCGGCCGGTGGGGACCTACTCGCTGGGAATGCGCCAGCGTCTCGGACTCGCGGCAGCCCTGCTCGGTGACCCGGAGCTGTTGCTCCTCGACGAGCCCGCCAACGGGCTCGATCCCGCTGGCATCCACTGGCTGCGCGGCTTTCTGCGTCAGTTCGCAGAGCGGGGTGGGACCGTGCTGGGCTCGAGCCACGTGCTCGCTGAGCTCGCACGCGCCGTCGACGCGGCCCTGATCAGCGACCGCGGCCGGCTGGTAGCGATGGTCGGGCTCGATCAGCTCGCCGACGCCACCGGCTCGTTGGAGGACCTCTACCTCGAAATCACGGCGAGGGACCGCGCGTGAGAGGGCAGCTTCGCTCCGAGCTGCTCAAGCAGCGCACGACCCGCACCAGCTTCCTGCTGCTGCTCTGGATGGTCGGCCTCGTGGCGCTCGCCGTGCTCCTGCACGTCTTCGGCTTCAGCGCCGAGGACCTGGCGCGCGACGAAAACCAGCTAAAGGTGCTCGGTCTAGGCGCGAGCCTCGGCGCTCTGTTCGCCTCGCTGCTCGGGGCGATGTCGATCACCGGCGAGTTCCGCCACGGCACGATCCGCCCGACCCTCCTGGCCACCCCCCGGCGCACCCGGGTGATCGCAGCCAAGGTGGCGGCGAGCGCGCTCGCCGGCCTCGCCGTCGGCCTGCTCGCCGGAGCGCTCACCGCCGGGGTGGAGGCCGCAGGGCTCGGCGCGCGTGGTATCCCGATCGAGCTCAGCGCGGGCGACTACGCCCAGCTGCTCGCCGGCGGCGCGGTTGCAGGGGCGCTCTTCGCGGCCATCGGCGTCGGCGTCGGCGCGG
>Ga0126304_10001044_pt1 | contig 12508 bp, 13 predicted proteins | sample Plot25_FD_92538 | JGI IMG/M metagenome (GOLD analysis project Ga0126304, IMG submission 92538) | Serpentine soil microbial communities from UC McLaughlin Reserve, CA, USA - Plot25 | ecosystem: Environmental > Terrestrial > Soil > Grasslands | place: USA: UC McLaughlin Reserve, Lake County... | reverse complement strand
GAGAAGGTGGTTGACCTCTGGGGCGGCATTCGGAACGAGCGGACCGGCGAGCCGTGGGAACGGGACACGATGGTCATCGTCCATTCGAGCACCAAGGGTCTCGCGGCGATGACGCTGGCACTCGCACATTCTCGTGGGTGGCTCGACTACGACGCGCCGGTGTGCCGGTACTGGCCCGAGTTCGCGCAGCAGGGCAAGGCGCAGATTACCGTTCGTCAGTTGCTAGCGCATCAAGCCGGCCTCTTTACGCTCGACGTGCCTGTCGAGCGCGCTCTTGTCAGCGATCTCGATCGCCTGGCAATCGTGCTGGCCCGTCAGAAACCAGCGTGGACGCCGGGAACGCGTGAGGGCTATCACGCCATCACGTTAGGTTTCTATGAGAGTGAGTTGCTGCGTCGTATCGATCCGCAGCATCGGAGTCTTGGAACGTTCTTCCAGGACGAGATCGCGACGCCGCTCGGGCTCGACGTCTACATCCGGCTGCCGGAATCGATCGCGAATTCGCGGCTGGCGACGCTTGAACGGCCGGGACTCTGGGCGATGCTGCGCGGCTTTGGACCGGGCTTCATGCTGCAGGCGATGAATTCGCATTCGAATATTGCGCGCACGCTGCAGGGCTCCGAGCTGCCGATCGATCCAGAGCACATCTACTCGCGCAACCTCGAGGTGCCGTCCGGCGGTGCCGTCGGCACCGCGCGCGCGATCGCGCGTGTCTACGGCGTGTTCGCGACAGACGGGCGCGAACTGGATCTCCAGCGCGGCACACTCGACCTGCTGGCCGAGGCTGCGATCCCTCCGAGAGACGGATTTCTCGACGTCTGTCTCGGCGCCGAAGTGCAGTTCTCGCTCGGTTTCATGAAGCCGAGCGCCGTGTGGCCCTTCGGCAGCAGTGGCGCATCGTTCGGGTCGCCCGGCGCTGGAGGTTCGCTGGGATTCGCCGATCCCCAGGCCCGAATCGGCTATGCGTACGTGACGAGCCGGATGGGCACGACGTTGACCGGCGATCCGCGAGATGTGGCGTTCCGCGCCGCACTTCAGGCCGCACTCACCGAGCCGCACAAGATGCAATAGAGGAGACGACGATGCTGACGCTACGGCGAATTCTCTGCCCAATAGACTTTTCGGAGTCGTCCCGACAGGCGCTGATCTACGCCAAGGCGCTCAGTTCGTGGTACGAGTCGCCGCTGACGGTCCTCCATGTCTGCGTGGACCTGCCGGTCTTCGAGATGGCGTCGCCGTTCGGCCACTCGGCATCGACCACAGTGGTCATCGAGGAATCTCAGATCGCTGAGAGGCGCGCCGCGGTACGCACGTTCGTCTGGTCCACCGTTGGCGCCGACTCTGCTGAGATCGTCGTTCGTGAGGGCACAGACGCGAAGGACGAGATTCTGAAGGAAGCAGGGACCGATGGTGCCAGCATGATCGTGATGGGCACGCATGGGCGATCGGGCATCGACCACGTGCTGCTCGGATCGATCACCGAGAGGGTGCTGCACAAGGCTCCGTGCGCAATCCTGGTGGTGCCGCCGCACGCCGCAACCGTAGAGCCCGGCACACCGGCGATCTTCAAGCGGATCCTGTGTGCGATCGATTTCTCCACCAGCTCGCTGCTTGCGCTCAGCCGCGCTCTCGAGTTCGCCCAGGAAGCCGACGCCCGGTTGACGCTGCTGCATGCGATCGAATTCCCAGCGGCGCTGCGTGAGATCGTGTTTTCGACCGACGCAGACGTCGATCGGTTGCACGCCGCTGCAGAAGCTGAGTACCTGCGCCGGCTGAGAGCGTTGGTGCCGGCTCGCGCGCGAACCTACTGCACTGTGGCGACGCGCGTGAACGAAGGGAAGCCTGCGCGTGAGATTGCGCGAGTCGCCGCCGAGGAGCGAGCCGATCTCATCGTCATGGGCGTGCACGGGCGCGGCGCCCTCGATCTGATGGTGTTCGGGTCCAATACGAATTCCGTGATTAGAAACGCCAGGTGCCCGGTGCTGGTCGTACCGACACCGCGCGGGTGAATGCAGCGTCGGGCGTCGAGCCCGACGCTGCGGTCAGCAAACCTCATCCTGTTCTCGCGATTCCCCGTCTTCGGACCATTGCACCGCGATCAGATTTTCCACGTGTGTGATACCCGGCGCATGCATGGCCGCGCGCTCGGCCGACTCCCGCTCATGCCACGAGCGAACCGTACCTGTGAGCGTGACGGCGTTTCCGGATATCACAACATTGATGCCTCGGGCGTCTACGGCAGCATCCTGGTTCAGCGCGCGAACGATACGCGGCCGGACGTCGTCGGCAGACGCGGCAGGGACCACCACCACTCGATTGACCAGGCTCTTGATCCCCTTGACGTAACGAAGTGCCTTTCCGGCAACGACACGCTGGAAGAGGGTGTGGACCGTGCCGGTCAGCACGATGTGAGCGTTGTGAACGACGACTTGAACGGTCGGCGGCAGGATGAGATGCGTCTCGAGTGCACGCGCCGCGTCGGTCGCGATGTCTGTGTCCGAGCGCGGCTGCCGCAGTGTGACTTGTAGACTATTGGCAACGGCTCGTACGCCGCGCGTGCGTTTGACCGCGCGCTCCGCCGCCAGCTTGCCGGCGTAGCTGTCAACCACTCCGCTGAGCGTCACTACGCCGTGGCGTGCCGTGACACCAATGCCGGCCGCATCAACCTGCGTGTCCCACTCTAGCTGCTGCTGCACGAGCTCACGAAGCCGCAGGTCGCTGGGAGTGAGAGTTGAAGTTGCCATAACGCCATCCTTTTGTGCGCCTGCGTCAGGGCAGGCGTGCCGCCACTGCAACCAGATGTCCGGCCGCGTACGCGGCGGCGGCGACAATCGTGCCCAGCGCGAAGGTCTCGAGGCCTGTCTGCCACCAGCGATCTCTCGTCACCAGGGCTCTTAGGGCACCCAGTACAAACAGTGTGGTGAAGGTCATCACCGTTGACGCGACGAGCGGCGATGTGCGCAGGAACAGGTACGGGGTGAGTGGCACCGCGCCGGCCACGACAAACGCGAGCAGTGTCGCGAGCCCGTGTTTCCACGGATGCCGCTCGAGCTCGGGCAGTCCGTCCGCTTCACGCGCACGCTCGTCAGCGCGGATCGCCAGAAAGTTTCCTACACCCATCGACACGCCATCAGCGACCAGGTTGGCGGCGCCGACGACGAGCACCGCGAGCTGTGACAACTGGCCACCGGCAACGCCGCTCACGACGGCAAACGTGGTGATGATGCCGTCGTTCGCTCCGTACACCAGGTCGCGGATGTAGTGGCGCGCGCTCGCGGCGGCGCCAATCGGCTCGACGTGGAGAGACGTCCTCATGGGCACCCTTCGGCGAGACAGTAGACCAGCACCGGGACCTTCGCGAGACCGAGCACGCGATAGGCCGTGGAGCCGGGAACGCCGCGCCGGCTGCCGCGGGCGTGACGGCCGAGCACGAGAATCGGATGTTGGCCGGCCCAGGTGAACGTCGCTGCTGCGAGCCGTTGGGGTACGGGCCCACTTTCGACAAGCAGCGGGATGTCAGGATGCGGCAGCACTCCCGCCAACGCTTTCTCAATGTCTTGTCGAGCGGTGGTGATCTGGTGTTCGACCGCCGCATCCGCATGGGGTTGCCATCGTTCGAGCACCTTGACTGCGGGCACCACGTGTACGGCATGAAGAGTGGTGTGCAACACCTGCGCAAGACGCGCCGCCGCTGCTACGGCGGCCATCGCCGGGCAGGTGATCTCGACTGCCGCAATCACCGGACCCATGCCGGTGAGATCGTTCGCGGACGGAAGCGGCGGAGCCCACGTATCAGGAACGACGAAGACCGGCGTATCGGAGTGCTCGAGTACGCCTTCCGTCGTCGATCCAAACAACGCGTGGGCCGCACCCGACATGCCATGCATGCCGAGCACGACCAGATCAACTTGCTCGCGCTGCGCGATATCGCAGATGACGCGGGGGGCTTCACCGGTGACGACGTGCTGACGCAGTGTCGAGTGTCCTATCGCCGCGGCGTGCGCCGTGAAGCGGGTGAGTTCCTCGCGCGTTTCGTGCGTCAGGTCGATGCCCTCGGCTCGCGCTGCCGCCGTCAGCAACGGGTGCTCGACGTGCAGGACGTGCAGCGCGGCTCCGCACTGTCTCGACAGTCGTGCCGCGAATTCGAGGGCAACACGTGACGGTTCCGAGAAGTCCACCGCAGTGAGGATCGAACGAGGCGGCATCATGCCCATTGCTCAATCAGGAGCCGTGCCAGCAGATCTCGCGCGAAAATGCCGATTCACGAGGGTGCGCCATGGCTGCGCCCGGCCGCGTGTGGGGGATCTTTCGCAAGGGCGGGGAGTATTCCGTGGTACGCTGACGTTCCTTGCTGGGCATCGATTTCGTCGGCATTTCCATCCAGTTCACCCTCCTCGTTGTTTCCCTCTCGGTTCACGAGGCGGCGCACGCGTGGTCGGCGGACAAGCTTGGCGATCCCACCGCGCGGGCGCTCGGACGGGTGTCGTTGAACCCTGCCGCGCACGTCGATCCGATCGGCACGATCCTCTTTCCGCTGCTGGCGATGGCCTCGAACCTTCCGCTGATTGGGTGGGCGAAGCCGGTCCCGGTGGGGATTCAGCACCTGCGGGGAAACTGGCGACAGAAATTCATGTTCATCGCCGCGGCCGGACCCGCGAGCAACGTTGTGATGGCTCTCGCCGGTGCAGCCGCTCTGTGGATCATCTCGGGTGGTCCGCCGCTGCAGGTCGCGCAGGGCGTCCCTGGTCAGATCCTGTTTGCGTTCGTCCAGTTGAACCTGCTGCTGGCGGTCTTCAACATGGTTCCGGTGCCGCCGCTCGATGGCGGCAATGTGTTGGCCGGGTTGGTGAGTGGTCCCGTAGCCGAAGCAATGGATCGAATACGGCCTTACGGTATTCTGATTCTCTACGCGCTCATGTTCCTGGGCGTGTTCTCCCGAGTCATTTATCCCGTGGTGCTGGCGCTGGAGGATCTACTGCTCTAATGGCCCGAGCTCGAGTCGTCTCAGGTATGCGGCCGACGGGGAAGCTGCACATCGGCCACCTCGTCGGCGCATTGAAAAACTGGGTTGCGCTGCAGGAACAGCACGACTGCTTCTACTTCGTCGCCGATTGGCATGCGTTGACGAGTGAGTTCGCCAACACGGCCCCGCTCCCGGCGAACGGTCTCGACAACGTGGCCGACTGGATCGCCGCAGGCGTCGATCCAGAGCGCAGCACCATCTTCGTCCAGTCGATGGTGCCTGAGCATGCCGAGCTCGCGACGTTGCTCTCGATGGTGGTTCCCGTCAGCTGGCTCGAGCGCGTACCGACTTACAAGGAACAGCGCGAACAGATCACCGACAAGGATTTGTCCAATCTCGGGTTTCTGGCCTACCCGCTCCTGCAGACGGCGGACGTCGCGATGTACAACGCCAAACTCGTTCCAGTAGGCGAAGACCAGGTCGCCCATCTCGAGCTCTCGCGGGAAGCCGTGCGGCGTTTCAATCAGTTCTACGGCGAGGTGCTCGCCGAACCGCAACCGGTCCTGACGCCCACGTCACGGCTGCCCGGGCTCGACAATCGCAAGATGAGCAAGAGCTACGGCAACACCATCGACCTGAGTGACGACGCCGAGACGGTGGTGAAGAAGGTGCGGCAGATGTATACGGACCCCAAGCGCATTCGGGCCGACATCCCCGGCACGGTCGAAGGCAATCCAGTCTTCATGTACCATGACGCGTTCAACGCCGACACCGCCGAGGTGGACGATCTCAAGGCTCGCTACCGGGCGGGCAAGGTTGGCGACGTCGAGGTCAAGACGAAGCTGGCGAAGGCGGTGAACGACGTCCTGGAGCCGCTGCGCGAGCGGCGGCGCGAGATGCTGAGCAGGCCCGGCCAGATTCGCGAGATCCTGCACGAGGGCTCGCGGAAGGCACGCCTCATCGCCCAAGCGACGATGGAGCGGGTGCGCGATGCGGTGAAGTTACGGTACTAACGGTCAAGTTACGGTACAAGCGTGGCTGAACTCGATTTCGAATCATCCCCCGACGCCTACCAGGTCAAGCTCGATACCTTTGAGGGCCCGCTCGATCTGCTCCTGCACCTCATTCGCACCAGTGAGGTGAACATCTACGACATCCCGATCTCGATCATCACCGAGCAGTATCTGAAGTACATCGAGTTGATGCAGGAGCTGAACCTCGATGTTGCGGGTGAGTTCCTGGTGATGGCGGCGACGTTGATTCACATCAAGTCGCGTACGTTGCTGCCGCGTCCCGATCCCACGCAGGAGGATGGCGGACCCGAAGAAGATCCGCGCGAAGCCCTCGTACGGCGCCTACTTGAACACCAGAAGTTCAAGGCGGCCGCCGAGCTCCTGCACGATCGCGAGACGCTGCGCAGCGCGCAGTACATGCGCCCGGATTCGCGCGTCGCCGATGCGGCCGGCGATGAGTACGAGCCGGAACTCGAGGTCGATCTGTTTGGACTGCTCGCCGCGTTCCGAGGCGTGCTCGAGCGCGCCACGCGCCGGCCGCGGATGGTCATCCCGCCGGAGCAGATGTCGATCGAGGATCGAATGCGGCAGGTACTCGGTCGTCTCTCGGAAACCGAAGCGCTCGGGTTCGAGGATTTGTTCGCGGACGGTGACGGCTCGCGGCCGTTCATGATCGTCACGTTCCTCGCCATCCTGGAGATGATCAGGCTGAAGCTGATTCGCGTGTTCCAGTCCAGCGGCATCGGGCCGATTCGCGTCTACAAGCGCGCGCGGCCTACGGACGCGCCTCACCCTATCGACGATCCCGCGACGGGTCCATAGAACAGAACCCGTCCTACGCTGTCCATGAAATATGACCAACGAGACCGTTAACGAACAGCCCCCTGCTCCGATTTCGCCTCAAGCCTCGGGCGAGGCAAGCGCTGAGGTCAAGGCCGTGGTCGAGGCACTGATCTTCGCGTCGCCGGAACCGATCACGCCGAAGATGATGTTCAAGCTGCTCTCTGAGGAGCCGAAGGAAGACGTGACGGCGGCAATCGCCGCGCTCAAGGCGGACTACGAGAACCGTCCCGGACTGCAGATGGTTGAAGTCGCCGGTGGCTATCAGATCGTCACGCGGCCCGATCTGCACGAGTGGGTGCGCCGGCTTTTTCACGAGCGCTCGTCGCAGAAGCTGACCGTGCAGGGCCTCGAGACGCTGGCGGTGATTGCCTACAAGCAGCCGATCACGTCGCTCGAGATCGCCGAGATTCGCGGCGTGAATACCAGCGGTGTGCTTTCGACGCTGCTCGAACGGCACCTGATCAAAATCGTCGGGCGCAAGAACGTCGTCGGCCGGCCGTTCCTCTATGCCACGACGAAGGAGTTCCTCATCCGCTTCGGTCTGAAAGACCTCAACGATCTGCCCAAGGTCGAAGACATGGCCGAAGCGCTTGGCTTCGATCCGCCAGCGGGCCTCATGGAGCAGTCACCGCGCGAGGACGTCCTGCCGCTGACCGAGGAAGACTTTGAAAGTGGAAAAGTAGAGAAAGTGGAATAGGTGGAAAAGTAGTTTTCAAACTTACTTTTCCACTTTTCTACTTTTCACCTTTTCTATTTGAGTCGCGGCCTTCTTCAATGCCGCGACTTCGCCTTCTTGCAGTTCCCGCCAGTCTCCTGGTTTCAGTTTCCGATCGGCGATCGGGCCGACCCGCGTTCGCTTCAACGTCTGTACCGGATGTCCGACCGCTTCGCACATCCGACGCACCTGCCGGTTGCGCCCCTCTCGAATCGTCATCAGCAGCACCGCATCCTCGTCGCGCCGTCGCGGTGGCACGAGGACGACGGTCGCTGGTTGTGTGCGATGGCCGTCGAGCGGAATGCCTTTGCGCAGGCGGGTAAGTGCCTCTTCGTCCGGAGTCCCGGCGACGCGCGCTTCGTATGTACGCTCGACGCCATGCCGCGGGTGAGTGAGCCCTGCGGCGAGGTCGCCGTCGTTGGTGAGGAGCAGCAGTCCCTCGCTGTCGTAGTCAAGCCGGCCGACCGGATAGACGTACTCGCGAACGCCGCTGAGAAGATCCATGACGGTGCGCCGCCGCTGCGGATCCGATCGCGTGGTCACGTAGCCCTTGGGCTTGTTGAGCAGGATGTAGCGGAGGCGCTCGGCGACCCGAACGCGACGGCCGTCCACGCGGATGTCGTCCGCTGCCGGGTCGGCCTTGACACCCATCTCGTGAATCGTGCGACCGTTGACGCTGACGCGCCCTTCGGCGATCAGCTTTTCAGCCGCGCGTCGTGACGCCACGCCCGCCTGGGACAATATCTTTTGTAGTCGGATCATTTTCGATTCGCGATCTTTGATTGGTGATTCCTTGTCGATCGGGGATTGTTGATGCGTGATTGCGTCCAATCGACAATCAACATCCTTAATCAACAGCAAATCACCAATCAAAGATCATCAAATCATCAATGCTCTACTGGCGCAGCAGGCTGGCCCAGAACGAGATGAGCTTCCACGCATCGGCGGTGGTGGCCGCGCGGTTGACCTCGGCATGCGTGATCAGATTGCTGAGCAGCAGATGGACGTTCGCACCCTTGCTGCGGAGATAGTCGTTCAACAGCGCGGACTCGGCCGCCGGAATCACTGTGTCATCGTCACCGTGCAGCAGATAGATTGCGGCTGACGGCGGATCGGGCGCGCGCTGCGGCGACAGTGCCGGATCGCTCGCCCCCAACTGATCCAGGAACGGCACGAGCGCCGGCCCCAGCTTGCCCACAGCGCGGTCGTTCACGTAGTTCATGAAGGTGCGCGACGGCTCGGGCATCGCCTTGGCCATCTCTCGCGCCGTCGTGAACATCGCGTTGGCCCGATCCATGTTAACCAACGTGAGTTGCGAGGCCAGCAGAAACGTTTTGATGGCTTCACGCAATCCCGCGACCTGATCGGACGGCACGATGCCGTTGTCAGCCAACCCGTACAGAATCACCGACACACCGTAATCGTGGGGCGGATGGGTCGCTAATCCTGGGACCTGCGGCGCCTGGCCCGTGGCCAGGTAGCGCATGACACGCGGCAGGTCACCATGGCCGCCGAAGGAGAGGATGAACGCGATGCGATCGCGAATCGCTGGACGCCCGGACGCGGCAATCGACAATCCTCCCGCAAAGCTGATGCCGACAATGCCGATTTTGCCGTCGGGTGCGAGGTTGGGCCGCTGCGCCATCCACGCCACGGCGTCTTCGATGACGTCGGTCGCCCGCGGCGTAATCATGTAGGCCTGCAAATCCGGCAGCGCCATCGTCATCACGGTCACGCCCGTGCCGGCGAGGTCCCTGGCCAATGCGGTCAATCGTGGCTCCTCGATGCCCATCGAGTGGATGCCGGGAACGAGCAGCACGGCGCGACTCGTCTCGCCGTCGGGCATGTAGAACTTCGCCGCCACGTTGCCGTAGCGCGTTGGCACCATGTGCGTCGGTTCGACGGTGACCGGTCGCGCGTACTCGTCGGCGTAGGCCTCGGCACGGCCACCGAGGTTGGCCGCGCGTACGACCAGCGAAGCGGCTCGCACGTAGGGAGTCGCCATGAAGATCACCACGAGGCCGACGATCAGGAGGATCGTCGCGAGAGTGAGAAGACGGCGCGCCATCGCACGGCATCTTACGCGGAATAGCGCGCGGTGCGAACTATTCCCCGTTGACGGCAGGTGGTCTCAGGGTTCATGTTGATCTGCATCATGATTTCAATTCGCTCGGCCGGCCTCGGGATCGGTATAGGTGTCTTTGTCTGTGCCTCTACGTCATACGCGCAAGAGCAGATTCAGGCAGGACAGAAGGCGTACACGTCGCAGAAATGCTCGGTCTGCCATTCCATCGGCGGCACGGGAAACAAGAAGGGTCCGTTGGATGGGATCGGCAGCAAGCTTCCGGCTGACCAGATCCGTCAATGGATCACCAACGCTCCCGAGATGAGCGCGAAGGCCAACGCGACCCGTAAGCCGGCGATGAAGGCCTATACGCTCCCCAAGGAAGAACTCGACGGTCTGGTGGCCTATCTGGCCAGCCTGAAGAAGTAGCGGCCGGATCGAGGGGCGTGCGAATCAGTCTTCCAGCTACTGTCCGGAATCCGATCTCGATAGTCGGCATGACTGTCGCGACCGCGGCCGCGTGGCTCTTCATCGCGCTGCTGGGACTCGAGCTCCTCGGCTACTTCACCAATCCCTATGTGGGCCTGCTGGTGTTCGTGACGGTGCCACTGGCATTTATCGCCGGCCTGTTGCTCGTCCCGATCGGCGTCTGGTCGAGCGCGCGACGGCGACGCGCGGGTCTTCCGGAACCGGAATGGCCGATGATCGACCTGGGTCAGCCGCGGCAGCGGGCGCTGGTGCTCGGAGTCCTCGCGCTGACGTTCGTCAACGTCCTGATCGTGTCAGCCGCCGGCTTCGGCACCGTGCATTACATGGAGCGGACCGAGTTCTGCGGTCAGGTGTGCCACACGACCATGGAACCTGAGTTCGTGGCGCATCAGGCATGGCCGCACTCGCAGGTGTCGTGCGTCAGCTGTCACGTCGGCTCAGGCGCTGGTTCGTTCATCGAGGCGAAGCTTGCCGGCACTCGCCAGCTCTATCACCTGGCGACCGATCAGGTGCCACGGCCGGTCCGCACGCCTGTGCGTGCGCTTGGACGGACCGACGACACGTGTAGCAACTGTCACCGGACGGACTACCCAGTCGGCGACCGCCAGAAGCTGATCCGCGAGTACGCCAATGACGAGGGCAACCGCGAAACCGTCACCGCGCTCACGCTGCACGTCGGCCGCGCCATTGATCGCGCCGGTGCGGGTATTCACCGGCACATCGCACTCGACATCGAGTACATCGCCACCAGCGACAACCGCGAGACGATTCCCTATGTGCGCGTCACGGGCGTCAATGGCGCGCGCGAGTTCCGCGCGGACGGTGTCACGGACGCCCAGATCGCCGGCGGCATGCGCCGCCGCATGGATTGTACCGACTGTCACAACCGGCCGGCGCACACGATGTCGTTCGCGCCCGAGCGGGCGATCGACAGCGCGATCGCCGAAGGCCGGATTCCCCGTATGTTGCCGTTCGTTCGCCGCGAAGCGGTGGCCGCAGCGGGCGCCGAGTATACCGATCGCGAGGCAGCGCTGGCCGCGATTGCGAAGCGCTTGAACGCGTTCTATGCCGGACGACCCGGCGCCGACGCGGCGCAGGTCACGCAGGCGATCGCAGCGACGCAGCAAGTCTGGTCCCGCAACGTATTTCCGTCCATGAAAGTCGGATGGGGCACGTATCCGAACCAGCTTGGACACACGATATCGACCGGTTGTTTCAGGTGTCATGACGACAGTCACAAAACGAAGGACGGCGTCGCGATCGCGCAGGAGTGCGAGCTGTGCCACATCATTGAGTAGCCGAGGGTCGGCTCGTTGCGGGTAGGTAACTGCTATGAATCGACGCGTTGTCTATTTCCTCACGGCGGGCATTACGTATGTGCTCGCGTTGACGATGGCTGCGGCAGCGGGGAATGACCCCGTGCCGGTCCCAGGCGCCCCGCATCGTTCAGTCATCAAGACCGACGGGCGGATGTCTCTCGCGATGGCGCAGGGCTCGACGCCGCAGGCAGGCTACGTCGGCGAGGCGACATGCCTGACCTGTCACCAGGATCAGTCCTACGCCGGCACGAGACATGGTCACGCGTTCGAATCGCGCACGCCGGCCGCCACGCAAGGCTGCGAAAGCTGCCATGGTCCCGGCCAGAAGCATGCCGAAAGCGGTGATCCGTCGCTGATCAGAAACTTCAAGAGCACGCCGCCATCCGAGGTGAGCGGCGCCTGCACGACGTGTCACAACCGTGCGTCGCACGCGCTGTGGGACGGCAGTCAGCACGATCAGCGGAACATCAGCTGTACGACCTGCCACAGCGTCCACGCTCCCAAAGGGCCGTCGCAGCTCAAAGCCAAGAGCGTGACGGACCAGTGCGCTACGTGCCACCGCAACGTGACCAACAAGACGCATCGGTTCAACCATATGCCGGTCCGAGAGGGCGCACTGACCTGCGCCTCGTGCCACAACGTCCATGGCAGCACGAACGTCAAGCTGCTCAAGGCGGGCACCACGGTTGACGAGAGCTGCACGTCGTGTCATGCGGACAAGCGTGGACCGTATTTGTGGGAGCACGCGCCAGTCAGTGAGAGCTGCGTGACCTGCCACGATCCACACGGGTCCAACAACGATCGGATGCTCGTCAGCAAGCTGCCGTTCCTGTGTCAGCGGTGTCACGTGACGTCGCGCCATCCACCGACGGTCTACGACGGATTCGTGCTGCAGAACTCCGCGAACGCCAACAAGATCTACACGCGGGCCTGCACCATCTGCCATCAGATGGTGCACGGATCGAATTCCCCATCCGGCAAGGCGTTGCTGCGTTAGGAAGGAGGAGTGTGATGCGCGACAGATGTCTTCTGCTGACCGCGGCGCTCCTGCTGATCGCCGCTCCGGCGATGGCGCAAGCGCCGCAAGCCCCACAACCGCCG
>Ga0126304_10001043_pt1 | contig 12512 bp, 10 predicted proteins | sample Plot25_FD_92538 | JGI IMG/M metagenome (GOLD analysis project Ga0126304, IMG submission 92538) | Serpentine soil microbial communities from UC McLaughlin Reserve, CA, USA - Plot25 | ecosystem: Environmental > Terrestrial > Soil > Grasslands | place: USA: UC McLaughlin Reserve, Lake County... | reverse complement strand
GGAACACGAGGTAACGCAGCCACGCGATCTCGATCGCCGGCACGGAGGACGCGAGGTACTTCGCGGTCACATCTGAGCACGAGAGGAAGACCGTGGAGGCGAGGACCAGCCCAATTGCCAGAAGCGGGCGGTCGCGATGCGAGGACTGCAAGCTACTCTCAAGCTGTCGGATGACGGGCAGTCTCCGAAAGGAGCCGCACGCCGGGTTAGCAACGCCGGGAGGGTTTGGCGAGGGAGCTCAGTCGCTCCGAACCGCGTCAGCGGAAAGATGCAGCGGAGGCACCTTGGCGGAGATCGTCTCCTGCAAACTTCACAGCAACCGGGAGCGGATTGCGTTTCTACTGCCGCGACCCCCATAGCGATCACCGACGGCACACCAAGCTATGCGTCGGGCTGACACAGGCGAATGCTGCAGGGAGAGTCGAACTTCTGGTTTGATGCTGGCGAAGCGCACCCGAGCAGCGCTCAGCTGGTCCTCCACAGGGTAGGGCCTTCCTGTACTGCCGAAGCATCGATACTCCCATGCTGCCAGGCGGCTTGACGAGTCTGTGAGCGACTGGTGATCTCCGCCGGGATGATCATCTCCGCGATCGAGACCTCGGTACTCGCGCTGCCGTTCGACATGGGCGGCCCTCACCCGGCATTCGCAGGCCGACCGTGGACCGATTTCGAAATCCTGCTCGTCCGGGTGGAGACCGACGACGGCCTCGTCGGCTGGGGCGAGGCGTTCGGGCACGCCGCGATCCCGGCCACCAAGGCCGCGCTCGACACCATCGTCGCGCCGCTCGCGCTCGGACGTGACGCTGGCGACATCAACGCGCTCACGCGCGACATCCTGCACGCCACACACCTGCTCGGGCGCAATGGGTCGTTCGTCTATGCCTTTTCAGGCGTCGAGATCGCGCTCTGGGACCTGCTCGGCAAGCGCTGCGGGCAGCCGGTCCATGCCCTGCTCGGCGGTGCCAAGGACCGCCGGGAGCTCCAGGCCTATGCGAGCCTCCTGAACTACACCGACCTAGACCTCGTCGCGAGGAACACCGCCGCCGCCTGCGCCCGAGGCTACAAGCACATCAAGCTGCACGAGACGACGGTCGAGGCGGTGCGAGCCGCCATGAAAGCACCTGCAGCGGAACGCTCGCGCGTCATGCTCGACGTGAACTGCGCCTGGAGCGTACCTGTGGCCTGCGATATGGCCGCGGCGCTCGCGGGCGAGGGCCTCGCCTGGCTCGAGGAGCCAGTGTGGCCGCCCGAGGACGCGCACGGCCTCGCCCAGGTGCGCGACTACGGTATCCCGATCTCGGCCGGCGAGAACGTCGCCGGGGTATTCGGTTTCAAGACCTTGATCGAGGCCGGCGCCATCGACATAGCCCAGCCGAGCGTGACCAAGATTGGCGGCATCGGCGAGATGCTGCGCGTCATCGCCTTGTGCCAGGCGAACGGCGTCGAGGTGTTCCCGCACAGCCCCTACTTCGGGCCGGGCTTCCTCGCGAGCGTGCACATCTGTGCCGCGCTGATCGAGCGGCCGCTCGTCGAGGTGCTATGGCTCGACATGGAGGCGAACCCCTTCGATCCATGGGTCCGGGTCAGCGACGGCAAGGTCAAGGTCCCGCAAGGGCCGGGGCTCGGATGCGACCCCGACCCCGCCATCCTGGAGCGCTATCGCAAGGGCGCGGTTACGCGCATCGAGGCTGGAGCGCGGGCGTGAAGATCGCTCGCGTCGACACGACGGCCGTGACGGTCCCGCTCGACGAGCCGATCGGCAGCGCGCTCGGGCAGATTCGCGGCTTCGGCTGCATCCTCGTGCGCGTGCGCGGTGACACGGGTTTCGTCGGCGAGAACCTCATCTTCACGCTTAACGATCGGCGCACCAAGGTGCTGGTGCAGATGGTCGAGGAACTCGGCGAGCTGCTGATCGGCCGCGACGCCGGGCACATCGCGGAGTTCTGGGCGCGGGCGTGGAAAGACATCAACTTCCTCGGCCACAAAGGTGTGCCGGTGGTCGGCATCTCAGCGCTCGACGGCGCACTGTGGGATGCGCTCGGCAAGACAACCGGGCTGCCGCTCTACCGTATCCTCGGCGGCGCCCAGACGCGCGTTCCGGCGTACCATAGCGGCGGCCTGTGGCTCTCATATTCGATCGACGAGCTCGTCGCGGAGGCGCAACGCTTCATTGCCGCCGGCTTCAAGGCCATGAAGATGCGGCTCGGCTCGGCGAGCCCCGGCACCGACGTTGCGCGCGTGCGGGCCGTGCGCGAAGCGATCGGGCCGGAGATCAAGCTCATGGCGGACGCCAATCAGGGCCTGAACGAGGCCCAGGCGATCCGCCTCGGCCGGCAGCTCGAGGAATTCGACCTGACCTGGTTTGAGGAGCCGCTGCCGGCCTGGGACCTCGACGGCCTCGCGCGCGTCGCCGCGGCCCTCGACACCCCGATTGCGAGCGGCGAGACCGAGTACACCCGCTATGGGTTCCGCCGCATGCTCGAGCTGCGCTCGGCGGACGTGCTGATGCCGGACCTGCAGCGGGTCGGGGGCGTGAGCGAGTTCATGCGCGTCGGCCATATGGCCGAGAGCTACGATATCCCGGTGTCGAGCCATCTCTTCCCGGAGACCAGCATCCAGGTTCTCGGTGCGCTCTCCAACGCGAGCTTCCTCGAATACATGCCCTGGTTCTCGCGGCTGTACCGGGAGGAGCTCGAGATTGTCGCCGGAGACGCCGTCGTGCCGGAGCGGCCGGGCTGGGGCTTCAGCTTCGACTGGGACCATGTTGCCAAGCTGCAGGAAAAAGGGGACCGTGTCTGACGCTCCGGCAATACGAGCGGCAATCACACAGGCGATACCGGGAGGACGACATGGTGCTGACGCGTCGCAAGTTCACGTTCGGAACCACCGCCGCGGCCGGTGCGGCGGCGCTCGGCTTCCCCCGCCCGGCGATCGCGCAGGCGGAGCCGATCCGCATCGGCTGGCTCGCCGCCATGACGGGGGCGAGCTCGGCGCCGGCGATCGGCTTCAACCGCGGCGTCCTCTATGCGACCGAGACCATCAACGCCGCCGGCGGCGTGAAGGGCCGCAAGATCGAGATCCTGACCCGTGACACGCAGGGCGATCCGACCAAGGCCGTGAACGCCACGCAGGAGATGATCAGCGCGCTCAAGGTCCACGCCGTCTGGGGGCCGACGAACTCGGGCGAGTCGCTCGCCGTGACGCCGATCATGGCCCGGGCCAAGATGCCGAACGTCCACCCGTGCGTCGTCGACAGCCTGATCGACCCGCAGAAATTCCCGAACGCGTTCCGCCTCGCACCCTCGAACACGCAGTGGGACGACGCCGTGCGCAACTACTGCCTCAATATCCTCAAGGTGAAGAAGGTCGCGGTGATCGGCGATACCACCGGCTACGGCACGGCGGCCGTGAACGCGTCGGTGGCGGGCCTCAAGAAGGACGGGGCGGTGGTCGTCTACCAGGCGAACATCGACGCGACCCAGCCGGACATGATGCCCGACATGCTGCGCGCCCGGAATGCCGGCGCCGAGGCGATCGTCGTGTGGAGCACGTCGACCGGCATGGAGGCGCGCATGTTCAACACCCGCGCCGCCATGGGCTGGGACGTGCCGTTCGTGGGGCACCCTTCCATGTCCTCGGGCGACGTCGGGAACCTCGTCGAGAAGAAGGCGAACTGGGAGAAGGTTTACGCCATCGGCTACCGCAGCTGCAGCTTCGATGCCGCCGGCAAGCTGCCGCCGCGCTCGCAGGAGCTCGTCGACAGGATCAAGGGCAAGATCAACCTCGCCGACACGCTCCTGTGGTGGGTCGCGGGCGGCATCGACGCCGTGAACCTCGTCGCCAAGGCGGTCGAGACGACCGGCTCCACGGCGGGGCAGGACATCATCAAGCACTGGAACAGCCTGGCGAAGTACCCTGGCTACTTCGGCGACTACACCTTCACGCCTTCCGAGCACAACGGCTACCCGACGGAGGACGTGGTTATGTCCGAGGCGAGCTCGGCGCGGGACGGCGCCTTCGCGCTCGCGCCCGGCTACAAGTCGTGAGGAGGCCGCCGGCCTGAGGCCTTAAGCGATGCTCGCCTCGATCATCGCCGCGGGGCTCGCGGTGGGCGCGGTCTACGCGCTCATCGGTGTGACCTACAACGTGATGTTCGCCACCTCCCGGGTGATGAGCTTCACGGCGGGCCAGCTCGGCATGCTCGGCGGGGTTTTCGGGTCGCTGTTCGCGCTGCGCCTCGGCGTGCCGCTTCTGCCCGCCTTCGTTCTGTCGCTGGCGGCTTGCGCCATCGTCGGCATCGTCACCGAGTTCGTGGCGGTGCGGCCGGTGCTGAAGAGCCTCGAGCAGCACCTCTACGTGCTCTCGACCCTCGCGCTCGCGCTGATGATCCAGCAGGTCACCGCGATCGAGTGGAGCACCGAGCCGCAGCCGTTCCCGCGCGTGTTCGGCATCGGCTCGGGCGTGTTCGACGAGAAGTTCTGGCTCCCGGTCGCCGCCTGCGCTGCGGCGATCGTCGCTCTCGAGCTGCTCTACCGCCGCACGCTCGTGGGACGCGCGTTCCTCGCCATCGCGGAGGACAACTTCGCGGCCCGGGCGCTCGGCCTGCCGGAGCGCAACCTGCGGGTCGCGAGCTACGCGCTCGCGGGCGCGATCGGGGGCCTTGCCGGCTTCGCGGGCGGCGAGCTTCTCCTCGCTTTCGTGGCAAACGGCGCCCTCCTGAACTTCTACGGCTTCGTGCCCGTCGCGCTCGGTGGGCTCGGCAACAACCGCGGCGCCGTGGTCGGCGGCTTCGCCCTCGGCCTATTCCAGCAGGCGGCAAACTTCCTCGTCGGCGGCATCTTCTCGTCTGTCGCCGTCTTCGTCCTGTTCATCGTCGTCCTGCTTGCCGCGCCGCAAGGGCTGTTCGGCGCACCCGCCACAAGGAGGGTGTGATGGAGGCGGCGAGCGGCCTGGCCGAAACCGCCGCTCCGGAGCGTCCGGCCCCACGGGCGGACGTGTGGGGGCAGCTCGCGCCGCTTCTCCTCGTCTTCGCTGCGGCGGCCCTCGTGCCCTTCGTCGGCAACGACTATTGGGTCCTGATTGCGACGCGGGCGGCGATCTACTGGCTCCTTGTCGCGGCGCTCAACCTGATGGTCGGCTTCGCGGGCCAGCTCGCGATCGGCTACGTGGCGCTGCTGGCGCTCGGCGCCTACACGACGAGCATCCTCGCGGCCGGCAACGTGCTGCCCCCCGTGCCGGCCTTGGTCGCGCTCATCGCCGCGGGGGTCGTCGGCGCCGCCTTCGGCGTCGTGGTCGGGCTGCCGGCACTCAGGCTTCGGACCTTCTACTTCGCCATCAGCACGCTCGGCTTCGCCACGATCGTGACGCAGATCGCGCTCGCCTGGCAGAGCGTGACAGGCGGCGGCATCGGCCTGCCCGGCCCCGAGCTGCCGGCGCCCTTCGACACCGCCGCGGGGTTCTTCTGGTTCTGCCTCGGCGCCTCCGCGCTCTGCACCTGGATGACCTTCAACCTCGCCCACAGCCGCTTCGGCCGAGCGCTGATCGCGATCCGCGACGCCGACGTCGCGGCCGAGGCGACGGGCATCTCGAAGCCGCGCCTCCTCGTGACGGTGTTCCTGTTCTGCGGCGCGGCCGCCGCGATCGCCGGCGGGCTGTTCGCGACGCTGCAGACCTACATCACGCCGGACGCCTTCAGCTTTGACCTCTCGGTGCTGTTCTTCATCGCGATTTTGATCGGCGGGCGCGGCTCGATCCTCGGCCCGATGCTCGGCACGATCATCCTGACGCTCCTGCCGGAGTTCGCGGCCCCGCTCGCCGCCTGGTCGACTTTCCTTTATGCCGGCCTGCTGCTCGCCATCGTGCTCGGCATGCCGGGTGGGATCGCGGCGGCGCTCGACTTCAAGAACCGGCGCCCGCTCGAGTCGAACCGGGCGATCGTGCCGCGCCCAGCGCTGCTTGCCGGCATCCTTCCCGAGGCGTCCGCGCCCCGCCCGATCCGGGCCGAGGGCGTGGTCCTTGCCTTCGGCGGCGTGCGGGCGCTCGACGGCGTCACGCTGGAAGTTCGGCCGGGACAGGTCCACGGCCTCATCGGCCCGAACGGGAGCGGCAAGACTACGCTGCTCAACGTGGTCTCGGGCTACTACCGGCCGCAGGAAGGCCGCGTACGCCTGGGGGATGGAGAGCTCGAGCCAGGCGATCCGCGCACCCGCGCGAGCCGCGGCATTGCGCGCACATTCCAGATGCCGCGCATCGTCGGCGAAGCCTCGGTGATCGAGAACGTCATGATCGGCGGGACCGTGCAGGGGAGGGCGAGCTTCCCCGAGGCGATGCTCTCACTGCCGCGCCAGCGCCGGGAGGAGCAGGATTTCCGCACGGCGGCCTCACGCGCCCTGCAGGCGGTTGGCCTCGAAGCGCTCGCCAACGTCCGCGCCGACCGGCTGCAGCACAGCGAGCTGCGCTTTATTGAGATCGCCCGCGCCCTCATGCTGCGCCCCGCCTTCCTGCTCCTCGACGAACCGGCGGCGGGGCTCTCGACCGAAGAGATCAAGCGCCTCTCCGAGCTTATTAGGCAGGTGAGCCGGCGCGGCGCAGGCGTCCTCCTCGTCGAGCACCACGCCGATCTCATCTTTGACGTCTGCGACCACGTCACGGTCCTGAACCTCGGTCGCGTGCTGGCCGAGGGCACTCCGGCCGAGATCCGCGTCCACAAGGAGGTGGTCAGTGCCTACCTCGGCGGCTGAGACGCTCCTTCAGGTGCAGGGCCTCGAGGCCGGCTACGGCAAAATCGGCGTGCTGCACGGGGTCGACCTCGCCATCGCTGCAGGCGAGGTGGTGGCGCTCCTCGGGCCCAATGGCGCCGGCAAGACGACGCTCCTGCGCGCGATCTCCGGCCTCCTGCCCGCGACCGCCGGCGCGATCCGCTTCGCCGGCCGGGACCTGCGCGGCCTCTCGACCCGGGACATCGTGCAAGGCGGGCTTGCCCACGTGATCGAGGGCCACCGGGTGTTCACGCAGCTCTCGGTCACCGATAACCTGCTGCTCGCCGGGTTCGACCTCGGCAGGAGTGAGCGCGCCGCTCGCGTCGAGGAGGCGCTGTCACTATTTCCCGAGATCGCGGAGAAGCGCAGCGACCGCGGCGGGGCGCTAAGCGGCGGCCAGCAGCAGATGCTCGCCGTCGCGCAGGGCCTCGTGCGGCGGCCGAAGCTGCTGATGCTCGACGAGCCGTCCGCCGGACTCTCGCCCGTGCTCGTCGACCGTGTTCTCGAGGTCGTCGCGCGCCTGCGGCGGGCGGGCACTGCGGTGCTCCTGGTCGAACAACTGATCGAAAAGGCACTTGCTGCCTCAGACCGAGTCTACGCGCTCGCGCAGGGGCGGATCGTCCTGACGGCAGGAACCCGCGAGCCTGATCTCGCCCATCGTCTGGAGCGCGCCTACTTCGGCGAAGACGTCCCGACCCCATTACACGCGTGACTCGTCTTAGCTGGACTTCAGGCCAAAATTGAGCGCGAGCGTATTGTCTGAGAGCTCACCGGAAAGGTCCAAAGTAGCAAGCGGCCTCGAAGGCGCTGCGCTTCAGACGCGCGGTCTTTTTTGTCGACGGTCCGCTCTCAGCGGCGATCGTGCGTCATCCTCTGGAGGGTGATTTGAGCGTGCACGAGCCGCGCTCGAGGCGGCGTTGAGGCTCATAGCGAAGCCGAGGGCTCATCTAATCCGTCGTCCGTGCCCGAGGCCCTGTGAAAAGTACGAGCGGGCTCGCGCAAAAGCGGAGATTGCGACGCAACTCCGCGCGCTGGAAGACGCTCACAGCGATGCTTGCCTCGCCGGGCAGATCGTCCTGACACCCGCCGGGGTCGCCTGCGGACTTTGCTGTGCAGGTTCGGGGTGCTGAAGAAACATCGGGCAGACTGGTGGAGCGCGGCGAGGGCCTGAGGGCTCGGGCGGTGGCGACACGGTGGCGATTTGGTAGTGTCGCCGCATCCAGCCCTAAAGGGAGCTGAAACTTGGAAGTGCTGAGATATCAGATGCTTAAGATGGTCGGAGCGCCGAGATTTGAACTCGGGACCCCTAGTCCCCCAGAGATGCCCGGCCCCAGTTTCATACTAGTGCTTAACGTTCCAAATGCCTTGAGATCACGAGGGAAGTGCGGCTAGGGTCGTTTCACCGTGGGTTATGATGTTCCGCCCTGTTCCAGTTTCTATAACCCACCAATAACCCACGCTTGAGCCCTAGTCCGCCCCCGGGAGACGTCCTTGCCGACCGAATTGTTGACCGACGCGCGCCTGCGCGCCGCCGCGCCGCCGCCGGCCGGCATCCTCGAATTGTGGGACACGAAGACCTCCGGGCTGTGCTTCCGGGTCATGCCATCCGGCGTGCGCTCATGGAGCTTCCGCTACATCCCGGCAACCGGTGCGAAGCTTCGCCGAGCGACCCTTGGTCGATACCCGCAGATCGGCCTTGCCGACGCCCGCGAGGCCGCGGAGGCTCTTCGGGCTCGCGTGCGCGGCGGCGCCGACCCGCAGGCCGAATGGCGCGCCGCCCGCGACGCCACCCGGCAGTCCGGAGTCACCCTTGCCTTCGACGCCCTCGCCGACCTCTACCTCGAGCGCTACGCCAAACGACGCAAAGCCTCGTGGAAAAACGACGAGCTCTATCTGCGTGCGCATGTGCGGCCTGCCTGGGGCCCGCGCGACGCCGCTTTGATCACGCGCCAGGATGCGACCCGGCTGCTCTTCGCGATCGCTGAGAAGGCGCCGGTTTCGGCGAACCGCGTGCGCTCGATTTTGATGCAGGTTTTCGCCTGGGCGGTCGATACCGGGCTCTTGAGCGAAACGCCGATGCTCGGCGTGAAGAAGCCGCACAAGGAAGGGCGCGGTAAGACCCGGACTCTGCGCGACGATGAGCTGCGCGTGCTCTGGCAGGCGCTCGACAATGCCGGTCTGGCGGCAGGCACGATCGCCGCCTTGCGGGTGCTGATCCTTCTCGGGCAACGGCCGGGCGAGGTTGCCGGCATGGCCCGGGACGAGCTCGTGCGCTTGGGCGATGCCCGCGAGGCAGCTTGGGAGATTCCGCCCGAACGCATGAAGGCCCGGCGCCCGCATGTCGTGCCGTTGCCGCCCTTCGCCCGCGGACTCGTCGAGGCGGCGATGGCGAGCCGCAACGGCACGGCCGGGGAGGGCGGGTTCATCTTCGCGTCTCGCTTTGCCGACCGGCAGCGTCTGGCCCGCCATAGCCTCTCGCAGGCGCTTCGCCGGGTGATCGACGGCCTCGAGGCCGTTGGCGAAGACGCCGAGGCGGTGGCACGACTCAAGGCCGACCCGCCGACTCCGCATGATTTGAGACGCACCCTCGCGTCGGGCCTGTCGAGGCTTGGGATCCCGCGCGAGGACCGCCAAGCGGTGCTCGCCCATGTCCACGACGATGTGCACGCGGTGTACGACCGTTACGAACGCACACGCGAGAAGCGCATCGCGCTCGAGGCATGGGAGCGCCACGTCAGCGCCGTGCTGGCCAATGCGCCCGGCTACAACGTCCTCCAGCTTCGGCGCCGCTAGGTGGCCGCCGACTCGAAGAAGGCCGCGATTGCCTTCACCCGCGTCCCGGACCGCTCGCCCGGGGTGCCGCTCGGCACCGAGGCCAACGCCCTCGCCAGGACGCTCCAGGCCTACCTCGGAGGCAACGGCCTGCCCGTTGTACCGGCCGTCAACAGTCCCGGTTGGTCGGAGTGGCTGAAGGGCGGGGAGCGCCAGCGCCCGGTGCCGACCTATTTGGTCGAGTGGGCGATTGCCCTGCTCTCGGGAATTCCAGAACGGAAACGGAAGCGCAAGAACGCTGGGCGGCCCACGAGCCGGGCTGTCGAGCAGGTCAAACTATTCGTTGAAGGCGGCGTCCCGAAGGCCGAGGCGGCGCGGCTGGTCGCAGTGATGACAACGCCGGGGGTCGAAGGCCGTATCGACGTCGAGCCGGATGGTCAGGGCGGGCTGCGGGTGTGGAGTGTGCCGCCCGATCGGGAGGTACTGGAAGCGCACCAGCGCAAGATCGAATCACTGGCGGCTAACTTGAGCCAATCCGTTTACCGCCGCTCGAAGAAGCGCCCGACCCGACCCAAGCGAAAAGGCAAGCGGGCCAAACGGCTTAAACCCAATTCGCGGAAACCGAAATAATTACGACAGCAGACTTTTGGAACGCCATGCATAGAAACGGTGCCTCCTAAAACAGGGAGGCGATTCGTGGCTAAAGCCCTCGACCCGATCCTGCGTTGGAAGGAAGTTCAGCGGGCAGACCGGGGTTTCCCGGACGACGGCTTGGCGCAAAATCCGCGAAGGGAAGTTCCCAGCGCCCGACGCCAAGCCCACCGACGACACGGTTGGCTGGTTTCAAAGTACAATCGCGCGGTACCAAGAAGAACGCCGCGCCATTACTGCTGCTGTCAAGAAGAGCGAACACGCGTAAGGCCGGCGACCGCGAGCAGGCGGCCGCCGGCCAAGAGGGGCGTACTTTCAAGGGTGCATTCCCTTAGCACGCGCGCTGTTCTCGCAAAAGCCGGTCTCCTCAATTCAACGGAGACCGCTCATGCCTAAATCGACCTCCTGGCGCCATGTGCTGCCGATCCACCCGGCTGCCAACCTGTTCCCGTTGATGGGGTCGGGCGAGATGTCCGAGCTCACGAGGGACATCAAACAGAAAGGGGGAATTCTAAGCCCCGTCACGCTCTGGTTGGAGAGCGGTAAAGCTCCACAACTGCTCGATGGCCGTAACCGCCTCGATGCAATGGAAGCAGCCGGCCTGACGGTCGTCGATAAGTCTGGGGAACTCGTACTGGGGACCGATTGCGAGGTTCTCAACCCATCCGACGGGGTAGAACCTTTTGCCTTCGTCCTCAGTGCCAATCTTCATAGGCGCCACCTCACCCCCGAACAGAAGCGGGGGGTAGTCGCGGGGGTGCTCAAGGCAAGGCCCGGGCAATCTAACCGGCGTATAGCGAGGGCTGCGAAAGTCGACCACAAGACTGTCGGTGCGGTCCGGACCAAGCTCGAAGCAACTGGGGAAATTCCCCAGTTGAAGGAGACGGTCGGAGCTGACGGCAAAAAGCGGGCGGTCATGGCGGCCGCCGACCGCGCCGAGGAACGGGCCGTCAAACAGCAAGCGAAGGCCGAACGCCGCGCCTCCCGTGAGGCGGACCTCGCAAGGAAGATCACGGCCCTGCCCAGTAAGCGGTACGGGCTGCTTTTCGCCGATCCGCCCTGGCGCTTTGAGCCGTGGTCTCGCGAGACCGGCATGGATCGGGCGGCGGATAACCACTACCCGACGATGACGGCGGACGAGATCAGGGCGCTCGATGTCGCCTCGATCGCTGCGCCCGATTCAGTCCTATGGCTATGGGCGACGGCGCCGATGCTGCCCGACGCCCTCGCCACCATGGCGCACTGGGGCTTCGCGTACCGCTCGCACGCCGTTTGGGACAAGCTGGCCGCGGGGACGGGCTACTGGTTTCGCAACGTCCACGAGATCCTGCTGGTGGGCGTGAAGGGCAACGTGCCGGCGCCCGCTCCCGGGACGCAGTCGTCGAGCCTTATTAGCGTCGCGGCGACCACCCACTCGGCAAAGCCCGAGGCGGCCTTCGCGCTCATTGAATCGTACTTCCCGACGCTGCCCAAAATCGAGCTGTTCCGACGAGGTCCACCACGCCCCGGCTGGGACGCCTGGGGGAATGAGGCTGAAGCACTGCCAGCCTCGGCGGACCCCGACCCTCTCGCGATTCCCAGCTTCCTCCTGCGCGATCGGCAGCCCGCCACGGCGGGCGAGCAACCCTCCGACCGGGGGAGGCTGCAATGACGTATCTGTGTTGGGGGCAGCCCGTTCGAAACGAACCGACGCCCCGCTACAGGATCAAGAGCTACAAGCAACTGGCGAGCGCCATGGATGGCGGCCGGCGGCTCGTCCAGACCAACGGCCCGCGTGGCCCGGCCTTCACGGTCGAGGGCCGCAACGTCGACCCCGCCGTCGTCGACGGATGTCGCCGCAATGGCTGGCTCAGGCCGTGTGACCCTGGGCTCTTCGACGGCACGCCCCTCAGCTTCACGATGGAGACTTCCCATGGCTCGTACGACTGAACCCGAACTGCGCGTCGTCACCCCCGTCGATCCCGAAGAGGAGCTGCTTGCCAGCTTGAGGCTCAACCCGACCCAGGCTGATGCCGTCGCGAAGATCCCGGTCACGCTGCAAACCCGGAAGCCGCTCAAGCACGAGTTCATCCGCGTGCATCGGGAGTGGGCGCTTAACGTCTGGCGATCGAGATCAAGGACGGCGAGAGCGACGACGCCGGCCTCTACGTCGTCAAGCCGCACCTGCAGAGCACGCTGCAGGCTGAGGCGGCGCGCTTTGTGCTCCGACCCTATGTCACCCGGTCTTGCGTGCTGCGCTTGTGGCCGCTCCGGTTGCCCGGTCCGGACGGCAAGGTGAACGAGTGGCACCGCTCGGCCGGGATCGCCGCCAGCCGGGCCATGGACAAGTGG
>Ga0126304_10001042_pt1 | contig 12515 bp, 10 predicted proteins | sample Plot25_FD_92538 | JGI IMG/M metagenome (GOLD analysis project Ga0126304, IMG submission 92538) | Serpentine soil microbial communities from UC McLaughlin Reserve, CA, USA - Plot25 | ecosystem: Environmental > Terrestrial > Soil > Grasslands | place: USA: UC McLaughlin Reserve, Lake County... | reverse complement strand
GCCCGTCTTCGCGGACGTGGTCAGCGAAGACGACCTCACCGTCTCGCCCGAAGACGTGCTCCGGAAGATCACGCCGCGCACGAAGGCGATCACGGTCGTCCACTACGCCGGCTACCCTTGCGACATGGCCGCCGTCATGCACATCGCGGAGGAGCACGGGCTGGCGGTGGTCGAAGACTGCGCGCACTCGCCGGGCGCGACCGCCGGGGGGCGGCAGACCGGCGCGGTCGGCGACGTGGGCTGCTTCAGCTTCTTCTCGAACAAGAACATGACGACCGGCGAGGGCGGCATGATCACGACGCGCCGCGAAGACCTCGCCGAGAGGATTCGCCTCCTGCGCTCGCACGGCATGACCTCGCTCACGCTCGACCGCCACAAGGGGCACAGCTTCTCCTACGACGTGGTGGACGCCGGCTACAACTTCCGCATCGACGAGCTGCGCTCCGCGCTCGGCCTCGTCCAGCTCTCGAAGCTTGAGGCGTCCAACCGCAGGCGCGCCGAGATCGCACGGCTCTACCGCTCGTCCCTGGCGGAGTTCTCCGCAGGCCCCCCCGGCGGCGGCCTGCGCCTCCCCTTCGCGGGGAGGGACGAGGGCGCGGCCTTCCACATCATGCCGGCGCTGCTCGACGCCGGGCTCAACCGCGAAGCCTTCATGACCGAGATGCGCCGCGCCGGCGTTCAGACTAGCATCCACTACCCGCCCGTGCACGGTTTCAGTTTCTACGCGCGCGCGTACAAGGAGCGGTCGCTTGAGCTGCCGGTCACTGAGTCCGTGCGGGAGCGTTTGGTAACGCTGCCTCTTTACCCGGCCATGACTTCGGACGATGTGGAGTACGTGGCGTCGGCTGCGAGGCGGTGCCTCGAGATGTCGCCGGCGGCTCTATGAATCGAGGGCGAAGGCGCAGGCCCCGACCCTCCGCCCGCAGAGAGAGATGAACAGCTTACATCCGCGTAGCCTGGCCGTCGCCGCGGTCGAGCGACTGCCCACCCCGGTCGTAAAGGGCTTGAGGGGTTGGCTGGCCAACCGGCGCGAAAGGGCGCTCGCCGAGCGCATCAGGTCGCTCGTCGCCGTCACAGAGTGGGAGACGCCGCGGTGCGTGATCTGCGGCCAGTACGGTGTGACGCCGCACACGAGGTCCAACGGGTTCGAAATCGTCCGGTGCGAGGGCGACGGGTTGATATTCGTCTCGCCGCGGCCGGCCGACGTCAGCCCTTTTTATGACGAGCGCTATTACACGGGCGGGATGCCGGGAGTCTATTCCGATTACGAGGAGGCGAGCGCGCAGGTCTCCTCGGACTGGCGAGAGCGTCTGGAATATCTGGAGGGGCTGATAGGCCGCAAGGGAAGCCTCCTGGATGTCGGCTGTGCGACCGGCTCTTTTCTGGACCTCGCGCGTTCCAGAGGGTGGGAGACTTCGGGGCTGGAACTAAGCGCCTGGGCCGCGGCCCAGGCGCTTAACGAGAAGTCTCTCTCGGTCGTGCAGGGCAGCCTCCCGGACGAGCGCATCCCGGCCGAGGCTTATGACGTGGTGACGTTATGGGACTGCGTGGAACATCTGAGCGAACCCCGGAAGGTGTTGCTCGACGCCCGGCGCATACTGAAGCCCGGCGGCGTGCTCATGTTGAGCACCGGGGCGGTGCCGCACGAAGACCGCCGGTTGGTATCGAGGTGGTATTACCCGCCCTGGCACCTGTACTACTTCTCCGAAGAGACAATTAAGAGACTGCTCACGGACTGCGGGTTCGCGTTGGAGTCGTACTCGGAGAAGGACAAGCACATCCCGGAATATACGCTCATGGTGGTGGCGGCGCGCCGACTCGATTGACGGTCTGCCGCGCCCGCGGGGGAAGCCTTAGGCGCGGCCGGTCATTTATGAACACGAAACACCTGCGCCGCGTCTTCAGGAAATTCGTCCCGCGTAGGACTCCCGTCGCGCAAACCACGCCAGACAACCCACAGCTCAGGATGGTGTGCCGCTTCGCAGAGTCGTCCGAACTGCCGGTGCCGACGGCCCCCGACGACTACAAGTTGTTCCGTTATTCTCCGGCCTTTAAGGGACAGTGGCTCGACCTGCTCAACGAGAGCGGCGAGTTCGGCATTCTGGATCGGAAGGCGTTGAGGTCTCAGGTTCTCTCCTCGCTGTTGCCCGACGGCGGCGCGCTCGTTTCCCACGAAGGGCGGCTCGTGGCCTGTGCCGCGGCCTGTTCTTACGAGCGGTTCGAGCCTTACGCGCTGCTGATGTTCGTCGTGGTGCTTGCGGCTCACAGGGGGAGAGGGCTGGGGACGACCGTCACCGTCGAAGTCATGCGTGCCGCGAGGCGCGTCGGGCGCGCCGGCATACTCCTGCATACGGACGACGAGCGCCTGCCGGCCATCAGAACCTACCTCAAGTTGGGTTTCGAGCCGGACACGGAGTGGGAGCCGAGCGCGAAGGGGCGCTGGGAGGCCGTGTTGAGCGGGGTCGCGCGGCCGGCGGGTGAAGCCCTCGGCACTCCGGGCCGAGAGAGTTAGGCTAAAGCCGGAAGCAGTTGTTCGCAGGCCGCGCGGCTTCAGGCCGGCTGCGACACACCGAGTTTAAAATGTCCTTAGCGCGGACGGTTACAAGCAGCGTGAGTTGGCTAGCGCTCGCACAGGTCGCGGGCAGGCTGTCCGGCCTGGTCGTGACGGCCATCCTCGCGCGTCTGCTCGCCCCCGAAGATTTCGGACTCATCGCCCTAACCGCCGTCGCCGTGGGGCTGCTCTCGATCTTCACCGAAGTAGGACTGAACAGCGCCCTCATCCAGAAGAAGGAGGTTCGGCAGGAGCATCTAACGTCGGCCTTCTGGTTGAGCATATCAGTCGGTTTTTCGTTGGCCATCTTGGGAGCGGCAGCTGCTCCCTTGATAGCGGGACTTTACAGCGAGCCGCGCCTCGCCGTGCTGCTGCCCGCGCTGCTGCTCACGCTGCCGTTGAGCGGGCTCGCGCAAGTCCCCGACGCGCTGCTAAAGCGGCGGATGGCTTTCCGCCAGATAGCCTGCATCGACTGGGCGAGCAGCCTGGTCGCGGGGCTGGCCGGCGTCGCCCTGGCTTTCGCAGGGGCGGGGGTGTGGGCTCTCGTCGTGCAGAGCATCGTGGTCACCGGCCTCTCGGCATTCGCGAGACTAGCGGTCGCGCGCTGGCGACCCGACTTCGACTTCCGCTTAGGATACGTGCGGGAGATGCTGACGTTCAGCGCCAGCGTGCTGGGATGCACTCTTGTCAACTTCCTGTGTAACAACGTCGACAACGCGTTGATCGGGAACGTCCTCGGCGTGCAGTCCCTCGGCTACTACGCCCTCGCCTTCAACCTCGTCATGTTGCCGAGCATGACCATCAGCGGCATCGTGACGAGGGTGATGTTCCCGGCACTCGCGTCGATACAGGATGACCTGCCGCGTTTCCGACGTGGCTACCTGCGCATGCTGCGCGTCATCTCGTCAGTGTCTCTTCCTGCCATCGTCGGCTTAGGCGCGACCGCCCCGCTCCTCATCACGACGGTTTACGGCGAGCGCTGGGCGCCCGCCGTCCCGGTCTTGCGCGTCCTGGCGGTCATCGGGGCGCTCCAAACGATTAACACTTCGGGGCTGGTCTTCTACGCCCTCGGGCGCCCCAACTTATTACTCGGCTGGTCGCTGCTCTCACTCGTGTTGATGACCGCAGGCTTTGCGGTCGGGGTTCGGTGGGGGCTCATGGGTGTTACATGGGCTTACGTGGCGGTCAGCCCGGTCGTGTGGCTCGGCCCGCACGTGATCGCCAACCGGCTCATCGAGCTGTCCGGCCGGAACTTCATGCGGGCGATCTCGCCGTCACTGTTCGCAGTGTTCTGCATGGGTGCCGTCGTGGCTTACATGGCCAAGTACAGGCTCTACCCGGCACGGTCGTCGTGGGTCAACCTGCTGGTGCTGGTCGGTACAGGCGCCGCGGTGTACGTGGCGAGCTATGCGGGGATGGGGATGCTTCTCGGCAGGGGCCGGGGCGGGCTGCTCGGCTGGCTGACCGGCCGGCACCTGGCCGAAATCAATAACGAGATACGCATTGCGTCATGACGGCGGTCGTTGGCAGGCGTTCGATGCTCGTTAACGTGGTCGAGGGCTGTGTAAATTGCGGCTCCGGGTCTTTCGCCACGTGGGGAGTGACGGTCGGGCGCGACCGGCTGCACCTAAGCCAGTGCAGGTGCCGGGACTGTGGGCTCGTGTTCAGTAATCCGCAGTGCGACGTAACGACCATCAATGACTATTACTCGCACTCCTACTACGAGGAGCACTGGGCAGACGTTCTGAAGGACGATGAGCAGTCTCTCGCCGAGGCCGTCGAGCGCCAGAGAAGCGAGGTGCGACGAATACGCAAGTACGTCGGCGGCGGGAAGGTGTTGGAGGTAGGGTCGGGGACGGGCGCTTTCCTGTCCGCGGTGCGCGAGGCGGGCTTCGAGCCGTGCGGCGTTGAGCTGTCCCTGTCAGCCGTCGAGCACTCACGCAGGGTTCACCGGCTGGACAACATCACTCAGGGGACGCTTGAGGACGCGGACTTTCGGGAAGGGTCGTTCGACCTGATATACGCCTGGCACGTCATTGAGCACGTGCTCGACCTGAACTCCTTCGTCCTGAGCGTACATCGTCTGCTGCGCCCTGGCGGGATATTGTGGGTCGGCACGGAGACCTACAGAAACGCCGGACACTATTTGGACAAGGCCGCGAAACTGCTGAGGGGGCTCCCGCCACCCTTCAGCACTTCGAGCGAGCACACATACGTGTTCACCGCGGCGACGCTCTCGGACGTGTTACGCCGCAGGGGTTTCGAAGTCCTCGACTGCGAGAGCTACCAGCCGCCGCTCGACGAGAAACTTAAGGCCATGCAGTTCAGAAACGTCCTCGGTAAGGCGTACTTCGTCGGGGTGCATTATTTGAACCAGCTGTTCCGGACGGGCCCCTTGCTGCGTCTGGTCGCGACGCGCAAGTAGGTCGAGATGTCAGCCGTCGGCAACGGGTCGGTGTATGTTCTGTCCGGGCAGGTCGGGCACGTAGGCGGGGCCGCCAAAGCCACACTCCTCCTGTGCGAGGCGCTGGCAGACATCGGCAAGCGCATAAAGTTATTCGTCACCCTGCCGCCGGCCCCGGCGGTCGCCGAAGGGCTGGCGTCCCGCGGGGTGGAGGTCGTCGTCCCGCTCGTTAACAAGGGCTGGCGTTGGGACTTGCCCCAGAGGCTGAACGCCCTGCAAATCTTCCTGAGCGCACGCCGTCACCCTCCCTCGTTCATCCACAGCGTCAGTCTGTCGGCCGAGGCGAAGTATCTATTAAGATTCCCGCGGGTCGCCCCGCTCTACCTGTGGGAGAGCACCGAGGCTTTGCCTCACGTAAAATTTTTGGACAGAGACATTCACCGGCTCCTCCACAAGGCGGAGGCCGTCCTGTCGCCCTCCGAAACGGTGGCCGAGAACATACGACAGACTTACGACTACCGCGGCGACATCCGCCTTCTGCCCTTCTGGGTCGAGTCGCCGCCGCCCTCCGCGCCCGCGCCGCACGTGCGCACAGGGAATCTCCTGTACGTCGGCAGGCTGGATCGGGACAAGGGCTTCGAGTACCTCTTCGATGCCTTCCGACAGATTCAGCCGTCGAACCCGGGCGTGAGTTTGACCGTCTGCGGCGGCGGCGAGATCGAAATGGTTCGCGGCCTGGCCAACGGCTCCCCGGCCATTCGGGTCCGCGGCTACGTAGACGCCGACGAGTACGAGCGTGTTATGAACCACTGCGACGCGTTTGTCCTGCCGTCACTGCACGAGGGCTACCCGCTCTCCCTGCTCGAAGCCTGCGCCCGCCGCAAGCCCGTGATAGCAACCGCGGTCGGCTCCATACCCGAACTCTTCGCGGGTCGGCCCTGCGCCCTGCTGGCACCACCCCGCGACGCGGCCTCGCTGGCTCAGTCGATGAACACTCTGTTTGCGGAGAGCGAAGAATTGTATGCGGCGCGCTGTGCCGACGCCCGCGCCTTGTTTGAAGAGGTCAGTTCGAAGCCTGTCGTCATGGCCCGGCTGGCCGACTTGTACGGGGCGGGGTAGGCGGCCGTTTCCTTCCACTACATGCAGACTCTAAGCGGCACGACTTTGGACGTTGAAGCGTCAGGTTTGATGCACCCCGAGAGGCGCATCTTGCTCGCGCAGAGGGCGTGTGCCGAGCTTTACCCCCCAGTGCTTCATCAAGCCGCGCTGTTAAGGGAGGTGGGAAGCGTCATACTCCTCGACGCCATACGGGAGGGGGAGTCGCCCGACATACAGACGCCGCCGGACGTGCGGCGCGTCCGCGTCCCGGCCTTGGCGGCGGCTTCGCCGGTCTTGGCGAGGATCGAAAAAATCGACTGGCTGCGCCGTTACGTCCGAGAGTTCAGGCGGCTGCTCTCGTCACGCCCCGAGGTCGTCATCGCCTTCGAGCCTGAGGCCGCCAGCTTGCTTTTGAACTCCCGCTTCACGAAGAAGGGAACCAGGCGCGTCGTCCACCTTCACGAATTGCCTTGGAGAGAGCTTTACTCCCAGAGTTTCAGCGGCAGTTGGGCTTTGCGTTATATGCTTAAGAACTTGCGGCGCGCCGACATCGTCATCGTCCCGGATCAGCACCGGGGGCGGTTTGTGCGGTCGGCCGCGCGCTTGGACTTCGACCCGATGGTCGTGATGAATTGCCCGCCGCGCATCGAACGCCTGCCCGAATCCTCTTTGATCCCGTTTCTGAGGGGGCGGGGGATTGAGACGGGTAAGATAGTTCACTACCAGGGTGCCGTCGGCCCCGATCATGGGCTAGAGACCGTGGTGAGGTCGATGCGGTTCTGGCCTCCCGATGCCATCTTTACTATCGTCGGCGGGACGCAGCCCAATTATGCCGAAGAACTGAGCGCGCTGGCCGCCAGCGAGGGCGTGCGAGACCGCGTCGTTTTTGTCGGCCGGGTGCCCTACAAACAAGTGGCCGGTTACGCGGCGGGTGCGAAAGTTGGCGTGACCTTACTCGACCCTACGAAGAAAAATTGGGAGATGTCCGCCGGGGCGAGTAATAAACGGTTCGAGTACGCCGCCCTGGGCATACCCCAGGTGACTAATGAAGGCGTCGGCATCGAAGAACTATTCGGCAAGACGGGGGCGGCGCTCGTGGCGGATAACAACGACTGCGAGGACGTGGGGAAAAAAATATCCAAACTCCTGGAGGACGAGGCGCTTTCCAGATCATTCAGTGAACGCGCGCGACGTTTGCACCTGCGCGAGTTTAATTACGAATACCAGTACCGGAAAGTCCTGACGGCGATAGCTTAGCGAGTGCGAGCCGGAGACCTTTGTCCGCCTGTAAGGTTTAAGCATGAGGGCTTGTGGCGAGAGGATAATCTTCGTCCCTTTCATCGATGCCTTCGGCGGCGTGGAAAGACTAGTACTGGGGCTGTCCCGTCATCTCCACGCGCGGGGCGTGAAACACGCCGTCTTGTGCTTCAGACAGACCGTCGATTTAGCCGCTTATGCCGATTGGCCGCTGACTGTGCGCGAGATACGGGCCCGCAGGAGCCCGATAGCAGAGGGTTGGGCCCTGCGGCGGAGCCTCCGGGGTGCGTATGCGTGCGGGTCTGGGCCGGCGCTCGTCTTCGACCTCAAGGGCGCTTTCTACGCTGGTTTATTTACGTCATCCCCCTTCTTCCTACACCTTACCGACCCTCCGAGCCTGCTCCCTCTGGACGTTAGCAAACGCGCCCCGTCGGTGCGAAAAGTTTTTCTCCCGCAACCGGAAGCGAACGGCACCGGTGTGTTAGAAAAAATTCACGGGGAGCTTGTCCACAGAATCAACCTTCGCGGGGCGAGAAGGGCCGAAACGGTCTTGGCTATGACGGACACAATAGCCGCCGAGCTGCGTGCTCTTTACGGGGTAGCGCCGCAGGTGATTCGTCCAGGCGTGAGGGCCGCCGCGGCGTCAGACGCGAAAGGCGAAGGCGGGCAGCAACGGTTCAGAATGCTCTCGGTCAGCCGGCTCGAATCGAGCAAGCGTGTGGATTGGATACTTCGGGCCCTCGCCTCCCTGGAGTCTTCTGGCGCGTTCCTCAGTCGGCACGTCGATTGGGCTCTGGATGTCGTCGGGGAAGGCCCTCAGCGTAAAAGTTTGGAAAGTTTGGCGGAGGAGTTGGGCCTGTCGGGGCGCACGTTCTTTCGCGGGATGGTGAGGGACGAAGAGTTGGAGGAGCTTTACTCGGGCGCCGGACTCTTCCTGATGCCCGCGGTGCAGGGTTATGGGTTGCCGGCCCTCGAATCGCTGGCGAGGAGCGTCCCGGTGATTCTGAGCAGCGAGTCGGGGGTCGCAGAGATTTTGCACCGCACGCCGTGGGCCGAGACCATCGACGATGTGGAGGGGCTGGCGAATGCCATCATCGCTTTAATCCGCCGGGTGCGGCTGAATGAGTTGCAGCCACACACGATGCCGCAGTTCCCCACTGAATCAGACTGGGCGCAACGCATCAGTGAGGTCTGTGGCTGGCTCTAAACTATGAACAATCGCCTCGTACGCTATCTGCATCAGGTACGCCGCACGCAACGCATTAATATGGCGCTGGCCAGGGGCGCGGCGGCGAGTGCGTTAAGGCAAGTAGACCTGACCGACCCCGGCTCCTGGGAGTTCTCCGGCTTCAGCCAGAACGGGGAGGACGGCATCCTAGACGTGCTAACGCGGCGCATCATCGCGCCCAACCGTTACTTCGTCGAGATCGGCACCTCGGACGGGTTGGAGAACAACACCACCTGGCTCTCCCTCGTGCGCCGCTTCGGCGGCATCCAGGTGGAGGGCGACCAGACCGCGTCGGAATGGTGCAAGTACACGTTCGCGCCGCTCAACTACGGCGCCGAGAGCGTCTGCATGTTCGTCACCCGAGAGAGCGCCGCGGAGTTGACGGGGCTGGCTTTGTACCGCAATCCTGACGTTTTCTCCCTCGACATAGACGGCAACGACTACCACGTGATGAAGGCGGTGTTGGACTCCGGCATGCGGCCGAAGATAGTGGTCGTCGAATACAACTCGGCTTACGGGCCGGAGATGAAGGTCAGCATCCCGTACCGCGAAGACTTCCGGATCACTCGGGCGCACAAGGACGACCTCTATTACGGGTGCTCCCTGGGCGGCTGGAAGGCGCTCTTCTCAAAACACGGGTACAGATTCGTCACCGTGGATATGAACGGCGTCAACGCCTTCTTCGTAGACCCCGAGGAGTTCGATGCCGATTTCATCGGGGCCGTAAAGGGCAGGGAGTTTGCCGAGAATTTTTCACAGGCGCGCGAGTATAGATCGTCGTGGCAGCAGCAGTACGAGCTAATCAGGGACAGGGAGTTTGTCGAAGTCACCGCCTAGACGGAAGGCTCAGTCTCGTACCGATAAAGATATTTTTGTCGTTTTGAAGTCTGGGATGCCGGCCTTGTTCCCATCGCGTAGGCCGGGTCGGGCGGGAGTGTCGAAGTTATTAGAGACAGTGGCGGGGGCCTACTTATGAGAAGCAGGAAGGAGAAAGTTTAGCCGGCGCCTTAAAATTAGTCCGGCCGGTGACCGAGGCCGCCGAACGGGAGACGGTCAACCGCGGGCGCGCTTGGTTGCGGGCCAAATGTGCTACACAAAATTTCACCGCAAACCTTTTCGAGACGTGGCAAGAAGTGTTAGACGTGGGATGAAAATACTGTTCGTCGGGTGGCTGGCGGAAGGCCAAACTTCCCGGATGCGGATGGAGGTCTTGCGTGATCTGGGGTACGACATCATCCCTCTTAATTACCAATCAGTTTGGGCCCGTAGCTCTTGGGCATCTCGACAAGTCCAGCAAAGGGTAGGCAAAGGCCCGGCGATATCGCGTCTCAATAAAGATGTCATTCGGCTGGCTCGGGAACATAAGCCCGACTTGATGTGGGCGGAAAAACAGGAGTACCTGCGTCCCAAAACGTTGAGACATCTACGGCGGTTGAACGTGAGGCTGCTGCACTACACCCCGGACCCGTATTTCACTCTATCTTGGAAGCGCACCGGGCTGATGGATTCCTGTCTGCCTTTATTCGATTACGCTGTGACTTCCAAGCGCTACGAATTAAACGAGTATCACCGCGTATGTCAGAAAGTTATATACATGCCGCTCGGTTACGCCGAGTCCGTACACAGGCCCGTGGTCTCGGCAGACCTCAAGACTCGCCGCCGGTTTAACAGCGACGTGAGTTTCTTAGGGGGGTGGGAGCCCCGGCGCGAAAGTTTGCTCGACATCATCGCGGGTATCGGATGCGACCTGAAGATATGGGGTTACGGTTGGGATCACCTCGCCGACGGGCGCTGGACTCCGCGGCGTGCCTACAGGCTCCGACTGTTGTCGGGGGGGGCGCCCCGTATCAATAAGAATGAGCGACTGGCCGCCGCGTTACAGGGCGGCGAGGTCTACGGCGACGCTTACGCGTGGGCCCTGTCGGGCGCTCTAATAAACGTCGGATTCTTACGCCACGTGTGTCCCGACCAGCACACCACGCGCACTTTTGAGATACCCGCCTGTGGCAGTATGATGCTGGCCGACCGCACCGACGAACACAAGGAGTTTTTTGAAGAGGGGGTAGAAGCCGAATATTTCTCTGGCGGAGAAGAGTTGCTAGAGAAGGTGCGGTTTTACTTAAAGTACGAGGCGAGCCGTGAGCGGATCGCTCACGCCGGTTACAAGCGCTGTTTGAAGTCCGGCTATTCATACCGTGAGAGGCTGAAAGGCGTATTAGCCGAACTGAATTGAGCCGAACTGTCTGAGCCCGTCACGCCGGAGTCGGGCCAAGGTCGAAAGGAAATCTAGTCTGACATAAACCATGGAAGCGCTCTTGTCACACAGACGAACTATCTCGGCGTCGCGTACGAGGCGGCGTGTCTGGAGGTGGTATGGGAATGCCGCCTTCCTTAGTCTCTTGATACTTCCGATAAGCTCAACCTTTTATGACCTCCCATATCTCCAGGCACTACTGGCTATAATCTTAATGTTCATTTGTCTGTACCCGACGGCGCGTTATTTCGCTCGGGGGGAGAGCGGTGTGCCCGTCATAGCCGTCCTCTGCTTAGCTTATGCGGTTCAATTCGCCCTCCCTGTTTTTACGGCCAAGCCGGAAATCTATCTGTCGGGAATCGATATCGTAAAGGACCTAGAAGACAGGTTTGTGATAAGTGCGCTTTTATTGTCCATACTAGGCGTCCTCGCCCTCCAGTTCAGTCATTACACCTTTCAATCCGGAAGAGCCGTACGGAGGCTACCGACTGTCGATCTACATCTCAATGAGAGGAAGGCGGTCGTCTACTGCATAATAGTGGGGGCGCTGCTGCCGGCCATTTTAGAAACCCGCAACCTACTCTCTCAGGAGCAAAGCGTTCAATATTCTGCGCTCTTCGTTTTGCTACAGAACCAGCAGCTGGTGGTTATTAGCATCTTGGGGTGGATAGTCTATTCCGGGCGCGGCGCGGCGTGGCACAAAATCCTGCTTTACGGCATCGTGGCGGTGGCGATTTGGCGCGGCCTGTCAAGCACCTACCTGGAACAGGCCGTCGCGCCGATAGGCATACTGTTTTTGACAAGGTGGCTTTACGGCAGGCGGGTGTCAGTCCTCAGCATTGTTGCGATAGCGCTCGTCGTGCTTTTCCTGTCGCCCGTTAAAGCATCGTTCCGACGGGTCGCGTGGTCTAGTACGGGGGGGGAGGTCAGCGCTTCCGGTTGGTCTCTGGATAAGCCGGCCCTCTGGATCGAACAGGCGACGCAATACTGGTCGGACACATTGAGCGGCGAGCGGGACATCGCGGAGGCCACTTCGAGCGCCACCACCCGCACGGACTTGATTCACCAGTTCGCGCACATTTACTCGTTCACCCCGGAAATCATCCCGTACCAATACGGCGGCACTTACTCCTATTTCGCCGTGGCCGTGATCCCGCGTGCGCTCTGGCCCGATAAGCCACAGGCCGGCGGCGCGAACAATTATTTCGCGGTGACATACGGGATCGCGACGGAAGAAGCGGTAAAAATATCAACCTTCGGGGTGAGCCTGATCGGGGAAGGGTATATTAATTTCGGCACCCCCGGCGTCATATTCATCATGGCTTTACAGGGGGCGACTCTCATGCTGCTCCAGCAGGTGTTCGGCGGGCCTAAGTCCGGGGCGGGCGCCCAGGCCGTATTCCTGGCCTTCTTCATCTTCTTCTTGAACGGCGTGGGGTCGAGCGCGGAAATCTTGTACGGGAATATTTTGCAGAACCTTCTTGTCAATTGCACCCTCCTGTTGTGGGTGCGGGAGAAGCCTTCGGCCAGACGTTTGGCGGGAGCGCGTCTCCCACAATCGAACGCCGCGCATGTCGGCTGAAGGAAGTACGGAGAGATGTGTGGTATAGCCGGAGGCTGGTTCAAGGGTAGGAGCGCGGAGGCGGCCCGGGCCGTGGGGCGTGCCGCGGCATCGCTCACGCACCGCGGCCCCGACGACTCGGGCGCGCTGTCGATTGAGACG
>Ga0126304_10001041_pt1 | contig 12524 bp, 9 predicted proteins | sample Plot25_FD_92538 | JGI IMG/M metagenome (GOLD analysis project Ga0126304, IMG submission 92538) | Serpentine soil microbial communities from UC McLaughlin Reserve, CA, USA - Plot25 | ecosystem: Environmental > Terrestrial > Soil > Grasslands | place: USA: UC McLaughlin Reserve, Lake County... | reverse complement strand
CCGGAAACCAAAAACCGGCATTTTTAAATGCCAGACCATGATAGGAATAATGGGAATATCACCGATAATAAAGGGCTCAAGATCGATAGTATTTAATTCGAGGATTGGAACACCGGGATATTTTTTGTCTGCAAAGGCATAGGCAAACTCACGCATCAAAGCATCTATAGTCATTTGGTTTGCATAAATCTGCATAGGCTGTTCCTGGAAAAAATTAAAAGCCCGAACATCATCAAGGCCTGCTACGTGATCCTTATGAGGATGTGTGAACAATACCGCATCCAAGTGTTTTACACCTTTCCTGAGCATCTGGTACCGGAAGTCAGGCGTGGTATCAACAACTAAAGTAGTGTTAGCCGTTTCAAGTAAAATGCTGCTTCGAAGGCGCTTATCTTTCTTATCAGTAGAAGTACAAACGGTGCAGCCACAAGCTATCATGGGAACACCACTGCTGGTGCCGGTTCCAAGAAAGGTAATTTTAAGCTTGGGATACAAATTCAGATGTTTACGAGTTCACAAGTTTACGAGTTCACAGGTTGCTTTCAAAATAACTTGTAAACAAATGAACTCCTGAGAGATCAACTCTGCTCCTCTTCACCATTTGCCGCATGATACCGCCCCATGATATCATCAAATACTTTTCTACTTTCAGGAGATAAGGCTTGAGCGTCAACTTTTAGGTGAGGCATTAATTCAATTAAAGTGTTAATTCGTCCCTCCAATTGCAAAAACTTGTTCAGCACCACTACTTTTTTATCTTCCAAAATACAAAAGCCACTTTGAAATGTACCCCGTTCATAACGAATAATATAACCTGGTTCTTCAACTACTTTTTCAATTTTATCTAAAGTTGTCTGTGTGTATTTCATGGAGAATGAAAAATGTAAAATTTAAACTGCAAAAATAGCCTTCTTAAGTTTGGCGTTTTGTTTTCTTACTTACTCACCATTTGTATTACCGGCACAATCATTTCTTCCAAACTTATTCCACCATGCTGAAAGGTGTTACGGTAATAATTGACATAATGGTTATAATTATTAGGATAACATAAGAATACATCTTCACCTGCAAATATGTAAGATGAATTAATAGTTGGCGATGGCAAGCCTCCCTCCTTTGGCTCACGAAAGGCAAGCACTTCTTTCGGATCGTAGTTGAGATTACGGCCATGCTTATAGCGAAGGTTAGTGGTTGTTTGCTTATCACCAATAACCTTTACAGGTGTCTTTACTCTCACACTCCCATGATCCGTTGCCAAAACAATTTTTACATTTTTATCTGCAATCTTTTTTAAGGCGTGGTGCAACGGCGAATGTTCGAACCAGGACGCGGCAATGCTTCTGTAGCTTACCTCATCCCCAGCCAGTTCTTTTAGTACTTCCATTTCTGTCCGTGCATGCGAAAGCATATCCACAAAGTTGTAAACAATAACATTCAAATCGTTAGACATGAGGTTGTGAATGTTATTGACCAAATCTAAGCCTGCCTGGTTATTCAACACTTTTGTATAAGAAGTACGTACGTCTGCTTTACCAAGGTTCTTTAACTGCGCTTTGAAAAACTCATCCTCACTCAGATTTTTTCCGCCTTCTTCGTCATCGTTTTTCCATTGCTGGGGAAACCGTTTTTCAATTTCAATAGGCAGCATACCTGCAAAGATGGAGTTTCGGGCATAATGAGTGGCGGTGGGCAAGATGCTGTAAAATGTGTCTTCTTCAACCAGGCGAAAGCTTTCTAAAAAAATGGGCATGATAGTTCTCCACTGGTCAAAGCGAAGATTGTCTATCAGTACAAAAAAAGTAGGGACCCCTTTTTCAATGACCGGAAACACTTTCTCCTTCAACAACGTGTGCGACATTACCGGCTTATTCTTTTCCTTTTCCTTTAGCCAGGAGGTATAGTTTCGGGAGATAAATTTAAAAAACTCGGTGTTGGCCTCATTTTTTTGCGCCTGGAAAACCTCTTGCATTTCAGGACTATCGCTTCGCTGCAGGCTAAGCTCCCAATGCACCAGTTCTTTATAAATGCCCATCCACTCGTTATAATCAGGACTGCTGTTCAGAGCCATGAAGAGGTTGCGGAATTGTTGCTGGTAAGCGGTAGTGGTTCGCTCTGCTACCAGCCTCCGGTTATCAATTATTTTTTTCAAAGAAAGCCATACCTGGTTCGGATTAACCGGCTTAATCAGGTAATCAGATATCTGGCTGCCGATGGCTTCATTCATCAGGTTTTCGGTTTCATTCTTAGTGATAAGCACTACCGGTATCTGCGCATTCACTTCTTTGATTTTTGCCAACGTTTCAAGCCCCGTAATACCCGGCATACTTTCATCAATTAACACAACGTCAACAATATTTTCTTTTATATAGTCAATAGCATCAAACCCATTCGTAAGCGTATGAACATTATAACCTTTGTTTTCAAGAAATATCTTTTGAGATTGTAAGCTTTCAATTTCATCATCGACCCAAAGAATTTTTGCCATGCTCATAAATAAAATTTCTAATTAAGATTTATTACTCAGTTAAAAGAACCCGAATCAGTCACTCACCAAGCTTCATTTTGCCTATATGACTAATTTGTGTAAGCTAACAAATTTACATAACCATTGTTGCATGTAATTTTGAAGCCCCGGAATAATTTACAATAAGCAACTGACATGACGTATGTACGTAAGATCATCAATGACCCTGTCTATGGATTTATAACTGTTGACGAGCCTCTCATTTTTGAAATTATCTCTCACCCTTATTATCAAAGGCTGCGCCGTATTCATCAGATGGCTTTCGCCTCCCTGGTTTATCCGGGGGCGGTGCATACAAGGCTACATCATTCTTTGGGCGCTTACCACCTTATGGGACTTGCTTTGAATGAACTTCGCAACAAAGGAGTAGAGATCACTAAAGAAGAAGAGATTGGAGCTAAGATTGCCATTTTACTACATGATATTGGTCATGGCCCTTACTCCCATGCTTTAGAACGAAAACTGATCAAGGGAGTTAGCCACGAAGACATCTCTACACTGATATTACAGTTGCTGAATGAACAATTCAATGGCCAACTAGCAACAGCCATAGCTATTTTCAGTGACAGCTATCATAAACCTTTTCTACATCAATTAGTCTCGGGGCAACTTGATGTTGACCGTATGGATTACCTGACCCGCGACTCATTTTTTACCGGCGTTATTGAAGGCGCCATTGGCTATGACCGTATTTTAAAGATGCTTACCGTGCATGATGGGCAGCTGATGATAGAAGAAAAAGCCATTTATACGGTAGAAAAATTTTTGGTTTCCCGCAGACTTATGTATTGGCAGGTATATCTCCATAAAACAGTGTTGGCAGCCGAAAAAATGTTGGTTAAAATTATTGAACGTGCTAATGAACTTATTGCAAATGGGATAGAATTACAGGCGGCCTCCAAAAATCTTAACTTCTTTCTAAAAGAGCATCAACCGGATGGCAATTTTATCAGACACCTTGAAAAATTTACACAACTTGATGACACAGACGTGATGTGTACCATTAAAAACTGGTGCGGGCATTTTGATCCTGTTCTTGGCCGGTTGTGTAAAGGCCTTGTTGACCGGAGATTGCTTAAGGTTAAATTTCAATCGGAACCTTTTGACCCAATTATGGTTATTGCCCTACGATCTGATGTAGCACAAAAACTAAAAGTGTCTGAAGAAGAAGCAGCCAATTTCGTATTTACAGGCGAAGCAGTTAACACCACCTACAACCCATTTGACGAGCATATCAAAATTCTTTATAAAGACGGAACGGTTTCCGATATCTCTAAAGTTGATAATGCTCTTATTCACCAGCAGGTCTCCTCCCCTGTTAAAAAATATTACCTTTGCCACTTTAGGTAAAAAGTCATAGAAGTCATAAAAGTCAAAGTATTCATACTAAGCACCATAAATAGCCCGTTTTGATCTTTGATAAGTGACGTTTGATTTTTGATCCATTTGACTAATTTGACTATTGACTATCTATTATCTATTATCTTATGCAGTTTACAGCCGCACAAATTTCCATATTACTGGATGGGAAAATTGAAGGAAATGTTGATGCCATTGTGTCTTCTTTTGGAAAAATTGAGGAAGCCATGGACGGGCAACTTACCTTTTTAGCTAATCCCAAATACGAGGAATTTCTTTATACTACACAAGCATCCATTGCTATCATCAACGAAAACTATGAATTACGTGAACCTATAAGACCTACTTTGATAAGAGTTGCTGACGCTTATTCTGCTTTTGCCCAGTTATTGGGCAAATACCAGGAAATGGTAACGCAGCAAATGAAAGGCGTTCAACAGCCAAGTTTTATTTCATCGTCTGCCCAACTGGAGGAGGATGTATTTATCGGGGCTTTCTGCTATGTTGGCGACAATGTAAAAATTGGCAAAAACACTAAGGTATTTCCGAATTCTTTTATAGGAGATAATGTTCAAATAGGCGACAATTGCATTCTGCATCCCGGCGTGAAAATCTATCACGATTGTATATTGCATAGTTACATTATTGTTCATGCAGGAACTGTTATCGGCAGCGATGGTTTTGGCTTTGCACCACAAGCTGACGGGTCGTATAAAAAAGTTCCGCAGATAGGGAATGTTGTCATTGAAAACAATGTAGAGATTGGGGCTAACACTACAATCGATCGGGCTACCATGGGTTCAACCTGTATTAAAACAGGTGCTAAACTTGACAACCTTATACAGGTAGCGCATAATGTTGAAGTGGGTGAAAGTACCGTCATTGCAGCACAAGTGGGAGTATCGGGTTCGACCAAAATTGGTAAAAATGTAATGATTGGAGGACAAGCCGGAATTGTTGGCCATATTCAAATAGCCGATGGATCACGAATTAATGCCCAGAGTGGCGTAAGTAAATCTATGAAAGATCCTTATAGCACCGTTACCGGTTCCCCTGCTGCTGATTATACAAGTGTATTAAGAAGCCAGGCTGTTTTCCGCAATTTGCCCGAAATGGAAAAAAGAATTTATGAGCTGGAAAAAATTGTAAAACAATTAATGGCAGAGAAGGTAAATAGTTTGTAGTCTGATTTCTTATTCAACAAATGACCGGTCCATCATAAAACTTACTTCTTCTGGTTTATAATCGGGGCATCCACCCGGTTTTGATGCCACCAAAGCTCCAAGCGCATTTGCATAAGTCAAACAATCATTGATCTCGGCGCCCTGACTTGTTTTTAAAAGGAAACCTGCTAAAAAAGCATCACCGCTACCTACTGTATCGATAACATTCACCTGGTAACCCTGCTGGGTCATAAGCTTACCTTCTTTACAAACCATAGCACCTTTCCCTCCTCTTGTTACGATGACAGTAGGAATAGAGAATTTATCCTGAACGTATTTTACCTGGTCGTTCATTTCATGCAGGTTTTTATACCACCCTGTTATAAAGGCCAATTCATGCTCATTCAATTTCACTATATCAACACTGTTAAGCAGGCTCTCTACCAACGTTTGAGTAAACCAGGGTGGCCGCAAATTAATGTCAACTATCCTTGTTTTGGCTTTTTCTATAAGTTGCTGAAGTGTGTTAAAAGATTGTGTGCTTCGTGATGCCAGGCTTCCGTAAAGGAAAAATTGTGCCTGTTGTACTTCTGCCGAAAGAGTGTCTTTCCATTCAATATAGTCCCAGGCTACGGGATGAACAATTTCATAAGATACTTCGTAATCTTGTTGAATGTTAGCGATAACCGTCCCGGTGGAGTGTTGATTGTCTCTCTGTATAAGATCAGTACCTACCCTGTTCTTTTTTAATAATTCAATTAATTGATCTCCCCGGTCATCGTTGCCTACTCTTGATATCAAAGCAGTATTTATTCCGAGCTTTTGTAAATGATAAGCTACATTCATGGGTGCACCACCGGGTTTGGCACCAGAGGGCAATATGTCCCATAAAACTTCGCCAAAACAAATAACTCCAAAAGCTTTTTGCTCCATAACGAATTTTTAAAGGAATAAAATAGTATTCAATTTACACTTATCAGGTGAATATTTCTTTATTCATATACCAGGAACCACTTGCACCATGAATTGATAGTTTTGACAAACAATTTCTTCGCAACCAATGCTGTTCCGACGTCTGACAATATATCCATGGAAAAGGCTGTTTTAACGTCTTTTACGTTGGCTAAGGCCTTATTTTTCGGTACATTTGCAAGAATGGACCTGCACCACTATGGTGCGCAAATTTTAGTTTGAAAATGAGTGATATTTTAGATTCCTTAGTAACTACTCCAGCAGCGCCGGTAACCCCTAACTACGGTGCAGATTCTATCCAGGTTTTAGAAGGTTTAGAAGCAGTTCGTAAACGTCCTGCAATGTATATCGGCGATATTGGAGTAAAAGGTTTACACCATCTTGTGTACGAGGTAGTGGATAACTCTATTGATGAAGCCATGGCAGGTCATTGCAGAACCATTTTTGTCACTATCCATGAAGACAATTCTATTTCGGTAGAAGACGATGGTCGTGGTATACCTACCGGCATTCATGCTAAAGAAGGTCGTTCTGCTCTTGAAGTAGTAATGACGGTACTTCACGCGGGTGGTAAGTTTGACAAAGACTCTTATAAAGTATCCGGCGGTTTGCACGGTGTGGGCGTAAGTTGTGTAAACGCCTTAAGTAAACTTTTACATGTAACTGTTTTCCGCGAAGGCAAAATTTTTGAACAGCAATACAGGATTGGTATTCCTCAATACTCCGTTCGGGAAATTGGAGTTTCGGAAAAAAGGGGAACTACCGTTCATTTCTGGCCCGATGATACCATTTTTATTACGTCTGTCTATAACAAGGACATCCTGGAAAGCCGTTTGCGTGAATTAAGCTTTTTAAACAAAGGTCTCAGTATAACTTTAAATGACCTGCGTGAAAAAGATGAAGAATCAGGTTTAACCTATACCAAAACTTTTTACAGTGAAGGTGGTATTGTAGAATTTGTAGAAATGCTTGACGGTAATGCAGGCAGAGCAGCCTTATTGGCAAAACCTTTGTTTGTAGAAGGAAGAGATGAGAAAAATAATGTAGCAGTTGAAGTAGCCATGATCTACAACACCAGCTATAACGAACATATTTACTCTTATGTAAACAATATCAATACAATTGAAGGCGGTACACACGTGGCTGGTTTTCGCCGTGCCCTTACGCGTGTATTCAAAAGCTATGGTGATAAACAAGGCCTGTTTGAAAAAGCTAAGGTTACTATCGAAGGTGATGACTTCCGTGAAGGTTTAAGTGCTGTTATTTCTGTGAAAGTTCCGGAGCCACAGTTTGAAGGCCAGACGAAAACAAAACTAGGTAATAATGAGGTAATGGGAATTGTTGAGACTACCGTTTCCAGGGTCATTGAAGCTTATTTGGAAGAAAATCCAAGAGATGCCAAAAACATTATTCAAAAGGTAATTCTTGCAGCGCAGGCAAGAGCGGCCGCAAAAAAGGCCCGTGAAATGGTACAGCGAAAATCTGTATTAAGCGGCGGGGGCTTGCCTGGTAAACTCGCTGACTGTTCCGAACGTGATCCGAAAAAATGTGAACTCTACCTTGTCGAGGGTGACTCAGCCGGCGGCACCGCTAAACAAGGCCGTGATCGGAGTTTCCAGGCTATTCTTCCACTGCGTGGTAAAATTCTAAATGTAGAAAAAGCAATGGAGCATAAGATCTATGAGAATGAAGAGATCCGCAATATGTACACCGCCTTAGGTGTAACTGTAGGTACTCCGGAAGATCCAAAAGCTCTAAACATTGTCAAGCTTCGATATCATAAGCTGATTATTATGACCGATGCTGATGTTGACGGTAGCCACATCGCCACGCTGATCCTTACTTTCATATACCGCTATATGAAAGAAATGGTTGAACAAGGTTATGTTTTTCTTGCTCAACCACCTTTATACCTCGTAAAAAAAGGAAAGGAACAGGTTTATGCTTACAACGAAGAGCAACGCAAAACACTGGTTGAACGATTAGGTGGTGCCAACCCTGATAGCGTAAATATTCAACGATACAAAGGTTTGGGAGAGATGAACTCTGAACAGTTGTGGGAAACAACTATGAACCCTTCTACAAGGACCTTAAAACAAGTTACTATTGAAAGTGCTGCAGAAGCTGATAGAGTGTTTAGTATGCTAATGGGGGACGAAGTAGCCCCAAGAAGAGAGTTTATTGAAAGCCACGCAAAATATGCAAGGATTGACGTATAACTTACTCCATTCTTTCTGTAGAAAGAAAAGCTACAGCTTAAATTTTATAGCCTGAGCAAAACTCAGGCTTTTTTCTGGTCATAATTTATTGCTGACTATCCCTATGGAGCTATCCATTTACAATTAACGGCTGTTCATTCTTATCTATTGAGTGAATAAAAGAGCTGGCAACACCATTCATCTTTCATATAATTTTACTCCAATACTTTTACAATGTTGTATACTCCTGATACAAACAGATACCATTCCATGCAATACAACCGTTGTGGCAAGAGTGGTTTAAAATTGCCAGCGCTGTCTCTCGGCCTTTGGCACAACTTCGGCCAAATTGATGACTATGAAAAATGCAGATCCATACTACACACTGCATTTGATAACGGGATTACCCATTTTGACCTGGCTAATAACTATGGGCCACCGCCGGGCGGTGCCGAGCTTACTTTTGGTAAGATATTTAAACAGGATTTCACAAATCACCGGGATGAACTGATTGTTTCCAGCAAAGCAGGTTATGGTATGTGGCCAGGTCCTTATGGAGATTGGGGGTCAAAAAAACACCTGGTAGCCAGTCTGGACCAAAGCCTGAAACGAATGGGTATTGAATATGTTGATATATTTTATCATCATCGTCCTGATGCTGAAACTCCGCTTGAAGAAACCATGAAAGCTTTAGACCTGATAGTAAGACAAGGCAAAGCTTTATATGTTGGTATTTCAAGTTATTCCGCAGAGGAAACGCAAAAAGCAGTAGAGGTATTAAACAGGTTAGGCACTCCATTGCTTATTCATCAACCAAAATATTCGATGCTCGAACGTTGGGTTGAGAACGGGTTACTTAACGTTTTAGAAAAGAATGGAGTAGGTTGTATTACATTTTCCTCGTTAGCACAAGGCCTCCTTACTAATAAATACCTGAATGGCATTCCTGAAGATTCAAGAGCTGCAAGTAAAAGAGGAAATGGAGCGCTGGAAGCTGGCGGCCTTACACCTGAAACATTAAATAAAATTAGACAATTAAATGATTTGGCTCAGCAAAGACAGCAATCATTGGCACAAATGGCTTTATCATGGGTATTAAAAGACCGACGAATTACTTCTGTAATCATTGGTGCCAGTAAAGCAGAGCAGGTGACAAATTCTATTCAGTGCCTGAATAACCTTTCGTTTACACAAGAAGAATTGAATATGATTGATGGAATATTAAAATAAATTTGCCGGCTTTATAATTATTATCCGATAGACAAACCGCATGAAACGAAATTTAAACGGCAACTGGATCTTTCATCTCTTTATTTTTTCAATGCTCCAAATAACGTCTAAAGCGCAGGAGCCGGTTCAAAGGTTCAAATCTTGGGGAGCACTCATTGGCTATGGGCATGAGATCAACATTGATACCCGTTATAATCCCATGTTTTTTGCAGGCGATTTTTCATGGCAATTTGGCAAAACAAAAAGAACAGACTTCCTCGCTTTTTATATCGAGCCGCAGTTTAATCTTGTAGCTACAACCCGCCCTGTTGACATTGAGTTTGGAACAAACATAGGCCTGCGTTATTACCAGCAACTTTCTTCAAAATTATATTTGTACCAGATGCTTGGCTCAGGTCCCCACTTCATTACTGCCGACCTGCCAACACAAGCAAAAGGATTTATCTTCTCTGATAACCTGGCAATCGGGATTTTTAAAGAAATAAATCAAAGAAAATCTCTTTTTTTAAATCTTCAGTTCAGGGTTAGACATATTTCAAATGCAGGATTAAAATTACCAAACTCGGGAGTTAACACATTAAACGTGTTATTGGGCTTTTCCAGATTTCGTTAAATAATTGAATAAGCAGCCTCAGCAATTTATCTATATAAAGTTTTTGGCCTTTGTTTTGCCGAAAAAACGTAGATTTAAGCATTACTAACCAAAAAATCTAATCATATGGCAGACGAAAGACTTACGGCTTATAATGTAAAGACTAAAGAAAAAGGTGTTCCTATCCAGGACGCTGTTGTTACAAAAACTGCTAAAGGAGCTTACATGGTGCAGGGTCATGACGGTAAAGGAAACAAGCTTACCACCTTATGTAATGCAGAAAAAGCACTTGCAGCCATTAAGGCTGGCGTGGCTAAGCAGGGTTGGTAAAAGCGAATTGACTAAAGATATTGAAAGCTGTCACACAAACGTGGACAGCTTTGTTGTTTAGATTTCTTCCTACTGCTTGTTTAACTTAAAAGACTTCTCATTACCAGCGGCTTCAATCTTGAGTAAATAAAGTCCGCTCGGTTTACCTGTTAAATCTACAGTGAGTTTTTGCAGGAAGCCATTTCCTTCACTATGAGTTTCTATAACTAAAGCACCCTTAGCATCGTAAACTTTTGCGTTTACGTTTTCAGTATTGTTGAGCTGATATACAAAATAAAATTTACCATTGGAAGGATTTGGAAAGACCTGCCACAAAACGGTCTCATCAAATACCACAGACCGAACAGGTGAATAGGTAAAACTGCCATTTGAATTAACCACTTTAAGCCGGTAGTATTGTGTTCCTGACTTTAAAGTCTCATTGTCTATAAAACTATAGCTCTGGGTCATGGTAATATTTCCGCTACCCGGTTGTTCGCCAATTTTAAGGAACGCGGCTGCCTGATATTGTGCGTTACCCCTTGCCACTTCAATTTCATAACGAACTACATCAGTTTCGCTACCCACCTTCCATTTCAATAAAACATCATAGCCATTAGTTTTTTGTGCTGTAAACTCCATCAGTTTAACTGGTAATGGTGTACTACGATCGAAGCCGCCATTATTTAGCCAGAATTCCGAAAAGCTCTTCACTTTAAATTCCGCATAATAACCTTTGTCAAAAGGAACTATCGATACTTTATCAGGTGTTATAAAACTCCATATTCCTTGTTGGTTATCTGAAACGATTCCATTTTCAAAAGAAAGATCTGGGTCACTGTATTTTGAAACCCCTAACTCATAGGCGCTCGAAGGTCTAAGACAAGTACTACAACTCGTTGCTTTTACCAGGGAATCTGTTTCACTATCCAAAAAATAAAAACGAATAGATACAGAATCGGAAGGCTCTGTTGCAGGCTTGACCGTAATATTTCTGTTATGATAATACTGGTTATTATTTGTTCTGACAACACCATTGAAGATGTAAACCTGTGCTGTTGTATTTCCCAGGTTCTGTTGATTAGCCTGAACAGAAGCAATTAATTTACCCCCGCTTGTAAAATCTGTCCAATTGTTTCCTGCAACAGATTGCGTTTCAGGCGAAGTCAAAGTAGCTCCATTGTAAATACGGCTTGTGTTATTATACACATGAATATCGTCAATAGCAATTCCCTCCCGGGAAACCCCTCCATCAGACCTGAATACAAAGCGAAGTCGCAAGCGATTTAGTCCGGTTGGTAGTGCAGCAGTAGCCACATGCCAATAGGAATAATTTTGAATACTCCATAAATGTCCGGCCGCTTTATTATACCAGTTCGTTCCGCTGCCTGCGGTTGCCAGTTTTGTCCATTCAATTCCATCAGGTGAATACTCTACCCAGGCGGCATCACATAAAATGGCACCGCAATCTTCTATATCTAAAGCAATACTAAAACTTAAAGTAGGTGTGGTCATGCCGGTAAGATCGAAGCAGGGAGAATATAGATAGGAATATTCATTATCGTTATAATTACCCAGGAGCCTTGTCTTCCAGGCTTTTGCCCCGCTGGCTGCGCGATTTATTTTGGTGGAGGTTGGAGTACCATATTCCCAGCTACTACGATTACCATTTGCAAACCAAAAGCCATCATTAGCTTCAAAGTTTTGCAGGTAAGGAAAGCTGGTGACCAGGGGCAGGTTGCGAACAATTAGTGACAGGGTATCATTTTCTCTGAAGCTATCGTTATTCAGATCAACAATTGCCTGTATTGTATAGATATTGAACACAGAAAGATCAGACGTGCCCGAAAAACTAAATTGTACCGTGGCATTACCCCCTATCACAGGAATAATCTCGCTGACCCATGGCCCATTATTTACCCGGTAACGAACAGGAACATTGTTGACGCTAGTGTTTTCACTATTACGAATAGAAACTTTGATGATACTTGCATTCGTTAGGCCACAACTGGAGGTGGCAGGAGCATCAATGCTTTTCATTTGCATGTCGTTAACCACCTTATACAAGCGAATGTCATCAAAAGTAAGCCCCGCAGCACCTAGCTTGTCAGTTGCCTGTAACTGGCCATACTGCCCCCAACGCACCTGGAAACTGCTGCCAAAGTTTTGTCCTCTTT
>Ga0126304_10001039_pt1 | contig 12530 bp, 12 predicted proteins | sample Plot25_FD_92538 | JGI IMG/M metagenome (GOLD analysis project Ga0126304, IMG submission 92538) | Serpentine soil microbial communities from UC McLaughlin Reserve, CA, USA - Plot25 | ecosystem: Environmental > Terrestrial > Soil > Grasslands | place: USA: UC McLaughlin Reserve, Lake County... | reverse complement strand
TTCTTCTTCTTATTCTTTGAATAGATAAGATATCATGTGAATGCAAAAAATAGTTTTGATATCTTCGAAAATAAATATGGTAACTCTCTGTTCTGCATATGGTTATAAAATCAACATTTTATTACTTCAGGCTGGCAAATGATCAAGCCAGAATAAGAGGAGTAGGAGGAAGAGGGATCTGTAGAGTCAATTTGCTTCTACATTGATCATTGTAGTAGGAGATATTCTGTATATTGTTCCTTGAGTTTTGTCAAATGTAAGGACATATAGATAACCATCCTTTGGTCCAATCTGCATATCGGTAATTCCGCCAAATCCTTTGCCAAATATTATTTCATCTAGTTTTTTGTTATCATAACTACTTACAACTTTATCTGCAAGTGGACCATTAGGTGATAATAGCAATTCTGTTCTCTGTTTGTTTAGTTTGAAATGATATAGATTCCCATTGATAATATCACCTACAAACATATCATTTTCATATTGTTTACCTAATTTATCAGAACTAAGGAATTTTATTGCAGTAGGGCCAACATCATCAAACCATGTAAATTCAGGTAAACTGTATTTGCCTTTTCCATCAAAGTCAACTAATAAATTATCTGTTTGATTTGGGGCTAAATGGGACTCAGTCTCATTGATTACGTACCCTCTTAGCCATATACCATCAATCTTATTCCATCCACTGTTAAATCCTGGTTCAACAAGATTGATTTCATCACCAAATACTACTCCATTTTCTGTATCCCATAGCTTTCCTGTCACAGGATCAAAATCTATTCCAAAACTATTCCATATTCCATATGCATAGTATTTGTTTATAGGGTCTTTGTTGCTCCCAAGAATGCTGCCACCTCTTATTGCTTCCTTACCATCCTGAGTAATAACGAGTATACCACTTGTTCCATCAGGGTCTTTGCCATTCTGAATATTTTGTGCTTTAGTCTGATGGCCAGTGATACCTATGCCACCAATAGTAACATAGACATTATTATCATGAGGACCTACTAGAATTTTACCACCATTGCCAATAGACCCGGGGGTAGCAGGAAGGTCTAATAGCAATTTGGGATTTACTAACTTGTCATTTGCAAATTCATATCTATACACAACGTTGCCCAGAGGTTGTTTTCCTTCAGTAATATCTTCACCATCTACTGTTGTAGCTGCAGTATAGTACAAAAAAACATATTTAGTGATATTAGTATTAGATGTTTGAGTAGTATTATTATTACTAATATCACGGTCTAAAGAGGATGAAGATATGTTGCTGATAGCAATACCCAACATTCCTCTATGTCCTTGAGTTGCAACATTAACATCAAGCAGAGGCTTTTGTAACATTGTACCGTTTATGATTCTTCTTACAATACCTGTGTCTTTTTCTATAACCAAGATATCATCCTGATCTAAAAATGCCATACCTGTAGGATATGAAAGTCCTTTGAACACTACTTCTGCCTTCAAATTAGGGTATTTTATGACCGGTCCTTTAGAAGGTGGCAGGGCACTCTCGGGATATTCAGTATCTACTACTGCTAATGCAGCAGCAGTAGTAGTAGTAGCAGCAGCAGCTGTAGTTGAATTGAAATTTTCTTGATTATCTTGTAAATCGTAAAATCCGACTGACAATATAAGGATCAAAATTAAAGCAGTAGATACAATTATTCTGGCAAGAGTGACCCCATTTGATACAGAATATTTCATTTTATAGTCACTAAACCGAAATTATATTTATATATCTAATGTTAGCGTAAAAAATATTTTATTATGTATCATTATTATGATAGTAGGATGATACCAAGGCTTTTTCGTACTCCATACGACGGGGGAATAGTGTGGGGAATTTTCGCAGAATGCGGGGAAAAGTCAAATTTTCTAATAACATCTTATTGCGTGGAAAAACATGTGGAAGGACCCAGTGATATGATTTAGTAGATATCATAGAATGAAATTGGAATATATTATATAAGTGAATAGTCGTTACCATTTCACCCAGGGTAGATTATCCTAACTCCTAAAAAATTTTAACTGACTCGGTGGAATATGCAACAGATTTGACTCTATTTCACCACTCAGGATTCACCTTATTTATAGAAATACATTCTCAGAATACAAAGACTGAGGACGGAGAAATAAATATCCCAGTAACATATTTCCGACTATAGAAATTTCAAACGGAATGTTCGGTGAAAATTTTACTTCAAAAGACTTGATGGAAACGCAGGTTAACATAGGTGATGTTTTTCAGTTGGATCTTAAAGTTATTGTAACACAACCAAGAATGCGATGTTATAAGCTTGGATTCAGATTTGGTCGCATGGATATTATCAAAAAGTTTTTAGCTAGTGGCTGTCCCGGAATTTACTTTAGAGTATCGGAGGAAGGAGAAGTTGAAGCTGGAGATTCAATAGATCCCATAAATAGAGATCGCAACCTAGTTACTGTTAGCGAGATTGTCAGATTGTATATAAATGACACTGAAGATATCAAAACTATGAGACGTGTAGTCAAAGTTGACGCTTTACCTGATGGATGGAAATACCATTTTCTTGAGCAAATAGAATGAGTGGAAAACATGAAAGCAAAATTAAATGAAGAAGAAGAAGAAGAAAATGGCAATAAATTACAGTTAGAAAAAAACCCTGCACTTATTGATAGTTTCGGCAGGATTGCAAAAAAGCTGAGGATCTCGCTGACAGATAGATGCAATATGAGATGTATGTATTGCATGCCGCCAGGTGACGTTCAATGGTTTCAAAATGAGGATATTTTAGATTATGACGAGATAATTAGGCTTGCTTCTATTTTGGCAAATTTTGGTATAAAGAAAATAAGGCTGACAGGTGGAGAGCCGCTTCTAAGACCAAAATTAGAAGACCTCATTATCCCATTAACAAGGATAACTGGCATAAAATCTATTAGTATGACAACTAACGGTCTGCTGCTTGGAGACAAAGTTAAACAATTAAAAGATGCGGGACTTGAAAGTGTAAATATTAGCCTAGATTCATTTAAAGCTAATAGGTTTAAGGCGATGACAGGTATAGATGGTGTCAATAAAGTCATTGATAGTATCTATGCAGCAGATAAGGTTGGATTAAAGATAAAAATAAACACAGTAGTAATAAGAGGTTGGAATGATGATGAAATTGTAGATTTTGCTGAATTTGCAAGAAATAGTGGATATACTATACGATTTATTGAATTTATGCCATTAGATGGCAGTGGAATATGGCAGCCAAACTTGGTTTTTAGTAAGAAAGAAATCGTTGAAATAATAATTAAGAACATACGTGAAATTGTACCTTTGGATAACTATCACAATAATAATAATGATGATAGTAATATCCCCGACAATACAGATCCGGCAATGCTTTACTCCTTTGTCGATGGCAAAGGAACAATAGGATTTATTCCCTCTATTACTGAACCTTTTTGTGGTAATTGTGACAGAATTAGGTTAACTTCTGATGGTAGACTATTAACTTGTCTTTTTGAGAATCCAGGATATGATCTTAGAAGGATGTTACGCAGTGGAAAGTCCGATTATTATATTAAAAAACAGTTGATTGAGAATATAAAGAAAAAACCTGAAGGCATAATCAAGTCTATAAAGACAAAGACACTAAAACCATCATTAAACGCCATGCACACAATAGGTGGTTAATTATCATGACGACCAATGAGAAAGTTGATGTAACAGCCATAAGGATAAAGTTATTTGCATCAGCTAAAGAGATAGCAGGGGGAGGAAATAGCGAAATAACATTAGAATTTAGAGAAGAGACAAAAATAACATTTACGGAGCTTAGAAAAAGAATTTTGCAAACTTATCCAAAGCTAGCACAGATCCCATTTGTATTTGCAATTAATTATAAAATAGCCGATGAATCCACAACCAATACTGCTAATACAACTATAACATCATCTGATGAAATAGCGCTTCTGCCACCTATTAGTGGAGGAGGTTAGCTGATAAAAATATATGATCTCCATAACTCAAGAACCAATTGATATTTCTAAGATATTAATAAGTTCTGAAGATTCGTCTGCTGGTGCAACAGTACTATTCATAGGATCTGTAAGAGATCATAATGATACAAAAAAAGTGTCTGAAATTTATTACGAGGCATATGAAAAAATGGCAGAAAATACATTATCAGAAATTGAAGATCAGGTATCGAAAAAGTGGCGTGTAAAAAAATTTGTTGCAATACATAGAATTGGCAATCTCAAGGTCAATGAAATAAGCGTAGCAATTGCTATATCCACTGAACACCGTCAAGATGCTTTTGAAGCATGTAGATATACTATTGAGAGCATAAAAACGAGGACGCCTATATGGAAGAAAGAAATATCAGATTCAGGAACAGCAACATGGAAAGATGGCATATTACCTTCTGTTAAGAAGTAAGGGTGGTAAAAGAAGTAATGTCTGGTAGAGGAAGTGGAGGTAGAGGAGGTATGTTTGATGTTGCTGACAAATCAGATACATTACGACTAGCAACTGCATGGGCAGTTGTAAGAATATCGCCTTTAACATCAAAATTAATTAAAGAAGGTAAATCACCAAAAGGCGACATTTTTGATGCCGCAAGAATTGCAGCAACCATGGCTGCCAAGAGAACTTCTGATCTAATACCATATTGCCATCCCATCCCAATAGATGACGTAAAAGTAGATGTATTGTTAAAAGATGATTATTGTATTGAAATCAAAGTACAGGTAAAAACGGTATGGAAGACAGGTGTAGAAATGGAGTCTCTGACTGCTGCTTGTGTTGCTTCGCTGACAATTTATGATATGTTAAAACCAATAGATGAATCACTGTCAATTGAGTCAGTTAAACTGTTAGAAAAACAGGGCGGTACAAAGGATTTCCATGAAAGGCACGTAAGAGAGTTCAAAGCAGCTGTACTTGTTACTAGTGACTCTAGAGGAGAGAAGGAGGATAAATCAGGAAAGATTATAATTGATAAGCTTAAGGAAAATGGGTTTGATATTATAGAATACAAGGTAATAGCTGATGATATCGACACGATTGAATCTGAATTAAAGAGATTTTGCGATGAACTAAAGCCCGATGTCGTTGTAACAAGCGGTGGAACTGGTGTTGGTCCACGTGACAATACTCCTGATGCAACAAAAAAAATTATACAAAAGGAACTAACTGGAATAGCAGAAACACTCAGATCTTATGGACAACGAAGGACACCCTTGTCAATGCTTTCCAGAGGGATAGCAGGAGTTAGAGGAAGAACATTAATTGTAAACCTTCCTGGCAGTACAAAAGCTGTTTCGCAATCTCTAAATTCTATGTTTCCAGGAATATTGCATATCTTCAACATGTTAGAGGGAAAAGGTCATTGATTAGTCAATGAATGACCTGGCACTATTAGTACTTGTTCCATTATTCTTTGCAATAAGTTTTGTCTATTCTAGTGTTGGTTTTGGTGGTGGAAGTAGCTATACTGCTATTCTAATCCTTGCTGGAATTAGCATATTCAGCGTACCACCAATTTCACTCGTATTAAATGTAATTGTGTCTTGCATGGCATTTTTGAGTTATATAAAGGCTCAATATTTTTCTCCAAAGTTAAGCCTGCCATTTCTGTCTTCAATACCATTTGCATTTTATACGGGTCAGATGATACTTCCACAAAAGACTATTATAATAATTTTTATAATAACGCTTTTTGCTGCATCTGCTGCTCTCCTGACTTCTAAAAGAGCAACAAAGAATCAGCAGGAATCAGAGACGAAGAGATCAACAAATCTCAATTATATAAAAATGGCAATTATAGGTATTCCAATAGGGGCTTTATTAGGAAGTGTGGCTGGTCTTGTAGGTATTGGAGGAGGAATATGGTTATCACCATTGTTAATCTTAACTGGTCTAGCCAATCCTAAACAATCGGCAGCAACTGCAAGTTTATTTATATTAACAAATTCTATCAGTGGGTTTGCGGCACATTCAATAAGTAAACCATTAGATCTTTACTTTTTACTTCCTTTGGCTTGTGTAGTATTAGCTGGAGGTATTATAGGATCGAGACTTGGTGCATTTAGATTTGATCATGATAAAATAAGAATGATTATTGGAGCAATAGTTGCAGTTGCAGCAATTAATCTTACAATTAAGTTGCTAGCTTAAGATACTCTAACATTAATTGTAAAAGTAAGAATCTGGCATTTGCCTAATTATCTAAGACTTGCATAAGATAAGTTGTTTTGTTAATAAAACGTCTCTAGATTTTTTTTCATAATACATAGGAAATTACGATAGTTCAAACTGATCGTTAGTGTATGAAAGGCCTGGTAATAACTGGACTTTAACTTTCTCTCCAGCTTTGATGTGCGTTGTTTTCTCATCTACTATAATATAGCCATTAGATTTAGTAAGTATCGACATAGTTTCAGTTTCTCCCATGACGGGATCAGCTTCAAATTCTCCATTTCGTTGATTTCTTATATTCACATATATTATCTTTGTAAAGTTAGAAAATTTCTTACGAGCATACCATTCCTCAGTCAAAGTAGAAAGAATCAATAATGGTTTTCTATTCAATTGACCTGACAACAATTTCAGTATAGGATAAGCAAAAACGATAAAGGCATTCATAGCTCCTTGGATAGGCCCGGGCATAATAATTATTGGTTTACCTTTAGTTATGCCTAATCCAGTTACTCTTCCGCGATCTAACTTAACACCGTGAAATAATACATCTGGTTTACCTATGGAATTAATTGCAGCTTCAACTAAATCATATTTACCTACTGAGGATCCACCCAATGTTAAAATCAAATCCATTGACTTTAGCATGGCACTTTCTATCTTGTTGCGTATCTTTGCAATATCATCAGCCGTTATGCCCATCCTAAAAGATAATCCTCCTAATTCCTCTACTAATCCTGAAATTATATGACTATGAGTGTCTAGAACCTTTCCTAATTTGACATTTTCCACTTTGCTGGTAAGCTCGCTGCCAGTAGCTATTATGGCTACTTTGGGCTTCCTAAAGACCTTTACTTTAGTAATATGTAATGAGGCTAAAAGGCCCATGTCCTGTGGTCTCAATATTTTACCACTTTTCATGACTTGGTCGCCTTTCTTTACGTCACGACCTCTAGAATATACAAAAGATCCTCGTGGGAGAGCTGACACAACTTGTACTATATTTTCGTTATCCAACCGTGTCTGCTCAATAGGCACAACAGTATTTGCTCCTTTAGGTAGATATCCACCAGTCGTAATTCTAAATGCTTCTTGTTTTTGCAAATCAAAGTTAAGAACTGTTCTTGGTCTTATTCGATTTGTTCTAAGATTAAGAGCAGCAGGGCTTTGCTGTGAAGCATTAATTATATCTTCGGCTTTTACAGCATATCCGTCCATATGCGAACTATCGTATGCTGGAATGTCAATAGGCGATACTATTTCTTCACCCAAGACTCTTTTATGTGAATCCCAGACATGAATTATCTCGTAGGATGGTATTTGATGACTTGTGATGAATCGTTCAATCCTATTAGAAGCGGTTCTTACAGAAACGTATGATCTTCGAAAGTTTAATTCCATTTATGAATAGATAGCTCATAAACAAGAGAAAAATATGTTTTGGTAAGTTTATTGGAATATACGAGCACGCTTTATCAAAAGGCTGCCTGACTAAATACTTGCAGGTCATAAATAAGTTTACGATAACTATTGTAATATATCTTCTTTAAAAATTAATTCAAACCTAACTACTTTTAAATTCAATTTTGTTAATGGCCAGCAAGGAAAGATATTCCAATCGAGTCATCTCTAATCAATCTCTAATCACATTCTAGCTTTGTTGGCCACATGTTAACTATCAATATCTTCAACTCGAATTTTAATCCCTTGTATTATCCTAATTTTGTCTTTCTCATAACTGACTCTGTATGTATGACCTTCTCTAATATTCTCCATGCTGTTTATAAGACTCTCTTAAGGTCTATTGCTTTAACAAGGAGTAAAGACTTTTAAGATATCCATTACAGATATCGATGCCATACCACATCTACGATCCATAATCATGACCTTACCAGTTTCCGGATCCATAACCATAGTCATACCAGTTGCACTATACATTTTGCCATTTTCGGGATCCATAACCATAATCATACCAGTTGTATTGTCCATCATCATCATAGTATTAGTTTTAGGGTCCATCATCATAAGCTTGCCAGTTTCAGAGTTCATCATCATGCCAGTTTCAGGCTCCATGATAATACCAGTTTTATTATCCATCTGTTGTGCTAGTACTTTCTGTGAAAAAGGGTACGTGGTAAGAAAAAGTGGTGTTAGGAGGATAGACGAAATGATAATAGCAGACATTGTTGTATTAGCTATCCATTGCTTTTTCCTTATTAGGGCAAAAGTTTTCATTGAGATTTATTATTTTCTTCATGTACTATTTTATCATTACGTTCAATTTTTTACTTAACAGAATTAGTAAATAACTAGCATATTTGCAAAAATTGTTTCAAAGTATAAATAATTTTCACTATTGCTTCACTTCATTTGTCGTGTATATATAGAGCGTCCGTTGGATATTCTATATGTATCATTGTACTGTAGTGTGTCTAGAGATATCTATTGAGTATGGAAAGTGGCTTAAAGCTTTGTATGATACGCAACAGTCTGATTATTGCAATAGTTGCTCAAGTAGTCGATGACCTAAAAAACTAGACCTGGTAATTATATGTTATTTGACATTATAGACTCTATGCAATTGTAGTTAGAAAAAAGATTAAGTAAATAAATTAAATTATCTATTATAAAGACTATAATTACAAAATAAATTGAAAATCAGATTTAATCTAAAATATGCACAAATTGAATTTGAAACATCCCTTGAAAGAACAACATTTGAAAGGTATTATCCTATACCAGCAAATTCACAAATGGAAATAAAGATAGATTTTATGCCTAACATTAGTCTTCGAAAAAAGCCAGATTTGAAATTATCTTATGTCAAGTTAGAAAAGACAACAGATAGTCATTAAATATATACTATATGCTTTCTGATACAAAATGGAAGATTCGACAAAAATTAAAGCATCAGTATAAAAGAAGTACTATAGTAAGCCGTTATGACTTGTTCAAACAAAGCTAGTACGCTATAATATTTTTAAAGGGAATATACCCCACATAATCATCGTAAACTATGAAAACATTAGCATGTCGTGATGTAGGATTGAACTGTGATTATATTATTAAAGGTATTACAGAAGAGAATGTTATGAAAGATGCTCAACAACATTATTGGGAAATCCATGCTATAAAACCAGAGGAAATGACTTCAGTAATGAAAGATAGAATTAAAGATAATATTCATGATATTTCATCTGAACAATAGAAGGAAAGAAAGACTTGAAAGCTTCGTATCCATATCTATTATTATTAGATTTCCATTCTTTTATACATTAATTAGATATGCCGGAGCACTACAGTGGCAGTGTTCCTCGGCGCCTTTTTCAACTGTAAATAAAATATGCTTTTTTTGACAAGTAAGCGCATTATATACTTTCTTTGGCTGTCCTTGGAATGAGTTATTTTTCTGGTTCCTAAAGTACTAACATGGACACTTTATATACTACTGAGCAATGCCTTCCGAAAAGTTCGTAATATTTTGTACAAGTTCAAAAGGAGGCCTTATCCACAGAGTCTATATTCCATGTTTTATGTTAAATCTTATCTTTAGATCAGACTCCATTAAGATTTTCAAGCACTAGTTATCATCAATATCCTCCTTGCCATGTTCTATCAAACGACCCAAAATACTAAAACTTAATGAGCACTTTTATCCATCTTCAGGGTTTGACTTGTGTATCTGCTTTTCTATACTTTTACTCATGGTCTTTGCTTCAGTCATTTGTTGAACAATATATGTAATACCGTGGTCTAATTTCAAATGGCTCAGAAAAGCCACTCCATTATTGACGGTATCCTTAACTATTAATCCTCGTCCACATTCACTACACCTGATTGTGTGTTCATCTCTATGTGCCATAAATAGATATCAATATCTCTATCAATATAAATAATAAACTTTAAAGACCACTAATACTTTATATTTATATATAAACTTATGGCATTATAAGAGAAAGATATTTGTTGAATAGCAGCTTTGAAGTCAAGGAGACGAATATAATGCAGAGCAGAACCAGACAGCGGGAACTTTGGAGTCTATGTTTAACAGAATTCGATTATTTTCATTTTTCAGTGATGATAAAATACCTTGCTTCTAAAAGCTAAGACATATGACAATCTTTTATTGTTGCAAATTATGTTGGACCAATCTTTTTGAATTTAAAAAATAAATCCAATTAGCCTCTAAAGTCATCAGCTAGCAAAATGCGATTTCTAGAATAATCTACGTCAATTGATATTATAACTGGAATGGAGGTTGATTCTTTTGCTTTTTCCAAGATTTTAGGAAATTCTGAAGTAGATTTAACATTATACCCTATTGCTCCGAAACTTTGAGCAAGTTTTGCAAAGTCAGGATTGTTGAATTTAGTAAATGCGCTCCTTCCAAATTCACTAATTTGCTTTAAAGATATCATACCGAAATCAAGATCACACCATACAATGACGATTATAGGTAATTGTAAGCGGACAGCAGTTTCCAGTTCCTGAACATTCATCAAAAATCCGCCATCTCCACACATGCAAACAATTTTTTGGTTAGGTCTTGCCAGCTGGGCTGCTATGGCTCCTGGAAGCGCAAATCCCATTGAACAAAAGCCATTAGGAATTATACAGGTGTTTGGAGCATAAGTATTGTATATCTTTGCTATCCACAGTTTATGAGCTCCAACATCTGATATAACAATATCGTTTTCATCAAGAGCATTCCTTACATAGCTTACCAATTTCTCAGGCATTATTGGATAGGAGAAATCATCATCTTTGAAAATTTCAATTCTTCGAACTACTTCTTTTTTGATACTTTTAAATAAATCTAAAATTTCTTTATCATATAAAAGTTCTTTAATATTCATATTCTTGTTTTTTTCCTCTTTTTCTAGTTCGTCTAAAATATCATCTATCGTAAATCCAATATCGGCAGCAATTTCAATAGTAGGTGGATAGTATGTATCAACTTCAGCAGGTGTAAAATCAATATGAATAATTTTTTTATTTAAACTCTTATTCCAGTTTTTTGGGCTGTATTCAACAAGATCATATCCTACTGCAATCACCAAATCAGCTTCTTTCATTGCAATCAAAGCATGGTCCGCTTCTTTAATTCCAATTGTTTGCAAATGCCTCTCTGATTTATCTGATATTACTCCTTTTGCCATGAATGTATTTAATGAATATACCCCAGTTCTTTCTACAAAGTCTCTCAGACGCAAGCTGGCATTTCCTCTTATGCAACCGTTTCCAACTAATAGTAAAGGTATTTTTGAATTCAAAATCATTTTAGCTGCATCTTTTATCAAATCTTTATATGGCATGGATCTTAGCAATTCCTGTGATTTTGCTATAGGTTTGATTCTAGATTTCTTTTTGGCTATATCTTGTGGTAATTCAAGATGTACTGCTCCAGCTTTTTCATCTACTGATATCTTGAATGCTCTTCTAACAATTTCTGGTATGCTATCAGCATTTTGTATTGACCATCTCCATTTTGTTATAGGTTTGAACATGGTTATAACATCCATATTCTGGTGAGACTCCTTATGCAATAGATTTGAATCTGTTTGCGCTGTAATGGCCAATATTGGAGATCTGTCCATGTTTGCATTTGCAACCCCTGTTGTTAGATTTGTTGCACCCGGCCCCAAAGTAGAAAGACATACTCCAACTTTTTGTGTTAGCCTGCCATACATATCCGCCATAAAAGCAGCTCCTTGTTCATGTCTAACTAAGATGAATTTGATCTTTGAATTCAATATTGACATCATTAAATCATTAGTCTCTTCTCCAGGCAAGCCAAAAATATATTCAACACCTTCAGATTCTAAACACCTTATGAAAAGATCAGATGCCTTCATAGAGACTTGACTGACGTTATTATGGTGTGTTTGGTATGACAAATGGTTTTTAGGTTGTGCTTCATTTTCTATCTGTGAATAATCATTTACTTTATCCGTCCCTATTGCTTTCATATTAAAAATATCCCAATCTAATAATATAAGAATAGTCTTTAGAACCTTTAGAATCTGAATGCTCTTGTATAAACAAGAAATTAATAACGGTATTTATTGTTATTTTTACTACTATATGAAAGAAATAACTAGCAACTAGTGCAAGCCAGCTTCGGTAAAACTATTTTTGACTACCTATTCATTCTTTTGATTTGTCAGTTATCTGACTGCCTTTCCAAAGACCTGAAATTATCCAGGTAGGATTGCCGTTCTCATCAATTTGTATACTTGCGACAGTTCCAGCTGCATATTCACCTGGCTTCATCAATCCGTGATGGCCATACTTATAAGACTCTTTTTGTGGATATGCTATGCTGTTTTCACTTATACCTGCTGAAGCAAAT
>Ga0126304_10001038_pt1 | contig 12531 bp, 14 predicted proteins | sample Plot25_FD_92538 | JGI IMG/M metagenome (GOLD analysis project Ga0126304, IMG submission 92538) | Serpentine soil microbial communities from UC McLaughlin Reserve, CA, USA - Plot25 | ecosystem: Environmental > Terrestrial > Soil > Grasslands | place: USA: UC McLaughlin Reserve, Lake County... | reverse complement strand
TGGACCGCGTAGACAAAGATCTGGAAGAAGGCGAGAGCCCCCATGGCGATGAGCACGACCACCAAGGCCTGCCCGGGCGACCCGCTCGACGGTATCGACGACGTTTGAGGTGGCGCGGGAAGCGCACGATCCAATACGGGCGGCGCCGGCAGCCACTCGAGCGAGACCCCGCCCAGGCCCGCCATCTCTCGTCGGAGCATGGTCACCGTGCATGTATCGACGCGCCACGCCCCCCTCCTTGAATCCGGGGGATCCGACAGAGGTCGTGCGCTTGCGACCATTACCCTTTCTCCACGTGCTGGCGGAGCACAGCCGATGCCCGGGCTCTCAACGTGACACCGCGCGCCCCACCGTCGATTCATGGCAAAGGAGAAGAGGAGGAGGCATGAGGTCGAAGGCGATACGTGCTTCGATCCGAGGCAGGTGACGCAACCGCACACCTGCCCAGGTCGGTGCTCGTGCTACGTCAACAATTTCTGCCGGCCGGGGTGCGCTTGCAATCACTGCCATCACGCAGACAGGCTCACCCACCTCCGCCGCATCGAGGAGGCGACCTACAGACCGCATCCGGGCCGTGCCGCTCTTGAGGAGGGAGCATGAATCGGATCGCTCCCCATGCGCCGTCGCTCACGCGGTTGCGATGATCCGGGGTAGGTTGGCGTCGGGAGCGGGCCGATGGCGCTGAAGATCCGCAGGGACGACCAGATCTCCGACGTTGACGGCGGGTGGTTCCGTGCCCGCTGGCACTACTCGTTCGACACTTACCGCGACCCCGAGTACACGTCGTTCGGCACGATGCGTGTGTTCAACGACGATCGGCTCGTGCCGGGCGCCGTGTGGCCGATGCACCCACACCGCGACATCGAGGGTCTGACCTACGTGGTCGAGGGGCTGTTCCGCCACGAGGACGACGTCGGCGGGGCTCCCGGACCGCTTCCGGCGGGCTCGGTCCAGCGGATGACCCTCGGGCGCGGGGCGTACCACTCGGAGCAGAACGCCTCCGAGACCGAACCGATGCGCTTCATCCAGATCTGGATCATGCCCGCCGAACGGGGCCTGCCACCCGGCGTCGAGCAGAAGGTCTTCACGACCGAGGACAGGACCGACACCCTCCTGAAGGCGATCAGCGGTGACGGCGGCGACGCCGTGCTCGTGCACCAAGACGCGCACGTGTTCGTCTCCCGCATGAACGCGGGTCGCTCGGTCGAGCACCCGCTCCCGACCGGGCGAGGGGCGTACCTCTACGTGATCGAGGGCGACGTCGGCGTGAACGGCGACCGGATGGAAACCGGGTCGGCTGCCCAGATCACGGACGAGGAACGAGTGGAGATCGCGGCGAGCTCAGTGAGCGAACTGATCCTGGTCGACGTGGCGCTCGGGTAGGCCCGGCCTAGCCGGCGGCCTTCTTGCGGCTCCGGTCGCGTTCGGCAACGGCGACGCTCTCCCTGAGGGCGGCCATCAGCTCCTCCACCGCGGATCCCCCGACCGGGGCCGGCTCTTGGGCGGCGCGCTTCGTCGGCGTGCGCTCGGCGAGCATGCGGAGAAGCTCCTCGCGGTAGGTATCGGCGTACGCGTCGGGATCCCAGTCCGTCTTCAGGGTCTCGACGAGCGCGACCGCGAGGTCCAGCTCCCGCTCGTCGACCTCGACGCCGTCCAGGTCGGGGACGAGATCGGACGGGTCTCGCGCCTCGTCGCCGAAGAACATCGTCTCGACGGCCAGCACCTTCTCCATCGGGCGGACCGCGACGAGGTGCGGCTTGGTTCGCAGCACGAACCTCCCGATCCCGATCCGCCCCGCCTCGCGCATCGCGTGATGCAACAGGACGTACGGCTTGGTCGCCTCGGGCGTCATCGGGATCGCGTAGTAGCTCTTGTCTAGGTAGACGGGATCGATCTGCTCGAGCTCGACGAAATCCTGGATGTCGATGGATCGGCTCCGTTCGGGACGGATCCGTTCGAGCTCCTCCCGCGGCACAGTCACGACCTCACCCGCATCGGTCTCCACGCCGCGCACGACGTCGTCCCACGCGACCGGCGTCTCGACGGCTCCCTTGATGGCCGCGCGCTCTTCGCGCTCGGGGGCGGTGTCCTCGTCCACGGCGGCGTCGGAGGGGTGGAGCTCGTTCCGCTCGTACGGAGGGTCCGCTTCGGCCTCCACCACGCGCTGGTAGCGGATGCGACGGCCCTCGCGGTCGTACAGATGGAAGCGCACGTCCTTGGGCTGCGTCGCGGGATACAGCCGCACGGGGAGCGTGACCAGCCCGAACGACAGGGTGCCCGTCCACACGGCGGTGGCCATGAGCCAAGGGTAGCGAGGGGCGCCGTGCGGCGGAAGGGGGCTCCCCCGGGCGCCTGAGGCTCAGACGCCGATCCGGGGATCGGCAGGTCAGGCCTCGGTGGGGTCGGGACCGGACAGGACCTCGGCCGCCCTGGCCTCGCGCTGCTTCCGAACGGCTTCGTCGAACCCCGGGTGCGAGCGCCCGAGAACCTGGGTCGCAAGGATCGCCGCGTTCACCGCGCCCGCCTTGCCAACCGCGAGCACGCCGACCGGGATCCCGCCCGGCATCTGCACCATCGACAGCAGGGAGTCGAGCCCGCCCGCGAGCTTCGACTCCATCGGGACGCCGAGCACCGGTCGCGTGGTGTGGGCGGCCACGACGCCGGGCAGGGCCGCCGCCATGCCCGCGGCCGCGATGAAGACCTCCACGCCGCGGGACTCGGCGTCCTCGATCCAGGCCGCGAGCTCCTTGGGCGTGCGGTGCGCCGAGAGCACCCGGGTCTCGAACGGGACGCCGAGGGCCTCCAACTGCTTGGCGCAGTGCTGCATCGTGTCCCAATCGGACGCCGATCCCGTCACGACGCCGACCAGCGGCTCGGACATGTTGCTGAGCTCCCTCCGTGTGTTCGGACGGGAGCAGTCTAGACGGGCGGTCCCTCAGCCCGTCGCGAGCCGTTCGCCGATCTCGGCCGCGATCTCGACGAGGTCGAGCACGTCCTCCTCTGTCGTGCGGAAGTTCACGAAGCACGGGCGGAGCCAGACCTCGTCGTCGATCAACGCGCTCGACATCCAGACGCGGCCGTCGGCCTGGATCTCCTCGGCCAGCCGCTGGTTGTGCGCGCCGACATCCTCCACGCCCGCCGGCGCGTGACGGAACGCCACGATCGAGAGCTTTGGCGGCCCGAGCACCTCGAAGTCCTCCCGCGCCGACACGCTCCGGTACAGGAGCTGAGCCTCCTGCAGGTTGCGCTCGATCGCCTCGGCGAACGCGGCGGCCCCGTGCACGCGCATCGCGAGCCAGAACTTCAGCGCCCGGAACGGCCGCGAGTACTCGAACGTCGTGTCCATCGCGTGCAGCTCGTGCCGCTGATGCGGCAGGTAGCCCTGCTCGTGTCCGAACGACGCCACGAGGTCCTCCTGCTCGCGCACGAGGAGGATCCCGCAGGCCTTCGGCAGGTAGAGCCACTTGTGCGCGTCCACGGCGACCGACTGCGCGCGTTCGAACCCCGCGAACAGCTCGGGGCGCGCGGCCACGGCCGGGAGCCCGTACGCGCCGTCCACGTGGAACCACACGCCGCGCTCCTCGCAGATGTCCGCGATCGCCTCGAGCGGATCGATCGCGCCGGTGAGGGTGGTCCCCGCGGTCGCGACCACCGCGATCGGCGTCACGCCGTCCGCGAGATCGCGGTCGATGGCTTCGGCGAGGGCGTCGGGTTCGAGGCCACGTTCGGCGCCGAGCGGGATCGCCCGTAGGTTCGCGGAGCCGACGCCGAGCGTTTCGACGGCCCGGGTGACCGAGTAGTGCACCTCCTGCGAGCAGTAGATCGCCACGCGCTTGCCGCCGAGGCCCTCGTAGCGCGAGCCGGGCAGGGCGTGCTCGCGCGCCGCGGCGAGCGCGGTCGTGTTCGAGACCGTCCCGCCGCTCGTGAACGCTCCCGCGGCGTCGGGCGCGTACCCGATGAACTCGGCCGCCCATCGGACCGCCTGCTTCTCGATCAGCGTCGCCGCGCGCGCGTCGACCGCCAAATTGATGTCGTAGGTGTGCGCGAGCAGGTCGCCGATCGTCCCGATCTCCAGCCCGCTCGAACCCACCCCGACGAAGTATCGGGGCCGCGGTTGCGCGATCGACTCGTCGAGGATCCGGGCGGCGTCGTCGACCGCCTCGTGCGCGCTCCCTGGCGTGGCCGGGAGCTCCGTCTGAAGGAGCCGGCGGACGCGTTCGTCGAGCGGGGGCTCCTCGGGCCGGTACCGATCGAAGCTCTGCCACGCCTCGGCGACCAGCTTGGCCGCGTGCTCGAGCACCTCCTCGCGCGGGGCGTCGAGCCGCAGCGGGGCGTCGGACTCGGTCACGGTTCGGATGCTACCCGGCCCGGTTCGAGATCCGGCGCGCCCGCGGGTCTGCGGAGCGCTCCGACGTAGACGCCGATCAGTACGAGCACCGAGCCGGCCGCGAACGCCCAGGTGATCTCCTCGTCCTGGAGCCACGAGGCCAACAGGATCGCGACGATCGGGATCAGCACGCCCTCGTACGAAACCGCGCTCGCCGTCCAGCGGCGCAGGACGTACACGTACAGCGAGAACGCCACGACCGAGCCGAGGAACACCAGGTAGGCCTGCGCGACCCACGTCTTGGCGAGCTCGGGCACGGCCATGGAGTCGCCGTAGACGACCGCGAGGACGAGCAACATCAGGCCGCCCACGCCCAACCCGATCGCGTTCATCGAGACCGGGCGGACACGCGGGAACGCCTTGACCACGATCCCGGTCTCGGCGAAGCACACCGCGGCCGCGAAGAGCGAGAGCAGCGATCCGAGCGGCACGCCGGCCCCGAGCCCCTCGCGGAAGATCACCGCCATCCCCGCGACGGCGAACACGCCGCCGATCAAGCCGTCCCAGCGGAACCGCTCCTGCCGGTGGAGCAGCGCGAACCCGAACGTCAGGAGCGGCACGGTCGCGAGGAATACGGCCCCGAGCCCGGCGGACACACGTTGCAGACCCCAGTACGCGAACGCGAACGCGGCGCCGAACCCGAGGACGCCGTAAAGCATGGCACCCAGCAGGGCCCGACCCCGAGGCATCCCTCCGCGGACCACGAGCGCGATCGCCGCCAAGATCAGCGACGCCAGCAGGAAGCGCGAGGCGGCCGCCCAGAAGGGGTCGAGCTCGCAGTCCTCGCACGAGACCGATCGGACCGCGATCACGTTGCCGCCCGCCAGCGACACGAACGCGACGAAGGCGGCAAGCGTGGTTCGGTCGGGTCCGGTTGTCTGCTCCCCCGCTTCCGTCATGCCCGCAGAGCCTAGCCCGATGGGCTCGCAGTCATCCCCAGATCCGAGCGGCCACGCGGGCGACCAGTTCCAGCTTGCGCCACTGCGTGTCCTCGTCGATCTCGTTGCCGACCATCACGCTCGCGAACCCGCACTGCGGGCTGATTGCGAGCCGGTCCATGCCGCCCGCGAGGCTCGCCGCCCCTCCATCCTCCGGATGAGCTCGTCCTCGTCCTCGAGCTCCGACGTCTTCGTCGAGACGATCCCCATGATCATCGCGGAGCCCTTCCTGAGGAACCGCACCGGCTCGAACCCGCCGTCGCGGCCGAGGTCGTCCCATTCGGCCAGGAACACGTCGTACGGCAGCTCGCCGAACACGCGCTCGGCGACCGGCTCGAGCGAGCCCTCGCACATCCACGAGGAGCGGTAGTTCCCGCGACAGATGTGAAGGGCCACGGTCACGTCGTCCGGGATGCCCTCGAGCACGGCGGTGTCGGCGGCGACCGCGGCGTCTACCAGATCGGCGATCCGATCGCCGTGCGCCTCGAAGCACTCGACCCACGCCGGGTCGACGAGGTACGGGTAGAGCGGGAAGTCGAACTGCAGTCGGATAGTTGGCGCAACTGAGAGGATATCGCGCACGAGCTGGCGCTCGATCCTGAGGGCCTCTTCCGCGAAGTCCTCGACGGACTCATATCCCCCCGTCACGGTGGTGAACGGGTGAAGGAAGATGGATGCCGCCGGAAGGGTCACCTTGAACGGGTATCCGCCCGTAACGTCGGCCATGAACGCCGCCTCACGAGCCGCGGGCGAATCGATCTGCTTGACAGGCTCGATGATCTCGTGGACGGCGAGCTCGACCTCCTCATCCCGGGCGTTCCGGAACGTCACGATCTTCCCCGTCCGCACACCCGAAACCGCGTCATAGAAGGAGTTCAGGAACATCCAGCGGCGAAACTCGCCATCAGTCACCACGTCGAGCCCTAGGGCTATCTGCCGCCGGACGGCCGTGCGGATCGCCTCGTCTTCGAGCTCTCGAAGGACCGTCCCATCCTTCTCCCGCTCCTCGTCCTGGATCGCCGAGTGGCCTCGCTCGTAGAACTCGGCGATACCCTTGCGCAATGCAAGCGGGCGCAGGAGCGAGCCCACGACCTCGGCACGAGCGGGACTACGCGGACGTCTCCGCTCACGAGTTGCCACGTCGCAGAAGTCTAGCCTTCGGCAGGACGATCCTTCGCGGGTGGCCGATCCGGAAGCCTTAGCCTTGGCAGTTCAGGTCGACGTCAACCCCGCTGTGTTCCGCAGCATCCTCAAGATCAGAGCACGCCTCGTCTGATGCTCGTTCAAGATTCTGAAGGTCCTGCCCCTGTATCGCGACTACGACACCCTCAAACCCGAGTGTGTCGTAGTCATCGAGCAGTCTCTGGAACTCTTCGTGCAAGGCACGAACGCTATCCGCAAAGGCGGTGTGTTCATCGGCGACCTCGTCGGGAGGCGACAGATCCTCGATCTCGTCGAGAGTCGTCTGGAGGATCTGACTAGCATCCTCGAGGAGAGGGCGGAAGGCTTCGGTGGCCTCCTCTGCAGACGTGACGTTTGCCAACGCATCCCGCGTGCTGTCTTCCCATGCCGCGAGCTCGTCGTCGGCGTTCTGAGAGATCGTTTCCAGCTCGGCGAAATACGCCTCCGCCGACATGGCTCCGTCAGAGCAGCCGGTCAGCACAGTTGCCGTAGTGGCCACCGCCAGGATCCATCTCACGATGCGCATGCTGCCCTCCTCCCTGAGTGCCCGAGTATGTCAGCCGCGATCATTCATGCGATCGTGAGGCGGGCCGCTCGCGTTCCCCGATTGCGCCTGGTGACCCCCGGTACTGCTGGGTAGGGGTTGGCGACCCAGAGGGCGCGGCCTCAACGCGCATCCCATCGCACCCAGGTCGAGTCGGGGGCCCGGAACTCCCATCCCGATAGGGTCGTCGGTCGCTCGGGGTCGAGCCGAAGTCCCGGTAGGCGGTCGAGCAGGATCTCGAGGGACACGCGCGCGAGATATCGCCCGAACCACGCCCCGAGGCAGAAGTGGTTCCCCACCGCGAACGCCAGGTGCGCGCCCTCCTTCCGGTGGATGTCGAACCGATCCGGGTCGGTGAACCGGCGTGGGTCGCGGTTCGCGCTCGAGAGGACCGCCCCGATCAGCGTTCCCTCCTCGAGCTTCACCCCGGCGAGCTCGGTCGTCTCCGTCGACTGCCGGGTCGACGTCCCGACCGGTCCCGCCCACCGCAGCGTCTCCTCGACGGCCGACTTGACCAATCGCGGGTTCGAGCGCACCTCCTGGAGCTGCGAAGGGTTCGACCCGAGGGCGTGGATCACCAGCGCGATCACGTCGCGCGGCTCCTGAAGCCCGCCGGACAGCATCAGCTTGGTGTTCGCGACGATCTCCTCGCGGCTCATGCGGTCGCCGTCCTCGTCGTGATGGAGCATCGCCGAGAGCACGGAGCCGTCGGGTTCGTCCGCGAGGCGCTCCAGGACGCGTTCGATCACTTCCGAGAGCGACCCGCTCGCCTCGTCGGCCGGCGCCTGCTTCGCGGGATCGCCCTCGAAGTTGGCGAGCCCGAGCATCATGCCCTGGTTCCAGCGCAGGAGGTCCTCCCACGCGACCTCGTCGAGCCCGAGCATGAATCGGAGCGAGCGGACGCTCATCGGGTCGGCGAACTCGGTGAACAGATCGGCCTCTCCCCGGCGCTCGAACCCGTCGATCAGCTCGTGCGCGAGCGCCGGGATCATGCCCTTCGTGCGCTCCTCGACGTCGCGGGGGCGGAACGGAGGCTCGACGACGCGCCGGACCCTCTGCTGGTCGGGCCCCTCGGAGCCGAGCATGTTGACGCCCATCGTGCGGTTCAGGGTCGAGGGGTCGGTCGCGGCCGTGAACACCCCGGGCGACAGGTCGACCGTCCGCACGTCGTCGTACCGCGTGACGAGCCACAGCTGCACAGCCGGGACCCACGCGACCGGCTCTTCGTCTCTTAGGCGCGAGTAGATCGGGTACGGGTCCCGCTCGAGCTCCTCCAGCGTGATCTGCTCGCCGAGCATCATCCGTGCTTCCCCGGCTCCCACCCGTGCGAGCCCATCGTCCGACCTGCGAAGGCGGTGGGGATCTCCTCGAGGTCGATGGCCATCGAGTCGTTCCAGCGGTTCCGGAACCCGAACAGTCCGACGACTGCCAGGATCTCGACGATCTCGCCGTCGTCCCAATGCCGCCGGAGGTCCTCGAAGTGAGCCGGCGTCACGGCGTTGGGGACGACGCTCGCGTCGCGCGCGAAGCGCAGGGCCGCGCGCTCGGCCTCCGAGTAGCGCGGCGAGCGCTCGAAGTCCCAGATCTCGGCGATCTTGTCCTCGTCGACCCCGCGCATCTTCGCGTCCACGGTCTCGTGCGCCTGGCAGTATCTGCATCCGGCCGCGGTGCTCGCGACGATCGCCACCAGAGGCTTCAGGCCGACCGGGACCGTCCCCGTCCGCCAGATCCGGGTGATCAGCTCGCTGAAGGCCCCGAGGATCTCGGGGCGGCGGGCCATCGTGAACAGGCTATTCGGGACGAAGGACATCGTGTCGTCGTACAGCCGGAAGAGCTCCTCCAGCTCCGGATGATCCTCACGACGCAGCGGTTGCATGTTCGCCACGCACCGACCTCCCTCTGCGCTCGTCGGCGCCGGTAGGGCAGACTATGCCCCATCGCGAGGAGGCGGGATGCGGCTCGAGGGCAAGGTGGCGATCGTGAGCGGCGGGGGGACCGGGATCGGGGCGGCCGCGGCTCGCCTGTTCGCGCGCGAGGGCGCGAGGGTCGTCGTGACCGGCCGCCGCGTCGAGCCGCTCGAGGAGGTCGCCGCCGAGACCGGGTGTCGCGTCGTCGCCGGCGACACGGCGGACGCCGACCACGTGCGCGAGGCGGTCGCGGCCGCGGTCGACGCGTTCGGAGGGCTCGACATCGTGGTCGCGAACGCCGGGCTCGGGTTCGGCGGGGCCGTCGTGGATGTCGACGACGAGCGCTGGGACCGCACGCTCGACGTCAACGTCACGGGCGCGTTCCGGCTCGCGAGGGCCGCGATCCCCGCGCTGATCGAGCATGGCGGCGGCTCGATCGTCCTGGTCTCGAGCGTGAACGCGTTCGTGAGCGGCAACGAGAGCGCGGCGTACGGCACGTCCAAGGCGGCCATGAACGGCCTCGCACGCTCGATCGCCGTCGACTACGGCCCGCGCGGCGTCCGGGCGAACGCGCTCTGTCCGGGGTGGGTGGTGACCCCGATGGGCGACCGTGCGATGCAGGATCTGATGACGGAACGCGGGATCTCGCTCCAGGAGGCGTACGACCTCGTCACCCGGTACACGCCGCTCCGCCGTCCGGCCACCGCGGACGAGATCGCCGCGTGCTGCCTCTTCCTCGCGAGCGAGGAGTCCTCGATCGTGACGGGAACCACCCTGGTGGCCGACGGCGGCGGCCTCGCCATGGACCTCACCGAGGTCGCATATCAACAGGAGGGCCCGTGAGCTTCGACCATTCGGGACGGGTGGCGCTCATCACCGGGGCGGGCTCGGGGATCGGCCGCGCGACCGCGCTCCGTCTCGCCTCGGAGGGCGCCGCGGTCGCGGTCGTCGACGTGCGGCTCGACGCCGCCGAGGAGACCGTCGCGGCGATCGTCGACGGTGGTGGGACCGGCGTCGCGTTCGACGCCGACGTCCGGGACCGCTACCAGATCGAGAGCGCTCGCGACGGCGCGGTGAACGCGTTGGGGCACATCGACTACCTCGTGAACAACGCCGGCCTGGTCCGGATGTCGCCGCTCGACGAGCTCGCCGAGGAGGAGTGGGACCTGGTCCTGGACACCAACCTCAAGGGCATGTACCTCGTGACGCAGGCGATCGCACCCGTGATCGCGGGTGAGGGAGGCGGCGCGATCGTGAACCTCGCGACGATCGAGTCCGAGGTCGTGGTCGCCTCCACCGGCCACCCGCAGGTGCACTACAACGCGTCCAAGGGCGGCGTGAAGATGCTCACCAAGGCGCTCGCGGTCGAGCTCGCCGACCGCAGCATCCGCGTGAACGCGGTTGAGCCCGGGGCGATCGCGACCTCGTTCATCCCCGGCGGGGACATCCGTTCGCCCGAGGCATGGGCATCCATGAAGGACCGGCTCCTGGTCCCGCGCGTGGGCGAACCCGAGGACGTCGCCGCGGCCATCTCGTTCCTGCTCTCCGACGACGCCTCGTACATCACCGGCGCCATGCTGCCCGTCGACGGTGGGTGGCTCACCCGGTGACGCTCGACCTCTCGGATCTGGACGGCTTCGCGACCGTGGTCGTGACGTCGGCCGACGTGACGGGCCGGCCGGTCGGCAAGCGCGTCTCGGTCGACGTTTTCCGCCGGGTCGTCCACGAGGGGATCCCGCTCAGCTCATGCGTCCTCGGCTGGGACGTCGACCAGTGGCCGGGGCCGGTCCAGGAGTACACGGGCCACCACACCGGATGGCACGACGTCCGGCTCGTGCCGGATCTGGGGACGCTGCGACCGGCCGCATGGCTCGAACGCACGGCGATCTGCCTCGCCGATTTCGTCGAGATGCGTTCGGACGAGCTCTCGCCGGTGGCGCCGCGCACGATCCTGCGGCGGCAGATCGAGCGCGTGGTGGCCACCGGCCTCACCGCGCAGGTCGCGAGCGAGCTCGAGTTCGCGCTGTACCACGGCAGCTACGACGAGGGTCGCGCCAACGGCTACGAGACGCTCGTCCCCACCACGCTCGCGAGGGCCGACTACACGATCCAGGCGGGCGACCGGTACGAGCGCTTCTTCTCGGGGGTGCGGAACGCGCTCGCCGCCTCCGAGCTCGGCCCGTGGACCAGCCAGGTCGAATGGGGCCTGGGCCAATGGGAGATCAACCTCGAGTACCAGCACGCGCTCGAGATGGCCGATCGGCACCAGCTCTTCAAGCTGTCGATGCGCACGCTGGCCGCGGACGCCGGGATGGCGGTCACGTTCATGGCGCGGCCGTTCGCCGACACGACCGGCTCGTCGTGCCACCTGCATCTGTCGCTGGTCGACGGGGACGGCCGGAACGTCTTCCACGACGAGGAGGACGCCGACCTGGTCTCGTCGACGCTCCGCCACGCGATCGGCGGCGTCCTGCAACGAGGGCCGGAGCTCATGCTCTTCTACGCGCCGACGGTGAACTCGTACCGTCGCACGACGAGCGGCGAGTTCTCGGGCAACGGGCTGTCGTGGGGGTTCGACAGCCGGATGGTCTCGTGCCGGGTGCTCACCGAATCGCCCGCGTCCACCAGACTCGAGTGGCGCGTGCCCGGCGCGGACGTGGATCCGTACCTTGCGATCGCGGCGCTGCTTGCGTCGGCGCGCGACGGGATCGAGACCGATGCGGAACCCGGGGAGCCGCTGATGGGCAGCGACTACGAACGCCCGGTCGCGCCGCTGCCGGCCACGCTCGGCGAGGCGGTCGAACGCTTCCGCGACGGCGGGTTCTCGGCGGAAGCCCTCGGCAAGGACGTGGTCGCTCACTACGCGGAGGCCGGCCGGTGGGAATGGGAACAGTTCCTGTCCCCAGGCGCCGTCGGCGAGTGGGAGCGCCGTCGTTACTTCGACGTCATCTGAAGGAGGTGGTCACGTGACCGGGGAGCAGGAGGCCGTGAGGATCGGCCGCGGCGAGCTGGTGGAGATCGAGAGCCCACCCGAGATCCGCAGGCAGCAGGCGTTCGCCAAGCCCGGTCTGTGGGCAGGGATCGCCACGACGCAACCCGGCCTTGTCAGCGGCTGGCACCATCACGGCGGTCACGACACGATCGTCTACGTACTCTCGGGGCGTCTGGCGATCGAGTTCGGTGAGGGCGGTCGGCAGGCCGTTCAGGTCATGGCCGGCGACTTCCTGATGATCCCCAGCGGCCTGGTCCACCGGGAAGTCTCCCCCACCGGCGACCCATCCGAGAGCGTCGTGATCCGAGCCGGCGGAGACGGCCCGCCGACGATCGAGGTCGACGGCCCCTCGTAGTAGCTCAGCCGGCGAGTGCGTCGACGCGCTTGACCACGTCGCGGCAGAACGGACCGATCTTGTCGGGGTCGTCGATGAACTGCGACGGCTTGATGCAGATCGTGGTGAACCCGCGTTCGAGTTGTGAAGGGATCGACGAGAGTGCTTCGCCGAGATCGGCGACCCCATCAGAGTCGGCGAACCGTCCTCTCGTTCCGCCCACCATCTCGAGCTCAGCCATGTCCCG